>Ga0224510_10001048_pt1 | contig 18925 bp, 14 predicted proteins | sample SF_May12_sed_USG_FD_170161 | JGI IMG/M metagenome (GOLD analysis project Ga0224510, IMG submission 170161) | Sediment microbial communities from San Francisco Bay, California, United States - SF_May12_sed_USGS_4_1 | ecosystem: Environmental > Aquatic > Marine > Sediment | place: USA: California... | reverse complement strand
TCTTCTCGGTGGGCGGATCGGCACGTTCGACGACCTGTTCGAGCACGTCGCCGCGGACGTGGATCCCCGAGGGGTTGCCTCCGAGACCCAGCGCGCTCTCGCAGTGCGGCGGGCGATCACCGCGAGTGAACTCAACGGTCTCGGACCGTCCGCGTCCACACCTGGCTTCGCCGACGCGCTGCTCGCCGCACTCTCCGAGATCGAGTCTGCGCTCGTCGATCCGGATCAACTCGACGACGATCTGGCCGGGCTCGTGCGGGCGTATCACGCAGAGCTCGATCGACTCGGCCTCCAAGATCGGCATGGACTCAGGCGCACTGCGGTGGAGCGCCTTCGGCGAGATCTGGACTCATGGCACGACGAGCCCGTCTTCGCCTACGGCTTCGAGGACCTGACGGCGGCCGAGTGGGCGCTGCTCGAAGCGCTCGCCGGCCGAACCCAAGTCACTGTCTCGATTCCGTACGAACCGGGACGGGTCGTGTTCGCGGCGCTCGAGCGGACGGTGGAGGATCTCACCGGCCTCGCAGACGGGACGATTCTCGAGCTGTCTCGAGCGTCCGAGCGGGTTGCGCCGGCACCCTTGCTCCACCTCGAGAGGGAACTCTTCGCAGATGCGCCGCGGCCGGGGCCGGCTCTCGACGGCTCCCTGCGTTTTCTCGAAGGTGCCGGAGCTCGAGGAACGGCCGAGCTGCTTGCGAGTGAGCTCGTGAACAGCCTCAGAGCGGGAGCCGCGCCAGATGGCGTCGCCGTCATCTGCGACTCACCGGAGCGCTGGCGGGCACCGCTTGGGACGGCCCTCGGGGAGCTTGGTGTTCCGTACGCGATCGAGCACCCGCGCCGGCTCAGCGAGACCGCTCTTGGCGGCGCACTCCTTGCCTTGCTCCGGTTCGGCTGGTTCGGCGGCGGCCGCGGTGATCTCTTTGCGTTCCTCCGCTCGCCGTACTCGGGGCTCGAGCGACGATCGGTCGACTTCGTCGAGGGGCGCCTGCGCGGCCGTGCCATCAGCGAGCCGAGCCGGGTCGAGGAGGAGGCCGAGCGACTTCGGGGCGCCCCGGTGCCCGCGCTCGTCGAGCTCCGAGCAGCCGACAATCCGGTCGCGGGAGCGAGGACGCTTCTCGGCACGATGGTGCGCAACGCGTGGGGCGTCACGTCACCTCCCGTTTCGGACGACGCTCGCGTCGACGCGAGGACGCATCGGGCGGTTGAGCGGGTTCTCGACGACCTCGCGATGTTCATCGAACGGGACGGGCAGCTGCTCTCGAACGAGGACGTCGTGGCTGCGCTCGAGCGCGCGACAGTTCGACCGCCGGCGACCGCGGAGATGGGACGAGTGTCGATTCTCGACTACGAGAGTGCGCGCACGCGAACCTTCGACCTCGTCTTTCTCCTGGGGCTCGAGGAGGGTGCCTTTCCGCGCCGCGCCAGGCCCTCGCCTCTACTGGATGACGATGCCCGGCGAGCGTTGGGCGGGAGGCTCGAGCGAACCGATGCTGTCGCGCGTGATCGCTACCTCTTCTACACCGCTGGCTCGCGCGCGTTGAAACGCCTCGTGCTCGTCCGCGAGGCTGCGACCGATGAAGGCGTACCCCGCGAGCCCAGCCCGTTCTGGGACGACGTCAGGTCGCTCTTCGACGAAGGTGAGGTGTCGCGAGCCACCCGCCGACGTTCACTTTCCGCATTCACTTGGCCGATCGAGTCGGCACCGAGCGAGCGGGAGCGGCTGCGCGCCGTCGCGCGTCTGGCGGTTGGGGATCCGAAAGGGGCGACCGCACTTGCGGAGGCCAACGGCTGGTCTCGCCGCCTCGAACGTGCCCAGCTGGCCTTCGACCGTTCAACGTCACTTCGGAGCGCAGCCGTCCTAGAGACCTTCTCTGCCCGGAAGATGTTCTCGGCGACCGAGCTCGAGCGGTTCGCCGACTGCTCGTCAGCCTGGCTCGTCGAGCGCGTACTCGATCCGAAGCGGATCGATGCAGAGCCGGACCCGCTCCTTCGCGGGCAGGTGGTTCACACGACGCTGAACCGCTTCTATGCTGCCCTTCCACGGGAGCTCGACGCCGAGCGCGTTACGCCGGAGAACCTCGACGCCGCTCTCGGGCTGATGCGTCGCTGCCTGGACGACGCGCTCGCTTCAGGCGTCCGTCTCGACCTCACGGAGCTACAAGAGGCAGAGCTCCACCACACGCTGCTCGCGGATCTCGAGGGGTTCATGCGCGACGAGGCGGTGTCGGAAGTGGAGTTCGTGCCGCGAAGGCTCGAGGTCGCGTTCGGCTCCGATCGCGCAGCGCCCGAGCTCCAGCGAGGCCTGCAGCTGGGCGACGACATGTGGCTCTCCGGGAAGATCGACCGCATCGATATCGATCCCTACTCAGCGCGAGGGATCGTCCAGGACTACAAGTCCGGCAAAGGCGCCCACTCCGCCCGCGACATCGACCGGGAGCTCCGGCTACAGATCCCGCTGTACGTTCTGGCGCTCCGAGATCTCGTCGGCGTGGAGCCGCTCGGAGGCGTCTACCGAGCACTTGCCGGACGACGCCTTACGCGCGGAATGCTGCGCGAGAGCGCGCGTGAGGATCTTCCAGGCTTCGCGAAGGACGACTATCTCGATGAGGACACGTTTTGGGCCCAGATCGAGTCGGCGCGCGAGCGTGCGGCCACCAATGCACAACGCATCCGCCTGGGTGACGTACAGCACGACCCGAAGGGCGACGGCTGTCCCAGTTGGTGCGACCTTTGGCCGATGTGCCGCGTGGAGCGCTCGTGACCGTAATGGAGGCGACCACGCCTCTCAACGAAGAGCAGCTCGAGGCTGTCGAGGCGGCAGGATCGGTCTTCGTCTCAGCCGGCGCGGGAACGGGGAAGACATCCGTGCTCGTGGAGCGGTACGTCCGCGCGGTTTGCGATCGGGGTATCGACGTCGAGTCGATCCTCGTCATCACGTACACGAGGAAAGCCGCCGCGGAGCTCCGCAGCCGGATCCGCGGCGCCCTGCGCGCTCGGGGTCGCCCTGATCTTGCTCGCGAGCTCGACGGTGCCTGGATCTCGACGATCCACGGGTTCTGCAACCGGCTGCTGAGGACGTACCCGTTCGCCGTAGGCCTCGACCCGCGGTTCCGCGAGCTCGAGGATGCCGGCGCGGCCGTCCTTCGCGGTGAGGCATTCGAACGGGCTCTCGAGAAGTTCTGCGCGACTGGAGAGCCCGAGCGCCTCCGACTGCTGGCCACGTACCGGGCACAGGGACTGCGCCGAATGCTGACCGGCGTCTACGAAACGCTGAGATCGGCCGGGCGTGAGCTCGTGCTCGAGCTCGGAGAGCGCCCAGGCCTCGACGATGCGATCGAGGCTCTCCGTTCGGAGGCAGCGCTTCTTGCCGCCGACGGGTCGGCGACGCCGACCCAGCGCCGGAACTCGAGCGAAGTGCTTCGCGTCGTGACAGAAGGGTCGCTTCCTGAGCGGCTCGTCGACCTGTCGGCGTTCCAGTGCAAGGGAACCCGAGCTGCCTCGTTCGAGCAGGCGCGCAGGGCTGCGGAACGCGCGGGTCTCGAGGAGCTCGCTGCGCATGACCGCGACCTCTTGCAGGAGCTTCTGGAGCGCTTCGCGAGGGAGTACGCGGGGGCGAAGCAGCGTGAGTCGGCGGTCGACTTCGAGGATCTCCAGCTCGCAGCTCGCGACCTACTGAGGGATCACTCAGAGATCCGCGACGCGATGCAGCTTCGCTTCCGACTTCTGATGGTCGACGAGTTCCAAGACACGAACCGTCTTCAGTGTGAGCTCATCGAGCTCGTCGCGCATCCCGAGATGACCGACGTCTTTACGGTCGGCGACGAGTTCCAATCGATCTACGGGTTCCGCCACGCGGACGTCGACGTCTTCCGGGAACGACGTGCGGAGGCGTCGAACCTGCTCGCTCTACGGAGCAATTATCGCTCGCGCCCGCAGGTGCTGGCGGCGGTGAACTTTCTCTTCGCAGGCGCCTTCGGTGAGGAGTACCAGCCACTAGCGGCGTCGGCGGAGTTCGCTGATCCCGTGTTCGGGCATCCGGTCGAGCTTCTGGTGACCGATAAGGCGAGCTACCGCGACACCGGCGAGCACTGGCGAACAGGCGAGGCTCGGGCGATCTCGGCGCGGGTGCGCGAGCTCGTCGACATGGGTGCAGCGACCCCGGGCGAGATCGTCGTACTCTTCGCGGCCGGCACGGATGCGGAGCGCTACGAGGAGGCCCTGCGCCTGGAGGGCCTTCCGACCTATCGCGCTACCGGGCGCGGCTACTTCGGCCAGCAGCAGGTCGCCGATCTCCTCGGTTACCTCCGTCTGATTCACAACCGCTACGACGACGTTGCGCTGACAACGGTGCTCGCGTCGCCGTTCGTGGGCGTCTCCAACGACACGCTCGTGCTGCTTCGCCGGAACGCGACGCGCCGACCGCTCTTCACCGCACTCGAACGAGGTGTGCCCGAGAAGCTGGCGGCTGCAGACGAGCGGCTACTCCGAGCATTCCTTCAGCGCTATGAGCGCTTGGTACGGGCATCGACGCGAATCGGTCTCGAAGCGCTCTGCGACCGGATCATCAGCGATCACGACTACGACCTTGCCGTCCTCGCACGCTGGGACGGCTCGCGCCGATTCGCGAATCTGATGAAGCTCGGACGCCTCGCACGCGACTACGAGGCAATCCGTGGCGCCGATGTCGCAGGGTTCGTTCGCTTCGTCCGCGAGCAGGAAGCTCTGGGAGCCAAAGAGCTCGAGGCCGTCGCCGAGGAAGAGGGCGCCGGCGCGGTGCGGTTGCTCACGATTCACGGCGCGAAGGGCCTCGAGTTCAAGGTCGTGATCGTCGCGGACGCCGGCAGGGATGTTGGAGGACCCCGCGGTGCCGACGAGATCGTCGCGCTCTCCGACGGCCGCTTCGGCTTTCGAATGGTTCACCCCACGCGCGGCGAGCGGAAGCCGGTGTTCGACTACGACGACGTCCGAGATGCAGAGAAAGAGAGGGATCGGGCTGAGCGGCTTCGCCTCTACTACGTTGCGATGACGAGAGCGATCGACCGCCTTATCGTCTCGGGGGCGATCGATCTTGATCGGGCCGCCGACCGTGAGACGCCGATCGGCTGGGTCTTGGATCGGCTTGCGGCTCACGATGCCGTCGGGACCGTCGGAGACGAGCCGAGCGAGCTCGAGCGGGGTGAGGCCCGCTTCGTGTTGACCGTCGATCGGTATGCGGCTCCCCCCGAGCCGAAGATCGCGGAGGAGGTCCCGATCGGCCAGTTACCGCTCTTCGACGAGATTCCGACCGGCACGGCTCGAACGGGGATCGAGCTGCCCGAGTTGACGGAGATACCGCCGCCGCCACTCCATGATGTGCGCAGGCTGTCCTATAGCGCGCTGGCTCTGTTCGAGCGCTGTTCGTATCGCTACTTCGCCGAGCGCGTGCTCGGCCTCGCGCCGCGCGCCCGCGACCACTCCGAAGATGAGAGCGTCGGAGAGCGGCGCCTCGCCGCGACGGAGCTCGGAGACGCCGTCCATCGCCTGCTCGAGCTCGTACCGCTCGAGCAACCGGTTTCGCCGCCGCGTCAGGATCTCGAGACGACCGTTCGAGGCTGGTATCAAGACGTCACCGATGCGGAGCTCGACCGCATCTCGGACATGGTCGACGCCTACTGCGCATCGGATCTCGCGAGCCGCCTCTCTCTCCTGCCAGGTGCTCGTCCGGAGCGCCCATTTGCCTTCGAGCACGACGGTGTCCTCGTACACGGACGGCTCGATGTGCTGTGGCGCGACGGTGAGAAGGCTCTTGTTGTCGACTACAAGTCGAATGCGCTGGAAGGCACGGATCCGGCATCCGTAGTCGAAGCTGAGTACCGTCTGCAGCGGCTCGTGTATGCGCTCGCGTGTCTTCGAGACGGCGCCTCCGAGGCCGAGGTCGCATACCAGTTCCTCGAGCGACCGGACGACATCGTCGCCGCAACGTTCTCGGCACGAGACACCCGAGAGCTCGAAGCGGAGCTGTCTGCAGCGATTGCGCGCATCCGGGCGGGCGTCTTCAAGCCCACACCGAGCGAGTTCGGCTGCGCCGACTGCCCCGCTCTCGATCTCCTGTGTGCCGGGCTGCGTCTTCGGAACCAGGATTCTTCCTTCGACACACGATGATGTCCGCCGCCCGTGGCACGTAGCTACGTCAGAGAAGCGCGCCGCCGTGGCCTGGGGAGGAGGCGCGAGCGAATCGGCTCGATCATCGAGCGGCTCGCTACAGAGCACGCGGATGCGGAAATCGCGCTCCGTTTCCGCTCGGATCTCGAGCTCCTGGTCTCGGTGATGCTGTCGGCCCAGACGACCGACGTCAACGTGAACCGCGTCACGCCGGCTCTGTTCGAGAAGTACCACTCCGCCGAGGACTACCTGGCCGTGCCGGTCGACGAGCTCGAGCGCGACATCTACGCAACGGGCTTCTTCCGCCAGAAGGCGAAGGCGATCCGAGGGACGATGCGCATGCTGATCGAGGAGTTCGACGGACAGGTTCCGGGGCGGCTCGAGGATCTCGTCAAGCTCCCGGGCGTTGCGCGCAAGACCGCGAACGTCGTTGCCGCCGAGCTCGGCCATGCGCAAGGCGTTGTTGTCGACACTCACGTGCGGCGGCTCTCGCAGCGTCTCGGGCTGACTCGCAACCACGATCCGGTGAAGATCGAGCGCGATCTCCAGAGGATCGTGTCTCGCGCCGACTGGGCCCGCTTCCCGCATCTTCTGATCTGGCACGGTCGACGGGTCTGTGACGCACGACGACCGCGCTGTGAAGAGTGCGTCCTCGAGGATCTGTGTCCGGCGTCGAGGCTGCGTTAGATCCAGCGACGCCAGCGGAACAGAGCAAGTTGCACGGCGGTTGACGCCAGGATGAGAGCGGTCGAGACGCCGAGCGTCCAGAAGCCCTGCCCGAATTCCCCCGAGAAGTTCTGCCCGTAGAAGCCGACGATGAGCGACGGCACGAGAACGAGTGATGCGATGACCGTCAACTTCTTCCCGACCTCATTCTGGTTCTCTGCGATCTTGGACTGGAGGTGGTCGCGGACCCCCGAGAGCAGGTCGCGAGCGACATCGAGTTCCTCGGTAACACGAACGAGCGTGTCGTAGGTGTCTCCGAAGAGCCGCTCGACCTCCGCGGGGAAGAGGGCGTGGTCGCCAACGTCGACGCGGCCGTCGAGCACACGGCGCAGGGCGCCTCGTGTTGCCGACACCGTCCGGCGGCGGTGGAGCAGCTCGTGGCGCAGCTCCGAAAGGCGGAGTCGGACCACGCTGGGTCGCAGCTCGTCGATCCGGTCTTCGAGCGCGTCGATCTCGGCGAAGATCGCATCGAGCAGGTCGAGGTAGGTATCCGCTACATCGTCGACCAGCCGATGGATCAGGACGCCGACCGTTGCGTCGGTCGCGGCAGCCTCCAGTACCGAGGTGTCGTAGGCGGGGCCTCGGGGCGGGGTCTTGCGCACCGTCACGAGACGCTGCGGCGTTGCCACGACGAAGATCTCTTGATGCAAGATTTCGTGCTCGTCGGCGAGCGGCAGCATGGCCACGAGGACGCCGAACACATATGAGCCGTGACCTACGAGCAGTGGCCGAGGGTCGCGATCGCGGCTCGGAGCCGCGAGCGCCTCGACGACGTCGGGATCGACGTGCACGGGAAGCGCGGCCAGCACCTCTTCACGGGTCGGATCGACCATGTCGAGCCAGGCGGCGACCATCGCTCGCGAGGGTAACGCGGGCTGCGGTCGGAGCTCTACACCGAGGCCGCGGTGACTTCGCGCTCGTGCCGTTGCTCTTCGAGGTAACGCTGTACGTCGAGCGCGGCCATCGTCCCCGAGCCCGCCGCAGTGACTGCCTGCCGGTACGTGTGATCCTGAACGTCACCTGCGGCGAAGACACCGGTGATGTTCGTCCGCGTCGAGCGAGGCTCGGTCACGAGGTAGCCCTGCTCGTCGTGGTCGAGCCAATCGAGGAAGAGAGCAGTGGTCGGATCGTGTCCAATCGCGACGAAGATGCCGTCGGCCTCGATCTCGCGTGCATCGCCGGTGACGGTGTCGCGAAGCCTGAGACCCGTGACGTGGCCCGCAGCCTCGCCGAGGACCTCCTCGACGACGGCGTTCAGGACGAACTCGATCTTCTCGTTCGCGCGCGCCCGGTCGACCATGATCGGCGACGCGCGGAACTCGTCTCGGCGGTGCACGATCACGACCCTTCGCGCGAAGCGCGCGAGGAACGTCGCCTCCTCCATCGCAGAGTCGCCGCCGCCCGCCACCACGACGACCTTGTCGCGGAAGAAGGCTCCGTCGCACGTCGCACAGTAGGAGACGCCTCGGCCCTGGAGCGTTTGCTCCGAGCTCAGTCCGAGCTGTCTTGCGCTCGCCCCGGTCGCGACGATGACGGCCTCGGCGCGATACTCGTCGCTTCCGACGTGCACTCGGAACGGTCTCTCCGAGAAGTCCACGCTCGTGACGTCGTCGGTGACGAACTCCGCTCCGAAGCGCTCAGCCTGGCGGCGGAAGTCCGACATCATTGCTGGCCCGAGGACGCCGTCTGCGTACCCCGGGTAGTTCTCGACGTCGCTTGTGATCATCAGCTGGCCGCCCCAGTTGAACCCCTCGATGACGAGCGGATTCAGGTTGGCACGAGCCGTGTAAAGGGCTGCCGTGTACCCCGCAGGGCCACCACCGATGATGATCACGTCGCGGACTTGGCTCACGAGCTGCTCCTGTTTCGTACGTTAGCCCCGCATGGCGGGGCACGTCGTTAGAAACGCTCGGAGACGGTCGGCTGTTCCCATCGGGCGTTAGGCAGCGTCGGCGTCGCCTGCGAGGATTGCGAGCGGCGCCCGCTCGACAAGCTCGGGGGCCGTGAGAGGCCGCGCCGTGCGATCGACCGGGGCCGGCATCTCGAGCTCGCCGCCGATGCCGTGTTCCTCGAGCTTGCGCGCCGTGACGAGAACACGCGTCTCTAGTGACCCAACCGCCTCGTTGTAGGCGGTCACCGTGCCGTTGAGGCTACGCCCGAGCTTTCCGAGGTGGTCACCGACCTTTCCGATGCGCTCGTAGAGCTCGCGTCCAAGAGCATGCACAGCCCTTGCGCTCTCGGCGACCGTCTCTTGCTGCCAGGTCGCAGCGACCGTACGCAGGAGCGCGACGAGCGTGCTCGGCGAGGCGAGGATGACGTTCGCGCGCCAGGCATCTTCGGCCAGCGCGGCGTCGTGCTCATGCGCTGCCCGGAGGTACGACTCGTCAGGGAGGAACATGACGACGAAGTCGGGCGACGGCTCGAACTGCCGCCAGTACTGCTTCGCGGCAAGCTTCGTGACGTGGTCTCGCACCTGGCGCGCGTGGTCGGCAAAGTGTTTCGTTCGCATTTCGTCGTCGGCGGTCTCGAAGGCTTCGAGGTATGCGGCGAGCGGCGCCTTGGCGTCGACAACCACGTGCTTCCCCCCGGGAATGCGAACGACGAGATCGGGCCGCAGCGTGCGCTCGTCGTCGGACGTCGTCGCCTGACGGACGTAGTCGCAGTGCTCGACCATCCCCGCCTGCTCGACGACGTTGCGCAGCTGTACCTCTCCCCAACGCCCGCGGACATGGGGAGCGCGCAACGCGTTCGCGAGATTGCCGGTCCGCTCCGACAGCGTCGTCACCTGCGTTCGCAAGGCGCCGTACGCCTCTTGACGGATCCGTTCGACGCCTTGGAGCTGCTGGTCCATCCGCTCGAGCGAGTCTTTGAGCGGTCGAACGTAGCCCGAGAGCCGAGCGTCGGCGAGTTCGAGGAAGCGCGCGCTGTTCGCATCGAGTGCCTCCGACGACAGCGTTTTGATCGCCGCGGCGAGCCGTTCGTCCACGACGGCTCTCTCCGCGGCGAGCTCCGCCTCGGCTCCGGCCAGGGCGCGCTCGAGTGCGATCACTTCGTCGGTACGCCGTCTGCGTTCGATCAAAGCGGGGCGCACGGCGAAATAGGCGCCAAGAGCGCCAAGGAGGAGGCCGGTGACGAGCGCGAGGATCACCATCTGGTCGATGAACGGTAATCAGGCCAACGGACGGCACTGCGTACGCGCGACTGGGCCCAACGGAGCTGCTGCTACATTCGCCCGCGGCATGGCAGACAAGCCACGTGTAAAGGCCCCGAAGCAGCGCGCGACCCCCAGTTCCGACGATTCCGACCGTCCGAGGAGGCTCCTGCTCATCGGTGGTCTGCTGGCGGCACTCGTCGTGGCAGCCGTCCTTTTCGCGGCGTTCGGTCGTGGAGGAAGTGGGCCGGACGAGGTGGCGGTGCGTGCCGATCTCGAGGCTGCCGGCTGCACGCTGAAGACCGTCAAGGCCTTATCCGGCGACCACTCGGTCAGCCCGGGCGGGGTCTCGGATAAGTGGAACACCGACCCTCCGACGAACGGGCCGCACTACGGCGAAGCTGCGATCTTTGGCATCTACAAAGAGGAACTCGAGCCGGCTCGCGTCGTGCACGACCTCGAGCACGGTGGAATCTTCATCCTCTACGGGGACGAGGTGCCCGACTCGGCCGTCCAGCAGCTCGAGGCGTTCTACGACGATCACAAGACGGGCACGATCATGGCCCCGCTGGCGCGACTCGGGGACGAGTTCGCGCTCGGCGCCTGGGTTGCTGTGGGAGGGGACGACAAAGCCCATCTCGCGAAGTGCAAGAGCTTCAGTAAAGGGGCGGTCTCGTCGTTCTTCGGGGCGTTCCAATTCCTCGGCCCCGAGCGCTACGACCCGAGCGACCTGCAGCCCGGGGCATAGGCGTACACTCGTCGCGCCGGGGTGGCGGAACGGGTGAGACGCGCCTGCCTTAAAAGCAGGTGTCCCTTGCGGGACGTGTGGGTTCGACTCCCACCCCCGGCATAGCGGAAACCTCTTCCGAAGCGGGCAGCGTCCTCTCGTACGACAGCCGCGTGCTTGGCAAGGCAAGTAGTGTCGTCACATCAATCGAGGAGGAGTTGTGGCAGTCGCACGAGTCATCGAGACGCGAATAACGCCCGGAGAGTACGACCAGATGAGGAAAGTTCTGGGGATCACCGACACCCCGCCGCCCGGAGGAGCCTTTCACGTAGCCGCCGTCGGCGAAGACGGCAACCTCCGGATTGTTGAGGTCTGGGACTCCCGCGAGCAGGCCGAGGCGTGGAGCGAGAAGGTCGCCACCGCCCGCGAGGCAGCAGGCTTCGGAGGAAATCCACCGTTGATCGAATATCTCGAGGTTCACAGCATCGTTCAGCGCTAGGTGAGCTGGCGCGGGCGGCGTGGGCTGCTCGCGCCAAACCTCCTCGCTCGTGTGGCCTCGCGCTGGACGATTCATAACGCCTCGCTACACTCCGCCGGCCGTGGCGAGCCCACCGGAAGCGCTTGCCCATGCCCAGCTCGAGTGGGATACGCCCCTGTACCGCATGGCGGTCGCGCAGTTCGACCAGGCCGTCCCCGTGGCAGGTATCGCGGAGGACACCGCCGAGCGGCTGCGTTACCCGGAGCGCTCCACGATCGTCAGCATCCCCGTACGCATGGACAGCGGGCGGCGTGTGGTCTTCCCCGGCTACCGCGTCCAGCACTCGAGCATCACGGGACCGACGAAGGGCGGCATCCGCTACGACGCGGACGTGACTCTCGGCGAGTGTGCGGCGCTCGCGATGTGGATGACGTGGAAGTGCTCGCTCTTGCGACTCCCGTACGGAGGTGCCAAAGGCGGCGTGCGCTGCGATCCGCATGGCATGTCGCCCGGTGAGCTCGAGCGCCTGACTCGCCGTTTCACGTCCGAGCTTCTCCCGATCATCGGTCCCCAGGAGGACATCGCTGCTCCCGACATGGCGACGAACGAGCAGACGATGGCGTGGATGATGGACACCTACTCGATGCAGCGGGGCTACGCGGTGCCGGAGATCGTCACCGGGAAGCCGATCTCGATCGGCGGCTCGGTCTTTCGGCACGAGGCCACGGGCGCGGGTGTGGTCATGGTCGTCAGCCGCGCGTGCGATCGATTGGGTTGGGCACTCGCCGAGCAGCGCTGCGTCGTTCAAGGCTTCGGCAACGTGGGCGGCATCGCCTCGCTCGAGCTCCACGCGCGAGGCGCGTCCGTCACGGCTGTCTCGGACGTGTCGGGCGGGCGGCACTCCCCGGACGGCCTCGATGTTCCCTCGTTGTTCGAATACGCCCGCGAGCACGGGTCCCTCGAGAACTGTGACGCAGGGGAGCGGATCTCGAATGACGAGTTGCTCGAGCTGGAGTGCGACATCCTCGTTCTCGCAGCGCGTGAGGATCAGATCAACGCGGAGAATGCGCCGCACATTCAGGCCCGCATGATCGTGGAGGGTGCCAACGGGCCGACCTCGCTCGAGGCCGACGCCGTACTTTGGGAGCGCGGCATTCCGGTCCTACCGGACATCCTCACGAACGCCGGGGGTGTGACCGTCTCCTACTTCGAGTGGGTGCAGGACCTGGGCCGGCTCTTCTGGACGCGCGACGAGATTCGCGCCAAGCTCGAGGCGAAGCTCTCCGACGCCTTCGATCGCGTGTGGGATCTCGCCGAGGAGCGGAACGTCACGCTCCGGATGGGCGCGCTCGTCGCCGGAATCCGCGAGGTCTCGGAAGCCCTCGAGGCACGGGGGATCTTTCCATGAGCAACGCTCGCCTCTGGACGTCGTTCCTGGGGAAACCTCCCGGTTCCCCCACGCCCCCTCCACTGGTCCGCTGCGCGGACAAGGAGCTCCGCGCCTTCCCCACGCCCGTCCCCGCTCATGGGCTGGAGACCAGCCCATGAGTGTCGTTCGCGACGCAATGGTGTCGCATCCTGGCCAGCTACCGGCGGACGCGTCGGCGCAGGCGGCGGGTGAGCTCCTCCAGAGACCGGAAGTGCGGGCGGTCTTCGTCACTGACGCCGAACGACTGATTGGCGTGGTTACGAGGAAGACGCTCGTGCGAGAGGTCGTGGCCGTTGGTCTCGACCCGACGGCGACGTCGCTCCGGGACATCGCGGAACCTCCACACCACACGATCGGGCCAGACGTCCCTCTCGACGACGCATTCCGCTTCCTGGAAGCGGAAGACGCCGAGCGCGTTCCCGTCGTGGACGAGCACCACCGCCTCGTCGGAGTCCTTTCTCGAAGCGTTCTCCAGCGCCGGCTCGCGGAGGACGAGGAAACAGACGACGACGAAGAGCCGCTCCCACCGGCCGCGTAGAAGCCGGGCATGCCCGGGTCCCTCCTAGCAGCAGGTGTAGGCGCCCGGGGGCGCGAGGCCCTCTGCGGTCTCGGGTAGCTCGGCGGCGGCGTACGCGGCACCATGAAGGATGTCCCGCTCCGACGCCTCGATCTCGTCGAGGTCGTATGTCTCCATGATCTCGCGCAGGACGACGAGCCCGGCGATGATCACCGCAGCGCGACCAGGCTCCAGCCCCGGGACGAGGAGACGCTCCTCCAGTGTCATGCCGGCAAGTCGCGCGAGCTGCTCGTCGACCGCGGTTCGCGAGACTCGGTGACCGTGCGTTCGCTCGGGGTCGTATGCAGGGAGCCCGAGGTCGAGCGTCGCAAGCGTTGTGACCGTGCCTGCCACGCCGATCGCTCTCGGGGCGACGAGGGTGGGGAGGAGGGCCCGCACGTACGCAGCAGCCGCGGCCAGCTCGGGTGGCGTCGGCGGGTTCGATTCGAGAAACCGCTCCGTGACTCGAACGCAGCCGACATCGATGCTCGTCGAGCTCACGACGACGCCACTCGAGCACAGTACGAGCTCGGTGGAACCGCCGCCGATGTCTACGAGGAGCGTGCCTTCGAGGGCGGGTCTGCCGGCCGAGACTCCGCGCGCCATCAGCGACGCTTCGGCCGCTCCGTCGAGCAGTTGCGTCGTGAAGCCGTAGCTCCACTCGATCTCGCCGAGGAACGCCTCACCGTTCTCCGCGTCGCGCACCGCACTCGTGGCAATTGCGAGCGTCTGCGTAACCCCGAGTAACTCGATCTCTCTCCGATAGTCCGAGAGGCAGTTGCGCACGCGGGCGATCGGAAGCGGGAGCAGCTGGCGGCGGCCGTCGACGCCCTCGCCGAGTCTCGTGATGGTGAGTCGCCTGACCACCTCCGTGAGTTGATCCCCTTCGACGTCCGCGACGAGCAGTCGGGTCGAGTTCGTCCCCAGGTCGACCGCTGCGACGCGAATCATCGAAGAGGTACGAGTACGCGCAGCCAGCGTGTGCGTCGCTGCGCAGCCTCGAGCGAGCCGAGGAGTACGTCGAGGCGAGCTCGCGAGACCCGAAGCCGCGCGACGGCCGCATCGAGGTCCTGGCTCGAGCTCTCAGCCTCGGCGAGGAGGCGCTCGGTGCGCGCCGCTTGCTCCTCGAAGGTCGCGAGCTCGGTGGATAGCAATCCGCCGGTTCGCTTCGCCTGCCGCCAGAGCCCGACGGCTCGAACGGCGGCGAAGGCGATCGCCACCGACGCGACTGCCAGCCCGACGAGAAATGCGTACAGAATCACGTCGCGGCGATCGTACCAGCGGGCAGTTTGGGATCCAGTAACTGCCATATGGGATCCGAAAGCAGGGGTAATCTGGCGTTGTCGCCATCATAGGGGCGCTTTGGGATCCAATCGGCTACTGTTTCGCACACAATTCGACCGAAGAGGAGAGGCGATGCAAGCGAATGGGAAGAGCGGCGTGGACCGGTGGCACGGGATCGAGCGCCCGTACACCGAGGCGGACGTGGAGCGTTTGCGCGGGCGGTTTCGGGTCGAGCACACGGTCGCCCGACTGGGTGCAGAGCGCCTGTGGAGGCTTCTCGACTACGAGCCGTACGTTGCCGCGCTCGGAGCGCTGACGGGCGCTCAGGCGGTGCAGATGGTGAAGGCCGGGCTGAATGCGATCTATCTGTCGGGCTGGCAGGTCGCCGCCGACGGAAACCTTGCCGCCCATACGTACCCCGACCAAAGCCTGTATCCGGTGAACAGCGCGCCTGCGCTCGTCAATCGCATCAACAATGCGTTGCTCCGAGCCGACCAGATCGATTCCTCTGAGGGGAAGAACGGGACGTACTGGCTCGCGCCCATCGTCGCCGACGCCGAGGCCGGCTTCGGTGGGCCGCTGAACGCATACGAGCTTACGAAGGCGTTCATCGAGGCGGGAGCTGCGGGCGTGCACTTCGAGGATCAGCTCTCGTCGGAGAAGAAGTGCGGCCATCTTGGCGGAAAGGTGCTCATCCCGACCTCCCAGTTCATCCGGACCCTGATCTCGGCGCGACTGGCGGCGGACGTGCTCGACGTCCCGACCGTGCTCGTCGCGCGGACGGACGCCCTCTCCGCCACGTTGCTCACGAGTGACGTGGACGAGCGGGATCGCGAGTTCCTCACGGGCGAACGGACTCCCGAGGGGTTCTTCCGAGTGAAGCCAGGCATCGAGGCGCCGATCGCGCGCGCGCTCGCCTACGCGCCGTACGCCGATCTCCTCTGGTGCGAGACGTCGACGCCCGACCTCGAGGAGGCAGAGGCGTTCGCGCAGGCCGTTCATGCCCGCTACCCGGGCAAGCTCCTCGCGTACAACTGCTCGCCGTCGTTCAACTGGAGGCGTCACCTCGACGAGCCGACGATCGCTTCGTTCCAGAAGGAGCTCGGGCGAATGGGCTACCGGTTCCAGTTCGTGACGCTGGCCGGGTTCCACGCAGTCTGCGCCTCGATGTTCGATCTCGCGGCGGGATACTCTCAGGAAGGGATGAGCGCGTACGTGAAGCTCCAGGAGCACGAGTTCGCGCTCGAGGAGCAGGGGTACACGGCCACCCGGCATCAGCGCGAGGTGGGTGCCGGGTACTTCGACGCCGTTCTCGAGGCGATCACCGGCGGCGAGAGCTCGACGCTCGCGCTCAAGGGCTCCACCGAGGAAGCGCAGTTCGGGGCCGCGCACAGCGCGTGAGCACGGGCGCGGCAACCGTGTCGATATTGGCGCCGGACGACGCGGGCGTTCTCATTCCGGAGGCGCTCGATCTCGTCGTCGCTTTGCAACGGGAGTTCGGGGTCCGGCGAGAACAGCTGCTTCTGGCGCGGATGGAACGCCAGGAGCGGATCTCCGCCGGCGAGTTCCCCGACTTCCTCGAATCGACGCGCGCGGTGCGCGAGGGGGACTGGCGCGTCGCACCGGTGCCGGCTGACCTCCAGGATCGGCGCGTCGAGATCACCGGACCCGCCGGCGATCGGAAGATGGTGATCAACGCCCTCAACTCCGGTGCGAGGATCTACATGTCCGACTTCGAGGACGCGAACTCCCCCACGTGGGCGAACGTCATCGGCGGCCAGCAGAACCTCACGGACGCGATCGAGCGGACGATCTCGCTCGTGACGCCCGAGCGGCGGTACATGCTGAACGACGAGGTTGCCGTGCTCCTCGTGCGCCCGCGCGGTTGGCATCTCCTCGAGCAGAACGTCGAGATCGACGGCAGTCCGGTGTCGGCGAGCCTCTTCGATTTCGGCGTCTACTTCCAGCGGAACGTGGAGCGGCTTCTTGCTCGCGGCACAGGCCCGTACTTCTATCTCCCCAAGCTCGAGAGTTACCTCGAGGCGCGGCTTTGGAACGACGTCTTCTGCTTCGCCCAGGACTCGCTGGGCGTATCGCGGGGCACCATCAAGGCGACCGTTCTCATCGAGACGATCCTCGCGGCGTTCGAGATGGAGGAGATCCTGTACGAGCTCCGCGAGCACTCGGCCGGCCTCAACGCGGGGCGCTGGGACTACATCTTCTCGGTCATCAAGAAGTTCCACGATCGCGATGACTTCGTCCTGCCCGATCGCATCCAGGTGACGATGACGGTGCCGTTCATGCGTGCGTACACGGAGCTGCTCGTGCGCACGTGCCATAGGCGCGGGGCGCACGCGATCGGCGGCATGGCGGCGTTCATCCCGAGCCGGCGCGATGCCGAGGTGAACGAGATCGCGCTCGCGCGCGTCACGGAGGACAAGCAGCGCGAGTCGGCCGACGGCTTCGACGGCACCTGGGTTGCGCATCCCGATCTCGTTCCGACGGCGAAGGCGCAGTTCGACGCGGCGCTCGGCGACCGCCCGAATCAGCTCGAGCGGTTGCGCGAGGACGTCTCGGTCGAGGCGGCCGACCTTCTCGATGTCGCGGCAACACCAGGCGTGATCACCGATGCGGGCGTGCGCGCGAACGTCTCCGTCGGGATTCGCTACATCGCGGCCTGGCTGTCCGGAGTCGGTGCGGCCGCGATCGACAACCTGATGGAGGATGCGGCGACCGCGGAGATCTCCCGCTCGCAGGTTTGGCAGTGGGTTCACCACGGCCGCGTTGCGCGCGCGGACGTCGAGCGGACGATCGCGGACGTCGCCGGAGAACTGCCTGCCGATCCGGTCTACGGCGAGGCGCGGGCGCTCTTCGAGCAGCTCGCCCTCGCGGAGGAGTTCACGGAATTCCTCACGCTCCCCGCCTACGAACGCCTTCTGGAGTTGACGTAGATGTCTGACGGCACCAAAGCGGACGACATCGCACTCGCACTCGAGGAGGCGATCGTCTCGGGTGAGATTCCGCCCGGAAGCGTGCTTCGGCAGGAGCACCTGTCCGAGCAGTTCCGGGTGTCGAGGACGCCGGTGCGCGAAGCTCTTCGACGGCTCGCAGCGCTCGGCCTCGTGAGCTTCGAGCCCAACCGCGGAGTGCGTGTGCGCATGCTCTCACAGGACGAGCTGCGCGAGGCCTTCCTGGTTCGCGCCGAGCTCGAGAGCCTCGCCACACAGATCGCAACCCCGAAGATGTCTGCCGCCGACCTCGTGGCGCTCGAGGACGCGGAGCGCCGGTTCAGCCGTGCGACCCGCGAGCTGGTCGAGATGAGTCATGCGGGTCGACAGGACATCTCCCTCGCGCGGCGATGGCTGCTCGCAAACCACGCCTTCCACGACGTGATCTACGCAGCCGCCGAAGTCCCGCTCATCGAGCGCATGGCGAAGGCCGCGCGGCGAACGTTTCTCATGAAGCCCGTCTGGGCGATGGGCGCCGACCTCGACGAGCTGTACCTGAAGAACGACCGACAGCACCGCGCTATTCGTGAAGCGATCACTGCTCGGAGTCCCGACGGCGCGCGGGTTCTTGCCCGGGAGCACGTTCTCTCCTCTGGGCGGTTGCTCGAAGCGATTCTGGGCAAGGTCTCCGCCCAGGCGCGCGAGACCTCGACCGTCCTCAGCTGAGGCGATCCTCTCCGGCGAGAAGAACTCGCTCGATCTCGAGCCCGTCCGTCAGGACGACGACATCGGCCGGGAGGCCGACCGCGAGCCGGCCGGCGGTGGGATCCGCGATGATGCGCGCCGGGATCTCGGTTGCGACGAGAACCGCCTCCTCGAACGACGCGCCGAGCGCGTGGAGGCGCCGGACAGCCTCGATCATCGGGGCGGTGCCGCCGGCGAGGACGCCGTCGGGCGTGCGTCCGTCCGGGGCTGTCGTGAAGTCCGTCACCAGCGCAAGTCGCCCTCGTGCTGCGCGCCAGGCGAGTGCGGCGGTCTCTGGCGCCACGTGGATTCCGTCCAGGATGACCTGCACTATGACGTCCTCTCGGACGAGTGCTGCGCCCACGATTCCGGGATCGCGGTGGTGAAACGGGCGCATGGCGTTGAAGAGATGTGTCACCGTATGGACGCCGAGATCGAATCCGGCGTTCGCTTCCTCGGCGGTCGCGTCGGAGTGGCCGAACGAGACCGTCACCCCTCGCTGGAGCAACGCCTGAATGAGGTCGTGTGCACCGGGAAGCTCGGGCGCGAGCGTCATGAGGCGGACGGGGCCGGCGTCGAGAAGACGGTTGAGCAGCTCTGCATCAGGATCGCGGCGCGCAGTCGCTGGATGAGCGCCGAGCCGCGCAGGGGAGAGGAACGGGCCCTCGAGGTGTGCGCCGAGGAGGCGAGCGCCATCGGGGGCGCCCGGCATCTCGCGAAGCGCGGCGACGAGCTCCTCCT
>Ga0224510_10001047_pt1 | contig 18943 bp, 25 predicted proteins | sample SF_May12_sed_USG_FD_170161 | JGI IMG/M metagenome (GOLD analysis project Ga0224510, IMG submission 170161) | Sediment microbial communities from San Francisco Bay, California, United States - SF_May12_sed_USGS_4_1 | ecosystem: Environmental > Aquatic > Marine > Sediment | place: USA: California... | reverse complement strand
TCAACGGAGCTGAGCGGCTCGCTGATATCATCACCGGCGTGCAGTTCAAAGACGGGGTCAAAGTGGAGGGTCAGAGAATCGCCGCCTGATTACCCATACACAACATTTGACTTTAACTCTCGCGATGAACCCGTCGCAAATCGGTTTGAGTCGATCAGTCCACCAATCAAGGTGAAACGTCGCCATCCGGTCAATGCGCTCTCGAATTTTGACCCAATCGTCCACAGTCCCTGTGACGGTAATCGAGGGAATGCCGCAAATACAGCTCAGCCCGTAATCAAAATACTGTTGGAACGCATCCATCATCACGACCTGACTTGCGGTGCGGATCACGGGCGAGGTCGTGCTGAAATCGCAAATTATGAGTTGGTACAGATCGCCCTGCACATGCTGCCGAATCCCCTCGCCCCATTGCTCAACGGCCTCGGCCCAGTGCTGAGCTGAGGACAGTTCGAACGTCTCAGCCTGTAAGGTCATTTTGTCTTTGTGCCGGACCACGCTCGAACGGAGCGCCTCGGCATGATTCGTAATGTGATGGACAAACCCCTGGGCGAGGGTGATCCAGATCGCATCAGGAGTCAGCACGAGCGGCCGATGCTGGCTGAATGCCACATACACCGCATTCACCAAGCCATGCGTGGCGGCTCCCCCTTCGAGAATGACTTCAGAGGATTCATCATGACTACAGGCAAGCAATGGCCTTCCCACATCTTGTTTCACACGCGTACGTGTCTTGATAGGGATGCAGGGTTTGCGGCATGGTTCGACCTCATCGACTCGGAAACAAATTTCTGCAGCTGTACGATGAAGAATCGGCGCGTGGTCTTGGACGGAAAAAGGTATACCGTTCACTGCACACCTCCCACTGAGATTGCAGACCGTGTGGTGGATACTACCTTGAGTTCAGGATACGTGATTGCGAAAAGCAGGACTATTCTTAATCTGAATTGGTCCGAAATACACGGACGGCAGGACGGTGGAGCCTGTCGGACAGACCACTGCCAGCCTGATGATCTAATCCAGCCAGAGGTCTCCGCCTGAAGGTTGGGAAGCTCCTCATTGGCACCCAATCTGCCGAAAACATCACATACCCGGGAATCAGGCAGCTGGCTATCGAACCTGCAGCTACAACTCACGGAATGTAGCATCAAAGTCGCCATTTAAGACCCGGTGTAGAGGCTGAAGGAGAAGGTGCGTACAAGATACTGAATGAGGAGCTCGATCAGACGCTGCGGCACTGGTATCCGGGCTTCAGGAATGCCGATGATCGACTCAACTAAGAAAGTCGATGAACGTCTGACGTTTCTTTTCCCTATCTGCCACGCAAGCTGGCGATCCGGTTCTTAATGAGCTGCGTTGCTGCATCCGACCAGCGCATCTTCATGGTCTCTTCATCTGTAGAATCACATCGATAAAGGCCGAAATGTTTGACCCGGGTGTGCGCGCCGTCGGCTATCTGAGTAAAGTTGGTGTCATAAAAATAGCCTCTGGCAGTGATCAACCTATCGTCGTCGAATACGATATACCCTCCACCCCCGAAAATTTGTCCGTGCTGCTGCTCGTGCCCCCCCCTCCCATCGATAATGGATCTTTGCTTCCTTCCCCAGCAGTGCGCTCGTCACAATGGTTTTCCACTCCGCCATGGGGTTGCCGTCAATGTCGTAAGACCAGCCTTGCAACTGCAGTGTGTTCGTGACCTCATCGACTGTGATCGTGACGTAGCTAATTGCCGATTGGTCGTCCTCTCCACTGCGCATACGTTCCCACCAGTGACCTGCCACGCGGGTGGAAAATTGCCACATCGCGACTTGCTGACGGCGAACATCCGGTGACGGTTTATAGCGCATGTCTTGCTCCAGCATCTGCCGTCGGAGTCGCTTCATCTATACGACAAGGCTTGGACGACCGGAGTCAGTCGATGGCTCTTCACCATAAAACTTCACGCAGTTGATCCCTGAGAGATCGGAAGCGACATTGGTATCGGATTCCCCATCTATCACGAAAAAGCAGCGCTTGCGTCCAAGCCGCCCGGTGAACAAACCCAACTCAAAGATTACATTATCGCGCGGCAAATTCACCTTCTTGTGGCGCACGTTGGCATGGTCGTCCGCCGTGAAGATGACAACGGCAAAGTCCGCGCGCTCTAGCTCCTTCTCCAGCGATTCCATATATGAATCGCTGAAGTTGAAGATATCTTGATCCCATACCTTCACTTCAAGCTCCGAGGACTGCAGCGCGGATGCGGCGGATCTGGCAACCGGAATCTGTTCAGAAGATGATCCAACGAACACCCGCATTGTATCCGACATGGCGCACCCCATCGAGTTGTTACAGCTTAACTATTGTCTCTGCAGTGGTTTCCCATGCGGCATACCTGTGGTAGCCGGAAGCACTTCTTGAGTCGCAGAAATCCAGGCGTACTCGACCCCAATTGTTTTGACATATTGCCGATGGTAGTCAAGCTAGCGTTTAAGAGGCCCGCAAAAGCTTTCGAAACAAGCACTATCCCAACTGGAGAGGTGTGTAAATCGGGATAAGGTCATGGTCATACCCTGCCCCATTGGCGAGAAAAGTTCTATTCCATATAGACCTCCCTATTAGAAATCCCTTGGTTACACATTCGTGATGTCGTAGTTCCACCACCGATCGAGTTTCCAGCTTTGCGCAGCTTTTGAAAACAGACGAATGTTGCGGTAGCGATTTGCCGTTCCATCGGCTTTGGTCGTACAAACGAGTAAGAGGACAAATACCCTGTCGACCAACACGATGATATGAACATCCTCCATATGACGTCTTGCAAACGGACTAGGATAGTCCAGGCCCTTCAGAAAAGACCGCTTGTCAACCATCGATTCATTCGCGCGTCGGAAAATCAGGTGATCGGACAGAATAGTATCAAACCAAGCCTTGGCCTCAGCATCGCGCTGCTGTTCCATCACCGCAAATTGTTCGTTGAGGCTCTTGAGAGCAGCCTCTTCATGAGGCATGAGCGTTTTCGACGAACACACTACTTTCCCACTCTCAAATAGAATCTGAAACTCGGTCAGAACATTCTGCTTGATGTAAGCTTCCCATCGCTTGAATGGCGCGTTGCGTTTGTGAGCATCGAATGCCGCTTCGTTTTGATAAGCTTCATAGACAAAGAATGCATTACGGTCTTCGGGGTCCTCGTAGTAATCGAACCAGAGCGTCCCAGACCCTCGCTCGTCCTCCTTGGCCACACGCACGTCCCATTCGATAAAATCAATGAATACGCTGCGCTCGGTGGCTTTGACTTCCGCTCTAAACAGGATTTCGATCATGACTGCGCCTTGAATCTAAGGCTTGGGTATCGTTGAAGCCAGCTGATTATTCATCAGGCGTGAGGTATTGTTATTTTGAACCGATCGACCTCAGCAATTGAATCCCCATGGACATGTGTTACCGTGAGCTAAAACTTCTGCAAATATCAGCTACCCTTGCGTCAAAATAACTCAACTTGACTCCGAATATTTTCGCTCCTATCGCTGACTTTCCTCACACCTCTCGCCGGTCTCTTTATCACAGCGGCTATCATCCTGGCTGGAAAGATCATGATGATGAGCATGCGCGATGTGACCATGAAGTTCACTATGCTCACCAGTTTTCCCCTTTTCATGCGCACTGAATATAATGCTCAGAGCCTTTTGAAGCTGCTCTGGAGTTTGTTGAGTCCCTCCGGGGAGACCTTCTTTTATCTTCCATTTCTCAAAAACAGCTGATGAATAGCTCTTACCATTCCACTCAATTCCGAGTTTCGATGAGGGCAAGAGGCGACCGCCTTCAAAGTCGACAGAAGGCGAGGAGAGAGTTTTCTGTTCCTTCCCTGTATATATTGTCACATTAACCCTTCCATTGGTCCCGCGTTCAACCCTTACCCGATCGACTATTATAGGACCGGTACCGAAACCAGTAACGACATAGCGTGGCGTCTTATAGCCAGGCTTAAAAATCGGGCGAATCCCAACACCGGCTGTCGCTTCACTGAGAGCAGTCCCTAAAACAATAGTCGCGACCGTCACAATCACAAGAAATATGTTCATCACGATCTTCCCATTTCTCCGTCTTGAAATAGACGGTCCTCAATACCTGACCGCTAAAGACATGGCCTACTTAAATGGTGGTTCCATATCAGATCTTGGGTTTTTCTTGAGGGTCAATAGTCATACCAGACTATATTGGAAGCATCGCGACCGTGAGACACTGTAACTTCTATTGCCCACTCGTGGCCTGCCATACACCAGCAACCTCTACGGCTTCCTCAGGACCTGGCCATGGCGGCATCGTCGCTATAGAGAATGCACAGAGGACTATCACCCGTGTTGCGAAACTGGAAGGATGTGCGCGCTGGAATCGTCAGGCTTGATCCGGCACTCACTGAAATACTAGCTTCCATCACGGCATTCTTGCGCCATACCTCTCCCACTCCGCTCAGGACATACCAAATCTCTTCAACCTCACGGTGAGCCACAGGCGAGGAGGTCTTGCCAGTCGGAAGGGTGCAATGGCATAAGCCACCACCCTTCATGGTTGGCAGTAGACGAATTTCAGAGCCATCGGGCGCTATGTAATCTGCTGCGGGCCTGAGTGACGTTGTCTGCAGATTCATCTCAGTCCCCACCATGATGCCTCCTCACGTCACAGATTGACCTCACGTAAGCTCTTTCAAATACGCCGAAGCCGCAAATCCATCAATCAGCCCATCGCCCTCAACATCAACGCTGGACCACTGTTCATTATGTGGCGTTGCCGCGACACGTTGTCCGGGCTGGAGACTCCCTACCACGTTAAAGTTTGTGCCAGGGCCTTCGCGCAACATCAGCCGTGAACGGGAAATGACTTGATAGCGTTTAACGCCGCTGGTGGACTCGGAAGATGTCTCTTCATACGGCACCACAAACGAACCGAAGTCAGTCCTCTCGGGATTTATGGTGTTGTAGTCCACTCCCACACCGCAAAGGGTCTTCGCAGGAGCTTGTTGAGCCAGATGGTAGGCACCATTATTGATCGCGTCCTGAGTCCCACGAAATCCTCGCGACATGGCGAGCCAGATCAAAGAGCACAGTTTCTTTCTTAACAAGGCTCCACTGGTCGCACCAGAACCATAAACGCCCACCTTATAGACTGGTGCATCACCCGAGACCTCCTTAAATGCTCGATGAACTCCCTGAAAATAGGGGACCACGAAACGTCTGATTTCTTCATCGGAGGCATCGAAGTCGACGCCAAAATATATCCCCGAGCCGTCAGGCTGCCCAATGTCGTTGAGCGCATAGCGGTAGGCCCTGCGCCCCGCTTCATAGCCTTTGGCCTCAGAGAAGTCTTCGGCCCGGTCTTGGCGTTGCTGAAACACGACGGCAATGTTCATCCCGCTCGCGCAGATAGCTTCCGCTTCAGCGAGTGTCAGACACTTTTCGGGAAGCCTCTGAGAATTGCTGAAGTTGTAATACCGAATAATGGTTTTCACACTCTGCGCTGCGAGACAGGAAAGACTCGCTGTCGTATTCCATGGCGTATCAATGATGGACATAGCAGTGCTCCTTATGGCGAAACATCGATCAAATTGGTTGACAAGACCCACATACCAACATCACCCCTCAGTGCATCACGCGAAACTGCGTCACTCAACGTAGATTTCACCTCATGCTGCTGGTCTCGCTATCCACTCAAATGAATCGTTTATTTATTCCAAACTTTGCAAGAAGGCGATAAACACCATCATTCCCTCCTGCCAGAAGCAACCCATCAATAACATGCCATAGTCCCAACTCTTTTCCAGGTTTTGAACCACAACCACCAGTTTGTACGGCATTCAAAACCTCGCAAGAAATATCTAAGTTAAGACCCCAGGCTAGCAATACTCCGAGGCCGATCGCCACAGGTGTCTTCAGTCCGAATCCAATCGTCACAAGCTTTTTCCCGATTTTCCCCAGGAGACTCGCGAACAATTCTTCAGCCTTAAATAAGCAGGTAAGCAGTCTCTCCAAGAGCATCGACAAGACAACATACTTGAGTGCATGTTGCCCAACTTGGTCGAGGCTGTGAGTGGTCTCGCTCCACTGCTGCGACCCCTCACTCGCGGCTACCGTCGCAGGGGTGATAAAGAACTCCAACGTTCCTATGCCAAGGAAAAGAATGAGCAGCAAGATACGAGGGTGCGATAACATAAATCTCTCCTCCTGCCGCAACAGGCTCTTAAGCATGGTTGGCATCAGACTGGATCTCCGTACTTCCTTCAGATTGTTTCGTCGAGCCTATGAACGGTGACAGGCACCACAGAAAAAGATTGTAGAGGCCAGAAAGGGTCAGTCCTAAGAACCCCCCGATACCGATGTAGGTGAACAATCTCTTGGCACCCTCTGTCGGGAGCGGCATCTGTGTCCCTATGACCCATAGGGACAACCCAAGCAACGCTCCGCAAATCGTGAAGGCGATAAGATCCAAACTCAATATGAACGGACTCTTCAACGGGCGTCCTACCGGCTGCCCAAGGGGACTCACGACACACCGACAGTCGCGCTCGACAGTCACACATCCTTCCTTGTCAACGGCTACATACGCGAGAGGGGCATAGCGATGATCGATGCCACGTGGCTCCCGCTCCTCATACATAACATGCCCATTCGCGTCATTTGTTTTAGGCCACTCAATGTCGCGCGTCGCGGCTCTGGCTGGGATCAACCAGTAATCTCCGCTTCGATACACGGCGGGGTGTCCATTGCTCTGACTGCGAAATGTGATCTTAAGATTATCTTCTAGTTCGACTTCTGCTCCTTCACGTACAACAATCGCGCCGCCAGCAATCGATCCTTTGTGGTCACCATGGTCCCATCGTCGTAACACCGCACGACACAACTGAAGTGACTCCCCGTTCTGTGCTAGTGGATGCGTGCTCTTGAGCGTCACAATCGTTTCCATCCCGCCCAGATCAATTTTCTCGACTTGATACAATGGTCCAGGGGTTCCCTTGAGGACGTCCGATTCATCGACGATTTCAACCCAATCATCAATATTCAACCCGCCTCGACTGTCGCTCCCGAAATACTTCAAGGTCACAAGCAATTCTTTGTTATTATGTTTGGAACACGTGGCGGATTGAATCGGAAACGTCACGGAGCCATTTTCTCGTGACCATTTGAAGGTGGCTTTCCCAGAAACCGCAGTGGCTCCCTGATGAATCTCGACACGATAGAGTTGATTCTCACCACCTTGGTACTGTGGAGTGGTCTCGGTGTGGTTTCCTCCAACCGAGGCACGCAGGGTCACGCACCCCTTCGTCTGTAATTGTTCTTCGAGAAGGTGTTGGGCGTACTCAACGAACGTCTTGCGCTTCTCTCGAACTCGCTGAGGATTTCGAGGCCAGAGCGCTTCCCCCTTTTCGATGCGCTGTAAGTCCTTCAGTCGCGACTCCACTTCTCCAGAGGCGTCGCTCCCCAGCAGAAGCGTTTTCACTTGCCACACAATCTGGCCACGAGACGACGTGTCGGCTCCTCCGAGCGCCACTTCTCGAATACTGTCGTCTTCAGTCGCCGTCACATGCCGTTCCCACACATCGAGATAGACCAAGTACTTTCCCTCCGTGAGCAGCTCAGGTGCGGGGTAGTGAGCCTGCTTGTCATACGGCTGGTCTATGGCGTTGGCGCATCCAATACCCTGGACGTAGTAACGCCCCTTCTTAATGTGAAAGCCTGTTTCGCCAGCTTCAATCTGGAAACTCGTCGCTGTCATGCCGCCATGCGGACCGATCACATCGGCCGTCAACGACCGGAGGGACTCCACGAAGATCGAGGCTTGCTCATTCCAATCCGCATCAAGCTGAACACGCCCTTGTTGCATGAAGACGCGCGAGAACCGTTTTTCTTGATCATACGTCAGACGAGAAAAATCACCTTTCATGCTCTACTCCTAACTGGCGAGGATGACTCCAGCTTCCATCCCCGCCGGTATGTATTCGTTAAGCCGTCCCTCCAAGTTCGCAAGCCGCTGAGGGTAATGCAGGTCATGAAACACCCCCAGTTCGCCTTCATCCTCTGCTCCCCGAACAATTTCGGAGGGGCAGGATGCAGAGAGTTGACAGTAGGCTGCCGTGCCATATTGGCGGCTGGTGAAAGACGGGCGTGTGCGGTTCCGTACGGCTCGTCGCGCAGCAGCCACGTCCTCAGCAGTAGCCGTCGGCATATCCTTTCGAACTTGTCGTACCGCCTCCTGCTCGGCAAGGTCTGGCTGGCACTGATAACGGTTCGGTGTGCGTGACTCTGCAGGTACATAGCAGAATCGCAACGCTCCCCGTTGACGCCGATCGGCATGGATTGAACCAGTAAAGATGGTATTGGCAGCTGCATCGATTGCATGGGCTCTAACCTGTCCGAGTATCGTGCTGCGCTCAATACATAAGACCGCATGAGCCGGCTCATGATTCACCGCACCCACAGCCGTCGCCTCATCACGACCGGCATCGATGATGCTATTGATCACGCGAAGGTGGATCGGCTCAGTTCGAACCTCATGCTGAGACACCAGCACCGGGCCAACGATGGAGGACTCAATCACAGCCTTCTTCCCTAGGCGAGTCAGCGTGAGGCTCGGCGAAGCGTCTTGTCCCTTGCCAGGCACAAGTGTGCAATGCCGGAGTAGGACCTCGGCCTGTGTCGTGTCCTGTCCCCCTTGCACGATAAGACTGCCGGCAATCAGGAGCCCGTCGAGCACCAGTCGACTCCCAGAATCGACCGTGACCTTGAACGTTCCTTGAATAACAGGGCGGGCCCTATTCGCAGCGCGAAGGTGCAGAGTTTGATTTGGCTGGAGACTCAAGGAAACGGCTCCCACGCCAAACTTCCCACTCGACTCAATCTCGATCACGGCATGAGCGGGGTTGTCCGTTTTCCATTGTCGCAACGTGGCAATCAAATTGTTTTGGCCTGCGCTCACCTGATAGTGACGAGGGCTCGACTGTGTTGCCTGTGCCTTTCCGACCACGTGAATCATCGGTCGATCATACTCGCCGCCCCCCAAATCCCCGCTAAATCCATAGTGATAGGCAACATGCACTGTTTGAGGGGGGTGTGCGAACAGAATCCGTCCGAGTTGCGGATCCACGGCAACACCATGCCGAGGATCTTTGAACGAATAGTTCCAGTCACTCAGGTCGGCCGAGACCAGATCCTTCAAGTCGACCGGTTCTTTGCCCCCGTCGATCCAGATGCAGCAACTCTTGCCTTCTCCATAGTAATCAGCTAACCGATCCCTGAGCGCACGCCGGCGAATCGGAACCGGCAGATTGGTTTCATCGGCAATATGAGTTGGTTCCGGTTCTTCAATCGGCAAGGTATACAACGGGACATCGTGGCCGAATGCGTCGAACCGATATCGCCCCTTTGCCGTATCGACAGCAGCAGCCTCTGTCCGTCCAACGGGCAACCTCTTCAAATCGGTCTTACACCATGCCTACGACGATACGGATCTAAGACCAGGGATCAACCGTCGCGCTCCCTAAGGACGCCACAAACCGGCCCGGATCGGCCGGTCGGGAGAGCCTCCGGTTAGCTGGGCATACCGGCATCCGCGATCGGCTGGTCCAGCTTCTAGCCCCTCAGTTCCCTCATTTGAAGGAGAGGCTCTTCTTGTTATCCTGAGACAGGGCACCCTGTGCGTTGTTGAGACGAGTATCATGCGCGTGAATTGGACGAACAGTCTTCGATGCCTTCTGGCACTCGGCTTGATGACTGGGCTCGTGGCCTGTGGCAGCTTCGCCAACTGCTTCAATAGTGGGTTCGCGCCCGCCGCCTGTGGCGGGGGGTACAGCGAGAGCGACGTGTCTTCGCTATTGCAGCCCATGGCCACCTCAGCGGAAGGTCGCTGGACGGGCACGACTTCTACAGGCCGCGCCATCGCTGGACTGGTCCTGGAGGACAGCTCCTATTGGTTGTTCTATTCGGCAAAAGACGATCCCAATATCCTAGCCGGACTGGTTCAGGGAACCGGCACATCCCACTCTGGCTCCTTCGGGTCCTCGAACACGAGAGATTTTAATCTGGAAGGTATGGGCATTCGCGCTGCGACGATGCGTGGTAGCTATGTGCCCAACAAGCGCTTCCAGGGGACGATCGCCTACGTCACTGGGGACACCGAGAGTTTCACGAGTACATACGAGGGGGACTCTGAGTCGGCCCCGAACCCGACTCAGGTGGCTGGGACCTATTCAGGGCTCGGCGCCGACAATCACACAATCACGGTGACCGTGGATGCAGCCGGGACGCTTTCCGGCACTGCATCAGATGTCTGCACCGTTGCGGGAATATTGTCGCCCCATGCCAAGGGCAATGTGTTTCAGATCTCGGTGACATTCGGAGGGGGCGCCTGTCGCCAGGGAACCGAGACGCTCACAGGGGTGGCCTTCTATGACGCCGCGACCAACCGGCTCTACAGTGCCGCCCTCAGCCATGCCCGGACCACCAGCTTTCTCTTTCTCGGCGTGAAGCAGTAAGCTTCACCGGTTTGATGTTCTGCCAGGTCTCATTTTTTGATGGGGGGCATGATGTGATCACATCATGCCCCCTGAACGGATCGACGAGATCACGGAGACAGGATCTCTCGCACCGCCGTCGAGGCAAAGAATCCCTGCTCTCGGAGCGTCACGAACCAGGCCCGGGCAAACTCCTTCAAGTCCTGCTTCAGTGAGGACACGACGTGGGTACGTCTGCCCGTCTCGTCATACCGATACACTTCTTGCGAAAGCCCCAGGTAGTCGTTCCTATAGGACACCGGTTCGGCTGCGGCTCCATCGTGGACATTGTGAAACAGAAACACGATGTCGGGATCGCGCATAAGGTCGCCGTTCTGTTCGCCGTAATGGCACAAGGACACCAGCCGGTGTCCGTCTCCACTCGATCCAATCTCCTCGACTGAGAGTGGCATGTAGCCAGAGACAGTGATCCGCACCGCGCGTGCACCGTTGAGCAAGTGATTCAAGTCCGTGGCGAAGGCTTGATACAGTTTCATGATCCAATTCCTTTCTTGACGTGAAGGAAGCCCCCGACCCGAAGGCCGGAGGCTTCCCGTGACGGTCAGCGGTCTGACCGCTCCGCGATCCAGCGTGTCGCCTGTTGGGCGACGACGATCAGCGCATCAAGGTCTGCGACTCCGAAGGAGTCGGAATTCTTCCAGACTCCATCCTGGCCCTTGTACGAGCGGGCCACAGTCACGTTGTAGAACGGACCGTTCATGCCCTCGTTCTTCCAGATGCTCGCCTTGATGCGGCTGCATCGCAGCGTGGTGACCGGCTGGGGTTTCTTGTCTTGAGGTGCCATAGTGTTGTCTCCTTTGGTTAGAGTTGATGTGTTGGCCTCTCACCAGGCGTGGAGGCCACACAGCGACGACAAAGGAGACAGAGAGGCCACCGCCACCTGGCGGGCCGGTGGGCGCGATGCGGAGGAATGCCCGCGAAAGACGACGCGGCTTCTGGCGGCGCGCGGGCATGATCGACGCAGCCCGCCGGTGGAAAGCCAGGGCGACGGCCGGATGCGTACAGGCACCGGACCTGAAACCACAAGCCGGCCCCCGCTCATGACCAACAAAGCATGGCAGAGCAGATTCACCGGACGAGGTGGGAAGGTTCACTTGAGATAGACCGAAGAGACCAAGCCCGTTCGTCAAGATGGAAGAGAGTCAACGAGTTGGCTTCGAGCCGGTCTTGAGCTTGACGCGGTCGTGAGCCTCCAGTCGATGGTGCACCCGACTAGATGGTTACTGAACGCGGTGGAACGCCGAACGGCCTGCGAGGCCGAGGGGAACTGTCATGGGATCGGAGACACGAAATCCTTGAGGTGCGCGACATGTTGAACGCTTGAGGAAGTCGTGAGCAAAATAAAAAGCAAGCCATGTCGCGAAAGATACCTACCCGTCCATTGAAACGGCCTCTGAGCTTGTTCACGCTCAACGTCAATCAAACAGGTCGGAGTGCGTGCCTGTCCGTTTGAGAATGAGGAAGGTGGCTTCAATTCTGTAGATGAGGAGCCTGTCCGATTGGAATGTGAAGCAAGACTTAGGTGCCTATGCGGCTTCTGAGGGCACGAAAGTTCTTGAATGAGGGGAGTTTCTTGGGATGCTTCGCTTCTTCAAAAGCGTCCCGCATGTGCGCGTTTGGGATCACGAGAGAAATGGGGATACTCTGGTGGAGATCAACCTGGGCATAAAAGATACGGATGGCTTCGGCTTCAGTCAGACCAAGTCGCTCAAAGACTTTCACGGCCTTCTTCTTCAGTCCAGCATCTATACGAGTATTGATGCGGTCAGACATAGCAACCTGTCCAGCTTTTCTTATGTTCCCAGTACGCAAGTTGTCGTGCTCATGAACGATGATTCGCGATAGTACTCATGTGTAAGTAGGTTGTCCAATGGCTAGAACGTGACAGTAGCCCCTTCGGGTCTTCCGTAGCCGGTGGTTGACTGTCCCTGGGCAGGAGATGCGCACCAACCTCTTCTCAACATCGTGTTGCGCCTCTCATGCACAGCAGGACGCACACGACCCCACCCCAGACACCATCCGCCATGACGCGGTCTTCATCCAGACTCTTTATGTAACACCGCGAACTGTGGAGTTGTGGATGCGATGCTCTCCCCTACTACTTCGGAGCAACAGCCTGTTCAAGCGTGAGGCGAATAAACCGTTGATAGGGAAGACCGGCACGCGCGGCGCGTTTACGAACAGCCTCGTACAGTTCCTCAGACAGGCGCAGATTGATGGACTTGTCTTTCGGCTTGATCTCAAAGCGTGTCAACTGCGCTCCCGACAAGTCATACTGCGTGAGGTCAGCTTTCTCGACGAACGCAGCCGCCGCGCGGTCACTCTTAAAGGTTGGGATTTTCTTTTTCATACGCGTCGACCTCCTTCTTGTGCATGTACCGAGCGCTGATGGGTCGGATCAGCACGTCGTCCTCTTTGCTGCGAAACGTGAATGCTATGAATACACGACGTCCCTTGTCAGTGTGGCCTATGGCACGAAAGCGTTTCTCACGCTGTGAGTGGGCCTCGTCAGGCAGCACAGCCAATGGTCGGGCAAAAAGATCTTCAATCGTCGCCACGGAAAGGCCGTGCTTCTCACATTTAGCACGATTGCCCTTATCCCAATCAAAGCCGTTCGCGTGCAGTGTCATCATACCTGACAATGTATACAGTTGTATAGGCAAACGTCAATGCGTACAACTGGCCGCCTGTGTCACGAGGAGGTGTCTGCCCTTCTTTCGATTTCAGAGACACCTGTATAAAAGAGGAACAGGCTGTCCGATTGGTCCGCCACTTGGCACAACCGTAGGCGCAAGTAGCTCGGGACCTCGGCATTACGGACCATCTGCTCTAGAGGTGTGCCGTTCAATGCCAGCCGCCAGTTGGCTCGACGAACGTCCCCATCGTACCGCAACAACCAGAATTCCATTTGTTCGAGTGAACAAGACGTGGACTGATCACAACAGATCGTTGAGGGCGCCGTCAGCGATAATGATCTTGTTCTTCTTGCGGAATGGGGCGACCTTGGGATCGAAGTTGGTCAAAATATCCCGGCAGGTGGACTCCAGATAGGCGTCGAGCGCCTGACGTTCACGGGTGATGACCGCATCCAGTTCTCGACGATCGGCGACGAGAGGACGGCAGTCGCGCATGAAATACCGGAAGCGCACGGCTTGCAATGCCGTCTTGTCACTGAAGATGAAATTCATGTGCGGATCGTGCGGGCGGTTCTTGTCCTCCATGTAGACAGCCTTACGGGCCTGACCGTCAAACTCGGACTGGAGGGCGTCGTAGCGTTGTGACAAGTAGTCCCAGAACCTCCGTTGCAATTCCTCAGCCTGCCCTTCCTTTCCATCCGCATCGATCCGCTGGCTGAAGATCGTGCCCTTGCCCTCGCGCTTGCCGTGATCCTTGGCGTTCACGTAGCGGTGCGGAATGAGTGTGGATACCTTCTCCTGACCAGATTCGTCGAGTCGGCTGTAGACGTAGCCAGCCGCCATGCAGAGTGAGGCGTAGTGAAAGGCCCCATCGATAAAGAGACGTGCCCATCTGTAGTAGAGCGCGCCACGGTAGGGTTTGACCACGTAGTCCGGAATCTCATCCGTGCGCGCTTGTTCTTGAAAATTATGGTCGTCGTAGTCGTACTCGTAGAGTGTGTCAAAATCGAGTAGGGTCTTACCCTCGTCCAGATACTCATTCAGGAAGAAGGAATCCTCGCCCACCCCAGCCGCAGGCGACCACGCTCGGTTGAACACCAGATGCTCCTCATTACTGAACTGGTCGGTGATCTTCTCAAGGTCTTCCTCCGTCTGTGCATGGAGACCAAACAGCGTCTTGAGCAAGGTCTGACGGAGACGGAACGCGTCCTGTTCAGGCATACTGACGCGATAGCGTTCCTGCGCCTCCAGGGACCAGCCGAAGTAGTCTGGGTTCACCCGCATGAGCGCCTGGCGGAGCGCCGGGTCGAGCGCAGCGGATGAAGGATGACTATCGTGACTTGTTCCAGCCAGCCGTTGGTGCTTCATGCAGGGTTGTAGTCTAGCACTGTGAGGCGGGTACGTGCAGGGTCGTCGACCACGGACTCGGAGGATACGATCATCGCCTCTCCCCCAACTTCAATGCCTGGCTGAGCGGCACCTCAAGAAATGCCCGCACTTCGCGAACCACGACATCCAGGGTCGGCCCTTTCAGGCGATTCTTCGCCAGAAAGGCGTTCCATTGAACCTGCTTGACCTTGTCGCGAGCAAACTGATCGTCCAAGCCCAACAACATACCGACCGGTAGCGGTGTACGGCGCCGTTCGAAGGTTGCGCGTATCGCTTCAGAAAGGATGAGTGGGTCGATAGCTCCCTCGCGCGCGAGCGCCCGTAGATCGAAATAATCTTTCATCCGACTGTTGGCGATGCCGAGAGTTGCAATCGCCTCCAGCTTTTCTGCAATCACGGTCTCGCGCGGATACACCTTCAATCGCGGGGCGGGGAGATCGTCGAGCAGCGTCGGATACAGTGCTTCTTCCGGCCCCGGGGTCACCGCGTCGCCATAGCCAACATCGAGCTGCACTGGACACCGTGCGTTCTTCAATCTGCCCGTCAGCGTGACCCGCAATCCTCCGTAGCGCGCATCTTCTCGGATCTCACGAACCCGTATCGAATCCGGCTCATAGCGCATGCCGTCCGGCACGTCGATCGTGCACGCATCGTGGACCATGGATTTCAGTGCATCCTGATCCGCCAATCCGAACCCCAAAAAATCCGCGTCCCGCGTCGGTCGATGTGGCACGTCGAACCACAAGTCAAAAAGCAGGGCGCCCTTGAGCCACAGGATGTCGCGCGCAGGAGTGAGGGAAAGCCGGTAGAGGAACCGCTCGATACCGTAGCGGGTGAGCACCTCCTGAAAAATTTCGCCACGCACCTTTGCGCGGGCAGAGAGCCGCGCATGGATGGAGGCAGCAAGGTCTGCCTTCACACCGTCGCCTCCAAGTATGGGCGCATCACATTGGCAACCCGATTCACCTTTGCGCAGCGCCACAGCTCGTCGGCCGTCGCCTTTCGTTCACGCAGCGCGTCCCTAAGGGCATCGAGCGCCACGTCGAGCCCAACCTTGTTCCGGAATTTGAAACAATCCGCCACCGTCTTCGCCGGGCTCGTGATCCGCAGGGCCACACCTTCCACCTTTCTCACTTCCACTCCATACCGCAGCGAGGAATCAGAAAAGCGCACGGTCCGTAGCGGCGGATCGTCGAGGCGGGGTGGATGCTCGTTGTTCGCAATCGCGATCCACACCTCGAACGGCGATTGCGTCGTCATCTCGTGGAAGCGCAGCGCAGTCAGCAGACAGAACACGACCTTCGGCGCTCGCTTCGCCACGGCAACGAGCGCGCTGTGTTCGGTGCCCTGATAATCCGCCGACGCATACAGCCCGCGCCCGATCTTTTGCAGCTTTCCTGCCGACACCAGCCGCACGATCTGCGTACGGGTAATCCCAGCCTGCTCCAGCTCGCGCGTGCGCACCGCGCCTGCGCTGCGCAGCGCCTTCCTGAGCCGGTCTTCCATGGATTTCACCATGGCACCATGTTACATAGTTTCGGTAATTAATAACAACAACCGAAGAAAAGCAACAGGCCTGCGCAGAGCTGAATGCAAGTCTTGAGGGCGGCTGAACTCTAAAAACCGTGTCGGCGCTGGGCTAGCTTCCATCGGTCCGTGGCGTCACCGGCCATCTCGCAGAACTTCTTGGCAATCTCGATCCGCACATCGTCTGGGACGATGCCACGCCTTGCCCCCCCACTGAAGCGCCAAACCGATTCTGACCGGCCTTACACAGCGGATTTGCACACCGGCTTCTGTTCAATAGATCGTTGCGCCCCTCACCGACGCTGGGGGCGCAGCACATCTCCTGAATCTGTGCCAGGGCGCCCTGCTAATAGTATCCAGGCTGGCTCCGGCTATAAGGATCACGTTGTGAAGCCGGCGGAGGCTCGTCGTAACGATGCTGTTGGCCCGGCTGCGACGATCCCATATTCACATTGTCATAACCAGGCGCGGGTCGTTGCCGACCCGACAAAGAATCATCGGCACAACCAGCGAACATGGCACCCGCCAGAAGGGCAAAGGGCAGCGCGCATAGCATACGAATCATACGAAACCTCCTTCGTCATTCGGAATGATTGCGAGGCAGTTCTCATCACACCAATCTGCTGGACGTACAGGAGACCGCGACCTGCGAAACCTTGTTCACCCTGTGAAGTGTCACGTGAGCATGTGAACTCAGCCAACTGGAGAAATAGGTTGGTGTACCCCTATTTGCTGCCACGCCTCGTCTTCTCAATTGTGCCATGCATCCCATGGACTGCGCAAAGGTCGATGTGCGAACTCATTTTTGGAAAGGATCAAAGGGACGAGAATTGGCCGTTCACCACTTTTCAACAGAACGCTTCCGTAGCATACAGCAACGCCCTCTTTCTCACGTGGCATGGAGTTGCAGGACCACGCGACACTGTCCGTTCCTCTCCCCAGCGATGCTGCCCCTCACGCTGTTCCTCAATCACCCTCGAAAAGCCAAGCCGACCATGAATGGCCTCACACAGCGGATTTGCAAACTGACCTCTTCGTTAACAAATTGTTGCGCCCCTCACCGACACCGGGGCGCAACAGAATCTCCCTGTCTGTGGTAAAGCACGGCTGCAAGCGTGACATCGTTCGCGATGACGCGGTTGCCACCGGCGTGCCACACCCTTGAATACGCGACGGCTGTTCTCTTGGCACGGTCGAGTCGCATCGTGCGACACGACGGTGCCAGACTTCACCTGGCACGGCGTCTCGAGACGCGGTGCCTCAGATGCCTGCCTGCCGAAGTCACTCGCCAGGGCAGGTCAGCCCCTTCTCAGCAAGCACTCCTCCGACAGGTTGCTTTTGGGGTCCTTCGAGATGATTCTCTGGAATTGTTCGTTGCGGTGCGTATGATCTGAAAGCAGAACACACAGAGCAGCGTGGCCTTTACAGCACCGTGCTAAATTCCTCAACGGTCAAACCTGCTTGCCGGATAGTGCTCCGTAGTCTGTCTTTGGCGACTACGGCGTGATCAGAGGCCGTGACTTGACAGCTCAAGCAGGCAGAGCATGGGAGGTTCTGATTAAAAGACCGGATCCTCAGACCGTGAGAGATAATTGGGCATCATCTCACGCCTAACTGTAGGTCTCCTACACCACCACGTTGTATTGTTTGGCATAGGCATCGATAAGCCCGCGTAACATGCGCTGATAGGGGACACGTACGCGCTTGGCTTGCTTCTTGAAGAACGCAACACTGCTCTGAGTCAACTCCAGCGTGACTTTTGTGGTCAGCTCACGTTTGACCAAGGCCGACGGTGGCGGCAGAAACTCCGTGACACGTTCGCCCATGGCCAAATGCTCATCGCTGTATCTGACTTTCCTGCTCATCGCGTTTCCTCCCCTGCCGTCAGTAGTGCGCTCTATAGATGCGTCGGGTAGCAGGCCAGTTGTGGTCGCAGCATCTGCTTCCGACAGCTGTTGTTCACCCCTCGAATCGAGAGGAATCTGTCCTGGCGTCGCGTTGGCTTATAGGAGCTCGTTAAACTGGTCAACAGACAATCGAGCCTGCTTCAGTATATGGGACAGCGTTGATCGTTTAATTGGCCGATGGGCCGGCACAGTGACCTTCAACACTTCGGTGGCAAGATGTTTCTGAAGTCGGATATGGCTGCCTTTTTGCCGAACAACGACCCAGCTATCGCGCTGCAATGCCCGAATTACCTCTGTGTAGGAGAGGCTGGGAACTTTACTCATACCGCGAGTTCAATCTGCTCGGCATTCGGGCTGAGTGCCAGATCGTCTTCGACAGGTTCCAAATACAACTCGATGGCCTCGCGAATATTTCTCAAGGCCTCTTCTTTACTTCCTCCTTCACTGATACAGCCAGGAAGTGTAGGAACAAAGACCGTGAAGCCGCCGTCCTCGCTGGGTTCGAGCACAATGCGGAGTTTCATAAGCACCCCGTGGGTGAAAGACTTCCTGAACTATAGCCAATAAGTGGAGGGATGGGTTCATGATGGAGTCGTAAGCTTTCGACGTAGCTGGCCATGGCATCTTTGATATTGGTCAAGGCCTCCTCACACGTGTTTCCGTGACTCACGCAGCGAGGAAGTGACGGACATTCGGCGACATAGATGCCACCTTCATCTTGTTCAAGAACGACGCGGTATCGCATATGACCAGACCCTCCACATATAGATCACATTGTAGTACAAAGCAAAGGAACCTGTCAGTATTCATTCGTCAACAGTAGTGTCCCAACGTTACTCGAACAAGATCAGCTGTTTATCTGAAATCTGGTCGGCATCTTCAAGTGCGGCTTGTGCAAGTAGTTGATCTAACGGTATTCGTTCAAACATGGTCAGGCTCAAGAT
>Ga0224510_10001046_pt1 | contig 18967 bp, 16 predicted proteins | sample SF_May12_sed_USG_FD_170161 | JGI IMG/M metagenome (GOLD analysis project Ga0224510, IMG submission 170161) | Sediment microbial communities from San Francisco Bay, California, United States - SF_May12_sed_USGS_4_1 | ecosystem: Environmental > Aquatic > Marine > Sediment | place: USA: California... | reverse complement strand
TGGCGTCGTCGTTATGGTTGTCACCTCATTGCCGGCGGATTCCGCCTGGCGCGACGCGGACGGCTCGCTGGCGACCGGCACGGCCCCGATCATGCGTTCGATCGTGTCGCTTATCTTCCTGATGTTTATCATCCCGGGCATCGTCTACGGCATTGCGGCGAAAACCATCAAGAGCTCGAAAGATGTCATCGACGGCATGACCAGGGCCATGCACAGCATGGCCTACTACCTGGTCATCATGTTTTTTATTTCGCAGTTCGTGTACGCATTCGGTGAATCGAATCTTGGCGTACTGCTGGCCCTGCAGGGGGCCGCCGGATTGCAGGCGCTCGCATTGCCGGCCGCCGTCACGCTGGTCGGCATCGTCCTGCTGACCGCATTCATCAACCTGTTCGTCGGCTCGGCCACCGGCAAATGGGGCTTGCTTGCACCGATCTTTGTGCCCATGCTGATGGCGCTGGGCATTTCTCCCGACCTGACACAGGCGGCCTATCGCGTCGGTGACTCCAGTACCAACATCATCACACCACTGATGCCGTACTTTCCGCTGGTGGTGGTCTATTGCCAGCGATACGTGACAAATACGGGAATCGGCACGCTTACCGCAATGATGTTGCCGTATTCGATGTCGTTCCTCGTGGCGTGGACGATATTCCTGGTTATCTACTTCCTGCTTGGACTTCCGTTAGGGCTCGGCGCCAGCTACACCTATCCGTGATAGCTCAGTCGCCCAGGCAGGCACCTGCGTAGGCCTTGTCGACCCGGGCGTTTTCCAGCTGACACTCGTTATCGTAGGTAACGCCATCCAGGCCGCAAACCGGCAGCAGCGTGCGCGGACAATTTTGCCCCTGAGCCTCGCAGACGCCGGCGTAGTCAATGCGTACGCCGCGCCGCTCTGCATGGCACGCATTGCTATAGGTTAGCTCGTCCTCGCCGCACACCGGCACAAACAGGTCCGGGCAGGGCCGCACGCCACAGGCCCCGGGTGTGAATGTCGTGATACCCGCGGCCTCGGCGTTGCAGACATTGTTATACGTTTGATCGTCGCTGCCGCAGACCGGAGCCACCACGAGCGAGCAATTGTTCACATCGCATACACCTTTGTGCTGCACCGGCACGCGACTGGCGTCTGCTTCGCATCGATTCAGGAAGCTGCGGCCATTCATACCGCAGACCGGGTCTTCTGTGGCTGGGCAACCGCTCGCGGTACATGCGCCGAGCCCGGCGAGCGCTACCCCGGACTGTTGCGCGAAACACTCGTTGATGTAAGTGTTGCCGTCGATGCCGCAGACCGGATCAAAATCTTCCGGGCAGTTGGTCGCGCCGTCCTCGCATCGTCCCGGCGCAGCGACCTCGACCCCGGCGGCGCCAGCGACGCACGAATTACTGTAGGTCTGCTGGTCTACGCCACACACCGGGTTGTATTCCATGGTGCAGGCCGTGGCGTCCTGCTGTGCCTGAACAAGCTGAGCCAAACCCATTATTGCGGTGCTGGCCAGTATTGCCGTGAATGCTTTCATGATTGTCATTAGAGTTCGCTCGCGTGGCCGGGTTCAACAGTATTCAACGCCTCGCTGATCGGTATCAATCTGACCCGGGACTTGTCCAGCTCTGCGAGCCGCAATTCGAGAAACCCCAGCGTTTCAGGATAAGGGTGTCCAATCGCGATTGCGACCCCTTGTTGTAGTGCAATCTGCTCGAGTCTTTCGAACTCGCGAGTCATCGCCTGCACCGACCGGTCATGGTCCAGAAACACATGACGCCGTGTCGCGGCGACACCCGATTCCGCAGCAATTTGCAGCGCGACGCTGTCAGCAGTGGTGTAGCTATCAACAAAGAACAGGCCGCGATGCGCGCTGATTGCCTGCATCAACCAACGCATGTGCCCGGGATGGCGCGTCAGCAAGCTGCCGCGATGGCTGCTGACACCGATCGCATAAGGCACCGACGCCAGCGCCGCATTAAAAGCCTCATGAAAGGCATCGCGGCTCATATCCAGCGTAATGCCGCCCGGTTCGATCTCGCCATCGTGGTCAATCGCCTGCAGTGGCAGGTGCAGCAGCACTTCTTTGCCCTGCTCTTTTGCCGACCGCGCCAGCACCTGTCCGCTGGGGGTCGATGGAAGTATTGCGTAGCTGACGGGGCCCGGCAGGCTGATCGCGCGCTGCCCAGCGGCATACTGATAGCCAAGATCATCGATGATGATGGCGATGCGACCGGTGGCCTGTGGCGCAGCCTGGCCCGCGAACAGCAGTGCTGCGAGGCCGGCCAGGTACCGCAAACGATTCATTGCGTACTGCTGTGCATCACCTGACGACCCTGCAGCCGGCCTATTGCCTCAACCAGTTGCGCATCCTGCTCACGATTGACGGCACTGCTCAGGCTAAGGTCCGGGAATCCGTCGGTGTCGTCGATCAGCACGTCGGGCGTAATACCGACTTCATGAATGGAGTCGCCGGAGGGTGTGTAGTAACGCGAGGTGGTCAATTTGATCGCGCGCCCCATCGACAAGGGCACCACGGTTTGCACCAGCCCCTTGCCAAACGTTGGTGTGCCGACCACGGTCGCACGATTATGGTCCTGCAAGGCACCTGCGACGATCTCCGACGCGGATGCCGATCCCTTGTTTACCAGGACCACCATGGCAGCGCCATCAAGCACGTCGCCGCGATGCGCGGAGCGAACGAATCGCGACTCGGCAGTACGTCCGTCGGCAGAGACAATGATGCCGCTGTCGAGAAACAGGTCGGATACATCGATCGCCGCATCCAGGACGCCGCCAGGATTGTTGCGCAGGTCCAGCACCAGGCCATCGAGCATGCCGCCCTGCGCTTTTTGCAGCTCGTCAACGGCGCGGCCGAGCTCCTGCGCAGTGGAGTCCGTAAACTGGCTCAGGCGAATGTAACCGTAGTTCGGCTGCAGGCTCTCGTGGTGTACGCTGGCAACGCGAATCAGATCGCGGCGCATTTCGTAATCAATAGCCTCCTCGTCTCGCAACACGGTAATGGTTATCTTCGAGCCGCGCCGGCCACGCATGCGGCCTATCGTATCCTGCAATTGTTTCGCATCGACCACATTGCCATCGACGGCAATGACCTGGTCGCCAGCGCGAATTCCGGAACGTGCCGCCGGCGAGTCCGCGAGCGGTGTGATCACCCGCACTTTCCCATCCACCTCGGACACCTCGATGCCTACGCCGGTATAGCTGCCGGTCGTGCTGATGCGAATATCCCTGTACTCGTCGGCATCGAGATACTGCGAGTGCGGGTCAAGTTCGCTGAGCATGCCCCGCAGCGCGCTCTCAATCAGTTCGTCGTCATCGATAGGCTCTACAAACTCACTCTTCACCCGTTGCATTACCTCGACCAGCAGCTGCGCCTGGTCGGAGGGTGTGCTGGCCGCGACCGATCTCTGTTTTCCCGCCAATAGCTTGCCGCCGAACGACAGGCCAAAGCCCAGCGCCGTACCGACAACAACAACCAGAATTGCTCTGGTTTTCAATGACATGTAGATCTCCCAGCACCCCCCGCACTGGCTGACGATAACATAGCGCCGCACACGGACCTATATGCCCCGGTCACGTTTCGGGCTAATTTCCAGGGCGTCGCGTAATCCACTCACGCGGGTTCAGCGGCGCGGTCCCGCGCCGAATTTCGAAATACAGCGCCGACAGCGCCTGGCCGCCGCTGTCGCCGACCGTAGCAATCACGTCACCAGGCGCAACCCAGTCGCCGGCATTTTTCATCGTGCTCTCGTTGTAGCCATACAGCGTCATATAACCCTCACCATGCTCGACAATCACGAGCAAGCCGAGCCCGGCGAGCCAGTCCGAAAACACGACCCGGCCGTGATACACCGCGCGAACCTCCCGGCCGCGCGGCGCCGCCAGCACCACGCCGTTCCACTTCAAGCGGTCACTGACGCGCGGCTGGCCGAAGTCGTGCAGCAAGGTGCCCGCAACGGGCCAGGTCAGGCGCCCTTTGTGCGCGCTGAATGGATCCTCGGAGCTGATTGGATAGTCCGAGAGAATGCTGGTCAGTTCGTCGATCAGGCGCGCGAGATCCTTTTCCTGTGCCGCCAGTTGCTCGATCTCTTTGCTCTCGCTCGCAATGCGGCCCTGCAGAGAAGCGAGCAGGCTGCGCCGTGACTCCTGCGCCGCATTCAACTTCGTGAGCTCTGTGTAGCGTTCATTTGCGAGGCCGGTGAGGCGTGCCTCCTCGGCTGCAGCCTGGCTCCGAAGCATCTCCAGTTCCGTGAGATGGCCGTTCACCACCTCGATGTTGCCGGCACGATAGTCATTGAGATAGCGGTAGTAGCTCAGCAGGCGCCCAAGCGTGGCCGGGTCGCGCTGGCTCAGCAGCAGCCGAAAGCGTTCCTGGCCACCACTCATGTACGCCGCACGTACCTGCCCGGCAAGCTCACGCGACTCGTTGCTCAGTTCAAGCTGGTGTTGATCTATGCGGGCATCGAACTCGGCTTTGCGCCGGGTACTGTAGTTGCGTTCGCGCTCCAGCTCCTGCAAGCGAATGCGTTGCTCCGATATCTGCACTTCGGCAGCCTGCAGTTGCGCGGTAACCTGGTCCCGCGAGGCAGCGCTCTTGTCCATGCTGGCCTTCAGGGCGCTGATCCGATCACGTACTTCCTCAAGTTCCTGCTCCTTGATCTTGGCCAATTCGCCGTCCTGGGCGGACAGCGCCGATGCCGCCAGCAACAACGGTAAAATCAGCATCGAGAGCGGTTTCATAGTGGCTGAGTTTGGTATAATGCGCGCCTCGTAACAAGCCACGTGCCTACCCGGGCGAGCAAAAGAAATCATGGAACAGATCCTCGAATTCACCGGCAATAACGCCGTGCTGGTGACCTTGCTCATGATCAGTTTTCTCGTGTTGATCTTTAGCGAGATACGTCGCAAGAGCAGTACTCTCGTTGCCGTCGAACCGACGGATGCGGTGGCGCTTATCAATAACGATGGTGTCGTTCTCGATCTGCGCAGCAACGAAGCATTTTCGCGCGGCCACATTGTGAACGCGAAAAACATTCCGTTTGACGAGCTTGACGCCCACAAGGCAAAGCTGGAGAAATTCAAGGACAAACCCATCGTCGCCGTTTGTGATGCCGGCAGCACGTCGAACCGCGCAGTAGCCACATTGCGTGCGTCGGGTTTCGGCTCCGCCTATGGTTTGAAAGGTGGCATGACCGCGTGGGGGCAAGCCGGCATGCCAGTCGTTACAGCAAAGAAAACCAAGAGCAAATCGTAGCTCAAGCGATAGTTTTTTCGTTCGCTGGTGCGTCTGCCGGCGAGATCAATTTTTAAATACAGGAAAGTGAGATGGCCGAAGAAAAGCAAGAGGGTAACGAGAAACGAATTACAGTTGTCAAGATTTATGTGAAGGATTTTTCATTTGAATCGCCGCAGGCGCCACAGGTTTTCAGATCCGAAAAGTGGGCTCCGCAGACCAACCTGAACCTGCGCAGCAGTCAGCGCAAGTTGAATGACAGCCTTTACGAAGTGGTCCTGACCATAACCGTTGATGCCAAAGAGGGCGATAAGACCGTTTTCCTGGTTGAGATACAACAGGCCGGCTTGTTCGAGCTATTGGGTTATGACGAAGCTGAGCGTGCCGCCATAACCGGCAGTTATTGCCCGGGAATTCTTTTCCCGTACGCACGTGAGGCCGTTGCCAGCACGATACAACGTGGTGGTTTTCCGGAATTCGTGCTGCAGCCGATAAACTTTGACGCGCTGTATGCGCAATCGCAAAAACAGGCGGCCGCTGCGGCTGCGGCCAAAGAGGAGAAGCACTGATAGGTACAGCGCGCGCGCAGGCAGTCATCGGCGCTGGTTCCTGGGGAACTGCGCTGGCCTTGCAGTTTGCGCGCAACGGCTGCGACGTTCGGCTTTGGGGCCGCAACTCCGCGGCAATGCAGACGCTGGCCCGCGATCGCAGTAACGAGCGCTACCTGCCGGGCATTGCCTTCCCGGAAAACCTTTTACCAGTGAGCAGCCTTGCCGAGTGTCTCGATGGTGTCAGGGATATTCTGGTTGCTGTCCCCAGTCACGCCTTGCGCGAAACCCTGGTCGCGATTCGTCCTTATCTCGATGCTGAATCACGGCTTTGCTGGGCGACCAAGGGGTTCGAATTGCACACCGGCAAGCTGCCACACCAAGTGGTTGGCGAGGTGCTCGGCGCGCAGCGCAAGCTGGCGGTCTTGTCCGGGCCCACATTCGCAAGGGAGGTCGGTCAGCAACTGCCAACCGCGATGACCATTGCTGCGAATGACAGCGCATTTGCGACCGAACTCGCTGCATCATTGTCGGGCAGTAATTTTCGTGCCTACACTTCGGACGACATGATCGGTGTTGAGGTCGGCGGCGCCGTCAAGAACGTGCTGGCGATTGGCGCGGGCATGTCAGACGGCCTCGGCTTCGGCGCTAACGCCAGGGTCGCCCTGATTACCCGCGGCCTGGTGGAGATGACCCGCCTCGGCGTCGCCCTCGGCGCGAAAAAGGAAACCTTTATGGGCCTCGCCGGCATGGGTGACCTGGTACTGACCTGTACCGACAACCTGTCCCGCAACCGGCGTCTCGGACTGGCGCTGGCCGGCGGCAAGTCGGTCAGCCAGGCGCAGGCGGAAATTCAGCAGGTCGTCGAGGGGGTGATGGCTGCCGAGGCCGTGCACGAAGTTGCCGCCAGGCTCGGCCTGGAGATGCCGATTTGTCACCAGATCTATCGCATCCTCTACCGGGGTGCCCAGCCGCTTGAAGCTGTCGGTGCCCTGATGCGACGCGAACTCACCGCAGAGTAACGGCGGCCTGGCGGCGTGCCAGTGCGTTGCGAATGGCGTATCATGCGCCGTGCTTTACCGTGCGTTGGTAGCAAACATCAGGGGAGGTCTGCCATGCAAAGACGCCAGTTTTGCCGCGCAGCGCTTGCAGCCAGCGTCGCTGCGGCCATTCCACTGTTACCCGGCTGCGAGAAAAAAGCCCCGGTAGCAAGCACGGCCGATACCAGTATTCGTGCCATCTCCCTGGGCGGCGCCGAGATCGAGCTCGAAAAAGCTGCCATCAGGGAGCTTGGTGACAGCCTCACCGGCCCGGTGCTGCTGTCGGGCCACCCCGAATACGATGCCGCGCGCAAGGTCTGGAACGGCATGCATGACAGGCGACCAGCCTTGATTGCGCGCTGCTTGAACACGACGGACGTCAGCAATGCAGTGAGTTTCGCGCGCGAGCGTGGGCTTTTGACTGCGGTGCGCGGTGGCGGCCACAGCTGGCCCGGAAAATCCGTCTGTGATGACGGCATCATGATCGACCTGTCGCTGATGAACACGGTAACCGCGGACCCCGCAGCGCGGCGCGCACATGCCCGCGGCGGTGCGCTTTTGAACGCGCTGGATACGGCTGCACTCGAACATGGCCTGGTAACAACCGCTGGCGTGGTCTCACACACCGGCGTCGGCGGCTTCACCCTGGGTGGCGGCATGGGTCGCCTGAACCGCAAGTATGGTCTCGCGGTCGACAATCTGCGCTCCGCGGAGATTGTCACGGCTGATGGGCAGATCCGGCGAATCAGCGCCGAGCAGGAGGCCGATCTGTTCTGGGCGATTCGCGGTGGCGACGGCAATTTTGGCGTTGTCACCGAATTCGAGTTCGAGTTGCACCCGTTTAATCGCAATGTGCTGTCCGGCAATATCGTCTGGCCGGTAGCACAGGCCAGGGACGTACTCGAGTTTTACGCGGAGTGGTACCAGGGCCTGTCCGACGAGCTGTATGTTGGCCCGGCAATGGCCACAATGCCGGACGGCACCGGCATTATCCTGATGGAGGTCGTTTACAACGGTGACCCGGCTGTTGGCGAGCGAGAGATCGAGCCGCTGCGCAGGCTCGGCACGCCGCTGGATGACGGCGTCAGGATGCAGGACTACACGGTAATGCAGACCCAGGAAGACGTGACTTTCGGTCATGGCGTGCGCTCCTACATCAAGAGCGGCATGGTCAGCGAGTTTACACAGGAGCTGGTGAATGCTTTGCTCGAGGCCTACACGAATGATCCGCGTCTCGCGATGTTTACGCACACGCTCGGTGGCGCCGCCAAACGCGTCGGCGAGCTTGATACGGCATTTCCGCATCGCAACGCCGAGACCATGCTCGGCTTCGGCGGTGGCTGGATGGATGCCGCTGACGATGAGTCCGGCATCGCATTATCGCGCCTGTGGTATTCCAGGCTGGAACCTTTCATGGGCGGTTACTACACCAATATCGATTTTGATGGCTCGGGAGCCGCAAGCAATTTCGGGCCTGCCTATCCACGGCTGCAAAAGATCAAGGCAAAGTTCGACCCAGGCAATTTGTTTCGCCTGAACAGCAATGTCGAACCAGCCGCATAATCCAAACAACAACAAACAATCTATTGGGGAATCAGTATGGACAGACGTCAGTTTTGCCGAACCGCGGTAGCCGCCAGCGTTGCTGCTGCCATTCCGTTCTTGCCAGGATGCGAGCGCAAAGTGCCGGTTGCCACCGAGGCAAATACCAGCATTCGTGGCATTTCGCTCTCAGGTGCAGAAATTGAACTCGAGCAGGCCGCGGTCCGGGAGCTCGGCGAAAGCATGCGCGGACCGGTCTTGTTGTCCGGCCATCCCGACTACGACGGCGCGCGCACTATCTGGAACGGCATGCACGACAAGCGCCCGGCGCTGATCGCGCGCTGCCTGAATGCGGACGATGTTAACAAGGCGGTAACCTTCGCTCGCGAGCGCGAATTGCTGCTCGCGGTTCGCGGCGGCGGCCACAGCTGGCCGGGAAAGTCAGTCTGCGACGATGGCCTGATGATCGACCTTTCGCAAATGAATACGGTTACGACGGATGCCGCGGCAAGACGCGCGGTCGCTCAGGGCGGCGCGCTGCTGAACGCCCTGGATACCTCGGCGCTCGAGCACGGACTGGTCACCACGGCCGGCGTCGTTTCGCACACGGGTGTTGGCGGCTTTACGCTTGGTGGTGGCTTTGGTCGCCTGAACCGCAAGTACGGGCTCGCGATCGATAACCTGCTTGGCGCGCAACTGATCACGGCCGACGGCACGATTCGCAGGGTCAGCAGTGAGCAGGATGCCGATCTGTTTTGGGCTCTGCGCGGCGGTGGCGGAAACTTTGGGGTTGTGACCGAGTTTGAGTTTCAGCTACACCCGTTCGAACGCAACATTTTCTCGGGCGGTATAGTCTGGCCGATCGCGCAGGCGAGAGACGTGCTGGAGTACTACGCCGAGCACGCGGCTGGCCTGTCTGATGAGATGTACATCGGACCGACACTTATGACCATGCCGGACGGCACCGGTGTGATTGCGATGGAGGTTGTCTATAACGGCGACCCAGCTGCGGGCGAAAAGGAGCTTGCGCCGTTTCGGCGTATCGGCACACCGATAATGGACGGTGTTGTCGTGCAGGACTACATGGTGATGCAGACACAAAACGATGTTGCTTTCGGTCATGGTGTCCGCTCCTATGCCAAGAACGCCATGGTCAAGGAATGGTCGCAGGGCCTGGTCGACGCATTGCTCGATGCGTATAGCGCAGACCCGCGCATATTCATTACCAATCATGTTGCCGGTGGCGCCGCCGGTCGCGTCGGCGAACTGGATACCGCTTTTCCGCATCGCAACGCAGAAATCATGCTGGTCATTGTCAGCGGCTGGATGGACCCGGCACAGGACGAGGAGGCGATCGCGGCGACCCGGGCTGTCTACGACAAGGTGGATCCGTTTACCGGTGGCTACTACACGAACATCGATACCGACGGCGCCAGGGCGGCGGGCAATTACGGCCCGGCGTACGGGCGATTGCAGGCGATCAAGACGCAGTACGATCCAGGTAACCTGTTCCGCCTGAACAGTAACATCGAGCCAGGCTGAGTCAGGCGCCGTTTTCGAAACCAAGCTGTCGCCACGCTTCATAGACGATCACGGCGGCAGCGTTGGCGAGATTCAGGCTACGGCTGCCGGCACGCATCGGCAGCCGTAGCCGCCGCTCGGCAGGCAGGGCGTCGAGCAGTTCCCGTGGCAGCCCGCGGGTCTCTGGCCCAAGCAAAAACGCATCCTGTTCCTTGTAACGGGGCCGGTCGTGGCGCGTTTCGCCGCGAGTACTGAGCGCGAAAACGCGTGGTTGCTGCAAAACTTCGAGACAGGCTGCCAGCGATTTGTGTGTGCTCACTCTGGCAAATTCGCGATAGTCGAGGCCGGCGCGGCGCAGCTTTTTCTCCTCGAGGTCGAATCCGAGCGGCTCGATCAGGTGCAATGCAACACCGGTATTTGCACACAACCGGATAACATTGCCCGTGTTTGGTGGAATTTCCGGCTGGTAGAGAATCAGGCTGAACATTGACGTAGAATGCCGCATCCGATGACCGGCTCACAAACAAATTCGCTGCACGTCGACTTTTGCGGTCTGTCTCTGAACTCGCCGCTCGTGCTGCTTTCCGGTTGTGTTGGTTTCGGCGAGGAATACACGCGCGTCAACGGTTTTTCCAATGCCGATGTCGGTGCTGTCGTGTTGAAAGGTACGACGCTCGAGCCGCGTCTCGGAAATCCGGCGCCGCGCGTCTACGAAACACCGATGGGTATGTTGAACGCGATCGGGCTGCAGAACCCTGGCGTCGATAAAGTAGTTGACGAAATTCTTCCCGGGCTCGATTTCCGCGAGACACGATTTATCGCCAACGTCTGCGGTTCCACGATCGACGACTATGCGGCGGTTACGCGGCGCTTCGATGACTCAGCTATCGACGCCATCGAGATCAATATTTCCTGCCCGAATATCAAGGAAGGTGGCGTACAGTTCGGCAACGTACCCGAAATGTCAGCTCGCGTTGTCGCTGCGTGTCGCGCGCAAACCGACAAGCCCATCATTACCAAGCTGTCGCCGAACCAGACGGACATTCGCGAGAATGCTCGCCTGTGTATCGAGGCCGGCACCGATGCTTTCGCTGTGATCAACACCGTGATGGGTATGGCGATCGATGTCGAGGCGCGCCGGCCGATCATTGGCAACGTACAGGGCGGGCTGTCGGGCCCGGCGATCAAGCCCATTGCGCTGCTGAAAACGAGGCAGGTTTTTGACGTCGCGAGGGTCCATCGCATTCCGATCATCGGCCAGGGCGGTATTACATCGGCCAGCGATGCGCTGGAGTTTTTGCTCGCAGGTGCGTCCACGGTCGGCGTCGGCACCGCGCTGTTTTACGATCCGCTGGTCTGCAGCAAGATCAACGCGGGCATCGCCGACTATCTCGAGCGTCACAAGTTCGCCTCTGTCACCGATCTGACAGGCGCCCTGGCCTAAAGGGGTCAGAGCCCCTTTTTTCCCAAATACGAACGCGATAGTTTAGTTGCCACATCTGGTCCAAAAAGGGCTCTGACCCCTTTTTTTAGTCGAGCTGCAGGGCTTTCATTTTTCGAGCCAGCGTGTTGCGCCCCCAGCCGAGCAGCTTGGCCGCTTCCTGCCGACAGCCATGCGACCGGGCCAGGGCAAACTCAATCAGGGTTTTCTCGAACAGCGGCACGGCCGTCTCCAGCAATGCGGCGCTGTCCTCGCCGGACACCTGGCCTTCTGCCCACGTGACCAGGCTGCGCGTCCACTCCTGCGCGGCCTGCCTGCCGGACTCACTACCGCCAAGCTCGGCCGGTATATCCTGGGCCGTAATCACCCGCCCCGGCGCGGTTACCATGAGGCGGCGGGACGCATTCACCAGTTGGCGCACATTGCCTGGCCAGTCATAGGCCTGCAACGCATTCAGCGCATCGGCATCAATCGATTTCGCCGGCGCGTCCAGCTCCTGCGCCGCTTCACCAAGATAATGTTGCAGGAGAATCGGGATATCTTCGCGTCGATGCCGCAATGGCGGTGTATTGATGCGAATTACGTTGAGCCGGTGGTAGAGATCTTCGCGAAAGCGTGATTCTTTGACTGCGCGCGCGAGATCCTGGTTGGTCGCCGCGATCACTCGCACATCGACCTTGATCGGCACCTGGCCGCCGACACGATAGAATTCGCTTTCGGCTAACACCCGCAACAAGCGTGTCTGCAGTGCCGCCGACATGTCGCCGATTTCATCCAGGAACAGCGTGCCGCCGTCCGCTTGCTCGAAACGACCGATGCGGCGGGCGTCGGCGCCGGTGAATGAGCCCTTTTCGTGGCCAAATAACTCTGATTCCAGCAATTCGGCGGCGATCGCCGAGGTGTTCAACGCGATAAACGGCTTGTCCGCGCGCGGACTGTGCTGATGCAGCGCGCGTGCGACCAGCTCTTTGCCGGTGCCGGATTCTCCGGTAATCAACACCGTCATACTGGAACCCGCGAGTCGGCCAATGGATCGAAACACTTCCTGCATTGCCGGGGCCTTGCCGATAATCGAAGCAATCGCCTGTGGCGGCGGCGCTTCGCCGCCGCTGTTGCCATTGTGGTGCGCGGCCTTGCTGACCAGCTCGATCGCCTCGTCGATGTCAAACGGTTTCGGCAGGTACTCGAATGCGCCGCCCTTGTACGCCGCGACGGCGTTGTCGAGGTCGGAATGGGCGGTGATGACAATAATTGGCAGGCCCGGCCGGGAGTCCTGCAGACGCTGCAGCAGCGTGATGCCGGACATGCCCGGCATGCGCACATCGGTGATCAGGACATCCGGCGACTCAGTCTCGATTGCATCGAGCAGGTGTTCGGCGCGGTCGAAGCTGCGCGATTCCATGCCCGCCTGCCGTAACGCTTTTTCCAGCACCCAGCGGACCGACTGGTCGTCATCGACAACCCAGACATTCAGCGCCTGCTTACTCATGCGCGGCCAAGGTCAACGGTATGCGCATGATGAAAACGGTCCGGCCCGGTCGGCTCTCGAACTCGATCATGCCACCGTGACGGCTGAGCAGTTCCTGTGCTGCCGGCAAGCCAAGCCCGGTTCCGTCCGGCCGGCTGGTTACCAGTGGATAGAAGATCGAATCCTGCAAATCGACTGGAATACCCGGGCCGTCGTCCTCGATTTCAATAGAGGCGATAACACGATGCCGAATTTCTCCGATCGTGAAATTCATCACCGCGCGGCTGCGCAATGTGATCGTACCTTGGCCGTCGAGAGCGGCAACCGCATTACGCATCAGGTTCAGAATTGCCTGCACCATCTGGTCGCGGTCCAGGTCAATCATCGGCAGACCGGGATCATAGTCGCGCCGAATCGTCAGGCTGCGATTGTCCTCGGCCTCGACGAGGCGCACGACATACTCCAGTAATTCGTGAACGTTCTGCGGCTCCTTGTTAGGCGGGCCGCCGGGCCCCAGCAGAACGTCAACCAGGCCGGCGAGCCGGTCCGTCTCGCTGATCACAACGTCGGTATATTCGCGCTGCTCTTCGCTGGCCAGTTGCCGCGCGAGCAGTTGTGCGGCACCGCGAATGCCGCCGAGCGGATTTTTTATTTCGTGAGCAAGCTGGCGGATCATCTGCCGCCCGGCACCGTGTTGAATGAGGAGCGCGTTTTCGCGTGTAATCCGGTTGCGTCGCGTAACATCAGTCATCTCGACCAGCAGTTCGGCTCCATCACAGTCGATTGGCGATACGCGGCAGTCGACGATGCGATCACTTGAGTGCGCCTCGTTCGGGCTCAGGCGCATTTCGTTGGCGTAATGATCGCCGCTTTGCATGACGCGACTCAGGATGTCGCGCAGCTCCGGTTCGTCATCGACCAGTTGCAACAAAGATGCGCCTCTGGCGCGTCGTGCGCTGATGCCCAGGATGTTTTCTGCGGCCGGATTAAGGCCCAGGATCAACAGGCTGGAGTTGAGCAGGATGACGCCCGAACTCAGGCTGTCGAGAATTTGCTGTGCATTGCTGTTTAGCGTGCCGTCATCGCCGGATCGGCGTAACCGCTGTGCTATCAGCGTTTCACCACGTTCTGTTGCACGTAGAATCGGTTCGGCTGGCTTCGAATCATCAGCTTGCCCGTGGCATCGATGACTTCGACCTGCAGGTTGTGTACGCCCCGAAATACTTCGTCGATGGTGAAGTTCGCGCCCGTCACCGAGCGCTCCTCGCCATCGAAGTACGCCCGAATCCGATGCCCGTTCTGCAGCGCCGGGCTCACATTCACGCTCACATTCAAAACGCCCTCTATGTTCCATAGCGTTTCTTCGGCCGCCGGCGACACGATCGTGATGCTGTCGTAACGGAATGCGGCGGCTGCCGGCACGCTTTCTGCGGCCGCAGTGGCAGCGGGTGGCGGGCGGGAGATACGCGCACCGGTTGTGCGCGAGTATTCGGATATGTTGACCTGCTCGGCGCCTTCGACCGGCACATCCGAGTAATGCACGACGCCCTCGGCGTCAGTCCACTTCCATGCGCCGTCGGCCAGCGCCAGTGTGGCAGCGAGCAGTGCGGCAAGCGTGAAAATCGGACCTTTTTGCATCGGCTGAGCATAGCAAGTTACGCGGTTTCCGGGCTAGTCGCCGGGCGGCAAAGTGCCGCCCGGTTCACACTTTTCGACCTTACAGGCTGTAATACATGGCGAATTCGACCGGATGCGTGGTCATGCGCAGGCGCGTGACATTTTGCATCTTGAGGTCGATGTACGCTTCGATCAGGTCATCCGAGAAGACATCGCCTGCCTTGAGGAATTCGTTGTCTGCCTCCAGCGCGCGCAATGCTTCGTCCAGCGAGAACGCGACCAGCTTGAGTTTCTTCTCTTCTTCCGGCGGCAGGTCGTAAAGGTCCTTGTCCATGGCGTCGCCCGGGTGAATCTTGTTGATGACGCCGTCGAGGCCGGCCAACATCATGGCGGCAAATGCCAGGTAGGGATTCGCCATAGAGTCCGGGAAACGAACTTCGATGCGCCTGCCTTTCGGATTGGAAACATACGGGATACGAATCGAGGCGGAACGATTGCGCGCCGAGTAGGCAAGAATCGTGGGTGCCTCGAAGTGCGGCACCAGGCGCTTGTAGCTGTTGGTTGACGGGTTGGTGAATGCATTCAACGCCTTGGCGTGCTTGATGATGCCGCCGATGTAGTACAGCGCCGTATCCGACAGGCCGCCGTATCCATCACCCGAAAACAGGTTCTTGCCGCCCTTGAACAGCGACTGATGCACATGCATGCCGCTGCCGTTATCGCCAACCAGCGGCTTGGGCATGAAGGTCGCCGTCTTGCCGTAAGCGTGCGCGACGTTGTGTACGGCGTACTTGAGAATCTGGACTTCGTCCGCTTTCTTCACCAGCGTGTTGAACTTCGCGCCGATCTCGCACTGGCCTGCGGTCGCTACCTCATGGTGATGCACTTCGGTGACCACACCCATGTCCTCGATCGCGAGGCACATCGCGGAACGCAGGTCGTGCAGCGAATCCACCGGCGGCACCGGGAAATAGCCGCCCTTGACTCCCGGGCGGTGGCCCGTATTCGCGCCATCGTAGCCGCGATTGGTATTCCAGGCGCCTTCGTCCGAGTCGATCTTGTGCCCGATGCGATGCATCGAGTCTTCCCAGCTGACGTGGTCGAAAACGAAGAATTCATTTTCCGGACCGAAGTACGCCGCATCCGCGATGCCGGTCGACTTCAGATAGGCCTCCGCACGGGCTGCCAGCGACCTTGGGCAGCGGTTGTAGCCCTGCATGGTTGCCGGCTCAATCACATTGCAGCGAAGGTTTAAGGTGGTCTCTTCGGAGAACACATCGATGACGGCGGTGCTGGCGTCCGGCATCAGGATCATGTCGGATTCGTTGATGCCCTTCCAGCCGGCGATCGACGAGCCGTCAAACATCTTGCCGTCCTCAAAGAGGTCCTCGTCGACCGTGTGCGCCGGCACCGTGACATGCTGTTCCTTGCCGATCGAGTCGGTAAAACGAAAATCGACAAATTTGACCTCTCGCTCTTTGATAAGGCCGAGTACCTCATTGGGCTTCATGAATCCTTCCTCCGATGTTCAGACACAAGTAGTTGCCCGCCGACGGCGGGGCATCTTTCAAGATCCTTTGCAGAATGCGTGCCAAAATGGTGCGTAATGTAACTTGTTGTTTTTAATTGGTTTGTTATTTATGGCTGAATGCATTTTGCACCAACATGGTGCGCCGAGTCAACGACGCGCACCATGTTGGTGCACATTGGTTCCCGGCGAGAAACATCCCGCCCGCCGCCCCCTTTCCGCGACGCTCAAGATATACTGCGCGCCTTTGAGGCCAACAGGTCCGCCATGGGCAGGAAAAAAACGTCACAGAAACTCAGCTTTCAGGACCTGATTCTGAAGCTGCAGCAGTACTGGGCGGAACGTGGCTGCGTCATCATGCAGCCTTATGACATGGCTATGGGGGCCGGTACGTTTCATCCGGCTACCTTTTTGCGGGCCATCGGCCCCGAGCCCTGGAGCGCTGCCTACGTCCAGCCCTCGCGGCGGCCGGCCGATGGCCGCTATGGCGATAATCCGTTTCGGCTGCAGCATTACTACCAGTACCAGGTCGCGATCAAGCCCTCCCCGGACAATTTTCAGGAACTGTACCTCGATTCGCTGCGCGCGATCGGCATAGACACGTCCGTGCATGACGTCCGCTTTGTCGAAGACAACTGGGAGTCGCCCTCGCTGGGCGCCTGGGGGCTGGGTTGGGAGGTCTGGCTCAACGGCATGGAGATTACCCAGTTCACCTACTTCCAGCAGGTCGGCGGGCTCGAGTGTCGCCCCGTGACGGGCGAAATCACCTACGGTCTCGAGCGGCTGGCCATGTACCTTCAGGACGTGGCCAGCATTTACGACATCATCTGGACCGATGGTCCGCTCGGGAGAATTACCTACGGCGATGTCTACCACCAGAACGAACTCGAACAGTCGCGATTCAATTTCAGCGAGGCGGATATCGACGACCTGTTCCACGCCTTCGACCACGCGGAGCATGAGGGCATGCGACTCATCGAGCTCGGCCTTGCCCTGCCTGCGTACGAACAAATGCTGCAGGCCTCGCACACATTCAACCTGCTGGACGCACGCCAGGCCATTTCAGTCAGCGAGCGGCAGCGATTTATCCTGCGTGTTCGGACGCTGGCGCGTGCGGTCGCCGAGGCGTATTTCGCCAGCCGCGAGGCGCGCGGCTTTCCAATGGTTGCCTCGGTACGCGGCAAGAGTGCGGCAGCATCGCGATCATGAGTGCGGCGCGCGATTTTCTGGTTGAAATCGGTACGGAGGAACTGCCCCCCAAAGCGCTGCGCTTGCTGATGGATGCTTTCGCGGACAGTCTTGTTGCTGCGCTCGATGACGCCCGGCTGGAACACGGTGCCGCGCATCGCTACGCAAGTCCGCGGCGGTTGGCGGTCCTGGTCGAGGCGCTCGCCGGCGAACAGCCATCGCGTCGTGTTGCGCAAAAAGGCCCGCCCGTTTCGGTAGCGTTTGACGCGAGCGGCAAGCTGACTGCGGCGGGCAATGCGTTTGCCAGGAAATGCGGCGTGAAGCCCGGCGACCTTGCCCGGACGATCACCGACAAGGGCGAGTGGCTTTCCTGCGAGGTACTCGAGCCTGGCCAGAAGGCGGCCACACTGCTGCCTGACCTGGTAGAGGCCGCGCTGGCTGCGCTGCCGATACCGCGCCGAATGCGCTGGGGTGCTGGCGATGCGGCCTTCGTGCGTCCGGTTCACTGGGTCGTCATGTTGCACGGCTCCACCGCACTGAAAGCGAAAATTCTCGGCATCAAAGCCGGCAACAAGACCCGCGGCCACCGTTTTATGGCAGCCGGGCCGATCACGATTGCAAAACCTGCCGACTATCTCGGCAAACTGGAAGCGGCTGGCCACGTCATTGCCGACTTCGAGCGCCGCCGGGAGCTGGTCAAGCAAGGTGTGCAAGCGGCGGCCAGGGCCGTGCGCGGCAGCATCGTCAATGGTGAGGCTCTGTACGATGAAGTCGCATCGCTGGTCGAATGGCCGGTGCCGCTGACGGGCAGCTTCAACCCCGATTTCCTCGAGCTGCCGCGCGAAGTGGTGATATCGACGCTGACCGGACACCAGCGTTATTTTCCGGTCGCCAACAAGCAGGGCGAGCTGCTGCCATACTTCATCACGGTCGCCAACATCGAGAGCAGCGATCCTGACCAGGTTCGCAGTGGCAACGAGCGTGTAGTGCTGCCGCGTCTTGCAGATGCGGCTTTCTTTTGGGAGAACGACCGGCGCAGCTCGCTCGCGACACGCTTTGACTCGCTGCGGGAGGTGGTTTACCAGCATGGCCTCGGCAGCCTTGCAGACAAGAGCGCACGGGTCGCGACGCTTGCCGAGTGGATTGCCACCGGGCTGAAGCACCCGCCCGATAAGGTACTGCGGGCGGCAACGCTGGCGAAGTGCGACCTGATTACAGGACTGGTGGGCGAGTTCCCCGACCTGCAGGGAACGATGGGGCAGTACTATGCGCGCCACGACGGCGAGCCCGACGACGTAGCCGATGCCATAGGCGAGCATTACCTGCCTCGTTTCGCCGGAGACACCTTGCCTGCTTCTGTCGATGGGCGGATTTTGGCCCTGGCGGATCGGCTCGACACGCTGGCCGGCATCTTCACCATCGGCAAAAAACCCACCGGAAATCGCGACCCTTTCGGTTTGCGACGCGCCGCGCTAGGTATCGTGCGTATCCTGGTCGAGTGCGGCATGGACCTGGATCTCGTGGCGATGGTTGCCGTTGCCGCGGAATCGCAACCGGCTGGCAAGCTCGGTGCGGACGAAGTAAAAACCGAGCTGCTTGCTTACATAAACGAACGCTTGCGCCGCTACTTTCTCGATCGTGATACCAGCCTCGCAACCGAGACCTTCGATGCCGTGCTCGTGCGCGAGCCGCGCTCACTGGTGGACTTCGAGTTGCGGCTATTGGCGGTGCAGGCGTTCATACAACTTGAGTCGGCTTCCAGCCTCGCCGCGGCGAACAAGCGTACTGCGAATATTCTCAAGCAGGCGGATGTGGCTGGCGACGCAAGCGTGAAAGA
>Ga0224510_10001045_pt1 | contig 18968 bp, 20 predicted proteins | sample SF_May12_sed_USG_FD_170161 | JGI IMG/M metagenome (GOLD analysis project Ga0224510, IMG submission 170161) | Sediment microbial communities from San Francisco Bay, California, United States - SF_May12_sed_USGS_4_1 | ecosystem: Environmental > Aquatic > Marine > Sediment | place: USA: California... | reverse complement strand
GTTGATATCTATTGTCACGTGATGCGCAAGCATTTTACGTGGTCAGTATCAGTTTCTCAAGATACCTATAAGGTCGATCATTTCACTTCGGTGGAATGATTCAAAAAGACTCTATTCAAATGTTTTACTTGTTTGACAAGCGAAACAGGGAATCACAAAAGATTGTTAATAAAAATATGTTTACAAAAATTACACAACTAAACTTACATCATATCAATCCTTAATTTAGGGTTGGTCTTTAGTGTGTAATACTTTATATATTAGAACGAGCCCTAAATGGGTTCGTTTTTTATTTTCTTTTAAAATCAACCAGATAAGGAGATTTGAAAATGACAAAGGAAAAATTCCAAAAAATCATCGAGAAAGATGGAAAGACTTTTAAAGAAGTTGAAGGAAAAATGGTTGAAGTAAAGAACTATAAGGGATTTGGTTGGCTTACGCGAGAGGAATTGTTTAAGCTGAGACAAGATGAGCCGCGTATAGCGCCATAAAAAAGAATGCCTGGTTTGAACTAATAACTCAAACCAGGCTAAAGTATTTAATGGATGCACGTCTGCCTTGGGCAGGGGTGTTTTTTTGTTTGATTAAAACTGCAAAAGAGAATAGAATAAAAGTAAGTATGGCCGTACTTACGTGCGTATTTACGAAATTAAAAATAATACTAAATTTAACAAATCCTTCGTAAGTATGTCATTCTGAACTTGATTCAGAATCCCGAAATAATATCGAGCGCGTGCTGAAACATGGGGATCCTGAAACAAGTTCAGGATGACAAGATATGCAATGACAATGGTTAGTTAAAAATAAAAACAAAAATATGGAAAAACATGAAAGAAGATTAATCAAAGTTTCAACTCACAGCTACAGCGTTGTGATCCCCAAAAGTATCATTGAGAAATATGGATGGAGGGAGAAACAGAAATTAGTAATCACTGACAAAGGAAGAGGAAAGATTGAGATTAGAGATTGGAGGAAGAAATAGGGTTGAATTGTGTAAAAAGGTGGTTAGTCGCTTTATTCCTAGGACCGTCCTCGTTGGATAATACGAAGAAGGATGGAATGTTTTTAATTCCGGGGTGGAGTGGGAAAAAATTTGAAAAAATAAATTACATCGCACAACACGGCACATGCGGTTCAAAAAAATTGCCGCAGTTAAAACTAAAAGGAGGGCAGATTTTTCTCTCCCAAATCCCACATTTTTCCGTTTTGCTGTAATTTAGAGTATAATGAGATTAATAAATAAATAGGAATATCAAGGTTTTGTGCATAAAAACCAAAGTGCAGGACCTCAGATGTTCTTAAATGTTTCTCTCCGCAAACCCTTCGGGATTTGCTCCAAGAAGCTTCGGATTATCCGCGGCACGTTAAGTGAAATTAGCCTTGACATTTGGGTGGAAAATTGCTAGATTAAGCCATTAATGAAGTTTGAGGTAAAATATAGTTTTTTGCGGACAACATCACTTAACAAGTGATATGAGACTGCGAGAAATGAGAAATTTATTTTTGTTCTTGAAAAATTAAAAAATCAGAATTGGGCTAAAAATACAATCAAACAAAGCAAGGAGGGATAAATGAAATCCATAAATACTTATCGTGTTATTGTTTTACTAAGCATTATCTTATCACTAGGATATTTTGCTTATTCATTGCCAGTTTTATCGCTGTACAGCTATTTAACAGTGGCTGAAAACATATATTTCGGCTTACTCTTTATAATGATCGGGATAGTATTCTCAAGGCTCCATAAGTACACCTACAAAATATGGCCATGGCAATTCATTTAAACACATTCGCGGGAGTCGCCCAACTCCCGCCTAATTCTGATTTTTTAATTAACGCTAAAAAAACAAAAACAAATTTATTATTTCTCTCCGTCCAAATTTTTATTTTTCTCTTCTCCATAACTTAAATCAAGGAAGAAAAATAAAAACTTCTCATATTCGGATACGATATGCAAAATAAATTTTTTATCTATACTGAAATCAGGGATTTGGTGCGTTAAAATAAGAAGAAAATTTGATTTTTTTATTTATTTTATAGAGGGGTAAAAAGGTGTTTTTTCTGCCCACAAAGAGGCAGAAAAAAAATTAATTTATATTTTAAAAACATGAATAAAAAAATAAAAACGGAAGTTGCGCTGGGCATAATAGTTTTATTGGCAGTAATAATTGGAGGCGCATTGTGGCTAAGTAAAGATAAGATTGGTACTGTGTCACAAAATAAAAATGAAAAAACCAACAATATAGCTGAAAAAAATATTGAGCCAGCCGAAGGGACATATAATAAGTTTGTGTATTCAACTTTTAAGAGAGATAATTTCACATGGACGACTAATGAAAGTTTTGGTTATGCTGATTTAAGAGGAAATAAGACAGAAATAACAAAAATAAAACATCACGGAGACGCTACCGATTATGATGTTGCTAGAAATAATGGAAGAATTGCCTATAAAATCGATGGTGACTCTTTGACAAAAGCAGAGCTTTGGTCGGCTGGAATTGGGCTTCAGCAAAAGAAGCTAGCAACAATTACAGATAGAGCAAAGGGTGACCAAATAGCGTGGGGGCCTATAATTGATGATGACGGAAATAAAATAGCTTATACTATTACAAATCATACAACTGATAAAAATGAGGTTTGGACAATCGCTTTTGATGGTAAAAATAAAAAACTTATCAAAACATTAGGTGCTGATGGAAATTATGGATGCAATTTGTATGATCAATTTTTTACTCCTGAATTTTTCTCTGCCGATGGAAAAACTATTTATATTGAATCACTTGGACAGGCTTATAAACTTAGCACTGATGCTACTGGAGCAGATTGGGCTCTTGCGAGTACAAAAGCTGAAAAATGCGTTCTCTCACTGGATTTAGAAACCGGAAATTTGAAGAAATTGAATATTCCTGTCTTTGCAGATAAAGTTATTTCAATTTCTAATGACAAAAGCAAAGTCGTAGTTCAACTTGCAAAAAAAGATTGGTTTCAAGAAAGCTATAACGGGATAGGTGTGCTTGATCTAACTACAGGGAAATTTGAAAAAATATTCCAAAGTGATAACCTGACGGATTTTTTTGGCGCAAGGTTTTCGGATGATGATAAAAAGATAGCCTATTCTGCAAAAGAAAATGACTCAAAAACAGAAAGTCTTTATGTGTATGACCTGGTATCTAAAACAAATAGAGAAATTACCAAATCAAGTGATGAAGTATTTGTAAAATTTTACATAGGAAATAAGATTATTTATTCAGAAAAACCTTATAGTGGAATTTTAAAAGAAGTAAATGATGATGGAAGCAACAAGAAGGATTTTTCATTTATGTCATTAGATAAAGATGAATCTGTTGATATTCTAGAACATTTAATAAAATAACCTGTATCATAAGGAGTTTTCGCTCAAAAAATTCACCCCTAGCCCCTCTTTTTTGAGCGAAAACAAAAAATCAAATTTTCTATTAATAGCACAAAGATAAGTTTAACAAACAACGAGATAAAAAATTTATATCGCACAACACGGCATATCCGGTTCAGAAATTTTGCGCTATTATATATTCAAGGTTTGCAAAATTTCTTCTCCCAAATTTTTGTTACGCTATCGCTGCACAAAAACTTCGGATGATGCGTAAACGATATGCAAAATGTCGCTCCTCCGTCGCTTCCATTTTGCATATCGTGCCGCGGATACCTCCACTGATATGCGCTGCGTCGCAACTCCCTCCGGTCGTCGCGACACATCGCATATCAGCGGATATCCGAAATTTCTCTCCGCAAACCCTTCGGGATTTGCTCCAAGAAGCTTCGGATTATCCGCGGCACGTTATATGAAATTTATTTTTTAGTTTTCTATTCACAAAACCAATGACAGATCAAAAACCTAAAGAGCGCAAAAAGCTCAGTTTAAAAACACGAACACTGCTATTAACAGAAGCAGGTTATCGATGTGCTGTTCCTACATGCCGTGGCATTCTAGCATTAGATATGCACCATATTTGGGAAGTTAATGCAGGAGGTGGAGACGATCCATCAAACCTCATTGCATTATGCCCAACATGCCACGCACTATATCACCGCGGAACAATTACCGAAGATTCAATATATATTTGGAAGAGCATGCTTACCTCATTAAGCCAAGCATTTGATCGTGAAGCTATTGATAACCTGCTCTTTTTACATTCAACTCCTACTGCATCACTTGCGCTTTCTGGTGATGGAGTCCTGCATTTTTCCCGCTTAATTGCTGCTGGACTTGCCACGTATGTATGCAAAGCAAATAATGCATGGCAATTAGTAACATATGTTGTTGTTTTAACTGAAAAGGGGCAGCAATTAATTACCGCATGGAAATCTGGCAATCGTGAGTTATTAGAAAAAGCACTCAATGAGGAAAACTAAAAAATAAACATCATGTAACACTGATAAAAGATAAAAGTAAATAGCTAGGACCGTCCTAGTTAAATACCGAAATTAATGATTGGGGTTAAATCGCTGAATAGTTTATTTAAAATAAATCCAAACTTGAAAGGAATTAAAGAGTACTGTAGGGAACATAATGTAAAAGGTTTTTATCCATTCACACTTGAAACCAAAGAAAAAGGTTCTGATTTTCATGCTAGACAATTTAATCCACTGATTGGAGTTGATGAAGATCCTATTACTGGAGTAGCTGCTGGCGCACTAGGGGCTTATGTGGTGAAACAGAAAATTTTGGATAAAAATAATTTTGTAATTGAGCAAGGTTATTGTATGGGTAGAGGTGGAAAGATATATGTGAAAATTAATGATAGTGTTAGGGTTGGTGGATACGCAGTAATTTTTGAAGAAAAAGAAATATAATATTTGTAAGGCCTCTCTTTTCCTGAATATTAAGTAAATAGCTAGGACCGTCCTAGTTAAATAGTGCTTTTATTGGTATCGAGTTTAATTATTCATTGTCTATATATACATTTTGGTATAAGAAAAAAACATTTTGAATTAGAAAAGATAAGAGGTGAGATAGATAATTAAATATAATAATATTTAGTGAATTTAATATTATGTCAATAACTGAACAATTAATTCATAATACAGTCAGGATTGAATCTTTTTTTGAAGAAGGAACTGGAACTGGAACTGGTTTTTTCTTTGAATTTGAGATTGATGATAAAAAAGTGCCCTGTATAGTAACAAATAAACATGTTATTAGGGATCCAAAATTAGGTGATGCTCAGAAAGGAAAAATAATTTTTAAATTAAGAAATCCAAAAGATGAGTGGGATGTTGGACAAAATTTTACAGTTGATATTGATAATTTTGCAAAGAGTTGGATTATGCATCCTGATGTTAATGTCGATCTCTGTATTTATCCAATTGCTCCGTTGCTTTCTGAAATATCAAAAAAAGGTAAAAATCCATTTTTCATTTCAATTCCAGAAAGCCTAATTCCAACGAAAAGCGACGAAGATGAATTTACTGCTCTAGAAGAAATTTTGATGGTCGGATATCCTAACGGTATTTGGGATCAAAAGAATAATCTACCCATATTAAGAAAGGGCATTACTGCAACACATATAAGTCATGATTATAATGGACGAGAAGAATTTTTGATTGATGCAGCTTGTTTTCCAGGATCAAGCGGGTCGCCCGTGTTTTTGCTTAACTTAAATGGGTATTCTGACAAGAAAGGTAATACTATTTTAGGGGGAGTCAGAATTAAATTTTTAGGTGTGCTTTATGCAGGACCTCAACATACTGCAAGTGGGGATATAGAAATAATTGATGTACCAACAATTCAGAAGCCAGTTTCCTTAATAACGATTCCGAATAATTTAGGATTTATTATCAAATCGAGGAAGATTCAAGAATTTAAAAAAGTATTAAATGATTTGATTAATAATAAATAAAAGGGAAGTTATCTTTTTATGTTAGAAATAAAAAGGTTAAGTACCTTTTCTGAATAAGATTGGTGTTAATGGTTGGGGATTCTGTCCGCCAGCTGGCGGATCAGGATGACATGTTTGCGGAGTGATTGTTAGTAATACCAAATTTAAATAACTTCTGAGCATGTGTCATCTCGAGCGAGTAAGCGAGTCGAGAGATCTCATACCAACAATAGCTATCTATGACAATATTTAGGCTGAGATTTCTCCACTCGCTAGCGCTCGGTCGAAATGACATGAATATTGTTTGATAGTTAATTGAAGATGGTATAAGAAAGGTATTTATTGAGTATGCATCTGCTGGTAGGTAGGGGTGTTTTTTTTGGTGTGCTATAATTTTAGTTATAATAAAAACAAGATCATCTAGTATTAATTTCATATATAGCGAAGATTGAAGGTGATAGGGATAGTGCTGAAGGTTTGCCAATGAGATTGGTTAATAAATTATTAAGTGAAGTAAAAGTATGACTACAAAAAATGTAAAATTAGTTGTTTTTGCGCCAATATCTCATGCTGATATTGTTCGTGAAGCATTGGGTGAATCAGGTGCTGGTAGAATGGGTAACTATGATTTTTGTTCGTTTTCAATGCGAGGCATCGGTCGTTTTCGTGGTAATGAAAAATCTAATCCAGCAATTGGAAAATCTGGACAATATGAATCAGTAGAAGAGGAAAGGATTGAAGTTGTTGTTCCAAGAGATATTTTGAAAAGCGTCATAGAAGCGATGAAAAAAGTTCATCCCTATGAAGAAATAGCTTTTGATGTGTATCCAATAGAAAATTAATATATATCAAAATTTAATTTTCAAAAGATATTCAAAAGGAATAAAGGGGTTAGGTATTTTTCTTGAAATATTTTTATATCTTTGTGTCATTCTGAGATAAAAGGGATAAAAGGGGTCAGGTACCTTTATGGAGTAAGGTTGGTGTTAGTTGTTGGGGATCCTGAAACAAGTTCAGGATGACATGTCTGCGGAGTGCTTGTTTGAAAAATAAAAGGGGTCAGGTGTTTTTTTTTGTTTTGTGGTAAGATTTATTGACTCAGGGTGTTTTTCGTGCTATGATCAGTAATCAACAATAACAACATTAAAACAGAGGAGGAATTATAATGAATTTTATCGTTAAGTTTCTCCAATGCTTGTTTTGTTGGAGAATGAAAAATAATTCCGATGATGAGCTGGCAAAAGCCGATGCCGTCATTGGTCAAGCGTTTGGAGTTGTTGGCTGTCAGCCAGGTCGAAGCAATGAAGATTTGGCAGAAATTGCCAGAGAGTTGCATAATGACTTGGGTTTGTCGCTGATTCTCCAATGGGAGATTGCTGATTGCTTGTTGTATGTTTCAGATATTTTTGTAATCAAAAGACATCGCATTCAAGGTGCATATCTGGATACATATGAGATGATTGATCAAGTAAGAGCAATCTGTGATCAAAAAGGTTGGAAAAAGGTGGTTGTGATTGCTCATCCGCATCATCAATGGAGATGCGTGATGGTGGCCAAGAAATTAGGTTTGGAAACTTTAATTGTGGACACTTCAAGGGTTCACTATGAAAAGAATTCTAGCCAACCTTGGACAAGAAGCTCCTGGCGGTTCATTCCCCGGGAAATTGCTGCAAGAATAATATATCTTTTTTCCGGGAAATTATAAAGAGGTTTTGTGCTGTGTGAGCACGACCTCTTTTTTGTTTGAGTGTGCTATAATTTTAGTTATAATAAAAACAAGATAAAACCAAATGATTCAACAATTTTCTGATTGGGTGACGTATGATATTTTGAGTTTAATTCGGGGCACTGAAGTGGCAAACTCAGTGAATTTTTTTGTGTATGACAGTGTCAAAATAATGTTTCTTTTGATTGTCATCACTCATTTTGTTGGTGTGTTGCGACACTATCTTCCTGTTGAAAAGATCAAGACCTTTTTGACCAGCCGAAAGTTTTTTGGGTTGGATTATTTTTTGGCCACAATTTTTGGTGCGGTTTCTCCTTTTTGCTCCTGTTCATCAGTGCCACTGTTCATTGGGTTTGTGGAAGCAGGGATTCCACTGGGGGTGACATTTGCTTTTTTGATCACGTCTCCTTTGATCAATGAAGTTGCACTGGCGTTGTTTGTCAGTGTTTTTGGTTGGAAAATAGCAGGCACATATTTGGTGTCGGGAGTGGCAATTGGAATGGTGGGTGGTTTTGTTCTTGGAAAATTGAAAATGGAGAGATACATTGAAGATTATGTTTGGAGAATGAAAGAAAAAAAGAAAGCTATTGAATTTGAGAGCAAGAAGTTTTCTTGGGATGTTGCAAAAAGTGTTTCCAAAAAGGCAATGAAGATTGTCAAAAAAGTTGGGCCATATGTCTTGATTGGTGTGGGAGTGGGTGCGTTCATTCATGGCTATGTTCCAGAAGGTTTTTTTGAAAAATACATCACCAAAGAAAATCCTTTCGCAGTTATTTTGGCAGTAATCTTGGCGGTTCCCCTGTATTCCAATGCTAGCGGAGCCATTCCAATCATTCAATCTTTGGTGGACAAGGGGGTTCCACTGGGAACAGCACTGGCTTTCATGATGGCGATTGTGGGGTTGTCTTTTCCTGAAGCTCTCATTTTGAGGCGAGTGATGAAAATTCCACTGCTCGTGACATTTTTTGGAATAGTGGCAACAGGAATAATCTTGATCGGATATATTTTCAATTTGATTTTCTAATTTTTTTTGTTTTGAGGATGGGCGGAGTTTGTCATGAATTTGGTTTGGTGATATAATATCACTATAAGCCATAACCTTCAAAAAAAATATGGAAAACATAAAAACAAAACTCGCACTGTTTAAGGGAAAGAAAATTCGAAAAACAATTTACAATAACGAGTGGTGGTTTTCTGTTGTGGATGTTTGCGGTGCTTTGACAGAGAGCGCTGATTCAGGGGCATATTGGAGAAAACTGAAGCAGAGACTGAAAAATGAGAAAAGTCAGGTCGTGACAAATTGTCACGGACTGAAATTAGAAGCTGTAGATGGAAAAATGTATAGAACTGATTGCTCCAACACAGAAGGAATATTTCGGATAATTCAATCAATTCCATCACCAAAAGCGGAGCCTTTCAAGAGATGGTTGGCCAAAGTTGGCTATGAAAGAGTGCAGGAAATTGAAGATCCTGAATTGGCAAGCAAAAGAACAAGAATGCTCTACAAGGCCAAGGGATACAGTGATGATTGGATTGAAAAGAGGATGCGTGGAATTGTCATCAGAGAAGAGCTTGTTGATGAGTGGGGGAAAAGAGGTGCGGAAAATCAAAGAGATTATGCGATTTTGACCGCAGAAATCAGCAAGGCTACTTTTGGAATGACACCCGGGGAGTATAAAGATTTCAAGAAACTGAAAAGAGAGAACTTAAGAGATCACATGACTGATTTGGAACTCATTTTTTCCATGCTTGGAGAAAGAGCCACAACAGAAATCACTCAAGTGAAGGACAGTAAAGGACTCAAAAAGCTTCAAAAAGATGCGCATGATGGAGGGAAAATTGCAGGAGATGCAAAAAGTGCTTTGGAGGAAAAGACTGGCAAAAAAGTGAGCACAAAAAACAATTTTTTGAAAAATCCTGAAAATCAAAAGCGAATAGTTTGATTTCATTTGCGATTCAGTGTTTAATTGGGGTATAAGATATTTTTGAGAATTTTGTTTATGAAAAGATTATTATTAGCGTCTAATGGTGGGTTTGTGACTGAACAAGGACTTAATTTGCTTTTTGATGATTTGAGTGAGATTAATCTTGCGCACATCACAACAGCTCAAAAAGGAGTTGATGACAGGGAATATATTAAACGGCACCAAGAGGATTTCAAGAAAAAAGGAATTAAATTTGAAGACATTGATTTGGATGGAAAAACCCCTGATGATTTGCGAGAAATTTTCAAAGATAAAAACGCAATTTATGTTGATGGTGGAAACACTTTCTATTTGTTAAAATCAATTCGGGAAAGTGGTTTTGATATTATTGTAAAGGAATTACTCGATAAAGGAGTTGCATATTTTGGATCAAGTGCAGGAAGTTATGTCGCGTGTCCAACAATTGAGATGGCAACGTGGAAACCAGAGGAAAAAAAAGATCGATGTGGAGTCACTGATTTTTCCGCTATAAATTTAGTATCGTTTTTAGCGTTTGCTCATTATGCAGATGACATGAAAAGCATTATTCAAGAAAAAATTTCTAAATCAAAATATCCCGTGAAAATTATCAGAGATGATCAAGCGATTTTGGTTGAGGATGACAAAGTCACTTTTGTGGGAGAAGGTGAAGAGGTTGAGTTGTAATTCGAAACCCTCTTTCCGTGTCATTCCGGAAAGTATAATTTCTTTGGCGAGGTACGAGTCATTAGAAATTAACTTATCCGGAATCCATCCTTAATTGATTACAGAAAGCTAAATGGAGTCTATAGTTATATTGGGTGTAGATTCCTCTTTTTGGGAGACGTGCCAGGTAAATTATTTTCTGAAATGACAGATTAGGAAGTTAATTAAATAATTAGAGCTATTTATAATAAAACTAAAAAAAATGAAACTACTTTTGACATCAGCGGGGATTAGTAACAAATCAATTGAAGACGCACTTCAGAGTCTTTCTGAAAAACCACTCAAAGAATTGAAAGTGGCTTTTGTGCCCACTGCTTCAAATTGGATTGATGATGAAAAAGAATGGCTTATTAATGATTTGATGAGATGTCAAAAAATTTTTGGTGAGGTAGACATCGTGGACATTTCTGCTCTTCCAAGAGAAAAATGGGAAGCACGATTTGAGAAAGCGGACGTATTTTTCTTTGAAGGAGGATACACTTTTCATTTGATGCGTTGGATTGAAAAGTCAGGACTTCAAGAAATTTTGCCAAAACTTGTGGAAGAAAAAATATACATCGGAGCAAGTGCGGGAAGTATGGTCACCACACCGAGTTTGTTTTTGGAGGATTCAAAAGTGCTGTATGACGAGGATCCTGAGGATTGGGAAAAAGATGAAGCTTTGGGATTGGTGGATTTTTGCATCATGCCACACTATAATTCAGATGATTTTCCAAAAGTAAATGACGAAAACTTGAAAGAAATCGCAAAAAAAACAAGTCAATCAATTTATGCTCTTGATGATGAAAGCGCAATCAAGATTCTGGACGGAGAAATGGAAGTTATTTCTGAGGGTGAGTGGAAGAAGTTTTAGTTGCAAATATCACCTTGAAACCTCCCCTCAATCCCCTCCTTTGAAAAGGAGGGGAGGGTGGTGATTTTGTTGACGGCACAGAGAAAATACACTAGGCTGAGATGTGTGTTTCGTGTTGTCTTTTTTGTTTCAAAAAGAATTTCGTCAAAGGCGAAAGAGGAGGAAGGGATGAGTACTCAAAAGAAAGTTGAAATCTGTGTGATTCAAGTAGTTTTTCGTTTGAATTTGGAAATGGGACATACTACTCATAACGTGGCGGATTTGATCGAGAGTGGAATTTCAAGTGAAGCACCTCGGCTTTTTCAAGCATACACTGTTAGTGGAGAGAGCGTGAGGGATTTTGATCCGCAGCAATCTAGTTCAATTGGAAAAGCGGTGGTTCTTGATGGTTCAATCAAGAGAAGTCCATCAACAATTAATGGGTTATCCATAAGCAGGGCTGATTACCACGCTCTACAACGATGGGTTTGTGCTGTCGCAAAAATAATTTGCCAGGAGAGGGTCCGGGTGCGAATTGGAAATGTGGAGCATCACTGGGATGCCAATGAATGTTAAGCATGTCCACCGGGATGCCGAGGTTGGTTACGTGAAATAAATCACAATTAGGTATTTTATTTGAAAAGGCGAGGACTCTCTAGAGTCTCTCGCCTTGATTTTTTGATGCAATAAGATTTGTGTGAAAGAATATTTTTTTGGAGGGCGGTGTGTTGTTGTGGTAAAATTGAAAAAGAGGAATAAAAAAAATAAAGACAAAAAATATGCAAGACAAATTTTCATATTATGATTTCATTGCCAACATCATTCCAGCCACTTTCTTGTGGTGGGGATTGACACTTCTTCCATTTGTGGACAGCTCTCGAATCATCAATGCTCAAAGTGAAATGGAGAGGTTGGCGATTTTGGTTGTGGTTGTATATGTTTTGGGATTGGCTATTCAGTTTCTTTCGAAAAACATTATTGAATGGTTCATGAAGAGGATTTTTTGGAGAGGAAGGTTCTATTCTGAAATATGCTGGATAGAGTTGTATGGAAAAATACAGGGAGGGAGTCGCTCTAGCCTGCTTCGAAATATCGGGAAGATTTTTGGATACACAGAAGAAGAATTGTCAGTTTTGGATGTGAACATTGATGAGCCAGAGGAAATCAAAGCGGCTACTGAGCTCAGTCAGGACATATATTTCAAAGCGGATGCATACACTCAAGCCAATGGATTGGCAATCAAGGCTCACACGCAAAGCAGCTTCTATAGTCTGTTTCGAGGACTCAGTTTCGTTTGTCTTGTTTTGATGATTGTTTTCGGAATCACTTTTTTTGCACGTCCCGAATTCCAAGAAATCCACAACATCTCACTTTTTGTGGCATTTTTCTTTCTGTTCATTTTCTTCATCTTGAGAGCCAAAGAAAGACTCGAGAGATACATTGAAGGAATTTTCTATTCTTTATTGTAATATAAATTTAATCTCAACTTGCTTCAAAAAAGTGCCTTGCTTTTTTGTCTTTTCTAAGTTAGCCTTTTTATTGTGGTGAATTAATATTAACCAAGTACTTTTACAGGAGGTCAGTGATGGTGAAGATAGGAAGATCTTATTTTCAAAATGCTTTTTCGGCATCAGGCGCGCGAGGATTTTTTGGAGAGGGATACAGGCATCATGTTCTTTTCAGGTTGATTCCTGGATTTGATTTTTCCGGATCAACTTTCATTGCAAAGACTGTAACCCTCAATCCCCGAATGCCAGAACCGGATGAAATTGGCGGGAAAATCGGAAATCTATCCCTTGATCCGAGAACATGGAAGCCTCTTAAATGGTTTCCTGATTGTATTAAGGTTTTTCTTTGGAGATGTGAGGCTGTCAATGCTGTGGGACTCACAAACCCGGGAGTGGATGCTGTATTTGAGAGAGGTCAATTGCAATTAATGCCAGGACCAATCGTGATTTCATTTATGGCTCTTGAAGAAGAAAAGGAGAAGAGGCTTCAAGAGGTCACTGAATTTTGCAAATTTTTCAATGCCTATTGGTCCACACTTTTGAATCCTGTCGGACTTCAATTTAATGTATCATGTCCAAACACTGATCATGATCAAAATGAATTGATTGGCAACATAATGCATGAACTGAAAATTATCCGAGATTTTCTTCCGGATGTTTCCTTAATTGTAAAAATTAATGTTTTGACGCCAATTGCTGCTATGAAAAAAGTGGTTGACGCAGGACTGATTGATGCAATTGAAATTCCCAATACGCTTCCGTTTGGCAAAAGACCAGACAGAGTTGATTGGTGTGGGAAATTTGGTCCAGAATCTCCACTGAAAAAATATGGCGGTGGGGGATATTCCGGACCGGAAAACCTTCAGTTGGCTCTTGAATGGATTGAAAATGCTCGCAGTCAAGGAGTTGAAATTCCGATTATCTGTGGCGGTGTCTCGTGTAAGCGAGATGTTGACCGAGCAAAGCAAGTTGGGGCAAATGCTATTGCATTTGCACGAATCACAATGTCGCCTTTTCATGCTTGGAAGGTGCAAGGAATCATTCAACATGCAAACCAAATTTTTGGATGATATTGAAATGGATATGAATTCAAACGTAAGCAGAAAAATCTGCAGCAGGGTACGATAACTCCTGTTTTTTTATTGATTAAAAAATATATAGCCATAGTTTGAGAATGACGGCCGTCATTCTCAAACTATGGTAAGAATTAGTGATGCGCCACGATCTAGTGTTTGAGGTTGGTGTTTTGTGATAGAATTAGGGTAATTAAATTGTGGGTATAAAACCATGAAAATATATCTAGCAGGAAGTGTTCCTAAGAGCAAAGAAGAAATTGAAAAGTTTGTGAATTGGAGGGAGGGATACAAGAAAGTTTTGAAGAAATATTTTGATTGTGAATGCGTCAATCCGTTTGTGCGCGACATTGATGAAACGGATCTTTTTGGTGTTTTTGGATTTGATTGTGGTCTCATGAAAGATTGTGATTTGGTTGTTGTGAATGCAAGTGACAAATTAGGAGCAGGGACTGCACAGGAAATGGTGATTGCGAAATATTTCAAAAAACCCGTTGTGACAATTCTTCCAAAAAACACATATCAGCGAAGAAGCAATGTTGAAATCAACGGAAAGGTGGTCAAAGAATGGATGCATCCTTTTGTTTTTTCTTTTTCAGATTTCATCATTGAAGACATTGAAGAGATCGGAGATGTCAAAGAAAAAATCTCCAACACAAAAATCAAAACAATCGAAGTTATTGATGAGGCAATTGAGTATTTTGAGAGTAAAAATTAGATTTTAACTTATGAATTTTTTGGAAAATATTTTTAGTTTTTGGCAGGTGAATTTGTTTTTGTATTTTGTCACATCTGTGATTTTCATGCAGTCATACAAGACCACTGTCAAGGATGCAAATCACAAAGGAGTCACAGCAATCATTCTTCAGATTGTTGCTAGTGCGAGTGTTTTGGTTTTGGTTCCTTTTTTTGCTTTCAAAATTCCAGCGGATTGGAAGCTGTATGCTCTGATGATTCTAGCTTCAGTTTTCTATGCTCTCAATGACAGAATGCAAGTGAGCGTCAGAAAGCACCTGGAGGTTTCAGTGTATTCCATTGTGGGGCAACTTTCAAAAGTTTTTTTGGTGGTGTATGGAATCTTGATTTTTCATGAACCTTTTATTTGGAACAAAATTTTTGGAGGACTGATTATTCTTGCTGGGAATGTTTTTCTTTTTTACAAAAAGGGAAAATTCAGGTTCAATAAGTATGTTCTCATGAGTTTTCTCGCTTCGTTTTTGATGGCAACAGCACTCATCATTGATGTGGACATTTCAAAGCATTTCAACTTTCCATTCTATATCATGCTCACGCTTCTGATTCCAGCTGTGATCATTTTTCTCTTTGAGAAGTGTTCAGTTGGTGACATTGTGAAAGAATTCAATTCACAAAAAAGAAATCAATATCTGATCACAGGTGTGTCTTGGGGATTTGGGATATTTTTCACAATTCGTGCCCTTCAAACAAGCGAGGTCATTTTCATGGCTCCACTTCTTGCAATCTCAGTGCTCCTTAATGTTGCAATCGCGTCAATCATTCATAAGGAAAAAGATAAGCTTTTCAAAAAAATAATCGCCGCAATCCTGGTGATCATTGGAGTGTATTTTGTTTCTATGTAAAACTTTTTAAATTGATGATGGCAATATGGGATATTGAGACAAATTCAGGATGACAGTGTTGGGTGGAATCTCATGATTTTTGTGAGGATGGATTCCGGATAGATTATTTTTCTTCCGCCTGGGGCGGAGAAAAATATATCTTCCGGAATGACACAGGGTCTGTGGTTATTGTTCAGGATCCTGATCCGCCAGCTGGCGGACAGGATGACAGTGTTTAGCGAGAGTTTTTAGTTTTTAGTTGTGGTTTTGAAATTTTACTATTCAATTATATGTAACAAAATACAACCCCTCCTCGGTCCTCCCCTTGAGGGAAAGGGGAGGAGGTGAGACAACCTCTTGAATTTTCGTTGCTAAAAAGCTATTATGGTTATATTAAATGTAAGATAATAACATACTAAATACTAAAAATATGAAACACATCATTGGACACAAGAATCCTGATACTGACACAATTTGCAGTGCTATTGTATATGAAGATTTTTTGAAACAGAAAGGTGAGGAGGCGAAGGCTTTTGCACTTGGAAAGATTAACAATGAGACGAGATTGATTTTCGAGAAGTTTGGAGTGGAGGAGCCGGAGCACATTCAGGAACTTCCACATGGAACAGAGATTGTTCTTTTGGATCACAATGAAGAAGCGCAGAGTATTGATAATTTGAAGGACTTGGATATTGTGGAAATCATTGATCACCACAAAATCAAACTTGAAACTGACAAGCCAATTTCAATCTACATCGAACCAGTGGGATCATCTTGCACAATCATTGCCAAGAAATATTTTGAAAGTGGAACTGAAATTTCAAAGGTTAATGCATCTCTTCTGATTGCAGGGATTGTTTCTGACACTTTGTTTTTCCGTTCTCCAACCACAACTGAAGTGGACAAGGAAATTGTTGAGAAATTGAATGAGGTTGCAGGGATTGAGGATTTGGAAAAATTCAGCTTGGAGATGTTTGATGCCAAAAGTGATTTGGGTGACATTTCCGTGGAAGAGTTGGTGAAATTGGATTATAAAGTTTTTGAGTTTGGTGGGAACGATTATGGAATTGGGGTGATGGAGACAATGAACAAGGATTATGGAATCAACAGAAAAGAAGAAATCGTTTCAAAAATGAAAGAAATCAAAGAAGCTGACGGACTCAAAGGAGTGTTTTTTGGAATTATTGATATCCTAGATGAGAATTGCTATGCGCTTACTTCAGGAGATGAGGAAGACAAATTGTTCGCTGAATTGTTTGATGCCAAGAATCAGGACGGTGTCTTGTTTGTGAAAGGTTTGGTTTCAAGGAAAAAGCAAATCGTTCCGAAATTTGAAGAGCATTTTAAGGGTTGATTTAATGAATAATTAAGAATGAAGAATTAATAATTCATTCGATAAGCCTTTCTTTAATCTTTTCCTTGAGGGAAGGAGGAGGAAAATAAAAAAAAGAAACACTCTTGTTTGAGTGTTTCTTTGGGTGTGTGATTAGACTTGGGGATCCTGAAACAAGTTCAGGATGACAGTGTGTGCAAAGGGTGTTTTTTGTTTTTGGTTCGGGAAAGATGTATAATGGAGGGTATAGATAATTCTTTTAAAAAATATTTACTATGAATCATTCAACTCATCATCATGATCACCAAGAGAGTGGCAAAAATAGTCACTCCATGAATCATGAAAATATGGTGAGTGATTTTAAGAAAAGATTTTTCGTTTCTTTGTTTCTGTCCATCCCAATTGTTTTGTTGTCACCAGTGGGTGAAAAAGTTTTTGGATTTCCTTTCTATTTTCTTGGAGACAAATATGTTCTCTTTGTTTTTTCTTCAGCGATTTTTTTCTATGGCGGGAAACCATTTTTGCTGGGGTTGAAAAAAGAGTTTCAAGAAAAAGCATTTGGGATGATGACCCTTGTTTCTTTGGCTATTTTTGTTTCATATTTTTTCAGTTCTTTGGTTGTCTTTGGTTTTGATGGGCAACTATTTTTTTTGGAGCTGGACACGTTGATATTGGTCATGCTCTTGGGTCATTGGATTGAGATGCGATCAGTGATGGGCGCATCAAGGGCTTTGGAAAAACTTTCAGAGCTCATTCCGGATGAGGCTAGTCTCAAAAAAGGAAAAGAGACTGTGATTGTCAAAACAAGTGAACTCAAAAAAGGCGACACAGTTTTGGTGCGACCGGGAGAGAGAATTCCAGTGGATGGGATCATTTTGAAAGGTCAAAGTGCTGTGGATGAGGCTGCGTTCACTGGGGAATCTGTGCCCATTTTCAAGAGAGAAAATCATCGAGTTATTGGAGGATCAATCAATGGAGAAGGGCCACTGGAGGTGCGATTGGAAAAGAAGCAGGATGAATTCTATGTTTCAAGAATGGTTGAGATGGTCAAAAAAATTGAATCGCTGAAATCAAGGACACAGCTTTTGGCGGACAAGGCCGCTTTCTATCTCACAATTGTGGCCATTTTTTCTGGAGTTGCAACTTTTTTTGTCTGGTTGATTTTGTTGGGTGATTTGGAGTTTGCAGTGGAAAGAACAGCGACTGTTTTGGTGATTGCGTGTCCGCATGCTCTTGGATTGGCAATTCCTTTGGTGATTTCAATTTCAACGACTCTGTCTAGTCAGAACGGACTTTTGATTCGAAATAGAGATGCACTTGAGAATGCAAGAAAAATAACCATGGTGGTCTTTGACAAAACCGGGACACTGACACAAGGAAAATTTGAAGTTGAAAAAATCAGAACATTTTTTCATGAAGTGGACAGTGATGAGTTGCTCAGAGTTGTTGCAAGTTTGGAAAATGGGTCCGAACATCCCATTGCAAATGCGATCATGAAAGAGGCAAAAAAAAGAAAGATAGAGTTGGGTGATGTTAATAATTTCAAAGTGCTTCGAGGAAAAGGTGTTGAGGGGATGATGGATGGAAAAAATATTTTCGCGATCAGCTCTGACTATCTGAAGGATTTTTCAGTAGAAGTTCCAGACGAAATTAAGGATGAAGGAGGCACTGTGATTTCGGTTTTGGAAAGAAATGACAGTGAAACGAGATTACTTGGATATATCATTGTTTCTGATCAGATCCGAGATGAATCATTTGGAGCGATTGAGTTTTTGAAAAAAGAGGGAATCAAAACGTGGATGCTTTCTGGTGACAATGAAAAAGTTGCGAAAGGCGTTTCAGAGAAATTGGAAATGGATGGATTTTTTGCTAGTGTGCTTCCACATCAAAAGCAAGAAAAAATCAAGGAACTTCAGGATAGGGGTGAATTTGTGGCGATGGTTGGAGATGGAGTGAATGATGCTCCTGCAATTGCACAAGCTGACATCGGAATTGCGATTGGGGAGGGAACTGACATTGCTGCAGAAACATCCGATGTGATTTTGGTGAAAAATAATCCCAGGGATGTTTTGAAATTCATTTCTTTTGGAAAAAAAGTGTATGCCAAAATGATTCAAAATCTTGTGTGGGCAACAGGATACAATGTCATTGCAATCCCTCTTGCGGCAGGAGTCTTTTTTGGGAGTGGATTTGTTCTTTCTCCTGCACTCGGAGCACTGATCATGTCACTGAGCACGGTGGCTGTTGCAGTGAATGCAAGAACATTGACATGGAACAAGTAACACATAACACATAACACATAACACATAACACATAACACATAACACATAACACATAACACATAACACATAACACATAACACATAACACATAACACATAACACATAACACAT
>Ga0224510_10001042_pt1 | contig 19004 bp, 15 predicted proteins | sample SF_May12_sed_USG_FD_170161 | JGI IMG/M metagenome (GOLD analysis project Ga0224510, IMG submission 170161) | Sediment microbial communities from San Francisco Bay, California, United States - SF_May12_sed_USGS_4_1 | ecosystem: Environmental > Aquatic > Marine > Sediment | place: USA: California... | reverse complement strand
CAGCGGCCGCTGCTGGCAGACCTGGTGCGCCGCTTCCCGTCGGTGTCGATCTTCGACATCGACTCGATCCTCGCGCAAATACGCGACATCATGGATCGCGCATCGCTCGCCGTTCAGTATGTATTCCTGTTCACGCTTGCCGCGGGCATCATGGTATTGCTCGCCGCAATCCAGTCGACGCGCGACGAACGCCGCTACGAAAGCGCGATACTGCGAACGCTCGGTGCGAGCCGGCGCGTGGTGCTCGCCGGTGTCGCCTCGGAGTTCACGGCGCTCGGGGTGCTTTCAGGCACGCTTGCGGCGCTCGGCGCAACACTCGCGGGCTGGCTGCTCGCAACGCAGCTCTTCGAGCTCAAGTACACGCTCGATCCCTGGGTCTGGGTGATCGGGCTGGCAGCGGGAACCGTAATCGTCGGTGGTGCCGGCACCTTCGCCGCGCGCGGCGTCATCAATCATCCGCCGATCAGCACCCTGCGGCAGGGATGAGCGTCAGCGCCCCGCAATCCTCAACTTCGACTCCGCATACTTCTCCAGCTCCCCGCGTCGCGTATAGCCCTCGATCCGCAGGCGATAGAGGTCGTCCGGAAACAGCGAGGTGTTGAGCGAGAGATGCAGGTTGCCATTCGAATCCGGTGCGAGTCGTTCCGTGTGCAGCAGGGCCGTGCCGTCATCGCGCGAGAGCGAGACCCGGTAGCGATCGTAGCGGGCGCTGACCACGGCGATCGCAAGGTCGATGCGCTTCGGCATGCCTCCGGCATTCACCGTTGCAAGGCGCCCTGCCCGCGGATCGATGCGGAGCGCTTGCGTCGAAGAGGGTGGCCGGATGAAGCCCTCGGCTGCCTGCGCCTCCATCATCTCCATCCGGTCGAGCGCGACATTCCAGCGCCAGGCGGTCCAGGCCAGTGCAATCACCAGCGCCAGGACCAGGACCACGCCGCCCGCCAGGACCCCTGGTTTCTGGTATTTGGCCAGCCATTCCGGGTAATCGATGTTCATTGACCCGACTCCATGGTGCGCTGCGTTTATTCTATGCGTACACAGCCCAAGGAGTGCTCGACATGATTGCCCGTATCAACCTGTTGCTGGCCGGTGGCCTGCTGGCCGCATCCGCCATGGCAGCCAATCCACAGACGGCGCTGACCGTCTACAGCTCGGCCCAGCCGGGGGGCATTCCGGTCGAGTGGTACCGCCCGCTGCCCGGCATGGGCACGCCGCAGGCGAATGCGCTGCCGGGCTTTGCCCTGGTGCGCGTGGACCGGGACCTGGATCTGGCGCGCGGGCGCAGCACGCTGAAATTCACCGACGTAGCCGCGCTGATCGACCCGACCACGGTTCAGTTCCGTTCGCTGACCGACCCTGCCGGCACCAAGGTACTGGAGCAGAATTTCCAGTTCGACCTGGTCAGTACCGAGAAGCTCCTGTCGCGTTACGTGGACCGCAGGGTCGGCGTGGAGAGCCAGCAGGGCGATGGCGTCAAGCTGACCGAGGGCACGCTGCTCTCCGCCAATGACGGCCTCGTGCTGCGCAGCGACGACGGGCAGATCCAGGCGCTGCGCCAGTGGAGCAACATGCGCTTCGGCGAGCTGCCGGGCGGGCTGATCACGCGACCGACGCTCGAATGGGACGTGCTGGCCGCGAAAGGCGGCACCCATCGGGCGCGCGTCTCCTACCAGACCGGCGGCATCACCTGGTGGACGGATTACAACCTGATCTTCACCGAGGGCGCAGACGCCAATTCGGGATTCGTCGACATCGGCGCCTGGGTAAGCCTGCTGAACCAGTCCGGTGCGAGTTACCAGGATGCGAAGCTCAAGCTGATCGCCGGCGACGTCAATCGCGTGCAGCCCGGCATGGACCGGATCGTCGTGACGGCCTCGCGCCTGAAGACGATGGACGCGATGGCCGAGGCCCCGGGTTTCGAGGAAAAGGCATTCTTTGAGTATCACCTCTACACATTGGGCCGGCCGGCGACGCTGCCCAACAATTCGACCAAGCAGATCGAGCTGTTCGATGCCGCGACCCGCGTGCCTGCCAAAAAACAGCTCGTTTACTATGGCGCCGAGGGTTACGGTTTCTACGGCGGGCTGATGCTCGACCGGGATTTCGGGCCGACCTCCAACACCAAGGTCGACGTCTGGCTGACACTGAAGAATGACAAGGTTTCCGGCCTTGGCATGCCGCTGCCTGCCGGCCGCATCCGCGTCTCGCAGCAGGACAAGGCGGACGGCAGCCTGGAATTCATCGGCGAGGACAAGATCGATCACACGCCCAGGGACGAAGACGTACGGGTCAAGCTTGGCACGGCCTTCGACGTGGTCGGCGAGCGCCGCCAGACCGATTTTTCCCTGAACTCGAAGGGCCGCGTCATGGAGGAGGCCTTCGAGATCAAGGTCCGCAATCACAAGGACCAGGTGGTGGACGTGATCGTGCGCGAAAGTCTTTATCGCTGGAGCCAGTGGCAGCTTCTGTCGCAGTCGGCGCCTTCGGTGAAGAAGGACGCGCGCACCATCGAGTTTCCGGTGCGGATAGCTGCAGAAGGTGAGGCCACGGTCACCTACCGGGTCCGTTACACCTGGTGAGATTCGACGGTCACCGGGGCGCCGACCGTGAGCATCTCGCCGACACCTTCGACCAGGACACAGTTCTGGCCGAAGGTGACGCCGCGCAGGATCTTGTCGTAACGGTATTTCCTGAGCGTCTTCAGGGGTTCCGAACCGCCATCGCGCCGGCCGTCGAACTGGTCTGTCGTCGTATTGACGCAGCGGGTGCAATGCTTGACACCGCGCAGGACGATGCCGCCGCCGAAGCGGAATGAGGTCATCGCGTCTTCTGCATGCGCCGCGACCCCTTCGATCACGATATTGGGCCGGAAGCGATTCATCGGGATCGGCGCCGGCAGGCGCCGATTGAGTTCCGCCAGCGACTCGAGCGAAGTGAGCAGCACGGGGTAACCGTCCGTGAACGTGACTGGCTGCGGCCTGGGCCCGGCGTATTCTGGATTTGCAAGGCGCGGCAGCTGATCGTCGATACGCATGAGCCGGAAAGCGCCACCGAGTACGCTTGCGAGCCACGCGGCGGCTTCATCACCCGCGTCGATGCCGCCGCAATCGTCTCTCCAGATCCTCACGCGCCGCATGGCGCCGGCGGAGTTCGCATCAATCACGAGCGTCGAATGACCCGCTGCTGAAAGCTCGAGCCGGCCATTGGCGATCGCCGTCGAGATGCTTGTGAGCTGCGCAATTTCCCGCTGCGTCACGAAGCGGTCCTTGCCGTCCACGACCATCCAGCGCCGGTCCCATTCGAGCCCGGCCGCCGTCAGGCGCGCCTCGGCGAGATCGATGCCGCGACAGGACTTGACCGGATAGACGTGCAGGCTCGCGATGCTTGCCATCGGCCAAGCCTAGCGCGAGTCGAGCGCACGATGACGCGGATCGCGGCGGAACAATCCCGCGAACGCCCCGAATACCCGCGTCGCTGCCTCGGTCGCGGGGCCAATGTGGCTGTGGGTGTCGGCGTGCACTTCGCGTGCATGATCCGGGCCCTGCAGGGTCTCGAGTTCCTCGCGCCAGGAGGGTTCCGACAGCCAGCGCGCGATCATCTCGCGGTCAACTTCGGGGTGAAACTGCAGCCCGTAGGCATTGCTGCCGTACCGGAACGCCTGATTGGCGCAGGTCGCGGTGCTCGCCAGGTGCACGGCATCGGGCGGGACGGCGAAGGTGTAGGAATGCCACTGGAACACGTGCTGCCCGTGCGTGACATGGCGCAGCAGCGCGTCGTCACCCGCGTTCGGCGAAGACTGCAATGGATACCAGCCGATTTCCTTGACCGGCGCGGGGTGCACCGGTGCGCCGAGAGCCGCAGCCAGGAGTTGCGCTCCCAGGCAGATGCCGAGGATCGGCATTTCGCGGACCAGTGCTTCCTTCAGGACTTCGATTTCGGTCAGCAGGTGCGGGAACTCGCCGGTCTGGTCAACATTCATTGAACCGCCGAGAACCACCAGGCCGTCATAGCGGCGCGGATCCGGGTCGGAGTCGGGCGTGCGCTCGAAATTGACGTAGCGAAGCCGGAACCCCGCGCCGCGCAGGAACGGGTCGAGCGTGCCGGCCGTCTCGGCGGCGACATGCTGGAACACGAGCAGCCGGGGCATTTCAGGGTTTGGCCTTCAGCGAGAAGTCGAAGCTTCCGTAGTGAAGATAATTGGCCCAGTCGGCGGACGGCAAATCACGGACTGCAGAGCGCGCTGCATTGAGCGCTGTCCCGATGGAGGCCCCCTTCGCGAGCTCGCGATAAAGCGGCGTCGCGAAGGCGGTCGCGCCGGCGTCGGAGACCGGCCACCAGGTGCCGATGAAGTTCGCGACACCACCGCGCAGGAATGCCTCGGCGAAACCGACGCTGCGGTCGAGCTGCCTGAGCGGCTTGACCGCGCTTCGCAGGCGACCGGATTCACAGGCATTGAAGAACACGAGCGCCGGCACCGAATCCATCGCGGCGAGATCGGCGCCGGAGAGCACGCGACCACCTGCGCACAGGATGCCGCTCGAAGCAGGTGCGGCGGGGTCGAAGAATGCGTGTCCGGCGTAGTGGATGGCGTCGTAGTCGCCGGAGCGGAATTCGGCGAGCAGCCGCGCACGCGTCGCTTCGCCGCCGCGAATCGCCGTGATGCCGGTCCCATCGAGTCGCGCCAGCATCTGGGCGACCCGTTCGCCTTCCACGACCGCGCCCGGCAGGTCGCCGGTCGGATTTACGACCAGCAGCACGTTGAGGCCGCGTTCGCGGCGGCGCTGCTCGCGCCACTTGGCGACGGACATGCCTTCGGCAGCATAACGACGGCTCAATCCGGCCCCGGCCGCAGGTGCCCAGCCCTTGATGCTGAGCGCTTCCCATGGCCAGCGTGCGCTCGCACTGTCGTGCACAACGACGAGAGGCGCCGCTTTTTCCGAGGGCAGTGCCGCGACGATTTCCTCCGGCAGCAGCAATTCCGCCAGCCGCTCGCCGAAATCAGTGAGCTCCGCAATTGGCATGCCGGGCGCAAGGCGCGCGTGCTCGCGCTCCAGCGCGCGCATGTCGAGCCGCCTGGTCGCCGTAAGCGCGGTCGCCTTTGGCGTAGTGCCAAGCAGCGCCGCGCGAATCTGCCCGACCGATTCCTGCACGAAAAGCCAGGCCAGCGGGGTGGCAGTCGGCTTGACCGGACGGCCCGGTTTCCGCGCGGCCTTGCGCACCGCCTGCAGGCGCAGCAGCGGTCCCGCGGGATGCATGCGAAGCAGGTCCTCCGCAACCTGGCGTGCCGCAGAAAGCCTGCGCGAGTCTCGCGACAGGATGACGATGCGCCGCAGCCGCAGCACCGGAGCAAGGTCGGAAAGCGCCGTCAGCACGCCCTCTATCTGGGCTCTGGCAGCGTCGGCAGGATCGGCACCGGAGGCCGTGCCCCACAGGACCATCGCGAAATCGCCGACGCCCGCGAGTGCGAGCGTGCGCGTGACATTCGCGGCGGCAAGCCGCTGTACATCGGGCCCGTAACGCCCGAAGTCGCCGAGACCGGCGAGCACCACGAGCCTGGCCGCGAGCCCGCGCCGGCCGACCGGAAGCACAAATACCTCGCCCGCGGCGGCGCCGATCGCGCGGCGGCGCGCCAGGTCGCTGATCGCGCCATGCAGGATCATGTCCACGGCAAGAGCGGCGCCCGCCGGCTCGACATTCGCAAACGCACCCAGCACGAGCGCCGATGCGTCGCTCTGCGTGATGCTTCCCCTGACAAAGGCGAGCTCGACCGGGCGTGCCTGGGCACCGCGCCGCGCGGTGGGCACGGCGCTCGCAGCGGGGTTGGCAACGGCTACGAACTCGCGCAGGAATTCGCGTTGCTGGCGCTCGGACAGGTCGCTCCAGGCGATCTTTACGGACGGCGGCGCACGGGTGTCGGTTTCCCAGAGTATCTGCACGCCGCGGCGGCGCGGCAGCACATGCGGCAATGCCGCGGTCGTGTCGCCCCTGGCGAGGTCGATGACGGCGCGGCCGACATCCGCATTACCGGGCAACGCACCATGGCTTTCTTCCACATACCAGGTCGGCATCCCCGACCAGTGCGCCAGAGTAAGCGGCACGGTGCCGTCGCCCGCCGGGCCGCGGCCGAACTCCAGGCGCTGCGAGCTCCGCTTGAGGCCGAGCACCGTATCCTGCCCAAAACCGGCGATCAGCCGGAAGCGTTCGTCGGGAGGCGGCAACGATTCGAGCGCACGGCGCGTGTTCACGAGCAGGCCCGCGGCCGGAACCGGCCCCTTGGGCCATTGCTCCGCGTCGAACGGATCGAAGTTCTTGCAGGCGGTGGTCGGAGGCAGTAGCTGGCAGAGTCCCGGGAATGTCGTCAGTGCGCGGCGCGCAATCTCATCCGCGTCGTGCAACAGGTCCAGCATCGCGAGACGCCGGATCAGCGGATAGGTTCCGCGCAGCGCCTGGACTGCAACGAATGCGCCACGATTGGGCGTGCCGAGCTGGATCACCCGCGCAATCCGTTCAGCGCCCTGCTGTGCAAGTGCCGCGCGCGCAACCAGCCCGCCCATGCTATGGCCGACCAGCACCACGTCCTGGCGGCGCTCGGTGACCAGGCGTTCCGCCAGCGCGCGCCCGCTGGCCGCGAGATCGAGGCGCCAGTCATAGGGATGGAAAACCGCGTCATAGCCGGCGATCCGGAGCACCAGCCGCAGCCGTTCATAGGCGAAACGCAGGACACCCAACGGCCCGTAGCGGCGGCCGCGCGGCAGCGCGAGCTTGGTCAGTCCGCCGAGGGCGATTTCGGCCGGGTCGAACCACTTGATGTCGTCGGGCAGTCCCTTGCGCGGACGACCGAGGGTCGAGCCCATGATGCCGGGCAGGATCAGTACGCGTGGCCCGCCGCGCATGCCTGCCGCGCGCCGGGCGAGCCGCGACAGTTCCTGGTCGGTCTCCAGATACGATGACATCCGGCGATTCTACAGGCGAATGTAAGATGGAACGCATGACGCAACGCACCGCGCACGTCGATACATTCGCGCGCGACCGCCTGCCGCCGCCCGACCAATGGCCCCGGCTGCATTTCGACTTGCCGGAGCTCTGCTATCCCGAGCGCCTCAATTGCGCGACCGTGTTGCTGGACGATGCAGTCGCGGAAGGCCATGGCGAACGGCCGGCGATCCTGACCGGGACCGGCGACATCAGCTACCGGGAGTTGCTGGCCCGCGCAAACCGGATTGCAAACGTGCTGCAGGCCACCGGCGTCCATCCCGGCAACCGGGTGCTGCTGCGCGGGTACAACGGCCCCGAGTTGTACGCCTGCTGGCTGGCCGTCATCAAGGCGGGTGCGATCGCGGTCACCACCATGCCGATGCTCAGGGCGCCCGAACTGACTGCGATCATGGAAAAGAGCAGGCCAGTGGTCGCGCTGTCCGACCAGCGGCTGGTGGCCGAGCTGGCCACGGCGGCAAAGGCGACGGGACTCGGCCAGATAATCAAGTGGGGTGATGGCGATCTCGAGGGCCGCATGGCCGCGACCGCAGACCGATTCACCAATGTGGACACGGCCTCCGACGACGTGTGCCTGCTGGCGTTCACCTCGGGTACGACGGGCCGGCCCAAGGCCTGCGCTCATTTTCACCGCGACGTGCTCGCGATGGCGGATGTCGTCGCACGGCACCTCCTGGAAACAGGGCCGGACGATATCTACATCGGCAGCCCGCCACTGGGATTTACATTTGGCCTCGGGGCGCTCCTGGTATTCCCATTTCGTTTCCGCGGAGCGGTGGTGCCAGTGGAAGTACCGGCGCCTGCGGCGCTCCTGGCTGCAATCGAGCGGCACAAGGCGACCTGCCTGTTCACTGCGCCATTCGCCTATCGGGCGCTGATGCCCGAGCTCGAGGGCCGGAACATCGGCTCGTTGCGGCGATGCGTGTCGGCCGGCGAGTTCCTGCCGAAAGCCGTCTCCGATGCATGGCACGAGCGGACGGGCATTCGCATCATCGACGGCATCGGCGCGACCGAGATGATCCACATCTTCATCTCGGCGGCCGGCGCCGCGATTCGCCCGGGTGCTACCGGCAAGCCCTTGCCCGGTTACAAGGCCTGCGTGCTGGATGAGGATGGCAAGCCGTTGCCGGCGGGCCATGTCGGGCGTCTCGCTGTCACCGGGCCGACCGGCTGCCGTTACCTCGAAGACGGGCGCCAGCGCGACTATGTGCAGTCGGGCTGGAATGTGACAGGTGATCTCTATCGCATGGACGAGGACGGCTACTTCTGGTTCGTCTCGCGCGCCGACGACATGATCGTCTCGGCCGGTTACAACATCGCGGGGCTCGAGGTCGAATGGGCGCTGCTCGCGCACCCGGCAGTGGGCGAGTGCGCGGTCGTCGGCGCGCCGGACGCGGAGCGCGGCATGGTCGTCAAGGCCTATGTCGTGCCGCAGCCGGGGCATGCGGCGGACGCGGCACTGGCCCGCGAACTGCAGGACTTCGTCAAGCAGCGCATCGCGCCATACAAGTACCCGCGCCAGATCGAATTCCTCGAGGCGCTCCCGAAGACGGCGACCGGCAAGCTGCAGCGCAAGGCACTGCGCCAGGACGGTTGAAGCGGCAACCCGCAACCGGGCGCCAATTCACGGTTCTCGTGCAATTACTTGACATGTCAATGATATAGGCTTGTAATTTATCCGGGTTAGGGGAGTTCCGGTTGAAGAGGGTCGTTTGCCTTGGCGGCGGACCGGCGGGACTTTATTCCGCGATCCTGTTCAGGAAGGCGCTGCCGCGCGCACGGGTCGAGGTCCATGAACGAAATCGCCCGGACGACACCTTCGGCTGGGGCGTCGTGTTCTCCGACCGCACGATGGCGGGCTTCCGGGAAGCAGACGCGCCCACGCACGAGGCGATCACCGCGGGTTTCCATCATTGGGACGACATCGACGTGCACTACCGCGGCACGAAGACCACGACCGGCGGTCACGGATTCTGCGGCATCGGCCGCAAGCGCCTGCTGAACATCCTGCAGCAGCGGGCCGCGGAACTCGGCGTGCAACAGACCTTTGAACACGAAGTGGACGACGACGCGCCCTATGCCGACGCGGATCTCATCGTCGCCGCGGATGGCGTCAACAGCAGGATTCGTGCGCGTCACGCGGATGTCTTCGAGCCCGATATCGACGTGCGCCAATGCCGCTTCATCTGGCTCGGTACGACGCAGCGCTTTCCGGCATTCACCTTTGCCTTCGAGCAGACCGAGCACGGCTGGTTCCAGATCCACGCCTACCAGTTCAGCAGCGACCTCTCGACGGTGATCGTCGAGACCCGCGAGGAGACCTGGCGTGCGCATGGGCTCGACAAGTTCGATCACAAGCAGTCAATCGCGTTCTGCGAGCGGCTGTTCGGGAAGTACCTGGGCGGCCATTCGCTGATGAGCAATGCGCTGCACCTGCGCGGCTCCGCCTGGCTCAATTTCAACCGCGTGCTGTGCGGGCGCTGGCATCACCGCAACCTGGTGCTGATTGGCGATGCCGCGCACACGGCGCATTTCTCGATCGGCTCGGGCACCAAGCTCGCGATGGAAGATGCGATCGGGCTGACCACGCGTGTCGCGCACGCCACCGACATTCCGGCCGGCCTTGCGCTCTACCAGGAGGAGCGTTCGCTGGAAGCGCTGAAGCTGCAAAGCGCCGCGCGCAACCGCATGCGCTGGTTCGAGGAAGTCGTGCGCTACGTGAACTTCGAGCCCTGGCAATTCACCTACAGCCTGTTGACCGGCAGCCAGCGCATCGGCCACGAAAACCTGCGGTTGCGCGATCCGGTCTTTGTCCGCGGTGTCGAGATGAAACTCGCCGCGTCCGCGGGTACGCCGACGGCAAGGCCGCCGATGTTCCTGCCATTTCAGCTGCGCGGCATGAGAGTCGAGAATCGCGTCGTCGTCTCGCCGATGGCGCAATACCTCGCCGTGGACGGCATGCCCGGAGACTGGCACCTGGTGCATCTCGGCGCGCGGGCGACCGGTGGCGCGGGCCTCGTGTTCACGGAGATGACCTGCGTCTCGCCGGAGGGGCGCATCTCGCCCGGTTGCACGGGGCTGTGGAACGCAGCGCAGGGAGCCGCCTGGAGGCGCATCGTGGATTTCGTGCACGGGGCGAGCCCGGCGAAGATCTGCCTGCAACTCGGTCATTCGGGCCGCAAGGGCTCGACCCAGCTCGGCTGGGATCAATCGGATCACCCGCTGCCGACAGGCAACTGGGAGACGATCGCGCCTTCGGCGATACCTTATTACGAGGGCATCAGCACAGCGCCACGCGCGATGACGCGCGCCGACATGGATACCGTGCTCGTCGACTTCCTGCGTGCAACGCAGCTCGGTGCGGAAGCGGGATTCGACATGCTGGAACTGCACATGGCGCATGGCTACCTGCTCGCCAGTTTCCTCTCGCCGCTAACCAACCGGCGCGTGGACGAGTACGGCGGGCCACTCGCCAATCGCCTGCGTTTCCCGCTCGAATTGCTGGCGGCCGTGCGCAAGGCCTGGCCGGCGGACAAGCCGCTCTCGGTGCGGCTATCCGCCAGCGACTGGGCCGAGGGCGGCCTGGGCGAAGACGAGCTGCTCGACATTGCGCGTGCCATGAAGACGGCCGGTGCCGACATCCTCGACCTGTCGAGCGGGCAGACCGTGCCCTGGCAGAAGCCCGTATACGGGCGCATGTGGCAGACGCCATTCTCGGACCAGGTCCGCAATCTCACCGGTATTCCGACCATCGCGGTCGGCAACATCTTCGAGGCGGACCATGTGAACTCGATCATCGCCTCGGGCCGCGCCGATCTCTGCGCGCTCGCGCGCCCGCACCTGGCCGATGCGGCATGGACGCTGCATGCCGCGGCCGCCCAAGGCTATCACGAGCAATGGTGGCCAAGACCCTACGATACGGCAAAGCGCCAGCTCGAACGCAATCTGGAGCGCGCCGCGCAGATGGCGGGACCGGTCTGATGGGGCGCACGTCGACCGATGCTGAAACGCGCGCCGCGGGCGACGATCACGCCGCCATCCGGCTCTGGCTCAGGATGTTGGCCACCAGCCGCCTGATCGAAACGCGCACGCGCCGGCTGCTGCAGGAACGCTATGGAACCACGCTGCCGCGCTTTGACCTGATGGCCCAGCTCGAGCGCGTGCCGGCCGGACTCAAGATGAACGAGCTGTCGAAGCGCATGATGGTGACCGGCGGCAACGTCACCGGCATTACCGACGGGCTTGCGCTGGAAGGCCTGGTCGAGCGCGTGGACGACCCGGACGACCGGCGTGCCTGGCTCGTGCGGCTGACACCGGCTGGGCGACGGGCCTTCGCGCGGATGGCGCGTGAGCATGAACGCTGGGTTGTCGAGGCATTCGACGCGCTGGGTATGCGCGAAATGTCGATGATGGCGGGTTGCCTGGCGCGCCTGAAGACGCATGTCCGTTCACTGGAGGGGCGAGACTCATGAGCATCAGATCGGCAAAGCATTTCCTGTGGAATGTCGAGGGTCGGGTCGGCCACGTGACGCTGAATCGACCCGAACGCAAGAATCCGCTGACATTCGAGTCCTACGCCGAGCTTCGCGACTTGTTCCGGGCGCTGACGACGGACAGCAAGGTGCGCGCGGTCGTGATCGACGGCGCGGGCGGCAATTTCTGTTCGGGCGGCGACGTGCACGAGATCATCGGGCCGCTGACGAAGATGGCCAAGCCCGGACTCCTCAACTTCACGCGCATGACCGGCGACCTCGTGCGTGCGATGCGCGCCTGTCCGCAGCCGATCGTCGCGGCGGTCGACGGCATCTGCGCAGGCGCCGGCGCCATCCTCGCGCTCGCTTCCGATTTCCGCCTCGCAACACCCGCCGCGCGCACCGCATTCCTGTTCGTGCGCGTCGGTCTTGCCGGCTGCGACATGGGTGCCTGCGCGCTGTTGCCGCGGCTGATCGGCCAGGGTCGCGCGGCGGAGCTCCTCTATACCGGGCGCTCATTCAGCGCGGGCGAGGGCGAGCGCTGGGGCTTCTACAATTCCATCGTGCAGGCGGATGCACTGCTGCCCGAGGCGATGCGCCTGGCGGGCGAAATCGCCGCCGGGCCCAGTTTTGCGCACGCCATGACCAAGAAGATGCTGCATCGCGAATGGAACATGGGCATTGACGAGGCGCTCGACGCAGAATCCAAAGCGCAGGCTGTCTGCATGCAGACAGCGGATTTCAAGCGCGCCTACGAGGCATTCGCGGAAAAACGCAAACCGGTATTCGAGGGCAACTGATGACGAGCACAAATGACAGCCTGAAATGGCCCTTTTTCGAGGAGTCGCACCGGCAGCTCGCGCAGGAGGGAGAAGACTGGGCCGCGACGAATCTTTCTGCGGATGCGCATCCCCAGGACCGTGCGGCCGTGGACACGCGCTGCCGGGCACTGGTCGCGGGACTCGGCAAGGCGGGCCTGCTGCGGCACTGCCTGCGCGCCGCGGACGGCGGCGTCGCTGCGGATTTCGATGCCCGCTCGATCTGCGTACTGCGGCGTACGCTCGCGTACCACGGCGGCCTCGCGGATTTCGCCTTTGCGATGCAGGGCCTCGGCAGCGCCCCGCTGTCGCTCGCAGGCTCCGAGCAGATGCGTGCGCTGTGGCTGCCTCGAGTCGCCGCTGGAACGGCAATTGCTGCATTCGCCCTGTCGGAACCGGAGGCGGGCTCGGATGTCGCGGCAATCCGATGCACCGCCCACCGGGAGGGCAGCTACTACGCGCTGAACGGCTCCAAGACCTGGATCTCCAACGGCGGCATCGCGGACTTCTACTGCGTGTTCGCGCGCACGGCCCCGGGCGTGCGCCGCGCGGACGGCAGCCTCTCGGCGGAGGGGATCAGTGCCTTCGTCGTGAAGCCGGGCGACGCAGGTTTTGCGATCGCCGAGCGCATTGACACGATGGCGCCGCATCCGCTCGCGCGCCTGGCATTCGAGGATTGCCGCATTCCGGCAGCGCGACTGATCGGCGCGGAAGGAGAGGGATTCCGGATTGCGATGCGGACGCTCGATATTTTCCGCACGTCGGTCGCGGCTGCGGCCTGCGGTTTCGCGCGCCGGGCACTCGACGAAGCACTGAAACATGTGCTGGAACGGGAGATGTTCGGCCGCACGCTGGCGGAGTTCCAGCTCACGCAAGCGGCACTCGCCGAAATGGCGACCGGTCTGGATGCGGCGGAACTGCTGACCTATCGCGCGGCCTGGCTGCGCGATCGCGGCCAGCATTTCACTGCTGCCGCTGCGATGGCGAAGCTGACCGCAACGGAGACCGCGCAGGCGGTCATCGACCGCGCGCTGCAGATGTTCGGTGCCCGCGGCGTCGTACAGGGCGAGATCATCGAGCGCCTGTACCGCGAGATCCGGGCGCTCCGGATCTACGAGGGCGCGAGCGAAGTGCAGAAGCTGATCATCGGCCGGGAGCTCCTGAAATGAGCCACCAGGTCCTGCAACCGTCCGGCTGGCCGCGACCCAGCGGCTACGCCAATGGAGTGGTGGCGGAGGGCCGGCAAGTCTTCATCTCCGGGCAGATCGGCTGGAACGCCGCACGGCAGTTCGCGAGCGATGACCTGGCGGTACAGGTACGCCAGGCGCTGGCCAACATCGTCGAAGTGCTCGCCTGTGCCAATGCGAAGCCGGAGCATCTCGTGCGCCTTACCTGGTATGTCACCAGTCGCGAGGAGTATTACGCCTCGATCAAGGACATCGGCGCCGCCTATCGCGAAGTCATCGGCCGGCATTTTCCGGCGATGTCGGTCGTGGTGGTGGCAGGTCTCCTTGAACCGCGTGCAAAGGTTGAAATCGAGGCAACCGCCGCCGTCTAGGCCCCGGCGCTTCATGCGCCAGCCGTGAATACCTCGATCATCGCGCGCTGGGCGGCGATACGTTGAGCGATGGGATGCTGGCCCGGCGTTTCGACGCAGGCCGCGCGCGCCACACCCAGCTTCATCAGCCAGGACTCGAATGAGCCGTCGTAATGATTGAACACGAGGCCATCCGTGACCCTGCAACCATCCACCGTCCCGTCCGGGTGCAATGGAAAGTGCGCCGCGTTGGCGGCGAGCAGCGACTTGCTGAATGCACCCGGCGCGTCCGCCGGTTCGCAGCTGTAGACATAGGCGTGTGACAACAGCACGTCCTCGTGGCAGGTCAGCAGGCCGTCGCGGGCCGCTTCCAGCAACGGGTCGCCGTGCGCGAGCAGGACCACGCCTTCCCGCGAAGGATTTTCGCCGGGCAGCCCCAGATATCCCCGGTTCGGGTTTTCACCGAAGGCGTTGAAGCGCGTGCCCGCGCGAAAGCCTGTCGCATTGACCAGCGGCAGCACTGTCAGCTGCACACGCGACAACTGCTCCAGCGGCGCATGTTCCAGGTATTCGAGGACACCCCATGGGCCGGCCGGTTCTTCACCGTGAAAACCGCCCGCGACCAGCAAGTGCGGCACGTTGGTGCTGCCGGCTCCGGTGCGAAGCATCAGCAATGGCTCGCTGGCCACCGTTCCGAGCGTGACCAGCTCCCAGCCGCGGCGCTCGGCGAGCGCTTCAAGACGACGACGGTAGAGGCCCCAGTCATTGCTGGAGTGTCCGTCTGGCATAACCCAGGTCCAGGATTTCAGTTCGGCATCATTCATGGAACGCGATGGTGCAATCAGGCATTCGTGCGCGAGACGATATCGCAGACTGCCGCGATGGCGGCACCCCGAGTCGTCGAGCGACGCCAGGCCGCGCCGATCAGGCGCGACGGCGATGGCGGCGCGAATGGCCTGATGGCAAGCCCGCGCGCAGCGCCGAACGGGCCCTCGACCGCGAGCCGCGGCAGCAGCGTGAGTCCGAGACCGGCCGCAACCATCTGCCTCAACGTCTCGAGGCTGGTCGCGCCGAAATCCTGTTCCTCCGTGCCGGCCCTGCGGCAGACGTCGAGTGCCTGGTCCCGCAGGCAGTGACCGTCCTCGAGCAGCAAGAGCTTTTCGCCGACGAGATCGGCGGTCCTGAGCCTGCGCCGCGCCGCGAGCCGGTGGCGATCAGGCATTGCGACAACGAAGGCCTCCGCAAACAAGGAGCGCGTCTCGAGGCCGCGTGTATCCATCGGCAGCGCGAGCAGTGCGAGGTCGAGCTCGCCTTCCACAACACGGGCAATAAGCGGCGCGGTCTGGTGTTCATGGAGCAGCAGCTGCAGCTTCGGCAGCGCACGCTGCAGGCGCGGCGCGATGCGCGGGAGCAGGTAGGGGCCCAATGTGGGAATCAGCCCGATTTTCAGTTGTCCGCCGAGCGGATCCTGGCTTGCGCGGGCGAGGGCGCGAATATCCTCGGCTTCACGGAGCATGCGCCGCGCGCGCTCGACCACGGCCGTGCCTGCTGCGGTCAGCGCTGTGCGCCGCGGCCGGCGCTCGATCAACGCCACGCCGAGGAATTCCTCCAGCTTCTTCAGCTGGGCGGAAAGCGTCGGCTGGCTGACATGGCATTGGCGCGCGGCGCGGCCGAAATGCCGGGTTTCAGCCAGCGCAACTAGGTATTGCAGGTCGCGGAGATTCAAGGATTAACCATAGACTATAACTATGATAATCATGGTATCAATCGATTATACAAATAGCGAACTTTGCGCCATCCTGCACTATCCTAGATACCGTCCGCTCGGCATGAATTCGCAAGGGGTAATCCGATGAGCCAGGCAACAGAGACTGATACCAAGGGCGCGGGCAAGTGCCCGGTCATGCACACGGCTGCCGCAGCGAGGTCGAATCGCGACTGGTGGCCGAACCAGCTGAACCTTCAGGCTCTTCACCAGCACTCCACCCTTTCCAATCCGATGGGCGAAGCGTTCGACTACGCCAGGGAATTCAAGAGCCTCGACCTGAAGGCCGTGGTCAAGGACCTTCGTGGCCTGATGAAGGATTCTCAGGACTGGTGGCCGGCCGACTATGGCCACTACGGGCCGCTGTTCATCCGGATGGCGTGGCACAGCGCAGGCACATACCGTATCGGTGACGGCCGCGGCGGCGCCGGAGGCGGCCAGCAGCGCTTCGCGCCGCTCAACAGCTGGCCGGACAACGCGAACCTCGACAAGGCACGCCGGCTGCTGTGGCCGATCAAGCAGAAATACGGCCGTAAGATCTCCTGGTCCGACCTCATGATCCTCGCCGGCAACGTCGCCCTCGAGTCGATGGGGTTCAAGACGTTCGGTTTTGGCGGCGGGCGCGAGGATGTCTGGGAGCCCGAAGAGGACATCTACTGGGGCCCGGAAGGCAAGTGGCTGGCGGATGAACGCTACACCGGCGAGCGTGATCTTCAGGATCCTCTCGCCGCCGTACAAATGGGGCTGATCTACGTGAATCCGGAAGGGCCGAATGGCAAGCCGGATCCCCTTGCAGCGGCCAGGGATATTCGCGAAACCTTCGGGCGTATGGCGATGAACGACGAAGAAACGGTCGCGCTGATTGCCGGTGGCCATAGCTTTGGCAAGGCCCACGGCGCTGGCGATGCGTCACTGGTGGGTCCGGAGCCCGAAGCGGCGCCCATCGAAGCGCAGGGGCTGGGCTGGATCAGCGGCCACGGCTCCGGCAAGGCGGGCGACACGATCACCGGCGGCCCGGAGGTCACCTGGACGCAGACGCCGACGAAATGGAGCAACCTGTTCTTCAAGAACCTGTTCGACCATGAATGGGAGCTGACCAGGAGCCCGGCCGGCGCCTGTCAGTGGAAGGCGAAAGGTGGCGCTGCCACGATTCCGGACGCCCACGATCCGTCGAAGCGGCACGTGCCGACCATGCTGACCACGGATCTCTCGCTGCGAGTCGACCCCGCCTACGAGAAGATCTCGCGGCGCTTCTACGAGAACCCGGACCAGTTCGCGGACGCCTTCGCGCGAGCGTGGTTCAAGCTGACGCATCGCGACATGGGCCCGGTCGCGCGCTATCTCGGCCCGCTCGTTCCGAAGGAGCAACTGCCGTGGCAGGATCCGATTCCCGCCGTCGATCATCCGCTGATCGGCAAGCAGGATATCGCCGCCCTGAAGGCGAACATCCTCGCGTCTGGCCTGTCCGTGTCCCAGCTGGTCTCGACCGCGTGGGCGTCGGCAGCGACTTTCCGCGGCTCCGACAAGCGCGGTGGAGCGAATGGCGCGCGCATCCGCCTCGCGCCGCAAAAGGACTGGGACGTCAACCAGCCGGCCCGGCTGGCGAAGGTGCTGCGTACGCTCGAAGGGATCCAGAAGAAATTCAACGCCGTGCAGTCCCGTCGCAAGAAGGTCTCGCTCGCCGACCTGATCGTCCTCGGCGGTTGCGCCGCCATCGAGAAGGTCGCGAAGGCCGCTGGGCACGATGTGAAGGTCCCCTTCACGCCAGGGCGCATGGACGCGTCGCAGCAGCAGACCGATGCCGACTCATTCGCGCCGCTCGAACCGATCGCTGACGGTTTCCGCAATTATCTCCGCGGCAAGCAGCGCTTGTCTGCGGAGCAGCTGCTGGTAAATCGGGCGCAATTACTGACGCTGACTGCTCCAGAAATGACGGTGCTGGTCGGCGGCCTTCGAGTCCTCGGCGCAAATGCCGGGCAGTCCAAGCACGGCGTCTTCACGAAGCGGTCGGGGACGCTGACGAACAACTTTTTCGTCAATCTGCTCGACATGAACACGCATTGGCAACCGTCCGCCGGCACCGACGGCATGTACGAGGGGCGCGACCGCAAGACGAACAAGGTCAAGTGGACTGGCACGCGTGTCGATTTGATCTTCGGCTCGCAGTCCCAGCTGCGCGCCCTCGCAGAAGTTTATGCTTGCACGGACTCGCAGGAGAAGTTCGTGAAGGACTTCGTGGCGGCGTGGAACAAGGTGATGAACCTGGACCGTTTCGACCTCCGCTGATCTTCGGACCCTCGCGGCTGCCGAAGCGGGAGGTTGCTGCCGCAAAGTTGCACCGGTGCCGGTACCGGTGCACGATGCGCCCCTGCAGCAGGATCGCGGGGGAGCAACATGAACTGGAAGATCGTCTTAATCGGTGGCGTGGTCTATTACGCCGCGCAATGGCTCGTCGGGATGGTCACGGGACCGCTGATCCATAACGGCGTCCTGGTCGAGGCCTACCAGGCAACCGCAAATTTCTGGCGGCCGGAACTGATGAAGAAGCCGCCCGATATGGCGGCACTGTTGCCGATGTGGATCACGACGGGATTGATCGGCGCGTTCCTCTCCGCGGCGATCTATGACTGGATACGGCCCGCACTCGCGGGCGCCGGCTGGCAGCGCGGGCTGAAGTTCGGCGTCATTGCCTTCATATTCACCGTGGTCGCGATATTGGGCTTTCAGGGCGTATTCAACCTGCCCCTCAAGATCTGGATGTGGTGGAGCATCGAAGCGGCCGCCTACCTGCTGATCGGTGGCGTTGCGCTCGGTTGGGTAGCGCAAAAGCTTTCTCCTGCCAAGAGCTAGGGATCGATAATGAGAAACGGCCCTGGTCCGGAAAGGACCGGGGCCTCTTCTTTTGCCTGCATGAATAATTGAACATGAACCTGGATCGCCTCGACGCCAGTTACCCATCGAAACGCGCGCTGATCACCGGCGGCGCAAGTGGATTGGGTCTTGCGACCGCCGAGTTGCTCGCCGCGCGCGGCTGGCGTCTTGCCTTGCTCGATCGCGACGCGGTGCGTCTCGCGGCTGCCGCCACGGATCTGCGCAGCAAAGGCAGCCCGATATGTAAATCCTATCCGCTGGACACGACGGATGAAGCGGCCGTGAAGTCCGCGGTCGACGATTTCGCGGCGCGTTGCGGTGGGCTCGATTTCGCGATGAACTCGGCGGGCGTCGCTGTCGCCGGCGGCATGATCGAGACGCCTGCGGCGGACTGGGACTGGATCATGAACATCAACGTGCTGGGGGTCGCGAATTCCTGCCGCGCGGAGTTGCCGCAGCTAGTCGCATCGGGCGGCGGCATCATCATCAATATCGCGAGTGCCGCCAGCTTCGCTTCCGGCAGCCAGACGAGCGCCTACAACGCCTCC
>Ga0224510_10001041_pt1 | contig 19005 bp, 19 predicted proteins | sample SF_May12_sed_USG_FD_170161 | JGI IMG/M metagenome (GOLD analysis project Ga0224510, IMG submission 170161) | Sediment microbial communities from San Francisco Bay, California, United States - SF_May12_sed_USGS_4_1 | ecosystem: Environmental > Aquatic > Marine > Sediment | place: USA: California... | reverse complement strand
GACCATCCGGGAAGGAAGCATCCAAAGCGCTGAGGGTATCGTTCCAGGTATTGGGCTCAGGGACCGGAATGTTCGGGTGAAGGCCAAGTTCTTTGACCACCATGGCTGGCTTGGGACCCCGGACGACGAGCACGGTTTTTCGCAGGGCGTCGGTGATTGCATCCAGTGAATACCGGGTTTGAACGACTTCAAGCAGGGTGCGAAACCCCACGCCGGTGAGGAGGACAACCATGTCGACCTGACCTGCCAGCAAGGCCTGGCCCCATTCAAGAGCCTGAGGGTTTTCGGATAGTGGGAGTTCTCTCATCGACGGGACGACGATGGGCACGCCTCCGTGTCGAATAATGAGCCGCTCCATCTCCGTGGCCATCCGGCTTTCAAGGGCGCCGACGCGGAGTCCTTGAAAACCGGTAGCGGGCTGATCACCTTTCATGGGGTGCCTTCAGATGAGTAAAAAGCTTATCGGGTCGATGGAGCAGGCACATCCTGGGCGCATCGGAACCCGGTGGAATTATTGCGGTCCGTGGGAAGGCTCTTAATTCTTGTAAAGATCCGCACCTGGGGGGTTTCTCCCTGCCAGCCTGAACTCCGCAATGCTTTGTATGTGCCGGTTTCGGGTCCTTGGGGATTCCGGACAGGGCTTTTGGCGTAATAATCCGGATCGTACCAATCGGCCACCCATTCCCAGACATTGCCTGCTACATCATACACGCCATAGGGGCTTTTCCCTTTTTCATAAATACCTACCTGGGTCAACGTGGCTTCACCACGCCACGTCTGATTGAAATTCGCATGCTCCTGGGTGGGTTCGACGTCACCCCACGCAAAGCGCCAGTCGTTCGGTCCTTTTGCCGCCTTCTCCCACTCGGCTTCGGTGGGAAGGCGTTTTCCAGCCCAGCGGCAGTAAGCTTCGGCATCATGCCAATCCACGTTGATGACCGGGATATCGGTGACGGATTCAGGCATCATATTGCCCTTCCAAAGTCCCTTGGTCGGATCCTCAGGGTGTTGTGGAGTGCGGTGACCGGTTTCGGTCACGAATTGGAGATACCGTCCATTCGTGAGTTCGTACTTGTCCATATAAAAGGTGTCGACGAATACGTCGTGATTCGGCCGTTCGTCTGTTCCCCCATCCCGGGCGGCCTTGGGCACGCCCATGGGGAAGATCCCTTCTGGAATTAAGACCATCGGTGCGCCGTCTTGTCCAATGATTTCTTTGGGAAGTTCAGAAGCTCCCCACGCACCGGAAATTGAACCAAGGAGCAGAAGGCACGCCCCTACCCCGATTGACCCCACCTTTCGATTCCACATCATTTCTGGCATTTTTTCCTCCGATTTTTTAATGATAAGGCAACCAAATATTTGGTATGAAACAAACTACCATAATTTCCATTGATCCTGAATGACGTGTCAAAGGTTAGGAGGAAATGGTGCAAAAGTATGCCCTGAGTCTGGCCGAAAGGGCGGCCATCGAGGTTTTCCCCTGGCACCTTGCTCCCTCCCGGGGTCCTGGGTATGATGCCGTTCTGTGACAACGAACTTGAGTGATTTAAATATCGTTTAATTCTTAAGGGAAAGACATGCCGGAGAAGAGAAAAACCCGTGGTCTTCGACATTTGGCCTTGCGGGTGCGGGACGTCCAGGTTTCCCAACGGTTTTATGAGCGTCTCTTTGATATGAAAATCGTGTGGCAACCCGACCCCGAGAATGTATACCTGAGTACAGGCTATGATAATCTCGCGCTTCATCAAGTGTCTCCGGAAGAGCTGAGTCAATTCAACCTTTACCAGGTTCAACCGTTGGATCATCTGGGATTTTTGATGGATTCCCCGGAAGGTGTGGATGCGCTATTTAAGGAAGTCACAGAAGAAGGGATGACAATTGTTAAACCCCTGAAGCGTCATCGCGATGGTTGTTATTCTTTTTATCTCGCTGATCCGGATTCGAATACGATTCAGGTGTTGTTTGAACCCACGGTCCAGCTTTAAATGAGGGAAGGGGCGAACCCAAGGGGTTCATTCCCCTTACGAAATTAGAAAGAGTTGTAGCCCAAGCTCACCGATTGATGAATTCCTGGAACACCATTGACTCCAAACAGCTGGTCGGGCTGAATCCCTGGGTTTGGGTTCAGTTGGAAAGTGCCGACCCGCCGGGGCCTTTCCCGTTTTTGGGCGGAGTGGAACCTGAGGTGGTCAACAGTCTTCATCAAGTGCATGGGATCATGATGAGCGGCATCGAAACGGCCATCAGCGACATTATGGCCAAACGTGCCTCCGTGGATGACCCTCAATTATCCCGTCGCCTGGAAGATGCCTATGCGGAAGTGGTGCAATCCCGGCCTCCCTTGCAACGACACATTCAGTGTGGACGGAAATCCGACGGGACCTTTCAATGGAACTATCCGAAAAATCCCATGGCCTCGGCCAAGATGACGTACGGAGGATTGCGGATTTTTAACTCCGTGACGCGCCAGGCCATCCCGTTCGGATTCGAGCGACCGATCGGGGCCAAAGTGGGACATTTCCTCGGCTTTCTCACAGGCCGGCATACCATGGCCGAGATTCAGACGGTGGCCCAAGCCGGCGGACGAGATCTCGAGCGACAATTGGCTCAGTTGTTTACCCTCTTGAAAGATCATGAGTGTCTCGCGATCGCTCCGACCACCTCCATTGAGGCTCACTGGCGGCAGGTCACGCGGGATCAGGATGTGGTGCATCTGGGCCATGCGGCCTTACTGTATCGACACCAGGATAGTTTTTTATGGTTTGATCCCTGGCTCATGCCATGGTTTGCGGAGTCGCCGGTCCCGTCTCTCTGGGCCAACCTCCTGCCGCGCCCGTCAGGAATTTTCCTCACCCATGATCATGACGACCACGTTGATCCTCGCACCTTGTACCATTTACCCAAAGATGTGCCGATTTTTGTGCCGAGTCGGCGCAACCGGAAAGCCCTGCATTATGACTATCTGTCCCTCCTCAGGGAATTAGGTTTTTCGCAGGTCACGGAACTGGCGCATGGGGAAAGCTGGCGTGTGGACGACGTGCAGGTCGTGTCGGTGCCGTTTTTCGGCGAAGATCCATGTGATGTGGAACTTCCCCGAAATTGTTATCTCATTGCGGACCGTGGGCGGAACACGTTGGTGCATGCCGATAGCGGGCCGACCAATGATGGCCGGTCCGCCTTGCAGGACAAGGTTATCGCCAAATTAGTGTCGAAGTACGGTCCGATTCCTTTGGTCTTTGCCTCCCAACAACAACTGAAGGAAGTCCGGAGTTATGCCGCGTATGCCTGTCTCTCTACACCAGGAAAATGGCTGGAGGTGGGTGAAAACGGATTTTTGACCAATGCGTATCTTGCAGAGTTGTGTCAAACGGCTCAAGCGAAATACTTTGTGTCCTATGCGACAGGGGGGGCTGATTGGTATCCCGATCATTTATCGTTTATGTTCAGTGGGCGGAATCCGGCACGGACGGCCTTGCTGACGGCGAATTGGGATCCTCCTGAAAGTCTGAAGCAGGAATTGGAACCCTTTGGCTGTCGCTATCATTACGGCCAGGCATTTGATGTGTTTGGAGCCGGGCCCCAGGGAGAAACCAGGGTTACTCATGTGTCGGATCAGCTGGCACCGCTCGGATTGTATCAGTTGGATCATGCGCCTCCTCCCTTCCTTCACACACATCGGTAGCGGCGGCCAGCTTCGGTAAGGGCATGGTTCAGTGGAGAGGGGCTCTGGAACCGTAAAGATCATGGCTTGGCCTCTTTCCCCGAGTCCGGTATGATTGGATCTGATGCTGACAGTATGGCTTGGTCATAATGGGAGACAATGATTCATGGTGCAGGAATCTGAAGATCAACAGGGATTTCCGGATCAGGTGGCGGTGGTCGGAGTCAAAGTGCGGGATCTGGGAGAGGTGAAAAAGACCCGGACGGACGATCATACCGTGAATGTCGGAGATTGGGTATTGTTGGATTTAGATAACGACCAAACTTTCGGCAAGGTGTACCTTCCTCCTCAATTTCTCCCGTTTAGCCCCCCGATGCGGGTGATGCGAACCATCATTCGAAAGGCTAATGAAGAAGACGAACGCCAGATTGCGCGCCAGCAGCGATTGGCCCAGGAGGGTGAGGAGTTTTGTCAAGAGCGTATTGCCGAGTTGAGGCTCGACATGACCTTGGTTGAAGTGTTCGGGTCGTTTGCTCAACGATCGCTGACGTTTACGTATACGGCCGATGAGCGGATTGATTTCCGGCAACTGGTGAAAGATCTGGCCCGGCGATTTGGATGCCGGATCGAGATGCGGCAGATTTCGAGCCGTGAGGAAGCCGCCAGACTCGGCGGGGTCGACACCTGCGGATTGGTGCTGTGTTGCTCCAGTTTTTTAACCGATTTTAAACCCGTCTATCCTCGTGGCCGCGCAGACGCACCCATGAGTGGCATGGATAGCCACCGTATCGGGGTCTGTGGGCGCATGAAATGTTGTTTGTTATATGAGGAAGAGGGTTGGACGCTCACTCGACGTAAGCCACAGCCTTTGATTCGCCCCGGAAGACGGTGAGAACATGCTGGTCAGAATAGTGGAAGTGAGCCAAGGGGCATTGAGTCCCGGCAGGAAGCTGAAATTCCCAAGTTGATGAATGGGGAAACGGCGTGCGATATGGGGAGTAAGCCACGATTCGTCATTTACGCACACAATGCCACCTACGATAAGCTCCATCAAGTGGCCACTTTAGGGTTAACGGCCGCCGCCATGGGGAAAGACGTCATGGTGGTGTTGTTGTTCTGGACCATCAAAAAGTTAGCGGAAGGCCGGTTAAATGAGTTGGATTTCCCTCCGGAATATGCGGCCCAAGCCCCTGAAGTGGCCCGGTTGATTCGTGAACGCAAAGTTCCGCTCATTTCGGAAATGTTCGAGGAAGCCCGTCAAGTCGGCCAGTTCAAACTGGTCGCCTGTAGTGCGGGGCTTGAATACATGGGCGTCGATGCCCAGGCGGTGACCAAAGGGGTCGATGAAGTGATGGGGTTGCCCGCGATCATCTCCGCCTGCTCCGGTGCCGAAACCACCCTCTTTATTTAGTTTCCTCTCCGGTTCTTTTCCTGTCCGATGGGTTGACCAGACCTTGCTCATCCACTCCGGTTTTCTGAAGGGTTCAATTCTTGACAAAGCGCGAGAACGGGTGCTAGGTCCTTGGGATGGTTCCCGCAATAAACAAAACGGAGGCACCGGGCAAAGTGGCCTCCACATGGACCGGTTCGGCTCGGGAGCAGGCTGTCCAACGGATGTTCACCGCCATAGCCCGGTTTTATGACCTCAATAATTCCCTCCTGAGTTTTGGCCTGCATCATTCCTGGAAACGAAAAGCCGTGTCTCATATCCCGGCGAAGCCTGGCACACGGGCGTTGGATCTGGGAGCCGGAACCTGTGATTTGGCGATATTGTTGGACACTCATCTCGGCCGTTCCGGCCAGGTCATGGCTGCGGATCTCAATGAAGCCATGTTGCGCGTGGGGCAACAAAAAGTTCGCGGGAACCATTTGGCTGCTCGTATCTCCTGCCTGCAAATGAATGCCGAACATTTGACGTTTCCCGACCAAAGTTTTGAAACAGTCACGGCTGGATTTTGCGTGAGAAACGTGGGGAATTTATCGCAAGCCCTTTCGGAAATCTGCCGGGTGCTCAAACCGGGTGGCCGCTTTGTGTGCCTGGAATTTTCACGACCAGTTTCACCGGGGTTTCGGAAGCTCTACGATTGGTACTCCTTTCGCCTTCTGCCATGGATTGGCACGGTTGTGGCTCGGGACGGAACCGGGGTCTATGAATACTTGCCTGCCTCCATTCGAAATTTCCCCGATCAGGAACGTTTTTGTCGGTTGCTCAAAGAGGCCGGTTTTCAATCCGTGGAATACCACAATCTGACGGGCGGCATCGTCGCCATCCATGTGGCCGTGAAATAAGATGCTGAACTCCGTCCTGTACGTCTTTTTGCCTTGCAAAAAGGTCTATCCCACGGGCATTACCTATCTGGCCGATTTTGTGCACCGTCGCCGGCCGGACGTGCGCCAACAGATTCTGGATCTTTCCCTGTTTCCACCGGCCCAACGCCCGGCCAAGCTGCGAGAAGCCGCGGCCTTGTTTCAACCCGAGCTGGTCTGCTTTTCGTGGCGGGACATCCAAATTTTTTCCCCCCATGAAGGCGATGCCTCGCTGGAGCATGCCTTTAATTTTTACTATGCCAGCAATCCCTTCAAGCGGATGGTGGCCTCGGTGCAGGGCCTTCGGAACCTTTACCGATATTACACCGATATCAAACATAATCTTTCCTATCCGTGGTTAATCCGCACAGCATTTCCTGCGGCCAAGATGATGATCGGGGGCGGCGCCTTCACGGCCTTTGCCGATCAGCTGATTGAAAAACTGCCTGAAGGCATCATGGGGATTCTTGGCGAAGGGGAAGATGCCATTCTGAAAGTCTTAAACGGCGAATCTCTGGGAGAGGAGCGGTTTATCGTCAGGGAAAACGGGCGCGTCACCAAGGGCACCAAACATACGCCAGCCTTGTTGGATGCCCTATCGGTCGATCTTCCCTATCTCACGTCGATCTTTCCTCAATATACGGAATATATCGGCGAATGTATTGGCGTGCAGAGTAAACGGGGCTGTCCCTACGACTGTTCCTTCTGCCTGTACCCCTACATTGAAGGCAAGCGGGTGCGCTACCGGCCGGCGGAAAATGTGGTGAAAGACATCGCCCAGTATTACCACCAGTGGGGAGCCAGGCGATTTTGGTTTACCGATGCCCAGTTCATCACCGGCAAAGACGCCTATCCGCAATGCACCGAAATTTTAGAGCGAATCATTGCAGAGAAGTTAGAGATTGAATGGTCGGGCTATGTCCGGACCTCTCTCATTAATGCCCAACTCGCCAAGCTGATGGTGCAATCAGGGGTGGGAGATTTGGAAGTCGCCATCACGGCCGGGTCACAAAAGGTCTTAAACAGCATGCACATGGGGTTCAAGCTGGAGCATTTGTATGATGGGTGCCGACATCTCAAAGAGGCGGGGTTCAACGGGCGGGTGATTTTGAACTACTCACTGAATTCTCCGGATGAAACGGAAGAGACCCTGCTGCAGAGTATCGAGTCCTACAAAGTGGTAGCCTCGATCCTTGGGGAGGACCGGGTGTTTCCACTGATGTTTTTCTTAGGCATCCAACCCAATACGGATCTGGAAGCTCGCTTACTCTCGGAGGGGTATTTGTCGAAGGGCTATAACCCGTTGAGTCTGACGCCCTGGAACATTAAAAAGATGCTCTACAACCCGGCCCCTTTAAACAAGCTGATTGCCAAGGCCTGCCTGGCGGCCTGGAGCCGGAAACATGGATCACGGGATCCCCGTCCCTGGTCCGGGAGTCTCAGTCAAAGTGCCACGCAACAGCAGGGCCATACCTATGCAGATACCAGTCTTTCCAAAGGATTTGAAACCAACTCCGGGCGTGATGCGCTGCTCACACTGGAAGAAATCCTCCGCTCCCGCCGCCCCTCAGACGCTCGGTCAGTCTCGTCTGCCCCCGAGCCCAATCCATCGCGATAATGGTTCGTAGAAGAGAAGATACCCAAAACTCAGCTACCTCAAGGTAGGAACGAATAACTTTATCAACGGCAGACTCGCTGGCCCGTGGTCACTTTGACGAAGAGTACAGTCCCCCTCCTTTTGATGGGGTCTGCCGGTGACCCTACGGAAATAATGGAAATCCTTGCGACCATTCGGAAGCCGAGATCTATTGTGCGGCTTTAGGCAATGGCTCTCGGCTGCCAAAAGTGGAGGAATTGATCATCCTAGTGGATTTCAATAGTACGTTCCCTCTTGACGTCCTGAATATGCCGAGCGGCCCCTTTAGCGGTGTGCGGCCGGCCAACTACTGGTCGGCGACAACGCTTGCGAACGGTCCCACGTTCGCGTGGTTCGTGAACTTCGACTTTGGCAACGTGAACCTCAACGATAAGCACATCGTCAACAACTACCCCTTCTTTTTCCTCGCGTGGTGTGTGCGCTAGGCCGGGATGCCTGTTGATGATTTGATGATTTCACCTGGGGGTGTAGGGGGCTTAAGCCGCCTGCACCCCCGATTTTTAAGCAGGAGCCTACGGGATGGCCCGCTACAAACATTTGCCGCATCGTTTCTGTCTCAGTTTTTGTGAAGTCCAAGAACTCCTGGCTGAACGAGGAATGACCGACCGTCACCGAATAAACCCATTCTTCTATTTTTTTCCGTCAGAGTCTCTTGGGTTTCGTGACTCAGGTGCGAAATTGCTTATGGGAAGAGCTGAGAGGGAAGGGTCAGATTGAGATTGAATCTGGATGTGGCATGGACGCCATTCTGGTGGACGTACTCAATGGTGCCGGTTAGTCCGATGAGGATGACCTCTTGGACCCCGGATGCCAAGTAGGCTTGGGTTTTATGGTTGATTTCCTTTGGCCGGTTACCGGGTGACAGGACTTCCACCACGAGGGGTGGGGCTTCGAGGAGCTGGTCCGGGGAGGCAATGTTCTGCCAGTCGCTCTCCGGCATCCAGATCACGTCAGGCACGCGGATACCAGCCGTCGTTGTGAGGACCGCCGCTTCTACGACGGCTTCTCCTCCTAATTGGGCCTGTAATTGAAGGGCAATTTGGGTGCAGAGGCGTTGATGGCGTGTTTCCGGGCGTGGACTCATGATCAGTTCTCCATGTTCGGTGAGTTCATACCAATCAGGCAGCTGATCATTTCCTGCTAGGTCAGCCCACAACTGTGAGAGTTCTTCCGGCGACAAAATCGTATCCGCATTCATCATGCTGTTCATTCTAGGCAGCTCCTTTTATCCTGTCAACGCATCCCATTCTGTGTGGGTCTGTTGAAAAAAAGCCGTCAGCAGCGTTCTCGCCATTTTTCCGTGCTCACGTATTGGAAGTACGTCTGCGCGCTAACAATGAATGGTTGCCCCCTTCGGGATGCACCAGGGAATTCGTGGCCTTGCTGGACGGACCCTTCGCCAAGCTCAGGGCATGCTTTTTTGAACCGACCCGGAGCCTTTTTGATCGTCAACGCAACCCTGGGCAAATTTGCCCTTGAAAATCTCAATTATTCAACACTCCCTGTGTCATAACGCGCTCCCCGCCGTTGAGGGGTACCCGCGTGAATAGCTAGCGGATTATACGGCATTCCTGGTCCCGGCCTAACAGCTTGACGATGTCTCTCAGGAATCTATCTTGGGGTTTCCAGTAAAAACGCTTTGGGAGTTAAACGTTTTGCAACTGTGTGCCCACTTCTCGTGTCAACGTGATGTTCGGTGTTGCCGGATTTCGCCCCGGCAGGCGAGGCCCTTTTGTTTCGGCAAAAGGACCCAAAACCATTGACGCCCCGTCCGGCCTCATTAAGATGGGAGGGTCGCGAGCCTAGGAGGGCGGACCAACTCGCTCCGCTCAAACAAGGCCCGCCAGCTGATGAGAGCGTACCTCCCTTGGGCCAGACGGCAGGCGTCGGTTACCGGCCAGGGGTACGGAGGGTGGAGAGTGAATTTGTGTTTTTTATGATGTTTCCGATTGGAGTGAGCACGGTTTAGACAGCATCTTGGATTGACAATTGAGGGCAAAAACCCTTCGGAAGCTAATTGAAATACCTATAAAGACTAGTTTTTGATTGTAAACTCCATGGTGCCGATGACGTTGGCGGCATGGAGTTCCTGCCCTGGAGAGCCATAATAAATCTTGACCTGATATTTTCCTGGTTTCCATCCATCAGCGGGTTTTGAGATTTGAAAATATCCGGACCGCTGGTTCATTTCGAGTTCGATCACGTCTTTTCCGATGGGCGCATGTGAATTCACTTGCCCATCGTTCATTTCAAACCACGCAGCCGCGAATTGGCCCGGGGCGTCCAACGGTTGCCCTTCGAACACGATGTAGAACATCTGGGTATCCGGAGAGAATTCCGACACGCCCGGGTCAACGGGTTCAACATACGCATCCCCCGTGGTCATCCAGCCTGGCCGGCCGAGGGAATCCCAGGGGGTCTCATAGCCGCGCGCCATGGTAATCCAGGTAAAGACGCCTTGTGGGCGTTTCCAGTTGATCTGATCAAAGGCCATGTCTTTGGGCGCATTGTTGTGGTCGGGGGCCCGGGTCGAGTTGCCAAACGGATCGTCTGCCCAACTAACGCTGCTGGCCAGGCCAAAGAGAACCACGGCCGCCGCGGGCAAAAAGAAACACGAATGATTAATATACTTCCGAAACATGTTCATAAAATATTTTTGTCCCGTGTGCATGAACCACCTCCTGGTGGGAAGGCCTTCTCTAGAGATGATCAATGAATTTACTTTTACATTACTTGACCCCAAAAGCCTTACGCAATCAGGGACCAAGACCAGCAAAAATAAGGAAATTCTGGGTGGGGCCAAGAATAATTAGGGCAGAGGAGCTGGCACGCGAGAGCCTTCAATGCCTTGGCGCCGACTATCGACAATGCTATCGGCAACCTCGGCAATGTGCTTTTCCAGAATCAGACGGAGATGACTGCCGGGTCGATAGTCGGCGGGAGCCATGAAATGGACCCGGTCAGCGTGGTAGGTCAATTGGTAACATTTCTCGAATGATCGCCGGGTCTGGTCTTCGGGATTATAGACCGCCAGGGCAAAGCCGCCATTTTTTTTCATGACGGTAAAGCATGGAACATCGGTTGGGCCATCACCCACATAGATCATTTGTCTGAACGGCACCCGGCGGCTTTCTTCCGGCATGTGATCGTTCACATCATCCTTGAGATCTGTGAGCCCTTTATTGACACGAAATAAAAATTGCGTTTTTTGTGTGTGGCTAATCGTCCGTCTGGGAAAGCTGATATGGCCATCTTCTTCATCGAATTCACATCCGAAAATGGCCTTCACCTGGCTGGCTACCACGCTGCCATCCAGGATGGCCTTGAGTCCGGAACTGACCACATAATGCTCGAGTCGGATGGGCACCTCTTCATATTTCGGTTGTTTGACAATGGTGTTCAGTTCTTCGAAGAACTGAGGAACTCCCGGGAAGAAAACCAATTTGCCTCCCATTTCCCGCAAATCCTGGTTTGAGAGGCTCCGGATTCGCGGTTCCTCGAGCATTCGTTTCATATAAGCCAGTTCCTGGTCATAATCCCTTTGCTCGATAAGGGCCGTACAACTTTTCCAGAATGTGGGAGGGTCGATCTCGGCATGCTGCAGGATGGTGCGGTCCTGCATGTAATGGGGACTCAGTGTATGATCGAAATCATAGATGATGGCAATGATGTTATGCGGCTGAGTCAACATAGACGAATTTCGGAATAGTCTGCGGCCGCAGTGTAGGGTGAACGAAAAATCCTGTCAACGGAAGGTGGTGAGCCGGAATGCTGATGAGCAGGCACATTGGATACCATGGCCAGATTGATGTGGGGAGAGACGCTGCGAAGAGACGTCTTTTTGGAAATCGCCAGGCCAGTCATGGCTTCTCCCCCCCCTGCAAGAAGAGGTGTTTATGAAGGAATGGATTGGACAGCAGTTCGAAGTTCCTGTAACCGTTTTACGAAGAGGTCTAAATGGATGGCACGGAGCGAGGTGTCGTTTTTAAATTTCCCTAGCCGGTGAAACACCGTTTTCAATTCCTGCTGTAAGGTGAGGGCCTGTTCATAGGCGGTGGTTGCGGCTTGTTGATCGGAAAAATCACAAAAGGTTTTCTGGAGCGCATGGAATTGATTGTGCAGATTATTCAATCCCGGTGATTCCCCTAACTCCGTCTTGGCTTGTTGAGTGGCGGTGTCCATCATTGAGATGAGCGTCAACGCTGTTTGTTGGCCGGTTGCCCCCTTGGCTTGCTGATACCATTCTTCCGCCTGCGGGTGAAACAGACTCATGCAACCGGACACTCCCAACAGGCTGGCGAGCGTGACACAAAGAATGCGGTGTTTCATTTGGATAATCGTGTCCGTCACTCTAGGCTAGAAAATGGCCTTGACCAGTTCCTGAATGCTGCGTTGCATGTCCGTGTCGTCAGTAATCGGGCGGGTAATCGCGGCATCGCAAGCCCGGTCGGATGCCACGCCCTGTTGCATCAACGTCCCGGCATAAATTAACAGCCGGGTACTGACACCCTCCTCCAGCCCATGGTTGCGGAGATTCCTCACCTTTTCACCCAATTTGACCAATCGTGTGGCAATGTCCCGGGAGACGTTGGCTTCATGCTCCACAATCCTGGTCTCGATATCCTTTGGGGGATAGCCAAACTCAATGGCCATGAAACGCTGCTTGGTGCTTTGTTTCAACTCTTTTAGGACACTTTGATATCCCGGGTTATAGGAAATCACCAGCAAAAAATCATCCATAGCCTGAATAATCTGCCCTTTTTTCTCAATGGGCAAAAACCGGCGGTCATCACTCAAGGGATGGATCAGCACCGTGGTATCTTTTCGGGCTTCGACCACCTCATCCAGATACACGATCGCGCCATGTTTGACTCCCAGGGTGAGCGGCCCATCCACCCAAACGGTTTCCTCCCCTTTCAACAGATAGCGACCGATCAAATCGGAGGCCGTCAAATCTTCATGACACGCGACGGTAATCAGTGGCCGGTTCAGCCGATGAGCCATATGCTGGACAAACCGGGTTTTCCCGCATCCAGTTGGGCCTTTCAGCATAACCGGTATCTTGTTCTTGGCGCCGACGGTGAACAGATCGATTTCCCCGTTCACTTCCTGATAGAACGGCTCCTCGGTGACCCGGAATTGTTCGATACCGAATTCAAGACCCTTCATGATCAATCCAAATTAAGAATGGAATAGCCAAACAGGTGGACAACTCAAGAAGCATTATACGGGTGTCATTTCAGAGAGGACAACCTTTGGCAACTATTGAAAAGCTTCAAGCAGGGATTTTGGTTGCTCATGAGGGCTGGGCAATATAGTTGGTAACCAATTGACAGGGATGGTAGGCCCGTTTGGCTCTGGCTAAGCCGGGCAACCCTGAATCATCCATCGTATTCACAAAAGGGTACTGCTGAAACTCACGGCAGAATTCGCGGAAAAGATACTGGGCTAAGCCGTAGACTGATCGATCCGCCACTTCCAGCAAGATGCAAAACACTTCCCGGGACCGGGGATAACCGAACGTATACGCTTTAATGCTTCCATCCACCCATACGACCCGCCCGGTGAGCCCGAGTTCCCGATAATCCTGCAGGACCACCCGATGGGCGCTGGCGGCATCTCGAAGCATCAGGCGAGCCACGTCCTCGTTGGGCCCTGATCTGGAGAGGGGAATATCTTCTTTTTGATGAACCCAGCGGTGAAAAAGGGCGAAACACGAATCACGATCGATGATCCGGTAGGGAGAAAGCCGGATGCGGTGAGCGCGAACAAACCGATTGTATGCGGCACGTGGGGATTTGTAAGGATTACCTTTCAGCTGGATAAGATTGGCTGTGTGATAGAGATAGTCCGAGTCTTTGGGCGTTAAGGTGTATCCCCACTGTTGGATCTCCTCTTTCAGGTCGGCTGGAATGTTTTCAATTCGGGTGACCTTGGATCCGCGGTTCCGGGTATCCATAAACGCGGTCACCTGGCACAGCACGTCTTGGAGAGGGCTGCTGGAAGAAGAGCCGACTTCCGAACGAGGTCCGACAGGGGGAAGGGGCATAAACATTCCATCAGGGTATTCCGCGAAGAGGCACAACCATCCATCGATTTCCGTCCAGGAATAGGTGAACAGGTCCTTCCAGATGTAGTGCGGTGGAAACGACCAGGTGGCCAAAGGGGTTTTCCCCCCGACTAGTGTGGAGGCAATGCTCTGGTGCAGGCGGAATTGGTCCTTGATGGTCAGGGGATTGAGATGAAGAGACATGACGGATAGTTATACGGGATGAACGGCCTGCGGGGAAAGATTGAATTGGTGGAGGTTACCGGGTGTCGCCTGTGCCGGAGGACTGAAGGGTGACCGTCAGACGGTCCAGGCGTTGCAGTACGACCACATCCGGTTGAAACGGGGTTACCAATCGCGGATGAATGGCCAGGGTGCTGAGAACGTCCTCGGACTCCAGATAGGTTGCTACCGTCCGAGCCTGATCCATCAAAGTTCTTGGAAGTTCCCGTATCGACCTACGTAGTTTTTCTCCTTTGAGAGGAGTCACTTCCAGGGACTGTTCAAGAAGGAACGGGCACAGAGGATCCCACCCGAACAAGACGATATCGTGTTGTTCATTCCACATGAGGGCAAACGGGTACAATTGGCAATCCAGGGGACGGACCTCGTAGATGCGGCAGTGGTGAGTGGCGGGATCAAATGCCGGGCAGAGAAATCCTTCATCTGTCGGATGGGGGACGACTTCCACTTGGCTGCCCCGATGATCGGGAAATGAAGAGGGGGGGACGCCGTGTGTGAGAGCCTGCTGAATTTCAGATGCGGTAAAGTACGGTCTCAGCAGGCTGTCGTGTTCCGGAAAACGGCAACACACCTCGCATCGGACGCAGATGGCTGAGGGAACGACCTGAGGACCAGGGATCATGGGAATCGAATCAGCCATACCTTCATGACTTTCTTACTAGTGGACTTCAATGCACGGTTCTCGACTATATTGCGCTAAAGAGGAATACGATTCACTGGGCTATTTTGTCCTGAATAGTTCGCATTCAAGTGGTACAGTCCACTCGTGGCTAAGCGGCCCTCAAGCGAACTCGCAAAACAAGGGGAGTGTGCCTTGTCTGGTTTCAAGAGGTCATGCTACGATCTTGACCATTCTAGCAAAAGACTTATCACGAAGGCCCAAGCATTTCCAGTTAGCCTCTAATTGATGGATTTGGCACAGACCCAACCCCAACTTTTCGACGAGTGAAGGACGTTCGGGTGCCTGGTCCGCTACACACGTCCTCCACGCCTAACCCAGGATCGGTTATTTCTTCTCAGCCTGATCAATCCGGTGGCTGTTCGCCATGGAATTCGTTGATCTCTGACACCCCCTATTCCATTTTCCGGGACACCCTGATTAAGGATGGATTGTTCGTCTTCGGTCAGGAGGATCTTTGGCGTGTGGCCTGCCGCCCGTTTACGCTCTCCAGGGAAGAGGCAAGGTTTTTTGAACAATTAGGCCAGCATCTTCTGGGGTTTTATCAGGCCTTGAACCGGTTGTATCTGGACAGTCTGAAGGGGATACAACCAAAGTGGGTGCATGAATATTTTGATATCGGAAAACCGGACGACCTTCTGGCCATTGGCCGGATGAATCGATTCAAACATCAACTGCCCTGTGTCATTCGTCCCGATCTGATTCCCACCAACTCGGGGATGGCCTTGACGGAACTGGATTCTGTCCCTGGAGGCATTGGTTTAACCGGAAGTCTGAGTCAGATGTACGCGCAACAGGGGGCTCCGGTGTGGCCGCAGTCTGATGGTCTGATTCAAGGGTTTGCGCATATGTTACGAGGGGTGCTGCAAGGGCAATCTCCACGTGTGGCCATCGTGGTCTCAGATGAGGCCGAGGCCTACCGCCCGGAAATGCAGTGGGTGGCGACGCAATTGCAGCGGGAAGGTTGGGAGGCCTATTGCGTGCATCCCCGCGATATCCGGTTTACCGAAGAGGGTCTCCTGGTTCACCATGGGGGACAGGACCATCCCGTTTCGGTCATCTATCGGTTCTACGAATTGTTCGATTTGAAAAACATTCCCAAAGGGGAATTGATTCTATACAGTGCGAAAAAAGGGCGGGTGGTCGTGACTCCTCCGTATAAGCCCTGGATGGAAGAAAAACTGGCCCTGGCCTTGTTCCATCATCCGATGCTGGAAGGATTTTGGGAGCAAGCCCTGAACCCCGAAACCATTGAATGTCTTCGTGCTCTCATTCCGGAGACCTGGATCTTGGATCCCAGACCGCTTCCACCCTCTGCCGTAATTCCCGGCTTGCGCCATGGGAATCGTGCCGTGTCGGATTGGCAGTGGTTGGGAGAGGCTACCCAAAAAGAGCGCCAGTATGTCATTAAAGTGTCAGGGTTTTCCGAGCAGGCCTGGGGTAGCCGTGGCGTCTCGATCGGCCATGATATGTCGCAGGCTCAATGGAAAGAAACCCTGACCCACGCTCTGGATATGTTTGAGGTGAGCCCCTCGATTCTGCAATCATTTCACAAAGGGCGACTGGTTATGATTGAATATTATGATCATGTGTCCGGTGCGGTCGTTAGCATGGAAGGCCGGGCGCGGTTATCTCCCTATTATTTTGTGAATGAGGGACAAGCCGAATTAGGGGGAGTGTTGGCGACCATCTGTCCCAAAGATAAAAAGATCATTCATGGGATGCGGGATGCAGTCTTGGCACCTTGTTCCGTGAGTGGGAATCAGGCTGGCACTTAGGCCTATGAAGTCTGGTTTTTTGGCCCAGGGCGTAATGGTTGGCCTCGTTTGCAAGACCGACAACGACTATGTCTGTTAATCTCAATAGCATGAAATTGTATCATACGGAGTGGTGTCCGGAATGCGAAGCCGTGCGCCAGAAATTGGTCGAGTTGGGCCTTTCCTACGAAGATGAAATTGTGCCGGATGTTCGTCCTTTCCGGAAAAAGGTGTATGAAGTCTCAGGGCAATACTATGTTCCGGTACTGGTTCATGGAGAGATCGTGTTGACGGAGACATCCGATATCCTGGCGTATCTGGACAATTACGAAGACCGTGGTCATCCCTCCGGGGCTGACCGGCAAGTAACCTCCAACCCACCCACCAGCTCCGTTGATGAAAGGAATCATTAAGCTATGGATGATTGGAAAAAGGTCCTCGCCCAAAGCATTACCAAGCCCAAGGATTTAGCGAAGCATCTGGGAGTAGATCCCAAGGAGGTGGAAGACGTCGTCGGTCCCTATCCGATGAGAATTACCCCGACCGTTCTGGCAACGATCAAAAAAAAGGGGGATGCGATTTGGAAACAGGTGGTGCCCGAGATCATCGAATTGGATGATCTCGATGCCCCTGATGATCCTCTAGAGGAGGATACGGACAGCCCGGTTCCTCATTTGGTCCATCGGTACCCTGACCGGGTTTTGCTGATGGTGACCAACCAGTGTCCCATCTATTGTCGATTTTGTACGCGGAAGCGATTGGTGGGGAAGCCCGGCTTTCTCAAGAAGGGTGAGCTGGATCAAGCGGTGGCGTACCTCAGGGACCATACCGAAGTGCGGGATGTCATCTTGTCGGGAGGCGATCCTTTGCTGCTGCCCGATCACCTCATTGAGCGGATTTTAAAAGCCCTTCGGTCCATTCCGCATTTAGAATTGATTCGGATTGGGACCCGGGTGCCGGGAACCCTTCCACAACGCATCACCCCGGAATTGTGTGACATCGTGAAACGCTACCATCCCATTTATATGAATTTGCATTTCAATCACCCGGATGAGCTGACGCCGGAGGTGAAGGACGCCTGTGGCCGATTGGCAGATGTCGGTGTGCCCTTGGGTGCCCAAACAGTCTTGCTGAAAGGCGTGAACGATGATCCTGAAATCATGAAACGCCTGATGCATCAATTGTTGTTGGCCAGAGTGAAACCGTATTACCTCTATCAAACCGATCTCACCAAGGGAACCAACCATTTCCGGACCACGGTGGAAACGGGATTGAAAATCATTCAAGCTCTTCAGGGGCATACGAGTGGTATGGCCGTTCCCCACTTTGTCATTGACGCGCCTGGCGGCGGCGGAAAGATCCCTCTGTTGCCCGACGATTATTTATTGAATTTGGATGAAAACGGGGCGGTGTTAAAAAATTACGAAAATAAAACCTACCATTATCCTCAGCCGTCAGCAGCGAACAGGCGTGAACTTCCCATGGTAGGAGCGCCTGCGTCACAAGATATGTGCAGTGCCGGCGCCATGGATGACTATTGATGGCCTCTGCTCGTAAACCCGGCATTATTCCCTTTCAACACCTGCGCACATTGGTGCGTCAGGGTGCCATTCAAGCGGACGCATCGATTACGTCGGAGCAGATTCAACCCGCCAGCCTCGATTTGCGGTTAGGAACCAAAGCCTATCGGTTACTCAGCAGCTTTCTTCCCGAACCGTCCGATCAACAGTCGCGATTTACCATTGATGATTTGTACCGGTCCGATTTGGTGATGTACGACATGGATTTAAGTCAGGGCGCCATTTTGGAAAAAGGACATGTCTATTTGGTGCCGTTGATGGAGCGGCTCAAGCTCCCCAAAGATATTCGTGGCCGGACCAATCCCAAGAGTTCCACCGGTCGGCTGGATATTTTCACTCGAGTGGTGACGGACCTTCATGTGGGGTTTGACGAAATTCGACCAGGCTATTCGGGACCCCTGTTTTTAGAAATTGTCCCTCGCTCATTCACGATTCGCGTGCAAGCGGGCCTCGCCCTCAACCAATTGCGGCTGATGTCCGGGAAACCCCTCGTCTCGGATTCCTCCTTGCGCACCCTTCATCGCCAAACGCCCCTGTTATGTCATAACGGCGGGCATGGCGAACCGGATCAACCGCTGTCAGCCAAAGACATTCGTGTCGATAACGGGCTCTTTCTTCGAGTAGATTTGCGGGGATCTTCGGAAGGTGATCGTGCTATCGTGGGGTATCGGGCCAAAAAGAATAGTCATGTCATCGATCTGAACAGGATAGGCCATTATTCCGCCTCTGATTATTGGGAGCCCCTCTATCGGAATGCGACGGCCACCATGCTTCTGGAACCGGAAGAATTTTATATTTTAGCCTCCAAGGAGCGGATTCAAGTGCCCCCCGGGTATTCCGCAGAGATGGTGGCGTATGAAGCGGCCTGCGGCGAATTGCGGACACATTACGCGGGGTTTTTTGATCCGGGATTTGGTTATGCCAACCCGACACGGAAAGGAACGCAAGTGGTTCTGGAAGTTCGGCCGCATGATGTGCCCTTTCGCATCCACGACGGGCAGACATTTTTTAAGGTGATGTACGAAAAAATGCAGGATATTCCGACCCATCTCTACGGGTCATCGCTGGG
>Ga0224510_10001039_pt1 | contig 19100 bp, 22 predicted proteins | sample SF_May12_sed_USG_FD_170161 | JGI IMG/M metagenome (GOLD analysis project Ga0224510, IMG submission 170161) | Sediment microbial communities from San Francisco Bay, California, United States - SF_May12_sed_USGS_4_1 | ecosystem: Environmental > Aquatic > Marine > Sediment | place: USA: California... | reverse complement strand
ATCGACGCCCTCAGCCTCGATTTCCACATCGGTCCCCGGCCCGGCTGCCAGCATCATGACTCCCATGATGCTCTTCGCGTTGATGCGTCGACCGTTGCGACTCATGTGCACGTCGCACGCGAAGGCGCCTGCCAGCTTGGTCAGCTTGGCAGATGCCCGGGCATGCAGGCCCAGCTTATTGCTGATCCTGACCGTGGCTCGCAACATTCGCGTCGCCGGCGCCACGCGCCTGCTGTTGAGGCCGGGAGGCGCTGGCCTGGAGCACGCCCTGGGTGGCACCCGACATCGCGCGCGCCACCAGCGCGTCCAGTGGCTCCGACGCATAACAGAGCGCGCGCCACAGCATAGGCACGTTTATGCCCGCCACAACCTTGACGCTTGCACCGTCGGCGAGGCGTTGCGCGACGTTGCATGGTGTGGCGCCAAACACGTCGGTGAGAATCAAGGTTTCGCTCTGGCCGGACGATGCCAATAGCGAAGCGCCGCGTGCCAGCACGTCTTCGGGCTGCATGTCGGCGGGCACGTCGAGTGCGAACAGTGATGCGGCAGAGTCCGGAAAGGCATGCTTGGCGACGTCCCGCAAGGCCGAGGCCAGGGGGGCGTGGGCGATGATCAGAAGACTGGCCATGGGATGAAACGCAATTATCCGTCGCTTCGGCGCAGCAGAAACCACGCGTGGGCTCCCGTCGCGCACAGCCCGAACAGACCAAAGGCCGCTCGGAAGGCGTCCTGCCGGGACCAGCCCATGACAACGATTGCATCGATCGCCAGTCCGATGCCCCACTGGACGAAGAACACACCGGCAAAGATCACAAGGTTGAAGGCCGACAGAGCGCGCCCAGCCAAAGCCGGCGGAAAGGCCTGGCCGACTGCCGGCTGGCTGAGCGAGACGAACGTGCATGACACGCACCACGCGGCCCACCAGGGCGCGCCAGCGCTCGAGCCCATGATCACGATCAGGCAAAGGAAGGTTAGCGACAGCGGAACGCCCCACCCGATCAAATGGTTCACTGTCCAGCCTATTTTGCGGAGGTGGGGCATCACCAGGCCCCATGACAGAAACGCGAACAGCATCGACAGGTTGATGCCGAACAGGCCCCGCGCGGCTTCGGCGGCCGAGTGCCCCGCCACCGTCGTCAGCCAAGGGCCCGCCCACAACGACTGCACAGCGAGCAAGCCGCCATAGACGACAAAGGCCAATGGCATCAGACGCACGAAGTACGCATGTCGGAAGATCTCCGCATAGCCGACCGATGGGCGGACAATTGCATCATCCGCACCTCGTGCATCCCGATGATCGAGCGGCACGATCCACGCGATAAGGGCCATCGATAACAGAAGCATCCCGCCGACGGCCCAGAATAATCCCCGCCACCCCAGAGCGGGCAGCAGCCATTGCACCGGCAGGGTGGAGGCGAGCATGCCCAACGAGCCAGTCATCAGCATCCAGGAATTCGCACGAAGCTGGGCAACATCGCCGAAACGATGTCGATACGCCGTCAGCGGCGCCATCAGGCACGCCGACACACCCACACCGATGAAGGCCCGCGCGAGCCAGAGCGCGGCAAAGCTCGTTGCCACGGCAAAGCCCGCGCACGCAAGAATCGCAACCGACAGGAATGCGAGCAAGACACGCCGCGGTCCAAAGCGGTCAAGCCAGCGGCCCAGTGGCAATTGCGTCAGCGCAAAGCCGAGAAAGTAGGCGCCAGCAAGCAGGCCCAGGTCGGCAGCGGACAGCCCCAACTCGGTGCTGAAAGCAGGCGCAAGCGTTGCCGTGACAGCGCGAAGCAGGGCAGAAAGGAAGTAGGCGACGGCGAACGCTAGAAACATCGCGAGCGCGGCGCGGCCGGTAACGGCAATGGCGGGCGACAAGGTCACGGACTCACACGCAATCCGCTGAAGAACGCCGCTGAAGCCTCTGCACCAATCGATCGCGAGCCGACCACGGTTGCCTGATAGATGCGCGTGCCGTACGCGAACAGCGCCGCGCGCTCCTGCACTGCGCGGCCGTCTGGCAATTGCCCAGCGACTACCCATGACGCCGCGCTGTCGTTCGGGGTCATGCCCGCCACGACGAGGGGCGAGGACGCGGCACGTCCGGCCGCCTGCACGTTGGCCGCGAGTGATCGAGACAGTTCGTCGAGTGCCGGCGTCACGCGCAAAGGATCCTGCACGTCGGCAAACACCAGTGCATACGTCGCTTCGTCCGCGGTGCAAGCGAACATCGACATCTCAACCGTAGTGTCAGCCAGGGAGACACGGCGCGTATGGCTCGCCGGCTTGCACGGAAACATCAACTGCAGGTGGCTGCCCTCGGGTCGCACTTCGCGCCAGTCGAGCGCGGGCGTGCAGGCAATGGAAACGGCCGCGGCGGACACCGCGGCCGCGATGGGCAGGCCAGTCATGCGCGCGATTATCCAGACCGCGCGCGACTCAGCCCCCGAACACCTTTCTGAGCAGTGCGCTTCCCGTGCCCAATGGGTCGCGCCGAATCTTCTTTTCTTCTTCGCCGATCATGAAATACAAGCCGTCGAGCGCCTTGCCCGTGACGTAGCCGTTCAGGTCGGCGTCGTCCCTCTTGAGCAGACCCATGGCGGCCGCCTTGCCGGCGACCGCGTCGTATTTCTTCGCGAGCGCAACGCGCTCGGTCGCGCGGCTGACGATGGGAAGGAACTTGACGCCGAGGGGCTCACGTGTCTTGCCGCTGAAGAACTCCGTCACCGATGTCTCGCTGCCACGGACGATCTTCAATGCGTCCTCGACCGACATCGACTTGACGGCGCCGACCAACAGCGTCTTTGCTTCGGGCACCGCAGCCTCGGCGGCGCGATTCATCGCCGTCACCAGCTCGTCGACCCGCCTTCGCTGGCCCGTCGCCTTGAGCAGCTTGGCTGCATCGCTCAGGAAGCCGGGCAGTTCGATCCGGACCTTCGGGTTGGCCAGGAATCCATCGGTGCGCCCGAGGCCGGCGACGGCCACGTTCGCGCCACGCTCGAGGGCGGCACGCACGCCCGCAGCAGCATCAGATTCGCTCAACAGGGTCGTGCCGGCGCGCGCGACAGACGCGAACAGCCCGCACAATGGCAGCAGCATCCACGCCGTCGTGATCCGTCTGCGTCGCATGCTTGATCTCCGGTTCGGCCACAGATGAAGTGTGCGCCTGCCGGCGCTGCCCCAGCAAGTGCTGCGATCTTCACCTCCGTCCTCGCTCAGGGACGCCCGAGGTCCAGCGTCCAGTACAGGCGATACAAGCTCGAGTCGTTGCGGGCGCACGCCACGCCGAACTCCGTGAAGCGTGGGTCCATCATGTTCGCGCAGTGGCCCTCGCTGGCCATCCACGCGTCGACGGTCTGGCGCACGCTGCCATAGCCTGCCGCGATGTTCTCGCCCAGCGACGACCACCGGTAACCCTGTACCGTCACCCGGTCAGCCAGTGTGCGCCCGTCGAGGCTGTCGTGGCCGAAGTAGTTGTTGTCGGCCATGTCGCGTGAGTGGCCGTAGGCAGCCGCCGTCAGCTGCACCTGCCAGGCAACGGCCGGCGCTGGAGCAAAAGTGCCACGCGAGCCGCAAACGGCACCAGCGGCCCGCCGCTCGTTGATCATCCTGAGTATCTCGGCCTCGAAGTCGACGAGGCTGCAGGTGATATCCCCTGCCGCGGGCGCGGGCACAGGTTCTGATGCCGGCGCGGGCGCTGGCCCGGGAGCAGGACCTGGGGCAGAAGCCGACGGCTGGGGTGAACCGCCGCCGCAAGCCTGCAGCAGTACCGCGGCCATCAACCCTGCGAGTCTGCTCAAATGCTCGCGCCTTGGCGCCCGTGCTGCCGCCGCGACGCGCCCACGCAGCGACGCCGTCTGATTCATCTCGTGCATCCGACAAGAGTGCCTCGCCCGCGAAGGCGCGGGCATTGAAAGTTGAAAGCATTCGCAGCAGTGCGCCGCGAAACTCCTCACGGACGTGAAAACTCACCGGCCTGGTGTCACTCAGGGCGCCGAGGCAACCCCAGCCGCATGTGCCTGCTGATCGGCGTGGTAACTGGAGCGCACGAGCGCGCCCACGGCCGCGTGGCTGAAGCCCATGGCGCGAGCCTCGCGCCCGTACATCGCGAAGGTGTCCGGGTGCACATAGCGGCGCACTGGCAGGTGGTGCCCACTGGGAGCGAGGTATTGACCGATCGTCAGCATGTCGATGTCATGCGCACGCATGTCGCGCATGACGTCCAGGATCTCGTCGTCGGTTTCGCCCAGACCGACCATCAGGCCGCTCTTGGTCGGGATCATCGGGAACAGTGCCTTGAATTTCCTCAGGAGGTTCAGACTGAACGCGTAGTCGCTGCCGGGGCGTGCCTGCCTGTACAGGCGCGGCACGGTTTCCAGGTTGTGGTTCATCACATCGGGCGGCGCGGCCCGCAGGATCTCGAGGGCGCGATCGTCGCGGCCGCGGAAGTCGGGCACCAGGATCTCGATCGTCGTCCGTGGGGAGTGCTCGCGCGCGCGACGGATGCACTCGACGAAGTGCGCCGCGCCACCGTCACGCAGGTCGTCGCGGTCGACGCTGGTGATGACCACGTACTTGAGATTCAGCGCCGCAATCGTCCTCGCGAGGTTTTCCGGCTCGTTGGCATCGAGCGGATCCGGGCGGCCGTGGCCCACGTCGCAGAACGGGCAACGACGGGTGCACTTGTCGCCCATGATCATGAACGTGGCCGTGCCCTTGCCGAAGCACTCTCCGATATTCGGACAGGACGCCTCTTCGCACACGGAATGCAGCTTGTGATCGCGAAGGATCTGCTTGATTTCGTAGAAGCGCGAGTTGGGCGTCGCCGCCTTGACACGGATCCAGTCTGGTTTCTTCAGCGCGTCGGCTGGCACCACCTTGATCGGGATGCGGGCGGTCTTGGCCTGCGCCTTCTGCTTGGCGCCGGGATCATAGGAGGCGGTCATTCGAGGAACTGGTGGGCGAGGCTGCGGGACAGCCGGTCGGCGACTTCGTCCCATTTCGTATGGATTCCGAGTCTAGCGAGATCGACGGTATCGAGCCCAGCATAGCCACAAGGGTCGATGCGGGAGAAGGGTTCCAGGTCCATGGCCACGTTCAGCGCCACACCGTGGTAGGCACAATGGCGACTCACCTTGATGCCCAGCGCGGCGATCTTGCCCAGTCCGCGGAACGGGTCGTGTGGGTCGGCCGGGCCGGTCAGCGCGGCATGCGCGAAGGGGTCGCCCAGCCGCACATAGATGCCAGGCGCGCCGGCCACGCGGTGGCCGGTGACGCCGAGGCTCTCGAGCACCTTGAGCACCGCCGCCTCGAGCCGGTAGACGTACTCCTTGACATAGATGCCCTGGCGCCGCAGGTCGACCAGCGGATAGGCCACCACCTGCCCCGGACCGTGATAGGTCACCTGGCCGCCACGATTGCTCTGCCGCACCGGAATATCACCCGCGCCATGCACGTGATCCGGTCGACCCGCGACGCCCTGGGTGAACACCGGCTCATGTTCGGCGAGCCACAGCTCGTCGGGCGTGCTTGCGCCGCGCGATTCCGTGAAGGCACGCATCGCATCAGCGGTGGTCGCCCAGTCGCAGCGGCCGAGGCGGCGGATCAGCATGTCCATCAGTCTCGCACGTCGATGCAAGGAACGCGCCTTTGGATCGACAATGCGTCATGCGTGCGATGACCCTTTTCCTGCTGGCCCTGTTCGCGCTGGCGGCACACGCCGATGCGCGGCTGCAGTCGGCACTCGACGCATACGCGCGCGGTGATTTCGCCGCCGCACGCGCCGGCTTCGAGCGCCTGTCGCGCGAGGGTGTGCCGGCGGCCGACTACAACCTGGCCGTGATGCACCTGCGCGGCGAGCGTCGTGACGCCAACATGGCCGAAGCCGTACGACTCATGACACGCGCCGCCGACGCCGGGTTCGTGACGGCGATGGTGGGCCTGGGCGAGCTCTACGAGCGCGGCGGAAGCGGTCTCAAGCCCGACCTCGTGCTGTCGGTTCAGTGGTTTCGCCGCGGCGCCGAGGCGGGCAGCGTCGAGGCGCAACTCGCTGTGGCGACAGCGCACTATCTCGGTCGCGGTGCGCCACTCGACAAGGCTCAGGCTGCTCGCTGGTATCGCCTGGCCGCGCAGAGTGGCGACGCCGGCGCGATGTATCTGTACGCGTCGATGGTCGAGACCGGCGACGGCGTCGAACGCAACCTCGACGAGGCGCGTTACTGGTTTGCCGCCGCCGCGCGCAACGGCGAGCCCGGCGCAGCCGAGAAAGCCAAGTCGCTCGAACCGCGACCGGGCCAACCGAGCAGCTAGAGCACCACCTTGACCATCGGATGCGTCGACAGCGTCCGGTACAGTTCGTCGAGCTGATCTCGGCTGGTGGCGGTGATCGTGATCGTCAGGCCCAGGTATTTGCCACCCTTGCTTGGTCGGGACTCCACCGTGCTCGCATCGAAAGTGGGGTCGAACCGCCGCGCGACCGCGACGACGGCCTCGGTAAACCCTTCGACGTGCGCGCCCATCACCTTGATCGGGAACGCACTCGGGTACTCGATCAAGCTTTGCGCGGTCGGCGTCCCTGCGCTCATGTCGACATCGAGGCCTTCGCGCGCTGGTAGGCCTCGTACAGACGCGCATAGACCGGCCCGGGCTTGCCGCGAAGCGCGCCATGTCCCACCAGCTCGCCATCGAGCTTGGTCACGGGAAGCACCTCCTTGGTGGCCGAACTCAGGATGATCTCGTCGGCCACGCGCACGTCGGCCTCGCTGATCGGCTTGAGGTTGTAGGCGATGCCTTCCTCCTCGCAGAGCTCGTGCAGCAGTTCGACCCGAATGCCTTCCAGGACATGCTCGCTCTTGGGCGGTCCCAGCAGCGCGCCGTCCTTGACGATCCAGACGTTGCTGGCCGACGCCTCGGTGAGCCATGGCCCGCCAGGGGCGCCGTCGCGCAGCATGATGGTCTCCACCGCACCGTGGTCGGCCGACATCTGCCGCGCCAGCACGTTGCCGAGCAGTGAAGTGCTCTTGATGTCGCCGCGCTCCCAGCGGAAATCACGCGCCGTCGTGCAAGCCACTCCATGGTGGCGCTGCTCGGGTGTCGCTTGCTTCATCGGCGTGCACATCATGAACACGGTCGGCGAGATCCCCTCAGGCATCACGTGGTCGCGCGGCGCCACGCCGCGCGTGACCTGCATGTACACGACCTGGTCGCCGACCCCTTCGTTCTCGGCCAGGGCCGCCACGAGCTTGCGGCAGCGTTCGAGCCATTGCTCGCGGGGATGCGGGTTGCCGATGCGAACCTTGGCGAGCGAGCGCTCGAGCCGCGCCATGTGCTCGTCGAAGCGGAACAGGCGCTTGCCATAGACGGGCACCACCTCGTAGATGCCGTCGCCGAAAATGAAGCCGCGGTCGAGCACGCTCACATGGGCCTGGGAAAGCGGCTTGTACTGGCCGTTGAGGTAACAGAGTCGATCGTTCATGGCATGGCCTAGCGGCGGTGGTGAGGGCAGCTTACTGCTACTTGATCCAAAGGCGGATGGAGTCCCAGGCACGGCCCAGCAGACCCGCCTGCGGAACCGCCTCCTGCACTACCAGCGGCACCTCGGTCAACACGGCGCCTGCAGCGGTCGTCACCTTGAGCGTGCCCACGCGCTGGCCCTGCGCAAGCGGCGCCACCAGGGGGTCGATGCGCTGCACCTGGGTCTTGAGCGCCCCGCCCTCGCCGCGCGGCACCGCGATGACCACCGAACCCTCGGCACCGAGCTTGGCGGTGGCCTGCGCGCCCTTCCATACCTCGGGCGTGACGATCGGCTTGCCCGCCTCGAACAGGCGCACCGGGTCAAACGCCGAGAAGCCCCAATTCAGCAGTTTCTGGCTTTCGCTGGCGCGCGCCTCGCGCGAAGCGGTGCCCAGCACGACCGACAGCAGACGCCGCTTCTGGCCCGCACCCAGGTTCGGGTATTCGCGCGCCGCGCTGGCCACCAGGCAGTACCCCGCAGCGTCGGTGAATCCGGTCTTCATGCCGTCGACGGCCGGGTCGCGCCGCAGCAGCAGGTTGCGGTTGTCCTGCCGGATCTTGTTGTACGTGTACTCCTTGATGCTGTAGTAGCGGTAGTACTGCGGAAAGTCGCGCACGATGTGCGTGGCGATCGTCGCGACATCGCGCGCGCTCGCGCGATGCCCGCTCTCGGTCATGCCGGTCACGTTCGTGAACGCGGTGTTCTTCAGGCCCCAGGCCTGGGCCTGACGGTTCATCATCGCGACGAAATTGTCCAGGCTGCCGCCGACCGCCTCGGCCAGTGCCACCGAGGCGTCATTGCCTGACACGACGATCATGCCGTGTAGCAATTCGTCAACTGTCGGCTTCATGGTCGTGTCGATGAACATCAGCGACGGATCGCCCTTGCGCTCGTCCCACGCGCGCACGCTGACCGGCACTTGCTGCTCGAGCGTGAGCTTGTTGTCGCGCAGGGCGCCGAACACGATGTACGCCGTCATCAGCTTGGTCAGCGAGGCCGGATCGGTGGGTGCATCGGCATCACGCTCGGCCAGGACCTGATTGGTGGTCACGTCCAGCAGCAGGTACTGGCGCGCCGCGATTTCGGGCGGTTGGGGCGATTGGGCCCGTGACGGAAGGGCAGCAAGGGCCGTGGCCGCGGCCAGCACGAAGGCGAACAGTGATTTCATCGAACCTGACAGAGGACGAGCGAGGGAAAAGGTTCACTCAGTCGGCACTGGCCGACAGGTGTTGGAGCACGAGCGATTTCAGCAGCGCCAGTTGCCCATGGAAGAAGTGCCCGCCGCCGGGCACCACGACCACTGGCAGCGCCTGCGGACGCGCCCATTCCAGCGTGGCCGCGAGCGGCACGACCTCGTCGGCTTCACCGTGCACGACAAGTGTGCCCTGCGGTACCGGCGCGACCGTGAAGTTCTGTGATGCAGGCCCGACGAGCACGAGGTGCCGCGGATGCGTCTGGCTCGCCGCGTGCGATGCGACGTAGGCCCCGAACGAGAACCCTGCGAGGGCCAGCGGCTCGTCGCCCGCGCGCAGCGCGGTGATCACGGCCAATGCATCGTCGATCTCGCCACGGCCCTCGTCCCACTCGCCCCCCGAACCACCAATGCCGCGGAAATTGAAGCGCGCCGTGCGCCACCCGCGCTGCACGAACGCGCGCGCGAGCGTCACGACGACCTTGTTGTCCATCGTGCCGCCGTGCAAGGGATGCGGATGGCACACCACCGCCAGGCCGCGAGCGCCGGCCTCCGGGACGTCGATGGCACATACCAGGTCGCCGGCCGGGCCAGCCACGCTGCGCTTGAGAGTGCGCGGGTTCAATCCGGTCCCCGGCAGGGCTCAATGGCCGACGTCGGGCGACAGCAGCAAGCGCGTGACGACCTCTCCCCGCAACAGGTGGGACTCGACGATCTCGTCGATGTCGGCCTCGTCCACGTAGGTGTACCAGGTGGCTTCGGGGTAGACGACTGCCACCGGCCCCCCGGCGCAGCGGTCGAGACAGCCTGCCTTGTTGACACGCACACCACCAGGACCGTGGATGCCGGCCGCCTTGACGCGCGCCTTGCAGCGTTCAAAGCCCTTATGTGCGTCTCGATCGGCGCAACATGCCTCGCCGTTGTCGCGCTGATTGAGGCAGAAGAAGACGTGGCGCTGGTAGTAGCTGTCGCTCATCGCGAAATTGTAGGTGTGCGCATCGATCACGCCCCTTCGCGCCGCGCAAGGAGCGCAAGCAGCCACGCCATCGCGGCGAAGGGCCACAGCCAGCCGACCCACTGCGCGAGGCCATGGAAGCGGATGAAGCGGCCTTGCTCCCAGCCCTGCAGACTCGCCGCGAAGTAGGGGTCGGCCGGTGCCTGCGCGATCAGCGCCACGAGTGCGGCCAGCGCGGCCAGGCCCAGTGCAGCGGCGAGCCGCCGTCCGATACCCAGCAGCATGACGCCGATTGCCGCGGCCAATGACAGTGCCCACAGCGTTGACGGCGACCACCAGGCCAGCGCGTGCGTCGGGCCGAAGTTCAGTGCGGTCGACAGGGTCGTCGCCCCGATGCCGAGGGCAATCGCACCGAATAGAAGCACGCCGCGATGCAAGCCTGCAGGGGATGTCGCATACGCCACCAAGCACGGCGCGAGGGCGCCGAAGACCACGATCAGACCTTCCTGAATCCGTGACAACGTGGGTCGCAGCGCCGCATCCTCGCGCAGCCAGTCGGCCACTTCGTCGGCCCATGACGACCCGGCGACCGCCGCAGCGGCGAGGGTGCGCACTTCACCGCCGACATGGCCGAGGCCGAACGGCACCGGCGTCGGGAACAGCAGCGCCACCGGCCACAGCAGCAGCAGCACGATCGCCACCGCGCTGTTGGGCGCGAACCAGCGGCGGCGCAGCCCCTGCCAGCGATCGACATAGCCCGTCGCCTGCACTGCCGCACCGACCATGGCGCCACACAGCCCGCCGGCGACGTTGAAGGCGCAGTCCTTCAGCGACGGCACACGGCTGGGAAGGAACTGCTGGCTCAACTCCACCGCATACGACAGGCAGGCCGCTAGGGCAAGCGCCGATATCAGCGAACGGCCGGGCCGGTGGCCGCTGCGCACGAAGGCGCCGAAGACCAGGGCGCCCACCGGCACGTAGCCCGCGAAATTGGCGAACTCGTCGAAGCGGTCGCGCCAAGGCGGCCAGGGCAGCAACCATAGTTCCGACGCCCCCACGCCGGGCGGCCAGCGCCAGCCCTCGAACGGGTAAAGGCTGGCGTAGACGACCAGCAGGCCGGCCAGCAGCGCCAGCGGCAGCGCCGTGGTGGGGTGCCGCATCAGAAGGGCTTGACGACGACCAGCACGACGGCGGCGGTGAACAGCAGCACCGAGGCCTCGTTGAAGATGCGGAACCAGCGTGAACTGCGTTGATTGCGCTGCTGCTCGAAGGACCGCAGCAGCGCGCGGCACATGTGGTGGTAGCCGATCACGACAACCACGACCGCCAGCTTCGCGTGAAGCCATCCGCCGCGCACGCCATAGCCCAGCCAGAGCAACACACCGAGCAGCAGCGCCGGCCACATCAGGAGGCTGGCAAATCGGTAGAGACGGCGCGACATCAGCAGCAGTCGCTCGCGCTCGGCCTGGCTGTCGGCGGGCACCTCTGCGAGATTGACCATCAGGCGCGGCAGGTAGAACAGGCCCGCGAACCAGCTCGCGACGAGAACGATGTGGAACGCCTTGACCCAGAGGTAGCCGCTGCTCATGCGATCGATTATCGGCAGCCTGCGAGAAAGGCGGTCCGCCACCGCCGTTCGCGAGAAAAAGGGCCCCAGCCTTGCGGCTGGGGCGCAATGCCTTGTCGCGGCAATCGCGCCAAGGCACCTGCTCAGGGAGGTAAAGCAGGGAATGACGGCCTTGCGGCTATCATTCGCTGGCGAATGTATCAGAGTTCGTGAATTATGTAACGATCCAGATACACGCCCGCCCGGGGCGCAGGCGGTCGCAGCGCCGCACGATGCGCCTCATGACGACACCGCCCCTGCCCCCCTTTCCTGCCAGCCGCCCGCGCCGCCTGCGGCGCGATGCCGGCATCCGCGCACTCGTGCGCGAGGCACATCTCAAAGCTGCCGACCTGATCTACCCGGTGTTCGTGCTCGATGGCCACAACCGTGCCGAAGACGTGGCGTCGATGCCGGCCGTGCAGCGGCTGTCCGTGGACCGCCTGTACGCACGTGCCGAGGCTTGCCTGGACCTTGGCGTGCCGGTGATGGCGTTGTTTCCGGTGATCGATCCGACACTGAAGACACCCGACGGCCGCGAGGCGACCAACCCCGACGGTCTGGTGCCGCGCGCCGTGCGCGAACTCAAGCAGCGGTTCCCCGAGCTCGCGCTGCTGACCGACGTCGCGCTGGACCCCTTCACCTCGCATGGCCAGGACGGGTTGATCGACGAAAACGGCTACATCCTCAACGACGAGACCGTCAAGGTCCTCGTCGAGCAGGCCAAGCTGCAGGCGGCCGCGGGCGTGGACATCGTCGCGCCGAGCGACATGATGGACGGCCGCATCGGTGCCATCCGCGCCGCACTCGAATCGAGCGGCGCGATCCACACCAAGATCATGGCCTACAGCGCCAAGTATGCGAGCGCGTTCTATGGACCATTTCGTGATGCGGTCGGGTCGGCGAAGAGCCTGGGCAAGGGCGACAAGAAGGTCTACCAGATGGACCCGGCCAACACCGACGAGGCGCTGCGCGAGGTCCAGCTCGACATCGCCGAGGGCGCCGACATGGTGATGGTCAAGCCCGGCATGCCGTACCTCGACATCGTGCGCCGCGTGAAGGACACGTTCCGCATGCCGACCTTCGCCTACCAGGTGAGCGGCGAATACTCGATGCTCAAGGCCGCTGCGGCCAACGGTTGGCTCGACCACGACGCGGTGATGATGGAATCGCTGCTCGCCTTCAAGCGGGCGGGTGCGGACGGCGTGCTGACCTACTTCGCGCTCGACGCTGCCCGCAAGCTTCGCTGAGCTGTTGGCCCGGGCGGGTTCGATGCGCGTCTTTCACATCCGACCCGACCGATTCGTCGAACTCGACGAGTTGCCCGATACGCTGCCGCCCGGCGGCTTCATATGGATCGGCAGCGCCCGCCGAGAGTTCGAGGTCAACGCTGCACTGATCCAGGAGCGCCTCCAGCGATGGGAAGGCGGCACGCTGGTCGACCTGCACGTGTCCGACCTGCTCAACAACCACCTGCCGAGCCAGTTCGACTACACGTCCTGGTACGACATGATGGTGTTCCGCCGCCTGGCAGCGAGCCCGGGCAGCGACAAGCTGGTCGTCGACGACGAGCACGGTACGCTGCGCAGCACACGCCAGGCACTCGATGCGATCGACACCAGCCCGGTCGGCTTCGCCGTGTTCGACCATGTGCTGCTGACGGTGCACCCGGCCGACTGTGCCGTGCGTGAGTACTTCGCGCACCGTCTGGCGGGTCAGGCTGCCGGTACGGAGACCCGCGCAGCGGCGCGGCTGCCCTCCACGCCGGCCGACCTGATGCTGCGCATGGTCAACCACATGGTCGACAGCTACCTCGACCTGCGCCGCCTGCTGACGCGGCAACTCGCTTTCCTGCAGCGCGAGCTCCTCGACCCGAAGAGCCGGTTCCACGACTGGTCGCTCCTGCTGGACGCACGCAACGCTCTGCACATGCTCGAGGACACCTGTGAAGACCAGCGTTCGGCCGTCCAGGAGTGGATCGATGCGCTGGACGAGTGGCCCGTGCCCGAAGGCGCGCCCGCCCAGAGGGAACACGATGTGCTGCGCGTGCGCTCGAGGGACGTCCTCGAACACATCGAGCGCGTGCTCACGCATGTACGCCGTCTCGAGCAGTCGGTGGAGAACGCGGTGCAGATGCACTTTTCGGCGCTGTCGCACCGAACCAACGACATCATGCGCACGCTGACCGTGCTGACCGCGATCTTCCTGCCGCTGAACCTGATCACCGGTTTCTTCGGCATGAACTTCGATGCGCTGCCGCTGATCCACAAGTCCACTGGCGTCTGGCTCACGATCGGCCTGATGAGCCTGGTCGGCGTCGGACTCGGCGTGTTCTTCTGGCGCAAGCGCTATCTCGGCACAAAGTCCTGAGCTGCGCTCAGGCGCGGTACGGGTCCCCGTAACCCAGCGCGGCGAGCAGCGCAGTCTCGCGCGCCTGCATGCGCCTGGCATCGGCAGCACGCTCGTGATCCCAGCCCTGCGCATGCAGCGTGCCGTGCACGACGAGGTGCGCGTAGTGCGCCTCGATGGGCAGGCGCTGCTCCCGCGCCTCCCGCGCCACCACCGGTGCGCACAGCACGAGGTCGGCCTGCACGCGCGGCGCCTTCACGTAGTCGAAGGTGAGCACGTTGGTGGCGTAATCCCTCGCACGGTAGTCGCGATTCAGTGCCCGGCCTTCGGCCTCGTCGACGATGCGCACGGTGATGTCGGCCGGGGCGAGCAACGCCGCGCGGATCCAGCGCGCTACGCGGTGGCGCGCAAGCAGCGCGCGGTGCCTGCCGTCGGGCTGCTGCAGCGACAGGCGCAATTCAGGCGTCATCGGCGCGGCGCTGGGCCCGTTCGTAGGCCTCGACGATGCGCGCAACCAGCGCATGGCGCACCACGTCAGCCGAGGTGAATCGCGTCATCGCAATCCCTTTGACGCGCTTGAGCACCTGCTCGGCCTCGATCAGGCCGCTGATCTGGCCCTTGGGCAGGTCGATCTGACTCGTGTCACCAGTGACCACCGCCTTGCTGCCGAAGCCGATTCGGGTGAGGAACATCTTCATCTGCTCGGGCGTCGTGTTCTGCGCCTCGTCGAGGATCACGAAGGCATGGTTCAGCGTGCGCCCGCGCATGAAGGCCAGCGGGGCAATCTCGAGCGTGCCCTTCTCGAAGGCCTTGGTGACGCGATCGAAGCCCATCAGGTCATAAAGAGCGTCGTACAGCGGACGCAGGTAGGGGTCGACCTTCTGCGCCAGGTCGCCCGGCAGGAAGCCCAGGCGCTCGCCGGCCTCCACCGCGGGCCGCGTCAGTACGATGCGCTGCACCTGGCTGCGCTCGAGGGCATCGACCGCGCAGGCCACCGCGAGGAAGGTCTTGCCGGTGCCCGCGGGTCCGATGCCGAAGCTGATGTCGTGGCCCAGGATGTGGCGCAGGTACTGGCGCTGGTTGGGCGTGCGGCCTTCGAGGTCGGCACGACGCGTGTGCAGCACGATGGTGTCGTCGTCTGATGCGGCAGGCATGGCGCCCTGCGCCTGCGCCAGGGCGAGCTGTAATGTCTGCTCGCCCACCGGACGCGAGGCGCGTGCATACAGCGTCTGCAAAAGGCCCAGTGTGCGCTCGGCGGCAGGCCGGGCGCCCTCGATGCGGAACTGCTCGTGGCGCCGCGTGATCGTCACGCCCAGCGCCGACTCGATCGTGCGCAGGTGACCGTCGAGTGCACCCGACAGGTTGGCCAGCCGTTGGTTATCGGCCGGAGAGAAGCTGTGGCGAAGAATCAAGGGGCCCGCGCAGGATGCAACGAATGCGAGATTGTGGCGGGGCAGGGGCTCGGGCACCATCCTGCAGAATCCGTGCGCCATGGCGATCGTTGCTGCCCATCCTGCTACTCGTCCCGCCCGTCTCGGGCTGCCGCTGCAGCGACACCCGGCCGCGGTTCGACTCGCGCTGGCTCTGTCGGTCGCTGTGCTCGCGCTCCTGGCCACGCTCGTCGCGTCGGCCTCGACCGAGCAGGCGGTGCGTGTCCTTTCCGATGCGTTGATCGCCGACGACACCGGCGCCGGCCATTTCCCGATCGAGGCGGCGACGCGCCCCGTGAGTCTGCCCGATGACTGGATGCGCTCGCGCCCCCAGCTGCGCGATCCAGCATGGTATCGCCTGCGTTTCGACGCGATCGGCGCGCGCGAGCGCGGCGGACCGCTGGGTGTGTACATCGAGCGCGCCTGCGCCAATGTCGAGGTTCAGCTCAACGGACAGCGCCTGCACGCCGCCGGCCGGATGAGCGACCCGATCAGCATGGGGTGCGAACGCCCCCTGTTGGTGCTGCTGCCCACCGCACTGCTCGAGGAGCGTGCCAACACGCTGGATCTGCGGCTGGCGGGCTACGCGCTCGAGCAGGTCGCGTCGCGCCAGCGCGCAGGCGGCCTCGCGGCGCCGCTGATCGGGCCCTACGCGGACCTTCATGCGATTCACGAGGGCGCGTGGTGGCTCAAGGTGACGTTGCCGCAGGTGGCGTCGGCCACGTTGCTGTTGATGGGCCTGGTGGTGCTCCTGCTCGGCTGGTGGGTCCGACGCGAGAGCCAGCTGATCTATTTCGGCGCGCTGTCGATCGGCTGGGCCCTGGTGACCGCGCGCCTGTGGTGGCACGGTAGCGAGCTGTCGAATTACCACGCCGAGCTCCTGCTCGTAAGCTGCGTGCCGATCGTCGCCTTCACTGCGGTGCAGTTCCTGTTGCACTACGCACGAAGACGCTCGCGGCCGATCGAAGTGGCGCTGCTCTCGCAGTGCGCCATGGTGCCCGCGAGCCTGCTGCTGGCCGGGCCGTCGCGGGTGAACATGATTGCGACGTCCTGGTACATGCTGCTGGTGCTGCAGGTGCTGGGCGCGATGGCCTTTCACCTCTGGATCACATGGCACGAGCGGCGGCGGGAGTTTTGGGCCATGCTCGCGCTGCTGTCGGTGGGCGCATCGATGGTGGCCATCGAGCTGGCGGCGCAGCAACGGGTGCTCGATCCAGTTTGGCGCGCGCTGCCGAACTTCGCCATGCCACTGGCATTTCTATGCATGGGTCTGTGGCTCGTGCACCAGTATGGCCGCGCGCTGCACGAGGCCGAGCATCTGCGCGCGTCCCTCGAGACCCGCGTTCGCGATGCGACCACCGTGATGGAGCGCAGCTTCGCGCAGATGGCCGAGTTGCGCGTCGAGCAGGTGACGCAGCAGGAACGCAAGCGAATCGCCGCCGATCTGCACGACGACCTCGGCGCCAAGCTGCTGACGATTGTGCACACGAGCGAGAGCGAGCGCATCTCGACGCTCGCGCGGGAGGCGCTCGAGGAGATGCGGCTGTCGGTGCGCGGCCTCACCGGCAAGCCGGTCAAGCTGATCGACGCGCTGGGCGACTGGCGCGCCGAGGTGGTCGGCCGGCTGTCCCAGACCGGCGTCGAAGGCGAGTGGCAGGCCCCGACCGAGGACGTGCCGCAGACCCTGTCGGCGCGCGCCTACGTGCAGACGACGCGCATCCTGCGCGAGGCCGTCAACAACATCATCAAGCACAGCGGCGCGTCTCGCTGCTCGATCCGCTGCACGATCGACGCCGGGGACTTCCAGCTCAAGATCCAGGACAACGGCAAGGGCATTCCGCTCGAGTTGGACGGCCGGCTCGACCGTGGCCACGGCATGTCCAGCATGAAACACCGTGCCAAGCAGTTGCAGGGCCAGTGCCTGGTCGAGTCCGGGCCAGGCTACGGAACCGTGATCCGGCTCACGATTCCCCTCGAAAAACACACGCACTCGGGCTGAGCGCCGACGCCCGCGCTGATAGCATGCGCTGCAGTCGATTGCATCGACGAAGGGCTCGCCCATGAAGACCATCCTGCTGCTGGAAGACCTGCCCGAGATCCGCGCCTGGATGAAGGATCTGGTGCTTCGCGTCTTTCCCGACGGCCAGATCTCCGAATCCGCGCGCGTTCATGACGCGCTCGAACTGGTATCGGCGATCAAGTTCGACCTCGCACTGATCGACCTGGGCTTGCCCGACGGCTCCGGGGTCGCGGTGGTGGAGAAACTGCGCGACACGCAGAGCGATTGCCAGTCGGTCGTGGTGACGATCCACGACGACGACGACCATCTTTTCCCGGCGCTGCAGGCTGGCGCCTTCGGCTACATCCTCAAGGAGCAGGCGCGCGAGCTGATCGCCGAGCAGTTGCAGCGCATGGCCCAGGGTGAGCCGCCACTGTCGCCGTCGATCGCGCGCCGCGTGATTGCCTACTTTGCAGAGCAGACCAAGCCGCAAGCCAATGCGCTGCCCCACGTATCGCTGACCGAGCGCGAGAGCGAGGTGCTGCTGCGTGTGGCCAAGGGCTTCACGCTGCCCGAGATCGGCGTTCAGCTCGGGTTGTCGCGCCACACCATCGCCGATTACGTCAAGCAAATCTATCGCAAGCTCAACGTGAGCTCGCGCGCGGAGGCTGCGCTCGAAGCGCAACGCCTGGGCCTGTTCAGGCGATAGGCCCGCCGGCGCAGGGGCCGCCCCGCGCGGCCCGCGCTCATCCCGCTCGGCGACGCGAGCGTCGCCCGCCGGGCGGCGTCAATAATGCCGACATGATCGGCCGTCTCACCGGAACGCTCGCGGACAAGTCCCCGCCCCGACTGCTCGTCGACTGCAACGGCGTGGGCTACGAGGTCGACGTGCCGATGAGCACCTTCTACAACCTGCCTGCCCTCGGTGAACGCGTGATCCTGCTCACGCACCTGGTGGTGCGCGAGGACGCCGAACTGCTCTACGGCTTCCTGACCGCCACCGAACGCGCCACCTTCCGCGAATTGCTCAAGATCTCTGGCATCGGCCCGCGCACCGCGCTCGCGATCCTGTCAGGGCTGTCCGTGACCGAACTCGCCCAGGCGGTGGCGCAGCAGCAGGTGACTCGGCTGACCAAGGTGCCCGGCATCGGCAAGAAGACGGCCGAGCGGCTGCTGCTCGAACTCAAGGACCGGCTCGCGCCCGATCTCGGCGCGCCCGCGACGGTTGCCAGTGACGCGCAGGCCGACATCGTGCAGGCGCTGGTGGCGCTGGGCTACAACGAGCGTGAAGCCGGCGCGGCGCTCAAGGCGCTGCCGCGCGACGTCGGCGTGGCCGAGGGCATCAAGCTCGCGCTGAAGGCGTTGTCCAAGTAGCGCGACCGTGCGCCCTCAGGCCGCCGCGGGATCGAGTCCCGCGAGCGCCTCGTCGAGCAGCGCCACGATCTGGCGCTGCTGCGCGCGGTGCTCGCCGTATAGCAGGGTCGATGCCTCACGGTGACGTGCGGCCAGATCCGGCTGCCCGAGGGCCTCGCACACCTGGGCCAGGCGCGCCCGTGCCATCGCGCGATCGTCGGTGTCGCAGGGCTCGGCAAGTGCCTGCTCGGCCGCGCCAGCGAGCGTGCGTGCGCGCTCGGTGCGCCCCAGCTGCAGCTCGCACCAGGCGCGGTCGGCCAGCAGGCACGGTGCAATGCGCTTCAGGCCTTCGGTCAGCGCGGTGTCGAAGTTCGCGGCGAAAAGCTCCAGTGCCTCGGTCCATCGCCCCTGCGCGGTAAGCACCTGGGCGCGCAGCATCGGCACCAGCGAGCCGAGCGAGGCGGTACCGATGCCGGCGTCGTAGTGCCCGATCGACTCGGCTCCCATCAGCGCCTGCGCGACGGCGCTGCGGTCGTCCGAGTCGTCGAACAGCAGCGCCATGCGCGCCTGGCTGGCGCGCATCCAGGCCTGGTTGTGCATCAGCGCCGACAGGTGCGACTCGTCGCCGTCGGCCACGGCATGCCGTCGCGACGCTTCGTACCAGCGCTGCCCGGTTTCCGCACGGCCGGCAAAGTGATAGGCGTAACCGGCC
>Ga0224510_10001035_pt1 | contig 19138 bp, 12 predicted proteins | sample SF_May12_sed_USG_FD_170161 | JGI IMG/M metagenome (GOLD analysis project Ga0224510, IMG submission 170161) | Sediment microbial communities from San Francisco Bay, California, United States - SF_May12_sed_USGS_4_1 | ecosystem: Environmental > Aquatic > Marine > Sediment | place: USA: California... | reverse complement strand
ACTCAACATGGGCGGTCGCAATGGTGATACCACGCTCCTTCTCTTCCGGAGCCTTGTCGATCTGATCAAAAGCGGTCGACTTGGCGAAACCCTTGATTGACAAAACACGGGTTATTGCCGCGGTCAGAGTGGTCTTGCCATGGTCGATATGTCCGATCGTGCCAATATTTACATGCGGTTTCTTGCGTTCAAATTTCTCTTTTGCCATGTCCTGTCTCCTCAGCCCGGAATTCTCAACGGTTGCGCCCAACTTCCCGACAAAATAATGTTTGAAAATACCAAACAAAATGGAGCCCACGACCGGATTCGAACCGGTGACCTCTTCCTTACCAAGGAAGTGCTCTACCTACTGAGCCACGTGGGCAACCAAACTATCAAAACCAATAACTAACTTGCTCATGCATTTGCTGAGCCAGGTAATTGCGTCACTCTGGAGCGGGAAACGGGTCTCGAACCCGCAACCCTCAGCTTGGAAGGCTGATGCTCTACCAATTGAGCTATTCCCGCTTGACGTATCGCCAACCAAATAAAAAAGCAGGAATATGGCGACAATCGCATTGCTTTTACCGTGTTCCCACCATCTTAAAGTGGTGGAGGGGGGAGGATTCGAACCTCCGAAGGCATTGCCGACAGATTTACAGTCTGTTCCCTTTGGCCGCTCGGGAACCCCTCCACAAAAACTACAAAGCCGCACGGCAGCGGCCGATCACTCATTCCTGCATCAAGACTGTATCAAGCCATCACCAGCTGCAAATCAGTGGAGCTGGCGATGGGACTCGAACCCGCAACCTGCTGATTACAAATCAGCTGCTCTACCAATTGAGCTACGCCAGCTTGATAAGACGGGCAATACTAATCGCTTCATTCCGAAATATCAACTTATTTTTTTCGCCGACGCAGACATTCACTAAGACAGAAGACAATCAGGCACTCCATCCTACGACAGAGTGCCTGATCCGAGTAATACGCTTCTCTTTACCCTTCAATATTTTTTACAAACCCGCTCTCGCGGTATCTCTCAAAGGCCATGGCAAAAGTACGGTATGCCATATGCGCGAATTTGGAATATGGCATGTACATGAACAACATCAAAACCGCCACAAGATGCAGGTAATAAAAAAGATACGCCAGAACCGGAATCCCGATCAGCCGAGTCAATTCCGCAGACAGGCCGGTTATACCTACGGCCATGATCTTAACAATCAAAAACCAATCATAAAACGTGGGGGTGGCATTGTTTTCTTCTTCTGTATGCGCACGGTTCATCCACAGGATACCCACCCCGACAATCAGGGCAATGGCACTGATATTGGCCAACAATTTGAAGGGATCAGCAAGGGGTATCGGCCCATGCATCCCCTCAAGGAACATGCCGAGAATATCCTTACGGATCATTCCGTAGGTGGTAACAACGAACAGGCCAATGAAGGACAAAAGCAAAGGCAGATGACCGCTTACCCTGTTCTGGTTCGCACCGCATTCCTTGAAACGCTTGTGGGCCAAAATCTCCTTGAGCGAGGGAAGCAAGAACTCTGTGGCAAATTGCTTAGCCGACGGGCGAAACTCCGACTTCGTCTCCAGTTGCGCGACCATATTATTCCACATGCTGGAAACCCCTTTATATGCGGCAAAAATCGCAAATCCGAGGGCGGGAACAAAAATGGCATCAATGATCAAAACGTTCAAGGTCAGACCGGCAATAATGGTCGGATGATCCTTGTGTGAATCAAAAAACATGCCAAAATCGATGGCATCGGCAGCAGGCAGAGACATCCCACCGGACAACCACCACACTGCCAGGATTATCATGGCCGGAAGGGCAATGATCAACGGCAGATTTTTCCCCTGACTGACCAATTTGGCAAGACCTGACGGAAAGCCATAATGGGTATAGGCATAGGCGCGTATAGCACCAAGAACATCACCAGGCTTAGCACCACGCGGACAATGGGCCGTACAATCGCCGCACTGATGGCAAAGCATGACATCAGGATCGGCAATCAGCTTGTCCTTTAATCCCCACTGCGCCCAGATCATTTCCTTTCTGGGAAATGGCTTTTTATCATTGGACAGCGGGCAGACAACCGAACAGGTGGCACATTGATAGCACTTCTTCAAGGTGTCCCCGCCAGCATTCTTCAAATACTTTATAAATTCTAAATCAGGTTCAACCCTCATTCCTTCAGCCATAACACGCCTCCAGTAATTCACCCTCAAAATGTCAGCTCACACTGACCCATGACTCATGCGCCAAAACGCATCCCTTCACAAAATCAATCGATCAGCAGACACAATCGTCTGCTGATCGACATTTTCCTTACCTGACCGCTACTTAAAAACCCTTGAAGGGGTTCGGGCCAAGGTTGATGATTTCTTCAACGAATTCGTTAATGATTTCATCTACCTTGCTATACTCGTTGATGGCGATCTGGCGAACGGCGCAACGCTCTGGCTCAAGACCAAGGCTGCCCAAGGTTTCGCCGATGTTAGCCATACGCTTATCAGAAAGCTCACTACCCTTGACAAAGTGGCACTGGTAGTCGTCCCCGAACTTGCAACCCAAAAGAAGCGCACCGTCCATGCCGGCGGAAAGCGCATCCTTGATCCAGGCCATGTTCACCGAGCCAAGACAACGAACAGAAATAACCCGAATAAGAGCATTCTGGGGAAGCTTACGCATTGCAGCCATATCCAATGCGGGATAGGCGTCATTCTCACAGGCAAAAACGATGATGCGCAGTTTATCCTCGTCATCATCCGGCACCTCTATAGCCTTAACCATGGAACCGACTTGGTCAATGTTATAGTTCTTAAAGCCGATGATCCGCTCGGGACAGGCACCCATACAGGTACCGCAACGACGACACCGGGTGGGGTTTGGCTTGGGAGTACCTTTCTCGTCATCATCAAGCGCGCCAAACGGGCACTCTTCTGTGCAACGCTTACACTGAGTGCACCGCTGAAAGAAAAACTCAGGATAGGTGCCGTCACCGGAACGAGGATGCACAGCCACACCCCGATCCGCGGATTCGATGGACTGAATCGCCTTGAGGGCTGCACCACAGGCGTCATCAATGGTTTCTTCCATATTCATGGCCTTGCGGACACCACCACAGGCATAAACGCCTGTCCGCCTGGTTTCGTACGGAAAACAAATGAAATGAGAATCTGCGTAACCGTCGAACAGGTCCAGGTCAAGGAAGCCAGGGCCCTGACGATAGGCAAGATTAATAGTCGGCTTATCGCAGGTGGTTGGGACCATACCTGCAGCGAGAACAACCATGTCCACGTTCAGAGTGACATCCTCGTTAAGCAGGGTGTCTTTAAGATGAACCGCCAGCCCGTTGCCGGATTCTTCAACCTGGGTCACAGTGGCCTTGGTCATAAAGATGCCGTCGTTATTCTGAGCCCCCTTGTAGAACATCTCCATATTACCAGGGGTCCGCATGTGCTGATACAGGACGTAAGCCTTGCCCGAGGCATTATCCTCACGGACATATCTGGCCTGCTTCAATGCGACCATGCTGGTTACTGAGTTGCAATAGGGGAAATCCTGATCATGCTCAGCGCCGCCGGGACTCTGAACAAAGGCAACATTTGCCGGGACCTTGCCGGTCTTGGCAAGTTTTTCGAATTCGGCGTTGGTCACAACACCCTTCAGTTTGCCATAACCCAGATGGGCATATTCGGAAACATCAGCCGGACTCCAACCCGTAGCCAGAACAACCGCACCAAAATCTTCGGCAGCGGCATCATCTGCCATGTAGGGTTGCAGACCTGCATTCGGATCTTCCATCTCACCTTTGGAAATCTTATCCTGCTCATCAACCCCAACCTTTTTCGGCGCATCCCACTCACTTTTAGTGCCTGCGGGCTTGAGGGTTACCTTGTATGCACCAGGAGCACCGGCAATACGGGCAACTTCCGTGGAGGTCTTGAGGGTAATCCCGGATTCGGCCTGGACTGCGTCAACCATGGCCTGCACAGTGGGCTCTTCCAACTCGGTCCAAGGAGCTGAGGTGGGGAACTGCTTCCGCCAGCCAAGGGCCTTACCGCCCAACTTATCCTGGGCTTCAATGATAGTCACCGCATAACCGGCCTTGGCTGCGTTCATGGCAGCAGTCATACCGGCAATACCACCACCCATAACCAAAATCTTCCGGTTAAGGGTTTCAAGTTTATAGGGTTCGGGACAATCACCTTTTTTAGCCTGAACACAGGCCATGCGCACATAATCCTGGCCCTTTTCCGTAGCGTATTCCTTTACCGCGTCGGCACTGCGAGACTCGGTTACTTCCTCTGCGCACCAAGCTACACCTTCACGCAAATTGGCACGGGTAACGTACTTATCATCCCCGAAATTAAACTCATCCTTCATGACCCTGGGGGAACAGGCACCAATAACCAAGGTATTCACCCCGTCATTGGTGATGTCATTCTGGATCAGCTCACGGCCGGCAGCACTGCAAAGTGCCTCGTGAGTCTTCGCCTGCATGCCGTTCTCGCCCGCCGCACCTGTCAGCGCCGCAATGTCGAGGGCATCTCCTATTCCACAACCTGTGCAAATGTATGCACCGTATTTTTTATCCATTCACCTTACCTCCTGGACGCTTGAATAGCTTTCATGGCTGCTGCAGTTGCACTCTGGGCACAAGTTACTACGTCGGCTGCCTTTTTGGCGCAACCTGCGGAAACCATCCCGCCTTCAGCATCGGCCAGAATAAATCCATTGCTGTCCACTGAAAGTCCAAGCGCTGCCGCCTGGGCCTTGGCCGCAGGCTCCATCCCGGTGGCCAATATGGCCAGGTCGACCGTTTCCTTGATTTTCTCACCGGTCACGGCATTTTCAGCAATCAGGGTCACGCCGCCATCCGCCTCGGCAACAATATCTGCGACCTTGCCTTTTACCCAGGTGATATTCGTATCCGCCATCAGTTTCTCGCGGAACTTCTCATACTTACCGGGGGTCCGAAGATCGATGTAGAAAACGGTGATCTTTGCTGTGGGATACTGCTCACGGATGTAATTGATGTGCTTCATGGATGCCATGCAGCAGATATAGGAACAGTACTCCAGGTGATTTTCATCACGGGAACCGGCGCACTGGACAAAGGCAAAACTTGCAGGCTCCTTGTTGTCGCCGGGCCGGAGAATTTTTCCGCCGGTGGGACCATTGGGCGCAGCCAGACGCTCCATCATCATGTTGGTGATGATCGCGTTGCTGGAATCGTACTTGAGGTTGGTCATCTTGGTAGGATCATAGGGATTCCAGCCCGTAGCCCAAACAATGGCGCTGACGTCAACGGTAAACTCCTTGGCCGCCATATCCAGATCAACCGCATCATATTTACAGGCGTCCTTAACCGCCTGTAACCCGGCAGCACTGCAAGCAGGCTTATCAAGAACATACTTCATCGGGAAAGCCATATCATGAGGCTTGTACACCGCCTTGCTCTTGTTCATCCCGAAATTGAACTCGTTGTCACGCTCATCCGGGCACGCATCGGCGCATGCGCCGCAAGCGGTGCAATTGTTGTTGATGTAACGCGGCTTACTTTCAAGAGTGACTTGATACTTGCCGGCTGCGCCGGTCACACTCTTGACCTCGGTCATGGTGTACACCCGGACCCGACGATTACTTTTAATACGCTGGAAGTTGATCTCCAGTCCGCAGCTTGGCGGACAGAGTTTCGGGAAGTATTGGTTCAACTGCGCAACCCGACCACCCAGATACGCATTTCTCTCGATCAGAAAAACGTCTTTTCCGACTTCAGCGGCTTCCAAGGCGGCCGTAAGCCCGCTAATGCCACCGCCAACGACAAGTACAGCACCTGCGGGTGCGCTGCGTTCGTCTGTCATGCCTTCCTCCATTAAGTAAAATAGTATTTATCTGTGAAAACGAGTTTTTTTGGCTCAAACGACCAGGACTATCCTGCTCTCGTCTGGCCTCCTCAGCCAAAAAAACTATGAAGCCAGCTCATAGAAAAATCTCCAGGCACCTTTGGGGGTGCCTGGAGATTTTTATTTACCGTTACAACATGTCCGAGATAAAGCCTAGATCCACGGCTCGGTCTCTACGATGTTGATACACTTAACCTTTTCACACTTCCACTCCTGGGTTGCAGGATCGAAGGTGGAGTTAACAAATGCCTTCCAGTTGGCATCGTCACAGGTCGGGTAATCAGACCGGTAATAGAAACCGGGGTAGCGGCTCTCTTTCCGGAACTCGATGTGACGGATGTGGGTCTCTACACACCAGATACGATGGTAGTTCTCCCAAGCGCGCATCAGCTCGTGCAGGTCGCCGGCTGCCATCAACTCGGCATCTTCACGCAACATGCGGAGAAGATCCAGACAGATGTTCAACAGCTTGCCGGAAGTCATGTAATAGGTAGCAACACCGCCGCCGTACTCGTCAGTCGCCTTCATCAAACGCATCATGATGCCGGCAGGCTTGCAGTAGTTGGGGTTAACGTCAGCCGCGGTGGATGCGCCGACATGCTCGAGGTAACGCCTAACCGGTGCGTACACTTCATCAGCATACTCCTGAGCGGACTTCGGCAGTTCGGGCTTGAAGGAAGCATTGTCACGGCAGAACTTAACCATCTGCTTGGCGACGATACGACCCTCGGCATGGGAACCGGAGGAGAACTTATGACCGGATGCGCCAACGCCGTCACCTGCGGTGAAGAGGCCGTCAACAGTGGTCATACGGTTGTAGCCCCATTTGTACTGATGGCTACGGGGACCGTCAACAGTGGGTACCCATGCTTCGTCCGGACCAGAGGTCCAGATACCGCAGCAACCGGAGTGAGAACCGAGCATGTACGGTTCGGTCGGCATGATCTCGGAACCAACCTTCTCGGGCTCGATGTTCGCACCTGCCCAGAGGCCAGCCTGACCAACGGACATATCCAGAAAGTCTTCCCAAGCCTCGGACTCGAGATGCTTCCAGTATTTCTTCACGCCCTTCTCATCCATGCCGCCTGCCTTCTTCGCATCCAAGAATGCGTTCAGAGCAACGTCGGTAGCCATGTAGATCGGGCCACGACCAGCTTTCAGCTCGTTGAGCATCAAGTGGTTACGCAGACAGGTCGGGGTTACGGCAGAAGCGCCGTAAGGCATGAACTTCTCAAGCTCGCCCTTCACTGCATCGCTGTTGGCGTAGAACTCGCCAAGACCGTTCTGTACTTTGGCCTTGAAAAGGAGGAACCATGCACCAACCGGTCCGTACCCGTCTTTGAAACGAGCAGGCGTGAAACGGTTTTCCATCATGGTCAGAGTAGCGCCGACCTGTGCACACATGGTGTAGGTGGAACCAGCATTCCATACGGGGTACCAAGCGCGGCCCTTACCCTCACCGGTGGACCGGGGACGGAAGATGTTTACTGCGCCGCCGCATGCACACAGAGCGGTCTTGCAACGGAAAACGTGAACCTTGTTCTCACGGGTGGAGAAGCCAACTGCGCCGGCGATCTGGTTTGCCTTATTCTTGTCAAGGATCAGCTTAACAATGAATACGCGCTCCATGATGTTATCGGTTCCGAGAGCGGTCTTGGCAGGCTCGGCAACGATGCACTTGTAGGACTCACCGTTGATCATGATCTGCCACTTACCGGTACGAACCGGCTTGCCGCCTTCGGTCAGTTTCGGAGCGGGCTGCGCGCCATCAAGGTTGTTACCTTCGGCATCGAGCTTCCAAACCGGCAGGCCCCACTCTTCAAAAAGATGTACGGAATCATCAACGTGACGGCCCAGATCATAGATCAGGTCTTCACGGACAACGCCCATGAGATCGTTACGAACCATTTTCACGTAGTTCTCGATCTTGTTGTCGCCGATGTAGGTGTTGATAGCAGAAAGGCCCTGGGCTACAGCACCTGAACGCTCCATGGATGCCTTGTCAACCAGCTTGATCTTCAAGTCGGCGGGTGCCCATTTCTTGATCTCGAAAGCAGTACCGCATGCGGCCATACCACCACCGATGATCAGAACGTCAACATCATGCTCGACAACCTCAGGATTGGCAACGGCTGGCAACTCACCCAGCGGCTTATTAGGTAACGCCATAGTAAATCTCCTTAAGAAATTGTATTTAAAACAGTTGATTATCTAAAAAACTTACTTGGCAACCATGGTCGGTGCGGGCAGCTGCTTCTCGGTGGAGAGCAACTCGTCGTCCAGGTTCGTGCATTTCAGCTCAGGATACGCATTGGCAGCACCCTCAGCGGTGGTCCGCACGGGGAACTTAAAGCGCTTCATATTGCCGTTACGGAACTTAACGGTCCACATGATGGAATCGGAACTCCGCATCGGATGAACCTGACCACCCATGGGTACAAAGTCATTGTAGCCACGAACAGCAATGGCGCCCTGCGGACAGATTTTTACACAGGAGTAACATTCCCAGCATGCATCGGGCTCCTGGTTGTAAGCCCGCATCTCCTCTTTGTTCAAGACCATCAGGTCATTGGGGCAGATGTACATGCAGGCAGTTTTGTCACCACCCTTGCAGCCGTCACATTTAGAAGGATCTACGTAACTTGGCATTCACTAACCTCCTCACTTGGATTGAATTTTCCGAACTCCGAACCTACGAAATTCGCGTTTACCTTATTAATGACAGCCACCAGTTCAGGCCACCACGAAGCAACCGCTTCGAACTCTGACCCTTCCGTCGACCATCTGACAACCGAGGCAAATAATACAGAAAACAGGGGCTTCTTTTTTCGCCATGAACCCAAGCGTTCAATTTTACGCACTTTTTCTTCAACATTGCACAAAACTGAAGAGCCACTCATTTTTCAGAACACTGGTCTGTATAATTTCTCACCTGATAAAAGTCAAGAAAAAAACTTTGCGGAATCCTCCTCCACAGAACCCTCACACGCCCCCTTCTCCTCAGCTCAACTGCTCCCCCTCCGACTGCCCTTCCCCCTTGTTCGCAATTTATCCTGACGAAAACTTAAAAAATGGACCCCAAACTTTTTTGCATTGAAATCACACATTTTTTAATGCGCGCCGAGCCTCTTCTTTTCCAGGAAGAAATGAATTTGACACAGAGCCCTCCCGTGGTTACTGTGTTTCCAAATTCGCCCCATGTATCGTCCCGCTTTATCGATATAACTGATTGAAATCGTAAAGAAACAAGAAGCTTTCCCCACCTCCGGCATCAGGTTCCGTGATCTTCACATCCTGAGAGAAACAATGCGCGGTCGCTTCTTTTGCCACAACAACACATTCCTTGAAGGTTCTTACCATGAGCAAGTCACAACAGACACCACAATCCCACTCCTTTGATAAGTCCTTGTTCGCTTCGGACAACAACCCCAGCAATATCTTGCCCGCCAAACTCACGGCTGACAGCACCCTGAAATTTCGTTGTCATCCCGGGGTTTCTTGCTTTACCAACTGCTGCGGCAATATTAATATCATCTTAACTCCTTATGACATCCTGCGAATCAGACGGCCTTTAAACCTCCCCGCCGATGAATTTCTTTTGCGTTTCACCACCCCTGTCTTCCTTGAAAAGACAGACCTGCCCGGAGTAAAAATTCATCTCGATGAAAATGGCCGTTGCCCCTTCGTTACTGAAGAAGGCTGCACCATCTATCCTTACCGGCCTACTACCTGCCGCTATTATCCTGTAGGCATGTCTTATTTCCATGCGGCAGGCAATGAGGGATCAGCTGCGGAGGAATTCTATTTCCTCGTCAAAGAACCTTACTGCAAGGGCCACGAAGAACCGAAAGAGCAAACCATTCGCGAGTGGCGTGTTGATCAGGGGATTGATGAGTCAGACGAAATGAACCGGGAATGGATGGAAATTGTCATGCGGCGCAAGTCCTTCGGCCTACAGGCCACCTTGAGCGAACTGGCGCAAAAGATGTTTTTCATGGCCAGTACCGACCTTGACAAATTCCGGGATTTTGTTTTCAACAGCTCCTTTCTGGAGACCTATGATGTCGACGAGGAAACCCTAACGAAAATCAAAACCGACGATATCGCCCTCATGAAATTTTCCTGCAAATATCTCGCATCTTCCATCTTTGGAACCAAAGATCTGACGATAAAAACGGAAAAAGTCAAGGCGCGGGTGGAGCAGCTCAAAAACAATCAAGGTGAGGCGGAAAAACAGGCCATGGAAACCTATGAGGAGCTTCGCCGCGACCACGATCTGCTCAAGAAAAAAATCAAAGCACAACAGACTGACCCAAAAAGTTGATCACCCGGGGAGGGCAATCGTAAAGGTGGTTCCCTCCCCTTCTTTGCTGTCCACTGAGATTGTTCCATGGTGGCTGTCGACTATATTTTTGACGATGGCCAGACCAAGGCCCGTCCCCCTGTTTTTATCGGTATAAAACGGCGTAAAGATATGCTCTTGTTTTTCTGGGGACATCCCCTCCCCGCTATCGGTGACAATGAGCTTGGCCATGCCCGTTTCTTTCTGATAGCAAGTCGCAACGGCAAGCTTTCCCCCTTCCGGCATGGACTGCACACTATTGACCAAGATATTGAGACAGGCTCTGTACACCAATCCCTGATCAAGGGATATCTGCGGCATATCTTGTGCGTACGAGGTCTCAAGGACAATCTTGTGCCGCTCCAACTCCGGCTCCATAAACTTGAGAATCTTGCCGAAGATATCATTTACCGAGGTCGGCTCCATCTTCGGTTCCTGAGGACGGGCAAAATCCAGAAACTCGCGCACAATACCATCAAGCCTCCCCGTTTCCTCCACGATAATCTCTGCCAGATGTTCATTGCCAGGCGCCACGCTTTTCAGACGTTTCCCTAAAATGTCCGCGGTACTGCGGACAATGCCGAGCGGATTTTTTATTTCATGGGAAACCGAGGCCACCATCTTGCCGAGGGTGGCAAGCCTCTGGCTTTGATGCAACTGCTGCTCAAGGCGTCGGCGTTCTTCGGCGCGGGCATCAATGATTCGATCCGCCCTCGCGACGATAAAACCGAGCACGACAAAAAGGGCCGACATAATCACCATGGAGGTGAGGATGATGGAGCCCTGCAATTTAGTAATCGCCACGACATCCTCGGAGAGATCTTGCACTACCTCGATAACACCCATGATGACGTCCCCCTTTTGGTTATTCGCCTGATACTGGCGAAAGGGGATAAAGGTGCTCAATTGCGAGGAGATAGGCCGCGCTCCGGGAAGAAGATTCAACAGGGAGCCGGTTGAGCGGACAACGGAATTGTTATTCCCAGCCAGCGCCTTACGGTATTCAATGCCCCCTTCACCGGTTCGACCAATACGGGGAGCCACCGTACTGTAGGAAATGATGTTTTCCCTGGAATCAAAAATGGTGACCGCCTGAATCCGCATTCCGTGGGTAGCGTTGCGGACAACGGCATCAAGCCGGGCGAACTGCTCGGGTTTGCGCAGGGCGATCTTCCCATAGCGCAGCACCGTGGGCAGGACAAACTGTTGGAACACCTGATGACTCAGGTTCTCGGCGACAACAAAGGCATAGGCCTCGCTCCGTTCAAGCAGAACCTTTTTTGCATGATTCGAAATGATCCAGGATAGAACCAAGGTAAAAAGGAGGAAAACCGCAAGACCGCTGTAAGAAAAAAATTTCACCAGCCGAAACGGCTTCAGACTTGCGATACTGGCCGCATCACCCTGGATCTTTTTTCTTTCAACCATGACATACCCCACATCGCCTGCACTGTGCTGTGTCACAGGCAATCGTTGATTTTTCTTCCAAGGCTTTCTGATATTCTCCCCAAAGATACCGCCGATCGATCCCATGATCAATGATCTCCCAAGGGAAAAGCTCCTCTTGGCCACGCCGGCGCATGGCATAGCCTTCTGGGTCAATTCCACAGCCCTGCATGGTCTGCCGCCAGTTTTGCTGACCCTGCAGCATGGCATACATGGCCAAACCGACCTTGCGGTCCCCGCGGGCCAGCACCGCCTGATAAAATGCGTTCCCCGGCTGATCAACGACCAGACGGGTATTGGCCATACCAACTACTCCTTTTCTGAGAAATTTTATGCTGTTTTTAAGTACTGTCAATGGGGCAAACCCATGAAACTGGAAAGGGGTCCATGCCTTGGGCACAAAACTGTTGACGCTGAGCGTTATATTGCCCATGCGTCCCGTTTCTCGACCAACTCCCAGCAAGGTCTTTCGAACCTTGTCCGTCAGGACCAGAAGCTCCGCCAGATCGTCCTCAGTTTCCGTGGGCAGACCGATCATGAAATAGAGCTTGAGATGATTGATCCCGGCTCGAGCCAAGGCCTCGGCCGCACATAATACATCCTGTTCACTGATCCCCTTATTGATTACCCGGCGAAGCCTTTCCGAACCACCATCCGGCGCGATTGCCGCGCTTTTCAGCTTGCTTTGCGCAAGCAGGCTACAGAGTTCATCGCTGATGGCGTCTGCCCGCAAGGATGAAAAAGACAGCGTACACCCCTCGCCCAGCAGATAATCGGCGATTCGCGCGAGATCCTCACCTCGAGCCATCTCCATTCCCAACAACCCCACCCGTTTTATGTCATCGGGCCGTTCCGCTAGAGCGGCAAGGATACTTTCCGCCTGCCAGAGACGGGGAGGACGATAGACGAATCCGGCAGCGCAAAACCGGCAACCACGGCTACAGCCACGACCAAGCTCGGTCAAAAAAAGGTTGGAGAATTCCGCTTCGGGCGACAGCAATTTCGAATGCCCGGCCACCTGGGATTTATCCAGGACAATGCGACTCACCCGAGCCGGGACTTCCCGGTCAGCCTCAATGCGAGTCAAGATACCGTCTCCCCCATAATGCATCGCATAGAAACGAGGGACATAACAACCGATGAACTTCTCGACAACTCCCCTAAGCAGCACTTCCGGATGGTCGCTCGTCAGGTGCTCGGCAAGATGTTCCATGAGTTGTGGGAGTATCGGCTCTGCCTCTCCAACAACAAAAAGATCCACAAAGGGAGCCAGAGGTTCAGGGTTGATAAAGGAAGCGACTCCGCCGCCGATGACAAGGGGTTGACCAGGTCGAAACCTGTGTGTGGATGCGGTGCGCTTTTCAGCCAACGGTTCAATACCACCGGCAAGAAACAAGGCCAACAGATTGAGGAAGTCCTGTTCAAAACTCAACGAACAGAGCAAGATCGGAAAATCGCGGAGTGGTCGTCCCGATTCCAGAGAAACCGGGGGCTGGTTGTCATGATAAAAAAACCGTTCACAAACAAAGCCGGGCAGGCTGTTTACCAGCGCGTAGACAAGCTGGAACCCAAGGTTGGAATTACCAAGTCCATACCTGTTTGGAAAAATGAGAGCAACCGGCAGCAGCCCCTTCCATTTCTTCCGCTGCGTCCCTTTTTCGCTAGCAAGAAAATCACCGGATACAGGTTGGCGCTGGCGCATGGAGTCCATTTCAAACCTGCCGAAGGAAGGCAAAACACCCCGGCAGTAGTTGCAAGCGGGCAGCCGTTGCTCTCCCGCTTTTTATTGGCATTTCATAATAATGGCATCGTAATACGATATCTGCTCAATGCCGGCAAACGCACAAAGCATGCAGCCAAAGACGCAAAGTCGGACAATTTAACTTTTGACAAAAGAACTCTGCGTCTTTCCTTTATTTTTTAAGTAATTACAATTTTATCAGCTTTCATTTCTGCGCAGAAAGGTTGGCCGATCATAGTCCTGCTCGTTGCGAATATTATTGGCATAGGATCTATTCATGCCGTTCGCCACGGCGCGGCCCGCAGCCATGCCCTGCTCGCCTTTTCTGAACGGCAGCGGCTGCGCGGCTGGTTCCCGTTTTTTCGTCATGAGCTGCACCCTGTCGGCCAGCTCTTCGACTTCATCCACTGTATCGCGGATGCCGGTGGCGATAACCGTCACTTGCAACTCATCACCCAGGCTCTCGTCGAAGATAACGCCCAGAATAATATTAGCGTCCTCATGCACTTCCTGATAAATTTTTGTGGTTGCCTCGGTCACTTCCGGCATGGTCAGGGTTTCCCGGCTGGCCGAGATATTGACCAATACCCCCCTGGCGCCGTCAATGCTGATATCCTGCAAAAGCGGGCTGTTAATCGCCATATTCACCGCTTCCACCGCCCGGTTTTCGCCGACCCCATAGCCTGACCCCATGAGCGCCTGCCCCATTTCATTCATGATGGCCCGCACATCGGCAAAGTCGGGGTTGATATAGCCGGGCAGGTTGATCAGGTCGGTGATGCCTTTTACAGCCTGCACCAGAACATCGTCCGCCATCTTCATCCCGTCGATGAAACGGGTTCCTTTTTGGCTCAGGGATATCAAGCGATCATTGGGAATGGTGATAATGGTGTCCACATGCTCTTTCAGATTCTTCCAGCCCAGTTCCGCGTTTTTCATCCGAGCCCTGCCCTCGAAGGCAAAAGGCTTGGTCACCACCGCAACCGTGAGCGCGCCCAACTCCTTGGCAATCCGGGCAACAACCGGCGCCGCGCCGGTTCCGGTTCCGCCTCCCAATCCGGCTGTGACAAAAACCATGTCACAATCCTTCAACTGCTTTCTGATTTCGTCGATGGACTCCTCCGCCGCCTCTCTGCCCCTTTCAGGGTTGGCCCCGGCCCCAAGTCCCTTGGCGATACTCTTGCCAAGCTGCACCTGAACATCGGCCTTGGATTTTTCCAGGTCCTGAATATCGGTATTGCCGGCAATGAACTCCACCCCGAGAATCTTGCTGTCCACCATGGTATTGACCGCATTCCCGCCGCCGCCGCCAACGCCAAAAACCTTGATTCTTGCCCGTGACTCTGTTTCCGCGAATTTAAAAGTCATATCCTTCTCTCCCTGTTCAAGGTCTTTGACCTACTCCCCAACAACGCCTGACGCTTGATGAACATGTTCATACTATCCCTTTAAACCAGTCCTTTACCCGACCGGTGACTCTCCCTACCAAACCACCCTTGGTCCGCTTGAATCTCTCGCCCGGCCCATTTTTCATCCCATAAATTACCAGACCAACGCCGGTTGCCCACTGCGGCGTACCCACCACATCCACCACCCCGCCGATATTTTCCGGACGGCCAATGCGCACCGGCAGATCAAAGATCTGTTCCGCCAGTTCTTCCATGTTGTCCAGAAGACACGAGCCGCCGGTCAACACAATGCCGGCATTGACCATTTCCTTATACTTGGAATCCAGCAACTCCTGATTGATGAGCGTGAGCATCTCCTCAACCCGGGGCTCAAGAATCTCTCCCATAACCCGGCGGGAAAGTTTCCGATTCTTTCTCCCTCCGACGCTGGGAACCTCAATGACCTGATCCTTGTCGATGAGAGATGCCAAGGCGCAGCCATACTCCTCCTTGAGTCTTTCCGCCTCTTTCTGCGGAGTGCGCAGCCCTATGGAGAGGTCGTTGGTAAGGTTCTGGCCGCCGAGACCAAGAACAAAGGTGTGCTTGATGGTGCCATCGGCAAAAATCGCCAGATCGGCTGTGCCGCCGCCGATGTCAAGCAGGCCTACCCCCAACTCCATTTCTTCTCTGGTCAAAACCGCACAGGCCGAGGCCAATGGCTCAAGCACAACATCAGTCACCTGGAGTCCGGCCCGATTGCAGCATTTGACAATATTATGCACAGCGGTTGCCGAGCCGGTCACGATATGCACATCGGCCTCGAGGCGAACGCCGGTCATGCCGATTGGATCCTGGATATCGGCCTGGCCGTCCACCATAAACTCCTGGGGCAGCACATGGATCACCTCCTGGTCCGGCGGGATGGGCACTGCCCGGGCCGCATCCACCACCCGGTCGATGTCGTCCTGCCTGATCTCATTATTTTTAATGGCGATCAAACCGTGACTGTTGAAGCTCTTAATATGGCTGCCGGCAATCCCCACGTACACCGCACCGATCTCGCAACCGGCCATACGTTCCGCCTCTTCAACCGCCTGCCTGATCGAATGGACGGTGCTTTCGATATTGACCACCACCCCCCGGCGCAACCCCACCGACGGATGCCTGCCGATGCCGATGATGTCAACTCGGTTATCATGCACCTCGCCCACCACCACACAAATCTTGGTGGTGCCGATATCCAGCCCGACAATCAGATCGCCGCGTTCTTCATGTGCCATTTGCTCACCTTTGATCGATCTCGCAAATAATGCGCCACCAACTGTTATGACAAACCAACCCGTTGCTTCTTTGCTCCGAACCGGTGGAGGTTTCCGCTGTTTACGAAAGCCTCGCCTTGCTACCGCCGATTGGTAAAACCATTTTCACCCTATACCGGCTCGTCAAACCCGACCAACACCTGGTTACGCCCGTAGTCCATTCTGACATAAGCGGCTTTTTCAAACTCCTTGCTCTTGTATAACTTGTAGAGCACCTTGGTAAGCCAATAATATTTGGTGCCGATATTTCCAGAGCCCAGGTGGATGGGAAAAGGTCGATCCACCAAATACAAGACGATATTTTCCTCGCCGCCCACATGGAGTTCCGAGATATTCTGCTTTGGCAGAATGGAACTCCCCTGCCCCGCGTACTTAATAAAATGCAGGGCCTCGCCGAGTTGCGAATCCTTGAGATTTCTCGGCCATTCATCTCTTTTCATCCCGGTGATGATGGGATAATCCATATCCTCGGGCGGTAAAACTTGGGCAAAGGCCACTCCGTTCTGATCAAGATAGAACAAGCCATTATCGAGACTGACAATTGCCACAGGCAGACGCTCCTTGATAACAATGGTCAACCGGGTTGGCCAGTCCCTTTCAATCTCCACCGATTCAACCCATTCATGGGCCTCGATCCCGGCCTTTACCTTCTTGATATCAAGCGCCAGCAGATTGCTGTGAACATCCACCCCGCTCATTTCAAGAATCAGATTCTTGGTGGTTCGGCGGCAGCCCTGGATGTTGGTGGCTGTTATCTGAAAAAAATCCGAACGTCCCAAGGCTTTATAAACGATAAAACCGACCACGGCAAAGCCAGCAACAAGCAAGAGAAAACCAACCCCAAGAATGGCCAGTTTTTTCTTAAGATCCAGGGTTCGGCTTTTCCTGCCCCCCCCGTAGCGCTGCTGTATGGACTTTCCCTTTTGCAAACCCGTTCCCGCCCCTTTTTGGCCTTACAGCCTAGAGAATATGCACTTCCGGCTCCAACCGGACACCGAACCGCTCGGCCACCGTTTCCTGCACAAGCCGCATCAAATCCAAAAAATCCTGGGCAGTGGCCGAACCGGTATTCACCAGAAAATTGGCATGCACTTCTGAAACTTGGGCGCCACCCACCCGTATGCCCTTCAAGCCCGCATCTTGAATCAGTTTTCCCGCAGCTGGGAAGCCCGACGGATTTTTAAAAAAAGAACCGGCATTGGCCAGACCCTGCGGCTGTTTTTCTTTCCGTTCACGCATCATCTGGCCGCATCTTCTGTCAATGGCCTGACGATCCCCAGCCTGGAGTAAAAACTCCGCAGCCACCACTACCATTCCCTCTGTTTTAAGATGCCGGTATGAAAAGGCCAGACCATCTTTTGCTCTTTCTACAAACTCCCCTGATCCGCGCAAAAAAGTCACCGCCAGCAGGGCATCGCTTATCTCCTTACCCCAGGCGCCGGCATTCATCACCACCGCCCCACCCACCGACCCAGGAATGCCCGCGGCAAATTCCAACCCTTGCAATCCCTGATCGATGCACCAGTTGACCAATTTCATCAGGCTGCAACCAGCCTCAACCCGCACCATGACCTCTCCAGCCTTTCTTCCGGGCCTAGTCTCAATGGCCGAGAACTTTCGTCCCAGCAGAACAATAACCCCTTCGTAACCCGCGTCTGAGACAAGCAGGTTGCTGCCCCGGCCTATGACCCTCCAGCAAACCCCGAGCTGCGCCAACACACCGAGAAGGCTTTGCAATTCTTCCCGACTTGCCGGCGCGGCGATGGCTCTGGCCGGGCCACCCACCTGCAAGGTGCACCACCGGGCCATCGGGCTGTTCCATTCGATCTCGCCGGACCAGAGATCGCGCAGTTGCGCAGGCCATTCTTTGTCCACCCCGTTTCCCATCACCCTCAACCCCTGGAATTTCATGGTTCCACAGCCGGGTCGTTCTTGCAGGCTACAGACTCTAGCAGGCAGCATGTCCCTGCTCCAATTTGCGCAAAAGTTCCTCACCGGCCTGGTAAATATTGCCGGCCCCCAACGTCAGAACAATATCTTCCGGCTGCACCATGGCCAGCACCGTGGGCGCCAAGGAAGCAACATCCGCAACAAAATGAGCGTTTTTCTGGCCATGCAGGTTAATCTCCTGCAAGAGCGCTGACCCACTTACCCCCTCAATGGGAGTCTCACTCGCCGCATAAATCTCCGTGAGCAACAAAACATCCGCATCGTGGAAGGCGGTACTGAACTCCTTGAATAACCCGGCAGTCCGCGAGTAGCGATGGGGCTGAAACATGACGATGAGCCGCCTTCTCGGCCAGGCCGAGCGCATCGCCGCCAGTGTTGCCCTGATCTCGGTGGGATGGTGCCCATAATCATCAATGACCAAGACCCCATCAACCTCTCCCTTGATCTGCAAGCGCCGCTGCACACCGCTGAATGTTTTCAGGGCATCGCGAATAACCCCAAAAGGGATATCAAGCTCAAGAGCCACGGTTATTGCGGCCAGTGCGTTGTAGACATTGTGCTGTCCAGGAACATTGAGCGTGATTTCACCCAACACCTCAGTATTTCGGCAGACCTCGAAAATAGAAACCAACCCATTGGCCACAACCGCCCTGGCGTGAACATCGGCCTGACTGGTCAAGCCGTAGGTAATAACCCTTTTCCTTATTTGGGCAAGAACCGAAGCAACGTTCGCATCATCCAGACAGACAACCGCCGCCCCATAAAAAGGGAGCTTCTCGATGAATTCCAAGAAAGCGGACTTGATCTCCTCGATATCCTTATAATGATCCAGATGTTCCAGGTCGATATTGGTTACGACCTCAAGAACCGGCGACAACTTCAAAAAAGAACCATCGGATTCGTCCGCCTCGGCAACCAGGAATTCACCCTCGCCCAATTTGGCGTTGGTGCCCAAGCTATTCACCTTGCCGCCGATGACCACGGTGGGATCAAGACCTGCCTCGGCCATCAGCCAGCCGACCATGGAAGTGGTTGTGGTTTTCCCATGACT
>Ga0224510_10001028_pt1 | contig 19242 bp, 13 predicted proteins | sample SF_May12_sed_USG_FD_170161 | JGI IMG/M metagenome (GOLD analysis project Ga0224510, IMG submission 170161) | Sediment microbial communities from San Francisco Bay, California, United States - SF_May12_sed_USGS_4_1 | ecosystem: Environmental > Aquatic > Marine > Sediment | place: USA: California... | reverse complement strand
AGCAACGGCAGGGAGCAACGGCAGGGAGCAACGGCAGGGAGCAACGGCAGGGAATAACGGCAGAGAACAACGGCAGGGAACGACGGCAGAGCCGGGTCGGTACTGCCGTTCTGCCGTTCTGCCGTTTTGCTGTCCTGCCGTCTTGCTGTCCTGCCGTCTTGCTGTTCTGCCGTCTTGCTGTCCTGCCGTCTTGCTGTTCTGCTGTTCTCTTGCCCTATCCCCACAACGTCATCTGCCGCTCCCCCACCGGCACATCCTCGTCAAACGCAGCCGGTCGCAGTCCCACTTCGTCGCGCAGACGGCGCATGCGCTGCGAGAGGGCCTTGCGATAGGCTTCGGGCGCTTCGCGCGCGCGGCGATACCGCTCGCGATACCGCGCGGCGATCCGAGGGAGGGAACGCTCGAGCGCATGCAGGAGTGGCGCGCGGGCACCACCATACACGCGGAGTGCACATCCCGGGGCGAACCGCGCACCTGCGTCGGCGGCGGCGCGGAACAACTCACGCAGCGTCCGCACGTCATCGGTGATGCCCGGCAGCACCGGCGCGCAGAAGATTCCCACGGGGATGCCGGCATCGGCCAACCGGCGCAGGGCGCGGAGTCGGGCGTGTGGCAGCGGTGACCGGGGCTCGATCAGCCGGATGACCGCGGGGTCGAGCGTGATGATCGAGAGGTGGACGGCCACCATGTGCCGTCCGGAAAGGCGGCGCAGTACGTCCGCGTCGCGCGTGACGAGTGGGCTCTTGGTCACGATGCTGATGCGAAGGCCCGGCTGCAACGGGACCGAGACCAAGGTCTCGAGCGCGCGTCGCGTGAGCCGGTAGGTCCGCTCAGCGGGTTGGTACGGATCGGTGGCGGTCCCGAGGGCGACTGTCTGGCGTTCGGCACGCCGAGCCAGACGGCGAAGGTCGCGCACAAGTGCATCCTCGAAGCCACGCTTCACGAAGATGGCGCGTTCAAAGGTCTGCCATGGGTGGTTGACCGCTGCCAGCCGCTTCCGCGTCTCAGCCGGCAGGACACCGCTGGCCTCGGCGCGTTGAACGCCGTAGGCGTGGGCGAATCGCGCGTAGCAGTAGGCGCACCCGAACTCGCATCCGACGTAGGGATTGAGCGACCAGAATCCCATCTTGGTGGACTCGGGCGGGTTGAGCACCGCGTGGACGCGCCGCTCGAGGAACTCGACGCCCCGCTTCCGGACATCGAGGACCGGCAGCGTCACCCGCAGGCCGCCCACCCGCAGCGCGGGCAGTGGAAGCATCCCGACGCCGGGACGCTCCGCGCGCCGCACTCGGGGCATGACCGAATCAGTCCAGAACGCGGTAAGTCGTTGTATTCAGTTACTTTGCCGCTGGAACGACCGGCGTGAGGTGGGCGGTCTGGATTGCTCGGTCGTGGGCGGATGTCGGGCGCCATAACCGAAGATATACCGAAGCTTCAACTACGGCCAGAGGCGGCCTGGCGGGCAATGAGGGCCCGCAAACGAAAGCCGGCCCGGGACACTAGGTCGCCGGGCCGGCTGCTCACTGATCGGTTTCGACTTGGGTCCTAGAAGCCTCCACCAGGTCCGGGGCGTCCACCCCGCATTCCGTGCCGCCCCATGTGCTGCCGATTCGCCAAATCCACGGTGAACGTCTGGTCGCCCACGGTCACCGTCGCGAACTGGGTGCCGTCGAACGTGATCGTCACGTTGCGCTCGTGGGTGGTGCCGTCCCGCGGCCCGCCGGTGATCGTCACCGACACGAACTTCGTGATGGTACCGCCGAGCGGCCAGCTGGTCTCCGTGCGCGGCACCGGGATGATCACGTCCGTCGCGGTCTCCGTACTGGACATGTCCATCTGCATCTCGCCGCCGTCCCGCGTCTGGTGGATGCGGGACATCGTGCCCGAGCCGGTCCCGTTCCAGGTCGCCGACGTCTCGCTGCCCGAGAGACCTTTCACGGTGAAGTCACGTATGCGGCTCACCGAGGAGGATCCCCAGTCTCCGCGATCGAGCGAACCCGTCATCTCAACATGCACCACCACGGATTCCGTGGCCACCGGATCGTACGCCGACTGCGGGGTGCCGCTGGCATCGAAGAACGCGCAAGTCCGCGTCAGGGTCATGCCATTGCGCTCGACGGTGGTGCACTCGAACGCGCCGGGGTTCGCACCAAGGCCGAGGCCAAACCGCCCGCCCGGCCCGCGCATCAGCTCGACATCCTGCCCGGCGGCGTCCGCCGCGAAGAGCGCGACGTCCCGGTCCATCGTCGCCGTCGGGTCACCCGGTCCCGTCCCCTCGCGCCCGCAGGCGGCGACGGTGAGCGTGACCCCAACGATTCCCACTCGAATTGCCGTTCTCACCCAAACCTCCCACAAACGGTATGTCCTCACGCGGCTCGACGGCCGCTCCTCTCCATAGACAGCCGGGACCGGCCCAATGTTAAGCGTAACCCCGCGTCCAGAATCGTGAACGATAGCGCAACCCGCATGCCGCCCGGCGCGAGTCGGCTAACCACAGACCACGCCGCAGCTTGGAGGGGATGCCCGTCTAGGATGCCCCGGCCGGTTCGTCCACCACCAGGGACAGTCCCGACTCACCCACGAACAGAACCTCGAGTTCAGGGCCACGGAGTCGCGGCTGGCGAGACGGGTGGGAGTCCACCCAGTGGCGCAGCTTCTCCTCCGACGGATCGGCCAGGATCTCGGCCAGCTCTCGCTCCGCCCCGACCGCCACGCCTTCACGCAATCGCGCGAGGGTCGCATCGAGCAGGCCGAGCAGCCGTTGGTCACGCCGGCCCGCGGCAGTGCGCGCGAGTCTCAGGAGTCGCCGAGCCAGTGAGCGGCACGCGGGGGATACAGGCGTGGCGACACAGCGTCGGCGGTGCATGACGAGCAGGCGGCGCGCCTGGCGCGTCGCCCATGCCGGGAGCGGTGCCTCGACCTCCCGCGACCCAAGTGCGTTGACGACGGTATCGTCGAACGGCCGATCGTCGAGTCGCGTCACGGTGCGGAGGGCGAAGGGACCGCTCTCCCAGCGCAGGACACAGCACGCGGTGTCTCCTTCGACGACCGCGTAGCCGCGGCTGGCCGACGGACCATCGAGTGCGAGCGTCTCACGGCGCTCCAGCGCGGCGCTCGTGATGGCGGCGCGACCGACCGTGCCGGTGACCGGGACGGGCAGCGCGCGTTGCAGCTCCGCCTTGCGATGGATCGTGGCCAGGAGCTGCAGCGGGTGGTCGATGATATCCGGTGGGCAATACCACGACACGAAGACACGACGATGCCGCGATCCGAGCCGCGCGATGCGGCCGAGCCGCTGCGCGAGCCGGAAGGGGTTCCACGGCAGGTCGTAGTGTACGACCGCGTCTGCGTCCTGGAGATTGAGACCCTCGGAGGCGAGATCGGTGGCCACGAGCACGTCCACACGCATGGCCGCCGGCACGCGTCCACCGCCCTGTGCCTCCGGTGCGAACCGCGCAAGCAGCTCGGCAGCGGGGATGCGGCCGGACGAGATGCGCGCGCTGGTTGCTGAGATGACCCCCACGTGGCACCACCCCAGGCCCCGCGCAATGCCAAGCGCGGTTGCGCGCGCGGCGGTGAACACGATGGTACGCCGGTCGCGGCGCGCCTGCAGCTCCGTGATGAGCGCGCACCGTTTCGGGTCGCCCGGGTTGGTCCGCAGAAGTCCGATCACCCCCGTGATGCGCCGCGACTCGGCGTCCAGCTCCTCGCCATAGGGCACGCGATCGGTGGGCGCGTCGAGCAGCAGTGCGAGCTGGTCATCCTGGCCGTCGAGCAGCAGACGGTGGATGGCGCCGCGCGGCGGAAGCGCGCCGTCTCGGGCGGCCGCGCGTGCCAACTCGATGTACCGGCGATGGCGCCGGAGCGACTCCAACAACGCTTCGGGGGACGACGCAAGCCGGAGGAGGAGGTGGCGATGGAGCAGTGCGCGCCCATCCGGTCCGAGTGGCGGGAAACGAAGTCCGCCAACCGTATCGACGACCTCCGCAAGTGCTTTCGGCGCCAGCGGTGGCAAGCAACTCACCTGCGCGGTGCGGGCCACGGGGATGTGGTGGGTCAGGCGGGCCGTGCGCGCGGTGCGGGCCACGAGGAGGGGGAACACCGCCCCGAGCAGTGCGCTTGGTGAGCCGGCTTCCGCCATCGTCAGGGCAGGCAGCCCGAACGGTGCAAGGGCATGATCGGCCAGGAACAGCCGAAGCAGGTGGACCAGATCGTCGGCCCGATTCACCACCGGTGTCGCGGTGAGGAGCAGGACGCGAGCCGTTCGGACACCGCGCGCCAAGCGGTCGTAGCGTCTGGTGGCGGGATTCCGGAACCGATGCGCCTCGTCAACGATGAGCAAATCCGCGACGGGCACCGACCCACCGCGACTCAGGGCCTCGTGCGTGACGACCCGCCCCGGCACGCCACAGGTGTGCGCGCTCGCGGTCCATTGCGCTCGAAGCGCGGCCGGAATGACGAACGTGACCCTCAGATAGCGGGTGGCGATGGCAAGGGCGACGTACGTCTTCCCCAGTCCGACCGCATCGGCAAGCAGCGCGCCGGAGAAGCACGCGAGCGCACCCGCGATCCGGCGGGCGGCGTCTACCTGATGCGGGAACAGCCAGGGCGGTGGATCCCAGGTGTCGTCGGCTGCCCCGCGCAGGGCGGCGCGGATCGCGCGCGCGGCGGCGCTGGCGGGAATCCGCAAACCGGGGACGTCGAGCAGGTCCCCGGGCTCCCGCACGGCGCGTAGCGCGTCAGCCGAGATCGTCGGCCAGGGCCGTGAGGTCGGCGCGGGCCGCGGCGGAGAGGCCAAGCGCTTCGGCAACCGCCGCGTCGAGATCGTCTTGGCAGATGTCATGGGTCTGGTGGGTGTGGCGGCTCAACGTGACGAGTCGCTGCCGCGCCGGTCCTTGAGGTGGCACCGGCACGACGCTCATCGCGCGGGCATTGTGTCGCCGGTACCCGCCGCGCGCTTCATCGGCACGGAGGCGGAGCAACACGCGAATCCAGGTGCTGTTGAGCGTCGCGGCCAGCGCGAGCGCGGTCGGCGCATCGGCCGTGACGCTGACGTAGCAGGTGTTGAGTGGGATCGGAGCGACAGCGCCGTGGTCGCACACGACCGCGTGTGGCGCCCGGGAGAGATCCGGCCAGACCACGCGATGTCGGGCAAACGCCGCCGCGGTTCGGAACAGGGTCCACACTGGGCCGCCGCGGAAGTCGCTGCGTCGCTCGAGCCGCGCGCGGTGCGTCCGGACCCATCGAGCGGCGAGCGGAGGCAGCGTCGAGCGCAGGGCTTTCGACGATTCGTAGGGCCAGAACACCACGCGATCACTCCGCGCGGCGAACGCGCCGATGTCGCGACCTCGCAGGGCTGGTCGCAGCACCGCGGCCTCGATCCGAATCTCGGCACCGCCCATGCGCGCGACGCAGGTGGGGCCATCCGAGGCGACGATCGTTCCAAGCAGAATGTCGTCGGCCCCGGTCTTCACGCCGAGCATGGGTGGTGCGACCTCGCTGAGTGGCCGTCCCCCGTTGCACAGGCGATCGAGGGCACGGCGCGCGCGGTCTCCCGCGAGGATCCAGGGTCCCGGGCTCGTCAGGGCCTGCTGCGGGACGGTCCGCTCTCGCCGAAAGTCGAGGCCAACGCGATGGTCGGGCGGGGGCGCCGTCTTGGCGAGCACCAGAGCGAGCGGGTAGACCGACGCACGAAACTCCCTTGCCTTGTGGTCCGGGATGCGGTGTACATAGCTGATCGTGGTCTCCCGGACCAGCGCCTGGCGCGCGGTCTCCGCGTAGCCGGCGCTCCCCACCTTGCTGGGCAGCAGGAAGCCCACGGCGCCGCCGGGTCTCGCCAGTTCGACCGCACGCTCCAGGAACGCGACTGCCAGATCCGGCTGGTGCACGAAGCCACGTCGGTCCTCCGCGCGCCACCAGCGGAAGCGCGCTCCGAGTGTCGCCCGGAGATTGGCCGGGAGGCGCTCGGCGCGCACCCATGGCGGGTTGCCGATCACGGCGTCGAACCCGCCCGCGGCCATCACCTTCGGGCGATGCACCTCAAACGAGAAGAACGGAACCGTCCCATGCGCAATGCGTCGTTCCGCCGCGCGGAGTTGTGTCAGGTGTGCCCGCAAAGCGCGATGCCGCGCGCGTGCTGTGGGTGACAGTCCGGCGCGGCGCCCAAACAGATCACGGCCGCGGGCGGCACTCAGGAGATCACGCAATGCCGCGCGGGTCTGCGCGAGTGCCGCGGTCACGCGCTCATGCGCGGCTTCCAACTCTGCGCCGCGCAGGGCGGCGAGCGCCTGCGCGCGCTCGACCCCCCGCGCGGCGAATACCCTACGCCGTGCCGCGGCGACGCGGGTTGTGTTAGATGGCGCAGCCGTGGCACCGAGTGCGCGCACCGCACCGATCGGGTCGAGCAGGGTATCCCCCTGCCGCACGATGCCGTTCAAATTCGGCAGCGGCGCCACGCGCGTGACGTCGGTCTCGGGGTCGTCCGCGATGAGCGCGAGCCAGAGCCGCAGCTCCGCCAGACGAACCGCCACGGGATTGACGTCCACGCCGAACAACTGACGGGCTACGATGCGGCGGCGAAGCCGGACGCGCGCGGCGGAATTCGATACGGCGCCCAACGCGGTCCAGGCGCCGGTCAGCACGTCCAGGGTTCCCAGCAGGAAGGCGCCGGATCCGGCCGCGGGATCGGCGATCCGCAGTCGCACGAGTCGGCGGATCATCGCGGTTCGGACGACGCGTCGCGGCGGGTGCCCTACTAGCAGGCCACGCGCGTCTTCGCTCCCGGCGCCCGTCTGCTCGAGCACCGTGGCGAGGGTGGCAGTGACTATTTCCCGTACGAGTCGCTCGGGCGTGTAGAACGTGCCGGAGGCCTGCCGCTCGCCACTCTGCATGAGGCGTTCGAACGTGCGACCGAGCATGTCCGGCGCGATGGCGTCCACCTGTTCGCCTTCCCGCACGCAGAAGCGGAACCGCTCGAAGACCTGATCGAACGCATCCCGCCAGAACGTGTTCGGGAGCGTGAGTGGCTCCCCGGCCCGCTCGGCGGGATGCGGCTCGAACAGCCCACCGTTCAGATAGGGTACGCGACCGAAGCGCGCATCGGACCGGGTTGCCGGCGGGCGGTTCAGGGTACCGAAGAAGAGCGGATGGAGCACAGAGCGATGAAACCGGCGGCGCGCACCAAGCGCGCTGTCCAGGGCAGTGCGCAGGAAGTCCGCGCGCCCGTCCAGCCAGCCCTTCGCTTGCACGAAGTAGAGAAACAGCACCCGCGTCAGCGGTAGCAGGGCGAGCAGCGCACGGTCTGAGGCGTGCACGCGCGCGGGCACGGCACCCTGCGCACGGAGAAAGAGACCGTGGAACGCCTCGAAAAACCGATCGCTCGCCGCTTCACTTGCGAGCACTTCGTCGGTATGCAGTGCGTGTTCGAGTGCGGTGCTCCCCGGTTTTGGGGCCAGCTCGCCGAGCAACTGGAGATGCAACCGATCGGGTTGCGCCAGCGTGATGGTGAGTACTGGACTACTGGCGACGGTGCCAAGCCGCGGCGCGGCGAGCGCGAGCACCCCATTGCCGATGGCCGCCACCAGTCCGGGTTGGGCCGTGGCGGCAAGACGTCGCGCCATGAGCCGCACGGTCTCAGCAGGATGCTCGGCCGCGGTGCCGATGACGCGGAACGTGCGCCAGCGCGCAACGGACTGCCACTCACCCTCCGTCTCACCTTCGGCGGTAGCGTAGCCCAAATGGGTGAACAGCGAAGGGAGGTCCTCCGCGCGACGGCAGCGTCCAAGCAGGGTGGCGAGCATGGACGCCAACGATGGCGTGCGCGCGGGCGCGGAGTGTCACCGGAATGTTGCAGGTGGGAGTGATTGGTTGCGGGGGGTGGGGAGGAGAAAGGAGGGGCAGAGAGAAGGTGAGGGTGAGCCGCGTTGCTCCTGTTCGCTACTCCATTCTGGTGAGGAGGTCGTCGACCGTGGCGATGAACATCGCGGCGTCGTCCTCGGTCACGACCAGTGGTCCCTTGATCTTGATCACGTTCTCGAACGGGCCATCGGTGCCCACCAGCATACGGCGGCTGCGCAAAGCGTTGATCAGCGTCGCGGCTTCCGCGGTGGCCGGCTCGCGCGTGTCCCGATCGCGGACCAACTCGATACCGATGAACAGGCCGGTGCCGCGCACGTCGCCGATCAACGGATGACGTGACATGAGGTCGCGCAGGCCGTCACGCAGGAACGTGCCCACGTCGAGCGCGTGTTGCTGAAGTGACTCGTCGCGGAGCACGTCGAGCACGGCCATGCCGATGGCGCACGAGACCGGGTTGCCGCCGAACGTGGAGAAGAACTCCATCCCGGCCGCGGCGAACGAATTGGCGATCGCGCGGGTGGTGACGACGGCGCCGATCGGATGGCCGTTGCCCATCGGCTTGCCGAGCACGACGATGTCGGGGACGACCTGCTGGAGCTCGAACGCCCAGAAATGGCTCCCCGCTCGGCCAAAGCCGACCTGAACCTCGTCGAGAATGCACAGGCCGCCGGCCTCACGGACGTGACGGAACGCGGTGGCGAAGTACCCCTCGGGCGGCACGATCTGGCCGCCGCACGAGGGCAGCGACTCCGCGATGAATGCGGCAACCGGGCGATCTGCTGCCGCGATCACCCGCCCCACCTCGTCACCGTACGCGATCCCGGCCGCCCGCTCGGTTCCCTTGTGGGGACCGCGATAGCCGTCTGGCATGGGCACGACGTGCACCCAGGGCTTCGCGTGCCCCGCACCGCCCTTCCCCATGAACTTGTACGGGCTGATGTCGATCAAGGTGCTGGTATGCCCGTGGTAGGCGTTCTCCAGCACCAGTACGTCGCTGTGCCCCGTGTGCGTCCGTGCCAATCGCAGCGCCAGCTCGTTGGCCTCGGACCCGGAATTGACGAAGAAGCAGCACGCGAGTGGTTCCGGGAGTGTTGCACAGAGCCGCGCCGCGTACTCGAGCAGCTCGTCGTAGAGGTAGCGCGTGTTGGTGTTGAGCCGGGCCATCTGCCGCTGGCCGGCCGCGACCACGCGAGGGTGGCAGTGGCCGACGTGGCAGACGTTGTTGTAGAGGTCGAGGTACGGCCAGCCGCGATCGTCGAACAGGAACTGCGCCCTGCCGCGCACGAATCGCACCGGTTCCCGATAGGTCAGCGACAGCGCATCGGAGAAGTGCTGCCGTCGCCGTTCCAGCAGCAGCGCGCGCGGCGCGGGCTGCCCGGCGCCGATCTTCAGGCGCGTGCCCGTCGCAAGGGTCGCCGCCGCCGTGACCGGATCGATTGCCAGCAGTCGTTCGAGGGCACGCCACGCGCGCGGCTCGGTGACGAACCAGGACGTGCGGTCCGGGTCGATGCGCCGCCGGGCCGCCGCGATCAGCACCGAATTGGCGAGCCGTCCCACGATCAGCGGGAACAGCATTTCGACTTCCGGCACCGACAGGGGGCGGATCCCGTGGTACGCCGCCACGATCTCGGCGGCGGCCTCGAGCGGATCAGGCTCGTCGAACACCAGGTAGGTGAGGGCGATCGCGAGGTCGCACACGGTGGGGTTGTAAAGGCAGTCCCCGAAATCGAGGAGGCCGGACACCCGGTCGCCCGAGACCAGCACGTTCTCGTCGTTCAGGTCGCCGTGAATCACGGAGTGCGGGAGCGCGTCGAGGTATGGTCGCGCGCTGGCGACGTACAGCGCGAGCGCCTGGTCCACGAGGTGCCGGCGCTCGGGAGCCACCAGCGAGATCTTGTCCCGCTGGGCCGTGACGGCGGTGAGATCCCACTGGTGGGTGCGGCGCGACGCGCCGTGCGCCACGGGCGCGAGCGCGTAGGCAATGCGCGCGACGCAGCGGCCCACCTGCGCGCGCCGCTGCGGGGTCGCCGGATCGGCCTCGCCCCAGGGAATCCCGGGCACGAACTCGAACACGCGGGCGCGCAGCGCGCCGTCGCCCGGTGGGTCACATTGCGCCTCGAGCAGCCCGCGCCGGGTCGGCATGATGCGTGACACGGCAATGCCCACGCCGCTCGTCGCGATGGCCTCGGCGGCCATCCGCTCGAGGTCCAGCACGTCACCGCCGCCACCCTCCGTGGCGAGCTTGAGCACGAACCGCGCGCCCTGCCTGGTGGTGATCAGATAGTTTTCGTTCTCCCCCGGCAGGCGGGACGCCGTTCCTTCGAGCCCGTACTCGTCGGAGAGAATCGCCGCGATGGCCGCCGCGGGAAGGGGACTCACGGAGACCTTCCCTGATCGAGTCGGCGCGTAGCGCGCTCCAGCGTGATTTCCCGGGCGAGCGCTGGTGGCCAGGTGCCGTCCGCGACTCCCGCTTCCGTCGCCAACCGTTCCCGGGCCACGAGGGCGAGATCCGCGGGGCTGACGAGTCCGGCCTTGCGACCGGCCTCGAGTTCGTCCTCGTCGAGCCACGTCGCGGGCGAACCGTCCGCCGGCAGCCAATGATCGAGGAACAGATCGGTGCAATACCAGTCGCGACCACTCAGGCGGATGGGAGCTCGCAGGTTGGTGTACCAGCCCGTGAACGTGCCGTCGGCCAAATGGAAGCGGCCCACGTCGCGGCACAGCTCAGGGTACACGAACCAGACGACCGGAGCGCCGGCCGAGAGGATCAAGCGGCTCCCGGCGAACGTGTCGTGCCCGTCATAGCGGTCGAGCAGCGTGACCTTCACCGCCGGCTCGTCGAGTACCACGTGCTCCTCGAACACGGTCGTCCCGCGGTCGGGCCGGTGATAGTGAATACGGACGCGTGCCGTCATGGGGTTTGAGAAGTATATTCGCGCGCATGAGACTCCGTACACTGGCCGTCCTCCTGCCCCCAATCGCCCTCATGGGCTGCCGCCCCGCGATGCCCGACACCGCCGCCCTGATCCACGAACGCATTGCCGCCAGCGGCGCGGAAGTCGGCCTTTACTACCGACATCTCGGCCGCCCGGACTCGCTGCTCCACGACCCCGACGTGCGCATGCACGCCGCGAGCACCATGAAGGTGCCGGTCATGATCCAGGTGTATCGGGATGCGGATGCCGGGATGTTCGCACTCGACGACCGTATCCCCGTAGTCAATGAATTCCCCTCCCTGATCGACGGATCGGCCTTCAGCGTGACTCCGACCGATGACAGTGATACGACACTCTACGCACGTGTCGGCGGCGACGCGACCATTCGCGAGCTGGTCGAGTTGATGATCACGGTCTCGAGCAACCTCGCCACGAACATCCTGGTTCAACTGGTTGGCGCCGAGCGGGTGACCGCCACGCTGCGGGAGCTGGGGGCCGACTCGATCGAGGTGCTCCGCGGGGTCGAGGACGGCAAGGCCTACGAGGCGGGGGTGTCGAACACGACGACCGCCCGCGATCTCGGCCTCGTGGCCGCGGCCATCGCCGAGGATCGGGCGGCGAGCGGCACGGCGTGCCGGGACATGGAAGCGGTGATGACGCGGCAGCAATTCAACGATGCCATCCCGGCCGGCGTGCCGGCCGACGCCAGCGTCGCTCACAAGACCGGGGAGATCACCCGCATCCATCACGACTTCGGCATCGTGGCGGCGGGTGACGGCACCCGCTACGTACTGGCCATCATGGTTCGCGGGCTGGAGTCCAAAGACAGCTCGGCCGCGTTGATGGCGGATCTCAGCCGTCTCGTCTACGAGCGCGCCGTCCGCCGCTAGGGCGCCGCCGGCTCCCCGCCGCCAGGCGTCGGCGGTGGCCCGCCTCCCAGCTTGAACAGGCGGAATCCCGGCGCTTGATACGACTTGGGCAGGTAGTCCTGCGGGAGCGCGACCTGATTGCCGTCGCGATGCGCGCCGTAATGCGGTGACATGATCTCCACGCCCGCCTCGTTGAAGGCATCCTGAATGTGCTGGTGCAGCTCCGAGTAGATCCGGGGCATCTTGCTCGGCGCCTCGGTGTACACGTTCAATTCGTAGCTCACGTAGAAATCGTCGAGACTCGTCTGGAGCACGAACGGCTTCGGTTCCGGCATGAGGTTGCTTGTGCGAGCGGCGGCGTCGAGCAGCAGACTGTGGACCTGCTTCCACGGCACATCGTACCCGATCGTGACGCCGGTGTGCAGAATGACCCCGCCGTCGTCGGCGGTCGAGCTGTAATTGATGATGTGACTGGACAGGACCATCGCGTTGGGGATGGTGATGTCCACGTTCTTCGATGTGCGGACCCGAGTGACGAGCAGTGTCCGCTCGATCACGTCGCCCGTGGTGTCGGCGATCTTGACGCGATCGCCGAGCTCGAATGGTCGCATGTACGTGATCACCACGCCGGCGATCATGTTCCCGATCGCCCCGGCGGAGCCGAGCGACAGCAGGACGCCGAAGAAGACGGACACCCCCTTGAACGCGTCCGATCCAGACCCCGGCAGGTATGGGAAGATGATGACGAGAGCGAACGCCATGACGAGGAAGCGGACGATCTTGTACGTGGGATCGGCCCACTCGGCGTAGAACCCGCTGAAGTGCAGTGCGCCGCTGCTGATGCCGTTGAAGAAGAGTTGGATGAACTTCAGTCCGTAGTACGTCACCGCGACGATGACGGCGATATAGAAGACGTTCGGGATGTAGCCCAGCAACGCGACGCCGACTTGGCGTAACGGTGTCAGCACCCACTCGAAAAACCGGTTGGCGTACGGTTCGGTCCAGGGGAAGAAGTTGAGCAGGAGCGGGATGTACCAGAAGATCAGCAGGGCGATCAGCGCGATGCGAGTGACGCGGGCGCCGAGGATCAACACGTCCGTGGCGCGTTCGGACGACAGCAGGACCAAACGCTGCAGGCGGATGGCTGGTACGCGGGTACCTCTCCAGGACTCGAACCGTGCCTCCACCGCGGGGAAGAAGCGGTTCATCAGCTTGATCGCGACGACGAGGAGCGCCGTCGCGAGCAGCGCGAATGCCAGTCCGATCAGGATCGTCCGGATGATGCCCCACACGGAAATGCTGGCGAGTGCCTTCGCGATGATGGCGGCGCGTTCCGCAGCGAGCGAGTCCCGGGGAATCCCGGCGCTGAGCGCATCCGCTTGCAGCACCGACGTGACGATGACCTCACCGAGCCGAACTTCCGCGGCGTCACCTTGGTAGACGACGTACACGGAGTCCGTCTTGCGGGTTGGCGCATCGGCCGCTCGCTCGAGCCGGTCCTGGGCGGCACGAGCCCGGTCCGCCGGGCTGAACGGGCCGATGTGGGCCTGGATGTAGAACAGCGTGTCGCCGCGGAACACCACCGGTGCCCCTTGCGGGACCACAGGGGTTTGTGCGGAATCCACCTGCGCTTGGACAGGGCTCACGCAGACAACTGCGAACAGCAACCACGAGAACGGGGTGCGCATGGTCAGAACCCCAACTGGAAGTTCACCAGCAACTGGTGATGGTCGAAGGTGGCGTCATCCGTGTCGATCAGGTAGTTGACCTGAATCTCGGTCGCCTTGGTAGGCCAGACGTTGTACCCCAGCAGGAGCACGTGGCTCGTCGGGTTGGTTACCGACCGCAACTGATCCCAGCGCACGAGTGCCTGCATCTTGGGGGTGAGCATGTAGCCGGCCGTGGTGTGGAAGCCCCAGGGTTCCGTGGTGGCGCCGGCCGTGGTCTCGAGGTGTGCGTAGATGAACTCGCCACTGACCACGAGCCGGTCGATCGTCAGCCGGGCATCGGCACCCACCAGTGTGCGGTCGCCCGCGAAACTGGTGGACACCCCGGGAATGAGGACATCGCTGTCCCGACTGAACGCGATGTTGGCGCCCACCAGCAGCTCCGGCGACCCGTCTCCATCGGCCCGGATCGGCCGGCCGGCCGCCCGTGCCGCCACCATCATGCCGTTGCCGTCGTTGCCGGAGGTGAAGATGCGGTTGCCGTTGAAGATGCCCGCCGTCAGGGTCGCCGGCCCGTCGTTCCGGCCCAGCGTGACGTCGGCTCCAACCTGCCGGCCGGGTGCAAGGGCGGTCACCATAGTGGCGCGATTGACGAAGTCGATGCTCCCGCCGTACGTGAGGAACTCGTAGCTGAACGGCGCCTTGAACTGTCCCGCGCTCATCGCCACCGTCCCCGAGAACCGATACTTGATCTGCGCGTCGAGGATGGCGGGCCCGCCAGTGAAGTTCGTCTGGAAGAGATAGCCGAAGCCGTTGTCGAGCTCGCCGCTGAGGCGGAGACGGGCATTCCCGAGCAGGAACCCGTTGCTGCCCACCACCGTTCGCTCGATCTGGAAGTCGGCAACGGCTTGCATCAGGGTGCCGATCGTGAGATAGGGCCGCTGGAACGTCGCGACGAGCTGGTCGAACCCGGGCTCCTCGTCCTGGGCGAGCACCGTCGCAGGCATGGCGAACAGGCAGCACGCGACGGCCATCCAGGTGAGCTTCATAGTCGATCTCCACAACCACTGGTGTCGGGGGGCCGCGAACGGGAATCCCGGGCCGGGCCAGCGTGCCGGCCCAGCGATCGGGCGGCGGAGGTGCGTGCGCTCGGCCCAGGCCGAAGGGGTGAAGATACCGGCCGCCGTGCGGAACTTCTATGGGGCTGCGGGCGCCGACCCAGAGCCGTCCGCCAGTCGGACTCGCAGCTCCGGCACCGCGACGATTTCGTTCGTGGCCGACGCCAGTGCCACCCGCCCGCCGGTCTCGTCGACCGCGTCGAGCAGCCGTGAGAACAACCGGTCCTTGGTGATCCGCCGACGGGTGTAGTCCACCACGTACCGCACGGTGAACTCCATCCAGTTGTCGTTCGCAACGAGCGTCACCAGCGGATCGACCCGCGCGTCCTCGATGCGGTACTTCCGAACCATCTCACGCCAGGACGTCTTGGCGGTCTCCGCATACTCGGCAACCTCGTCCCGCACGAGGTTCTCCAGGATCTGACGGGCGAGCCGGTGGTCGCTACCATACCGGATCGGGACCGTGATCTCGTCCCACAGGAACGGGAAGTCACCGGAGTAGTTGAAGACCGGCTCCTTGAACACGAACGAGTTCGCCACCCGCACGATGCGGCCGTTGTACAGGTCGCCACTCACCCACTGGCCACATTCCATGATCGTGGTGCGCAGCACGCCGACGTCGATCACGTCGCCGCGGATTCCGCCGAGTTGCACCCGGTCGCCGACCTTGTAGAAGTTGCCCAAGGCCACGGCGACCCACCCGGCGACGCTGGCGATCACCTCCTGGAGGGCGAACGCGATGCCGGCACCGGCCACGCCAAGCGCCACGGTGAGGCCGCCGAGCTGGCTGCGGAACACGACGGTGAGGAAGACGAACGCGACGACGTAGCCGAGAAAGGAGACGAACTTGCGCGCGCGGTAGCGAGTGTCGGTGTCCCGGATATAGCGGCCGAGCGAGGTACGGGCCGCGCGCACGAACACGGCAATGAGGACCAGGCCGACGCCGACGGTCACCAGGCGGGCCACCGTCGGATCGTACAGCCAGTCGCGCAGCGTGGTTTCCATCACACACCTCCGCCATGAGCGCGGGGATCGTCATCGCCGGCTTCGTGCCGCCCGCCCAGATGCTCGGCCAGGAACCGCTCCGCTGCCGCATAGAACTTGAGACGGTTTTCCGGCTTCGCAAACCCGTGACCTTCGTCCGGGAACAGCATGTACTCGTGGGGGATCCCCTTGGCCTCGAGCGCCGCCACGATCTGCTCGGACTCGGCCTGCTTCACGCGGGGATCATTCGCTCCCTGAGCGATCAGGAGGGGAATCCGGATGCGGTCCACGTACGTGAGCGGCGAGCGGGACCGCAGGAACTCGGCCTCCGTGTCAGGATCGCCGACCCGCTCCTTGAGCATCGCGAGGAACGTGGACCAGTAGGGCGGGATGGTCTCGATGAACGTGATCAGATTGCTCGGGCCCACGATGTCCACGGCACAGCGGAACAGCGCCGGCGTGAACGTCGCTCCGGCGAGCGCCGCGTACCCGCCGTACGAACCGCCGTAGATGGCAACCCGCTCCGGATCGGCGTAGCCCTGGGCCACCGCCCACTGCACGGCGTCCACGAGGTCGTCGTGCATCTTGGCGCCCCACTCGCGGTTCGCCGCGTTGACGAAGTCCTTCCCGTAGCCGGTGGAGCCGCGGAAGTTGACCTGCAGGCAGGCGTACCCGCGGTTCGCAAACCACTGCGCCTCGGGGTCATAGCCCCAGACGTCGCGGTGCCACGGGCCCCCGTGCACGTTGAGGACGAGCGGGAGGAGTGGGAGCAGGGGGAGGGGTGGGAGTGTCAGGTAGCCTTCCAGCGGCAGGCCGTCGCGCGCGCTGAGCGCGATGGGGCGCATCTCCGCCAAGGTGTAGCCGGCAAGGTCGGGCCGCGTGTGGAAGAGGTAGGTGCCGCGCTGCGTCCCGCGGTCGTAGACCCAGTAGGACACCCCACCGGCATCCTGGGTGTAGGCAACGATCCAGCGATCGTCCGCGTGGGTGCGGTCCACGATGTCGAAATCACCCGGGTTCAGGGACCGTAGCGCGGCCACGTCGTCCGCGAGGTCCGCATCGAGCACACTCCACTCCTGACGGGCGCGGGTGAACGAGACGAGCTGGACTTCTCGCGTATCCGGATGCACGACCACCCCGCCGACGTCGTAGCGCGGGTCCTCTGCAACCACGCGGTGCGTGCCACTCACGAGGTCCATTCGCAGGAGACGAGTCGCGTTGACATCGCGCGAGTCGAGCAGGTACAGCGCGCGGCCATCAGCGGTAAACCCCAGGGGACCACTGGTGAGCGCATCGGCCGAGTTCCAGGTGATCAGGTCCTGCCAGGCGTCGTCATCGGTGTCCCGGAGTCGGAGCACTGATCCCCCGTCCGGCGTCATCGCCATGGCGCCGCGGACCACGAGGTCCCGATCGGCCACCCAACTCGCCACATCCCCGGGGTTCTTGGCCACCAGCGTCAGGGCATGGGTCCGAAGATCGACGTGATAGACGTCGTGCAACCGCTCGTCGTCCCGGTTCATTGCGAGCAGGAGCTCATGGGGACGGCGTTTGTCATGCGCCAGGAGCTGAACCTGCACCTTGGGGTAGGGGGTGAGATCCTCATCCGCCCCGGACGCCGGATCGACCTTGTGGAGCCGCCAGTTCTCGTCACCGCCGTCATCCTGGAGGTAGAGGATGTGACGGTTGTCGTGGGCCCAGGTGTAGAACCGTACGCCCCGATCGGTATCGCGGGTGACTGGCCGCATGGCGGTGCCATCAGACTGGCCCACCCAGACGTTGAGCACCCCGTCGAGGGGCGCCAAGTACGCCAGCCGGGACCCGTCGGGCGACAGCTCGGCGCTCGCCTTCTCGGGATTACCAAACAGGACGTCGCGCGGAATCAGCGGTGGGAGGTCGGCGTCGGACATGGGGGGGAAGATAGTGGCGGCAGCCGTTGGCCGTTTGCCGTTGGCCGTTAGCCGTTAGCCGTTAGCCGTTGGCCGTTGGCCGTTGGCCGTTGGCCGTTGCCGTTAGCCACTAGCCGTTGGCCACCCTTCAGAGAGGGTGCCCGCTCGGCGGACCACCGTTCCGGACCGCTGCCCCCGGCTAACGGCCAACGGCTAACGGCTAACGTATCAACCGCGTCTCCGTCTCCCGATGAGGCCACCATAGGCGATCACGTTGATCACGATCACGGCGATACCGAGTGTGATCTGGACGCCGCGCGTGAGACCTGCGGGATAGACGAGGGGAATGATGTAATGTTCGATGAATCCGCCGGTGTAGCCCGCGCCACCCGCGGCCCGCCGCAGATCGTTCTCGAGTGGTGTGAGCGGGCAGATCCAGCCGGCGAACTCGATCAACGCACCCCACACGGCCACGGGGATGTGGATCCACGCGACGCGGCGCCACCGCCAGGTGACGAAGCCGCCCGCGACCACGAACGCCACGAACAGGAAGTGCAGTCCGACCAGGACGTCGGCCAGGATCCGCGCGGTCATGCGATCAGGGCGAGTAGCGGACCGTCACGCGCAGGCCATAGTGATCGGACACCGGGGGATCGTTGAGGCACAGGGACGGAGGCTCCGGTCCTAGCGCCAATCCGGACCCGCGGAGGAACACGTGGGTGAGCCGTCGTGCCGGCCGGTGCCAAGGGACGTAGCGCGCGAACGGGTTGTGTCGCGGGTCCATCGTGGCGATGCCCTCGCTCCGTCCATTTGCCACCTCGTGGAAGCCCGCCTGGAGCATTTCGACATGGCCGGTGGGGCCCCGCTCGCTGTGCTCGAACTCGAGGTCCCAATTCCAATCGCCGGCCAGGATGGTTGGCTGGTCAGGCGTGCTCACGGCACGCTGGAGCAGATGCCTGGTCTGGATGGTGCGCACGTGGGCATCGAGCGGCGTGTTGCCCGCGTAGAGATGGACATTACCCACGAGGAGATCGCCACTCGGCGTCGCGATCCGGGTCCACAGACAGCCCTTCCAGCCGATCCGCTCGTCCAGCTTCATCCCGCGAAACCGCCGGGCGCGCTGATAGCGAACGGTGTGCACCGGCCAGCGGGACAACGTGAGCAAGCCCCCCGCAGCGTCCATCGGCAGGAACCCGACCCAACGGCGCCGAGCCGCGAAGGCATCGGCGTGCATGTGCGGCAGGAGCCTGAGGATCTGGCGGCGCAGCCGAGGTCGGAACGCTTCCTGAATCAGGATGATGTCGGCGTCGAGGGTCGGGAGCCCCTCGAGCAGGCGGCGGTGACGGAGTCCCCGCTGGGTGCGGGGCAACCTGACCGGGAGGTCCCAGATGTTGATCGAGACCAGCCGGACCGTCAGCTCCGTCACGGTGCCGGGTCGCCGTCAGTCGTTCGGCGAACCACCGCGACGGCTGCCACATCGCCGGTCACGTTGACCACCGTCCGGAACATGTCCGGGATGCGGTCGATCCCGAGCAGCATGCCGATCCCGTCGAGGGGAACGCCAAGCGCCAGGAGCGCGGGTGGCAGGGTGACCACGCTCGCGCTCGGGACGGGAGCGATGGTGAGCGCCACGAGGAATGTGGCGAGCAGTGCGGCTGCGTAGGCGCCGGGCGAGATGGCGGCCCCGTAGAGGTGACCGAGGAAGATCACGGCACTGCCCTGGTAGAGTGCGCTACCCGAGCGGTTCACCGCGGCCGCGATCGGCAGGACGAAACTCGCGAGCGGGCGCGGCAGCTCCAGCCGGTCGGTGGCTTCGAAGAGCGCGGGAAGCGTCGCCACCGAACTGGTCGTCGTGAACGCGATGGCGGCGGGCTCGAGGGCGGCTCCGAGAAACCGACTGCCGGAGATCCGCGCCACCTTGACGACGA
>Ga0224510_10001026_pt1 | contig 19290 bp, 15 predicted proteins | sample SF_May12_sed_USG_FD_170161 | JGI IMG/M metagenome (GOLD analysis project Ga0224510, IMG submission 170161) | Sediment microbial communities from San Francisco Bay, California, United States - SF_May12_sed_USGS_4_1 | ecosystem: Environmental > Aquatic > Marine > Sediment | place: USA: California... | reverse complement strand
CCAAATTCTTGAAGCGGTAAAGAAGGGTCAAGAGGGAGCCCGAAACAGAAACCCTCCGAATACCCTGTATTGGCGATTTGGTTCATTAGAAGAACATTTCCAGCCGCATGGATTTCTTATGACTAAACTAAGCGGGATTGCCGTGATGGCCGGGCATTTTGCTCTGCGAGGGGAGCAACCCACCTCCCAGGATATTCAACGGGTATTAGACGAGGAGGTCATGCAGGTCGTGGTCATGATTTTTGGTGATACCCCCACGTTCGCCAGGGACAGCTATCTTTTACTCAAGCAAGGCAATCGGCTGATTAAGCCTGATCGAATCCGATTTGATGCGCGGGCTTCGCCGATAAGTCAAAGACAAGGAGAACCTGTGTTCCGTGCAAAGATTGTGGCCTCTTTTGTCTATGGGGCATTTGATTTGGAAGCTCCCACCACCATTAAAGTCTTTCCTGGGGCCGGAGGTGAAATGACGTTTGATCTGGATTTTTCTGCCATTCCATGAATCGCATTGGGAATGTGCAAACGACTGACTTGATGCCATCTGACCGATTCGCATGTACATGAAGCCCCTTTATGCTGACATTATTGCCGTGGGCTCCGAATTGCTTCTTGGCGGGCGAGTGGATAGCAATTCCGTATTTGTTTCGAATCTTCTGGCCGAGTGCGGAATTGCTGTTCGAAAAAAGATTTCCGTAGGGGATCATAGGGCCGATATTCAAGAGGCCCTTCGCGCGTCCTTAAAGCGAGCTGACGTGATTGTCTTGACTGGGGGCCTCGGTTCAACACTGGATGATTGTACCCGTGAAGCTGTTGCAGAGACGTTTCGGCGACCACTTATCCGACGAAAACAGGCCTACGAAAATTTACAGGAACGGTTTCGGCGTTTTGGAAGAGCGGTCACTCCTCTCCTGGCCAAACAAGCCCTCATTCCCTCCGGAGCGAGGATGTTGGCGAATCCCGTGGGCACGGCTTCCGGTTTTTTGATGCGTGAGGGACAATCGGTGATTGTTGTCTTGCCTGGTGTTCCTCGCGAGGCCAAAGTAATGATGGCCTCTCAGGTTCAACCGGCACTCCGGAAGATCTTCAAAAGCACCAGGCGGTATTGGTTTCATGCCTTTAACACTTTCGGATTGCCCGAAACCGATGTCCAAAAGCAATTGGACCTTATTCTGATGGACTATGCCAACACTCAGTTTGGTCTGTTGGCTTCCCCCAGGGGGGTAAAAGTCACCGTGAGTTGTTGGGTGGTCGGCGACTCCCAATCCTCCGTTAAAAAGAAAGAGCAGTCTCCGTTCTTTCCTGAATGGAATCACCTTATTAAGCAGGTGCGTGATTGTTTAGGGCCATGGCTATTTTCTGAAGGTGAACGAACCATGGAAGAAATCGTAGGAGAATTATTACGAGGGCACTCCTGGACGATTGCGTTAGCTGAATCCTGTACGGGAGGGTTAATTGCTCATCGATTGACCGATGTGCCAGGAAGTTCTCTCTATTTAGACAGAGGAGTTGTGTCCTACAGTAATCAATCGAAAAGAGAATGTGTGGGGATTCCTGCCCCGTTGCTACGTCGGTATGGAGCCGTGAGTTCTCACGTGGCTGAGGCTATGGCCAAAGGGATCAGAAGGCGCAGTCGAGTCGATCTGGGAGTTGGGGTTACAGGAATTGCCGGTCCCGGGGGAGGCACTGTGAAAAAGCCTGTTGGCCTGGTTTATGGAGCGATTGATGGACCACGAGGGACTCAGTGTCGACGCTGGCAGTTTTGGGGGGATCGAACAGAAATTAAACTGAAAACTTCTCAGGCGGTCTTAGATCTGATTCGTCGATATGCCAATGAAGCTGCAGTCTAATCATAGGAGTCTGAGAGTTTTTCTTGCCGTAGAACTCTCCAGGAACTTATGCGAGAAAGTGGCCGAGCTCCAACAGGAACTTCGAGTCACGTTGCCAAGGATCAATTGGGTGCGCCCTGAGTCGATTCATCTCACGTTGAAATTTCTTGGATATGTTGCACCTGCCATGGTGGAGCAACTCTTGACCGCGATTGAGCCTATCCGGAAAAGTCAGACTTCTATCATGTTGGAGATTCAGGACCTTGGGGTCTTTCCTCATATTCGATGTCCACGCATATTGTGGATTGGATGTACTGGTGACCTTCCTTCTTTGCTCAATCTTGTTTCTCAAATCGAAGGTGCAATGGAACCGTTAGGTTTTCCCCTTGAGGAAAAGGCCTATCATCCTCATTTGACCCTGGCCAGGATTAAGCATGACAATTCCAAAGTGGGTAGCGTGCTGGCTCACTTAGGCTTGTTGGAGCAACCCCGGAATCTGGGGCCATTGCTCATTGACCGGATCACACTCTTTCGGAGTGATTTGAGCCCTAACGGTGCGGAATATACCTCTCTGTGGACGGTCCCATTGAATGAGGCAGGATCAGGTCCTTTAACCTAAGATAATCATTTACCTGCCAAGGAGGGTGGGGTAAGATACCCGCCACTTTGAAATCCAGGAATATTGAACAAAAGGAACCATCATGGCAGAACGCGCAGCTCCTCAAAAAGAAACACAAAAAGACGGGAAAAAACGGGCGCTGGATTTGGCTCTGACCCAGATTGAAAAGCAATTTGGCAAAGGGGCGATCATGAAGCTGGGGACCGAAGAGGTTCCTCATGATATTCCGGCAATTTCGACCGGGTCTCTCGGGCTCGATATGGCACTGGGTATCGGAGGGTTACCACGAGGTCGGGTCATTGAGGTGTTCGGGCCTGAATCGTCTGGGAAAACCACGTTGTGCTTGCATGCGATTGCCGAGGCTCAGAAGGCCGGCGGGGCGGCGGCCTTTATTGATGCTGAACATGCGCTGGATATCAGCTATGCCAAAAAGCTGGGTGTGCAAACAGATGATCTGCTGGTGGCCCAGCCGGATACCGGCGAACAGGCGCTGGAAATTGCCGAAACGCTGGTCCGAAGTGGAGCATTAGATATCATTGTTGTTGATTCAGTTGCGGCCCTGGTCCCTCGTGCCGAAATTGAAGGGGAGATGGGAGATTCCCATATGGGGCTCCAGGCGAGATTGATGTCCCAGGCCTTGAGGAAATTGACCGGTGCCATTTCCAAATCTCAAGCTTCGGTGGTGTTTATTAACCAGATTCGGATGAAAATCGGTGTCATGTTTGGCAATCCTGAGACCACGACAGGGGGTAATGCGTTGAAGTTTTATTCTTCAGTGCGGTTGGATATTCGCCGGATTGAATCGATTAAAGAAGGCCAGGAAGTCATGGGGAGCCGGGTACGGGTGAAAGTGGTCAAAAATAAAATGGCGCCACCCTTTAAACAAGCCGAATTTGATGTGATGTTTGCGGAAGGCATCTCCAAAGTTGGGGAATTAGTGGATTTGGGCGTGGAGCGCCGGATTATTGAAAAAGCCGGAGCGTGGTATTCTTACAAAGAAGAACGACTGGGGCAGGGCCGTGAGGCGGTGAAAACCTTTTTGAAAAGTAATCCTGATATTGCTCAGGATATCGAGACGCAATTACGAAAAAGTTATGGCCTCTCGGTGGAATCTCAGAAAGACGAATCATCCACGCCTGCCCGTCCGGATCCGAAAAAGCAGCCGGGGCGCGTGGCTGACCCGGCCAAGTGACATTCATTATGATCACCGTCATCTCTATCCAATACATATAGGCCGGCTATGATCGCGACCTCACTTGAACTCCGACGGGCGTTTGTCGACTACTTTGGTGCTCGTGGGCATACCGTAGTTCCCAGCGCCCCTCTCATTCCCCAAGCGGATCCTACTCTGTTGTTTACTAACGCGGGAATGAACCAATTTAAACGGGTGTTCCTAGGTGAGGAATCTCGCCCATATGTCCGGGCCGTTTCGATTCAAAAATGTATGCGGGCTGGAGGAAAGCATAATGATTTAGAAAATGTGGGGTTTACCCGCCGACACCATACGTTTTTTGAAATGTTGGGAAATTTTTCCTTTGGAGATTATTTCAAAGAAGAGGCTATTGCCTTCGGGTGGGAATTTCTTACTCAGATTGCCGGTCTGCCAGCTGATCGATTGTGGATTACCGTGTTTCGTGATGATCAGGAGGCGTATGATATTTGGCAAAAACGCATGGGCGTATCAGAGAGTCGTCTAGTTCGGTTGGGTGAAAAGGATAATTTCTGGCAAATGGGGGAGACGGGTCCCTGTGGCCCTTGTAGCGAAATTCTCATTGACCAGGGCGAGGCGTTCGGTTGTGGGAAGTCTACTTGTGCGGTCGGTTGTGAGTGCGACCGATATCTTGAGATTTGGAATTTGGTTTTTATGCAGTTTGATCGGGATATGGCTGGGACCCTGAATCCTCTCCCTAAGCCCAGTATCGATACGGGGATGGGATTAGAGCGGTTGGCAGCTGTTACCCAGGGGGTCGCATCAAATTACGATAGCGATGTGTTCCGTCCAATTTTGGACAGTATTGGGAAGGGGACCGGCCATGTGTATGGTGCCTCTGGAAAGGCTGATCGCTCGATGCGGGTGATTGCCGACCATCTGCGGGCGATGACGTTTTTGATTACTGATGGGGTGCTCCCTTCAAATGAAGGGCGTGGTTATGTCTTGCGACGAATTATGCGTCGGGCCTCACGACATGGGCGGCTGTTAGGCGTAGAGCGAGAATTTTTATTCGACCTGGTGCCCTCTGTGGTTAATCACATGGACGTGGTGTACCCCGAGCTTCGTTTAATGGGGGATACCGTTTCTGAAATTGTCCAGGGTGAAGAATCACGGTTTATTGGAACTTTAGAGCAGGCCTTGCCTCTTCTCAATCAAATTTTGGCTGAGGCGAAACAACAAGGGAAAAAGCAGCTAGAGGGGGAACCGGTTTTTAAATTGTATGATACGTATGGATTTCCGCTTGATCTGGTAGAAGAAGCCGCACGAGAAGAAGGGTTAGATGTCGACCATACCGGCTATCAACAGGCGCTGGAAGAGCAGCGTGATCGAGCCAGAAAAACTGCCAGGTTTAGCCAGGCCGCTTCTCGAACCGAACTGGTGAGTGCCATTGAGCAATTTCCTCTGACGCAGTTTGTGGGTTATGGCCATCAGCAAGCCGATGGGACGCTGCTTGGAATCGTGAAAGATGAGCATGTGATTCAAGAGGCCAAGCAAGGAGAGACGGTTGAATTTATCCTGGATACGACCCCTTTTTATCCTGAAGGGGGAGGACAGGTTGGGGACCAGGGCACCTTGGTTGGTCCTTCGGCAAGAATTGCGGTGCAGGATACCACCAAGGTGGCGAAGGGTTGGTTTCTGCACAAGGGGCAAGTCATCGAAGGATCAGTCCACGTGGGAGACTTTCTCACCGCTTTGGTGAATAACCAGCTGAGGCAGAGTGCTGCGCGAAACCACACGGCGACTCATCTTCTTCATGCCGCGTTGCGGGAAATCTTAGGTCCCCATGTGAAGCAATATGGGTCCCTGGTGGCCCCGAATCGCTTGCGATTCGATTTCTCCCATTTCAAAGGCTTGACCAGCCGAAACGTCGAAGAAATCGAAAATCTCGTCAATGAGCAAATCCGAAATAACACTCTTGTACAGGTTGAAGAAATGGGAATACAAGATGCCCTGGGTCGAGGGGCATTGGCTTTTTTTGGCGATAAGTATGGGGAGCAGGTTCGGGTGGTAGAAATGGGTTCATTCAGTAAGGAATTATGTGGAGGAACGCATTGTTCTCGAACCGGTGATATCGGTCTGTTTCGAATTGCCTCCGAAGGGGGGATTGCAGCAGGTGTCCGGCGGATTGAGGCCCTAACGGGTGAAGGCGCGTTGACTCATGCTCAACATCAGGAGGCCGAATGGAGAGACCTGGCCGCCGTGTTAAAAGCCAGTCCACAGGAAGTTGTTGAAAAAGCGAAAAAATTGCTCACGACTCTTCGGGATACTGAACGTGAATTAGAGCGAGCAAAGCAGAAAGTACTTGATCAGCAAGGTGCTGGCCAGGAAGCATCTATACAAGAAATAGCCGGGATGCCTGTCCTCATCCAACGGGTAGATGGTCTGAATATCCAGGAATTACGGACCTTTTCGGATAAGCTCCGGCATAAAGTGCCTTCAGGCCTTTTGGTTTTAGGGTCCGTCAAAGAAGAAAAAGTGTCGTTGTTGGTCATTGTGGGGAAAGAACAGGCCAAGAAACTACCGGCAGGAAAGGTGGCTCAACACGTTGCCCAATTCGTCGGTGGGTCGGGAGGGGGACGACCGGATATGGCTCAGGCTGGAGGAAATCAACCAGAACATTTAGATGTCGCATTGAATAGCGTGTATGATTATGTCACCTCACAATTAAGTGCATAGGCGAAGGAAGCGGTTCCTTCAGCATCATGTTCAGTTGAAATGGTTCCCCTGAGGAACAGACAAGCAGTCAGGAGGAAAGGGAGCATTGTGACGTGGTTCTTTTTCGCCGGACAGTGGTAGGACTGTTGTCGGGTGTGTTGATTGGCCTCTTAGCCATGGGCGGTTTTTTGTGGCTGAATCAACCAATGGGCGGGCCAATCCAACCTCGCCTCGTTGATATTCCCCCAGGCACCCCCTTTACTCAAGTCTCCCAAATTCTCCGTCAGAATCATCTTGTCGGACCGGAATGGTTTTTTACCATCTTGGGGCGGGTACAGCGGGTCGATCGAAAAATTATTCCAGGGGAATATGAACTGCATACGGGAATGCGACCGACTGAGTTGCTGGAAAAGCTTGTGAAGGGTGAGGTGCATCAATATGCCCTCACCATTCCGGAAGGCTATAACGTCCTACAAATCGCCGACATCCTGGATCAAAAAAACCTTGCGCCCAAACAGGATATTCTTCGATTAGTTCGTGATCCGGCCTTTATTCGGAGCCTCAATGTTCAAGCACCAACTCTGGAGGGCTATCTCTTTCCTGATACCTATCAGTTTTCTCGATACACTCCACCAGAATCCATCATTCGAACGTTCGTCAACCGATTTCATGAGGTCGTGACTCCAAACCTCAAAGACCGAGCCACCGTTATGGGCATGACTCTTCAAGAGGTTTTGACCCTGGCGTCGGTGGTTGAAAAGGAAACGGGGCTGGCTGCTGAACGACCCTTAGTCGCCGGGGTGTTTCATAATAGACTTCAGAGGGGCATTCCCCTGCAGAGCGATCCCACTGTTATTTATGCCCTCGAATCTTTTGATGGGAATATTCGGAAAGCCGACCTGTCCGTGAATAGTCCCTACAATACCTATAAGGTTCGCGGGCTTCCCCCTGGACCTATTGCCAACCCTGGTTTGGCCGCTATCCACGCGGCGCTCTATCCAACGCAAACCGATTTTGTGTATTTTGTGGCCCGTAATGATGGGAGTCATCAATTCTCTGTCACGTTAGCCGAGCACAATAAAGCGGTGGATAAATATCAACGTCAGTTGAATGGTAAACGTGCTTCGTAATTGAGTGTTTTTACCGGTTCCTCTATGAATATTCATGAAACACTGCTCAGCCTGGGCCTAGAGCTACCTGCGGTGCCAGGTCCTGTCGGGTCATACGTCCCGGCTCGTCAGGCAGGGGATTTAATCTTTGTGAGCGGCGTGTTGCCTTTTCGGCATGGTAAAATTGAGCAAATCGGGAAGTTGGGGAGAGAACTGACAGTCCAGGAGGGAGTTGCCGCTGCACAATTGGCCATGTTAAACGGGTTGGCCATTCTTCAGCAGATGTTGGGAGATTTTTCACGCCTCAAGCAGGTGGTACGTCTGACGGGGCATGTGGCCTCTGTCGAAGGATTTGTGGATCAGCCTGCCGTGATTAACGGTGCCTCTGATTTGTTGGTCAAACTGTTTGGAGATGCCGGGCGTCATGCCCGATTGGCTCTTGGGACTTTTGAATTACCGCTTCATGCTCCGATTGAACTGGAATTAATTGTTCAAGTGTGTTCCCAGTAAGTTGTTTCTCACACGGTCGTATTTCTGAAGCGCCCCTGCAATCATTTTATTAAGGAAGAACCGGAAGGTTTTTGATAAGCAGTAAAAAGAACATAATGGGCCGATTTGGTCCCAGCATTTTCCTTTCACACATCTCTACTTTGGGTAATGAGCAAAGAGCGATTTCTTCTTCAATCTTTTGATTAGTATGGAATTTAGGCCTTTCCGTTCATAGTGGTTCTTCTAAATTGACGCCTGAAAAGATCGCTTGATATAGTCTTTTTGGGCACCCTCTCTGCGTTGGTTCCATCCCTTGAGTTGGTATCCACGAAGTTGGGTTGGTTCCTCTTTCCGATCCGATTTGAGTGAAGATTTAATAAATTGTTCATATTTAGGTCATTTTTAGAATCAACAATAAAGGTCTGCTACCTATGAAACACGTTCTGAATATCATGAGCATTGCCTTAGGTTTTCTTCTATTCTCATCTCTAGCCCATGCTGAATTGTTCCCCTCTGAGGGGCCTCCAGGAACCACTGTGACGATTAGCGGGGAAGGGTTTGGGGAGTTTCGTAATACCCAGGATAATCGGGTGGAGTTTCAGGGTTCTTCGGCTCTTATTCAATCCTGGGAACCCGATTTTATTCTGGTCAAGGTTCCGTTGAAGGCTCGTTCCGGTCCGGTGATGGTGATCAATGACTCAGCAACACGAGAAGCCGGGACATTCTCCGTCAAAAATGTCCACATTACCAACCTGGATCCTTCGAAGGTAGAAGCGGGCTCATTGCTGACGGTTGTTGGGGAACATTTCGGCAATACCGCCGGCTCCCGTGATCCCAATACCATGTTTGGGGTGAATCAAGTTTTAATCAATGGGATTCGTGCGGAAGTTCGGCGGTGGCGTCCCACAAAGATTGAAGTGCTGATTCCTGCCAATGCCAAAACCGGAGATGTAGAAGTTCGGTTGGCCTCAAGCGACCCATTACCCGATGGGTCCTGTTGTGCTCCGGTAGAGTATGCGGTCAGTAATAAGATGCCTCTTACGGTAATCCCTTCTATTTCCTTCGATCCTCCTGCTGGTCCTATTGGTAGTAAAGTGGTGTTGTCCGGTCAGGACTTTGGGCAGAGCCGTCCTGAGGATGGACGAATCCTCTTTGGTGGGAAGCCAGCGGTCATTGCTCAATGGTCCGATCGAACCATTGTGGTTCATGTGCCTTTAAATGCTCAATCAGGATCCGTGACTCTCCATCGAGAGGGGAAGGACCGTGATATCGGGACGTTTACCGTCATGGATAGTCAGATATCGGGAATGTATCCCTCTCAAGGACCAATCGGGACTCTTCTTATCATTAAGGGGAAAAATTTTGGCGTATATTCAGAAGCCGGCAGCACTGCGTATGCCTTCGATTTTCTTTCCGGAAGCAATGGAGTCGAGGTTGGTGGCGTACCTGCTGTCATTCATCGATGGTTGGATGAGCAAATTGATGTATGGGTTCCCTTTAGTGCGAAAAGCGGACCGGTTATTGTGAAACGGGGTGGGGTGATTCCTCAAACTGATGGCACCTGTTGCGAACGGAAAGAAATTGTCACGCTCAAAGCCGGGGATTTTACCGTTATTCAGCCGGAGATTTACTCGTATTCTCCCAAAGAAGCCGGCTTGGACGAGTTAGTGACTATTTCCGGTATCGGGTTCGGTGAATTTTTGAAAATTTCAGAAGCCACCCGCTTATCTCTTAATCAGGATGCTCATTCCTGGCAAAACTACAAATTGGGGCAGGATGTTTCTCGGAGTGAAGTGTTGCTCAATGGCGTTGCGACGCAGGTGGTTTCCTGGACTGATAAAGAAATTACTATCCGTGTTCCTCGTCGGCCCGCCTTTGGTTTCGGGAATCCTGAGGGCTTTGATGCCGATCTGACAGAAGGTGAACTTGTTCTGAAGCGAGGGTCCTGGGATATGTTAGAAACCGGCGAGTGTTGTACGCCAAAAAAGTACATTACGGTCGTGGCGGGGCCATTTAAGATTTTGCAGCGAGGCCTTCCTGATAAGGATTATTGGAACGAAAAGGGGCGAGCGCAGTAGGGACTACCGGGATAAATTTTGGAACAACCATATGAATTATCTGAATGCATGGAATCGAAGGGTGAGAGGTCTGTGTGTGATGGGGGTCCTTGTTGGATTGTGTTCCCTGGTCAACCCTCTGTTAGTATTTTCTCAATCGAGTCCACCAACTCTCTCACTGCAAAATAGCCCTACCCAGGTCACCTTGCTTGATGTCCATTTTCAGAATGGACGTCAAGGGTGGATCGTTGGGGCAGGGGGAACGATCCTTCATACCGAAGATGGCGGAGTGACGTGGAAGGTGAGCCCTCGACGGACAAATGTCTTATTGACCGCAGTGACCTTTGCGGATACGACGCATGGGTGGATTCTAGGGCAAAACGGAACGGTGTTGCATACTGCCGACGGTGGGAAACAGTGGGTTTCCCAGGTGAGTGGGACTAATGGAACGTTATACGCTGCAGATTTTCTTACTGCCAAACAAGGGTGGCTGGTCGGTTCCCGTGGGGTGATTCTGCACACAGAGGATGGGGGAGAAAGCTGGGCTGATCAGATCAGCGGGACCACCGCAGACCTCTTCGGTGTCCATTTTATCAATGCCGAACGCGGCTGGGCTGTTGGTGCCTTAGGTGTCATATTAGCGACTACGGATGGGGGGAAAAATTGGATGGCCCAGGCCACAAATAACCTTGCGACGTTTTTTGATATTGTGTTTACGGATAATGTGGCCGGTTGGGCTGTGGGGACACAGGGAGCCATGTTCCAAACCTTGAATGGGGGACAAGTGTGGGTTGATCACACTCGATCCTGCGGAAGTCCGTGCATTAAACCGGCTGACCTTGTCAAGGTTCAGTTTTCCAATGCTTTGGTCGGACGAATTGTAGGGGAGCGAGGTACGATCTTAGAGACTCGTGATGCTGGATTTACGTGGCAGGAGCTCGAACCTATTAATTCCGAAACGTTGTATGGGCTATCAATTCCGGATTCTTCTCAGGGCTTTGCCGTGGGAGACCATGGGACGATTCTTCACTTTCTTTCCCCGCATTCCAACCCCTAATATCAAGGGATTTTCCTCCTGTAAGAATTAAAGATAGTTTACCCTGGCCTGGAGAATCGCTAACGAGGCCAGACTGGCGGTTTCCGCCCGCAAAATTCCCTGGCCCAACGTCGCAAAAGAATAGCCACGGGATTGGGCTGTTTGCAGTTCCTCTTTAGTCCACCCTCCTTCTGGGCCGACGACTACCGTGATTCCGCCTTGAATGTCAGATGGTAAGGGTATTTTTGAAAGAGATATGTTCTCCTGCCGCTCAGCCAGCATGATTGTTGCTCCTTCGTCTTCTCGCTGGAGAAATTCCTCAAACAATTGAATGGGAAGGATCATTGGTACGTTCCGCCTCTCACTTTGCTGCGCCGCTTCCAAGGCAATGCGTTCCCATCGTTCCTGATAACTTGCAGAATTTTTTGGGGACACTCGCGGAATGACTCGCTCTGTAATCAGTGGCACAAAATTTTTCATCCCAAGTTCTGTCGCTTTTTGGATGACCCAGCCCATTTTTTCCCCTTTTAAAAGAGCTTGTGCCAGGGTGATGGAGGGAGTGGAAGAGGGCGTGGGTTCTTGAATACAAAGAATTTTTGAATGGATAACGTGTTTGGTTATCTGAAGGATTGTTGTGTGGTACCGACGACCTCGTTCATCATTCAGAATTAAGGGGTCTCCCACTCTCGTTCGTAAACTTTTTGAGAGATGGCTGAATAAAGGGTCGGCAATGATGACCCGTTCATCCTCAACCTGGGTTGAATGGATGAAAAAGACTGGCATATGTTTCAGAGGTAACGGTAAAAAAATAGAGGGCGGGAAACTTAATCAAACAGGTTTTTGACTTTATCGAACAAGCCTTCTCCTTGGGTATCTATGGAAATTCCGCTTTCCTCCGCGTAAGCGTTAAGGAGTTCGCGTTGCTTTGGATTCAGTTTAGTAGGAATTTCAATTTTGGTCCGAATCAGTTGATCCCCGCGAGTTTGGGATTTGAGGCCGGGGGCGCCTAATCCTTTGAGGCGAAGAATTTGGTCGTGTTGGGTTCCTTCCGGAATTTTCACTATGGTGCTTCCGCTTAAGGTTGGGACTTCGATCTTTCCGCCAAGAGTAGCTGTGACAAAATTCAGCCGAAGATCATAGAGAATATCCTGCCCTTTTCTCTGAAAGTGTGGATGCGGCCTGACATTAAGTGCCACATACAAATCTCCGGGAGGACCCCCGTTCATCCCATGCTCCCCTTCGTGGGAAAGGCGAAGTCGCATGCCGGTTTCTACTCCAGCCGGAATGGTGACCGCTAGCATTCGCTCTTTGTGAACACGTTTTTGCCCACGACAGGCCTTGCAAGGATCAGCGATAACTTGTCCTGACCCCTGGCATTGGCCACAGGTTCGGTTGATGGTGAAAAACCCTTGTTGCAAGCGAATTTGCCCTGCCCCACGGCATGCAGAACACGGCTTGACAGCTTGATCGGATTTTGCACCAGTTCCGTGACAGGTTTCACATATTTCCCAACGGGGAATTTTGAGCTTGGCTTCCTTGCCGTTGATCGCTTCTTCAAAAGAAATTTCTAAATTGTATTGAAGGTCGTTACCTTGTTCGGCTCGACTTCGTCCTCTGCCACCACCGAAGAAGTCCTCAAAGATATCCCCAAACATATCTCCGAAGCCTCCACTTCCAAACCCGAATCCGTCCGCTCCTCCGCCTTGTCCGGCAGCTGCATGCCCGAACATGTCATATTTTTTTCGGCGTTCGTTATCACTGAGAACTTCGTAGGCTTCTCCGGCTTCCTTGAATTTCTCCTCAGCAGTCTTTTTCTGGGTGGGCTCGGCATGCAAGTCTGGGTGATGCTGTCTGGCCAACTTTCTAAAGGCCTTTTTAATCTCTTCTTCCGAGGCATTGCGCTCTACCCCCAGAACTTCATAATAATCTCGTTTTCCGGTTTGTGCCATCATATTCGCCCAATGCACGAAAGAAGGGTTGAGTAATGAAATAGAAAGTGCATAGTTTTTATTAGTTTATACTAATTTTTGCCTTTATCAACTTCTTCAAATTCCGCGTCCACAACTTTTTCTTCTCCACCGGCGGTCTCACCAGCAGAGGCTCCAGCCCCGCCTTCAGGGCCTTGGCCGGTTGAGGCGGATTCTGTTGAAGCTTTTTTGTACATTTCTTCTGCTAATTTATGGGAGGCTGTTGTGAGGCTTTGCATAGCGGTTTTAATCGCTTCCAGGTCCGTTCCCTCCATGGCCTTACGAAGTGCGTCCACTGCACCGGTGATGTTCGATTTCTCCGTTTCACCGATTTTGTCTCCATGTTCGCTTAAATTCTTTTCGGTACTATAAATGAGGGTATCAGCCTGATTTTTGACTTCGACTAATTCTCGTTTCTTTTTGTCTTCTTCGGTATGACTTTGGGCTTCCTTAACCAGGCGCTCCACTTCTTCTTTACTTAAGCCGCTTGATGCGGTGATTTTGATCGATTGTTCTTTCTGGGTAGCCATGTCTTTGGCTGAGACATGCACGATTCCGTTTGCGTCAATATCAAAGGTGACTTCAATTTGCGGCATACCTCTCGGTGCCATGGGAATCCCCACTAAATCAAACTGTCCCAAAAGCTTATTGTCATTGGCCATTTCCCGTTCACCTTGAAAGACTCTGATGGTGACGGCTGTTTGGTTGTCGGCCGCTGTGGAAAAAATTTGGCTCTTTTTGGTGGGTATTGTGGTATTGCGCTCAATGAGCTTCGTGAAGATTCCCCCCAGTGTTTCGATGCCGAGTGAAAGTGGAGTGACATCCAATAATAGGACATCTTTAACGTCTCCTTTAAGGACTCCACCCTGAATGGCGGCACCGATCGCTACGACTTCATCCGGGTTCACTCCCCGGTGTGGTTCTTTGCCGAAAAATTGTTTAACTCGTTCGATCACTTTCGGCATACGGGTCATCCCGCCCACCAATACGATTTCATTGATGTCGCTGGTGGTCAGATCAGCGTCGGCGAGGGCTTTTTTGCATGGCTCGATCGATCGTTCGATTAAGTCATTGACCAGTTGCTCTAATTTGGCTCGAGTGAGTTTGAGAACCAAATGCTTCGGACCACTGGCGTCGGCCGTTATGAAGGGCAAATTTATTTCAGTTTCTTGTGATGAAGAGAGCTCGATCTTAGCCCGCTCTGCTGCTTCTTTGAGGCGTTGAAGGGCCATCCGGTCGTTCCGAAGATCGATCCCCTGATCTTTTTTAAATTCATCAACTAGCCAATCCATGATCCGGAGATCGAAATCATCTCCTCCCAGGAACGTATCTCCATTTGTGGATTTGACCTCAAAGACTCCTTCACCGATTTCGAGTATGGAAATATCAAAGGTTCCACCACCGAGGTCGTATACCGCAATGCGTTCATCCTTTTTCTTGTCGAGTCCGTAGGCCAAAGAAGCCGCGGTAGGTTCATTGATAATGCGAAGAACGTTTAGCCCGGCGATTTGCCCTGCATCTTTGGTGGCTTGTCGCTGGCTATCATCAAAATAAGCCGGAACCGTAATGACGGCATCTGTCACCTTTTCTCCTAAATAATCCTCAGCGGTTTGTCTCATTTTTTGAAGGATCATGGCAGAGACTTCGGCCGGGCTATAACTTTTTCCTCGAATTTGTACGTGGGCATCACCGTTGGGACCTTCTAAGACTTTGTAAGGGAGTCGTTTGAGGGCGTTTTGAACTTCTGGTGAAGAAAACTTTCTTCCCATTAAGCGTTTAACAGAATAAATGGTGTTTTCAGAATTGGTAATAGCCTGTCGTTTGGCAATTTGTCCGACCAATCTTTCTGACTTATCTGTCAATGCCACCACGGATGGGGTGGTTCGCCCACCTTCAGAGTTGGCAATGACACCAGGGTCTCCTCCACTCATCACGGCTACGCATGAATTTGTTGTTCCCAAGTCAATCCCGATAATTTTGCTCATATCCCTATTCCTCCCTCCTCACCAGATTCTTCTGTAGAAAATGGTTTTGTCAGATCTGATTTTTCTTTTGCCACGCTTACCATAGCCGGTCGTAAAATGCGGTCGTGCAATAAGTACCCTTTTTGAAATTCCTCTATTACGGTATTCGGTTCAACACCATCACATTCAACCTGAGTGACGGCTTGGTGAATATTCGGGTCAAACCCCCCCCCTGCACTGCATATCTGTCGAACGCCTAGCTTGCCCACAGTCTCAAGAAATTGTTTATGTGTGAGTTCCACCCCTTCCAGCAATGGACCACTGGTTCCTGCGTCTTTTGCGCACTGAATGGCTCGTTCAAGGTTATCAATGATAGGAAGTAAATTTTTCAGTAACGATTCATTGCCAAATCGAATGGAATCGCTTTGATCTCGTTGTGCCCGTCGTTTGTAATTTTCAAATTCTGCAGCTAGCCGTAAATACTTATCCTGGCAAATTTGCAGTTCTTCCTGCGCGGCTCCGCCATTTTGGGGCGCGTTCAGACCTTCATCCAAAGAAGTTTCTTGTGAACAGACTCTCTCTGGCGTGGACTCTGCTGGTTTGCCTTCAGATGTCGAACTTGTTTTATCTTTTTCCGGTTGTTGAGTCATGAATGACCAATATGAAGATAAAGACATTTCACTTTGCTTACGGAAGGTAGATAGTCACTTCCTCTGGCAAGTCAACCCATCCTCTTAAATTTCTTATGGTTTTTGGTTATCGGAGGCAAGCGGAAGATAGGGAAGAAAGTTATCCACAGGAAGAGAGCATGCGTTCGTAGAGAAGGGATAATCCTTCTAAAGTGAGGTGGGGTCTAACCTCCTGAATTGTGTGGGAAATTGGGATGATCGTTTGAGCAAGTCCCCCTGTTGCGATAACCAGCGTGGATTGCCCAATTTCATGTTGTATTCTTCTTACAATCTCGTCAACGAGTCCGGAATACCCGTACATGATACCAGCCTGCATGCTAGTGGACGTGTCTCTACCGATCACGGATTTTGGGATGGCTAGATCGACTTTGGGGAGTTTTGCCGTTTTCACATGTAGGGTGTCTGCGGCACTTTTTAAACCCGGGGCAATGGCTCCACCGAGATATTCCCCCTGTTGGGTGATGGTGCAAAATGTGGTTGCGGTGCCAAAGTCAACAATAATTAGGTACCGTTGATAGAGGGCAAAGGCCGCAGCCGCGTTTACGAGGCGGTCTGTCCCAATTTCTTCCGGATTGTCATATCGGAGAGTGAGGCCATGAGGGCAGGCGCTTGTGACCACAAGGGGTTGTTGTCCCAGTAAAGATTGGGCCAACATGTCAAACACATGGGTAAGAGGGGGGACCACGGAACTGACAATGCAGCCTAGAATGTCCTCCGGCCTCACGTTATTGTATTGAAGAAGGGAGCGGAGGATGATGCTATATTCGTCAGGGGTTTTGGATTGGTCGGTTGATAATCGCCAGTGGGATATCAGTGTTTTCTCTCGGAAGACTCCACAGACAATTTGGGAGTTGCCTATGTCGATTGCCAGAAGCATAAAGAATCACAATTGAAGTTAAGCCCATCCCCCCAGAGAGGCGCAGTTATGGAAGGTCTGTTGTTTGAATATGAAGGATCTCTCCAGAATGAATGTCTCGCATTTTAGCTGATTGTTCATTTGAGTCGGAAGGGGAGGGGATGATTCTAAGTTGGCCATGTTCTCCTATAGAATGGGCCAGGCCTTGCAGTTGACTCCCATCAGGGAAATGAACCTGAATAGTTTGTCCAATGGTGGCGCACCGATTCTTGTATTCTAATAGCCATGATTGGTGACCTTTGGAAGTCAGGTCCGCCCATCCTTTTTCGAGCCATGTGATGATTTGCATAATGAGAGTCTCCCTGTCCAGTGGGCGTTGATACCGAATTTGTAGGGAGGTGGCTCTATCTTGAAGATCTTGAGGAAAATCGGATTGTGAGAGATTGACGTTGATCCCAAATCCGATAACCACGCATTTGTTTTTTCCTTCAGGGCTAAAGGATTCGCATAATATGCCACCCACCTTGCGCTCTGCTATCAATAAATCATTGGGCCACTTGAGATGAATGCGAATGCCTGTCTGTGTTTCAAGCGCCTGCGCAATAGCTACCCCGGCCATTAAGGGAATCCAGCCTGGATGTTGAATGGTATTATGATGAAAGAGCAGAAGCGAGCCGTAAATATTTGATTTCGCTGGCGAAAACCATGACCGGTCCAATCGGCCACGTCCAGCCGTTTGCTTGTCGGCGAGAATGACCGTGGCTGGAGGAGCGTGTTTCTTGGCTAGTTCCAAGCCAAATGTATTCGTGGAGGCCAATTCGTCAAAGACATAGAGCGTTTCGCCAATTTTTTTGGATGGGAGTAGGGCCGCTAATTTTGTGTGAGATAGCACGAATGGTTCAGCGAAGAAAATTAGGCCTTGGATTTCTTTTTTGGGGACTTTTTTTTCGCTCCCGGCGCAATTATTTCCATTGACAGGTCCATGGAGTGGGCAGAATGTGTGAGGGCTCCAATTGAAATAAAATCCGGACCTGCTTTGGCCATATCCCGAACATTGCTCAAGGTCATGCCTCCTGATACCTCGACCAAGGCCTGTCCTTGAATGAGGCCTATGGCGTGTCGGACCTGAGCTGCGGACATATTGTCCAATAAGAGGATATCTGCTTTTCCCGTTAAGGCTTGTTGAACCTGGGTGACCGTTTCCACTTCCACGCAAATTCGAAGTCCATGGGGGGCTTGTTGTCTGGCGCGGAGACAGGCCTGCGTAAGATCCATCTTCTGATCTGCCAATATGCTCAGGTGATTATCTTTAATAAGAATGCCATCGTGGAGGGAGAAGCGGTGATTACGTCCTCCACCAAGGCGGACTGCCCATTTTTCTAATGCCCGCAGTCCTGGGGTGGTTTTCCGGGTGTCCACTATAGCTACGGGAAAATCGCGAACCGCCTCACAAAATTTATGAGTGAGGGTGCTGATCCCTGAGAGCCGTTGCAAAAAATTCAGGGCTACACGTTCCGCTTGAAGGAGCGATTGTGCTTTCCCTTTTATTGTGAGGATAGTAGTTGAGGGGTGAACCATCGTTCCGTCACCGGTATGAGTGGTGAGTTCAATGGAAGGGTCGACTGTATGAAAAACATGCTTGGCAATGGCTACCCCTGCCACCATCATATGCTCTTTGGCGATAATTTTTGCGTGAGCTGATGCAGTTGGTGAAATAAGGAGGGTAGAGGTGAGATCTCCATAGGCAAGGTCTTCTTCCAGGGCAGCGGTGATCATGCGCCGTATAGAGGAAAGAGGTGGTGGTGGGGCGAAAAAAGTGAGACCCATTAGGCCGTCATGGAAGCAAGTTGTTGTTCGGTAATATTCAGAATATCCAGTTCATCCATGATTTTGGCGCGACGGTCTTCTGATTCCTGGATAACGGAAGCTTCCGCTTTCTCTCTGAAATCAGGTGATGATAGCCGACTCTCGAGGCGTTGGACTTCCTTCTCTTTTTCTCCAATTTGTTTTTGGACTTTTTTGACGACTTGTTGGAGGTCAATCTCAGTCGGTATTGGAATACCAATGGTACTGAAATGACCGGAAGGTAATTGTAGGCTGCGTGGGGGGGGAATTAGATTTCCCGTTTCCATCGAGGATCGGAGGAGGGCCTCGATATAGGGCTTAAGGGCTGTAAGGATCGCGAGATCTTGATCATGGGCGCTTTTTCCATATACGAAAGGTGTTTGAGATGGTGAAATATTCAGGAGCGCTCGAGCCGTTCTGACTGTGTTGATAAATGATTGAAGAAGCGAAAAGGCCTGTTCAGCTTCAGCATTGGCCCATTCCCGTTTTTCAGTGGGAAAGGGTTGAGTCATAATTGACTGCCCTTCGTGGGGGAAGGATTGCCATATCTCTTCTGTGATAAATGGCATCACCGGATGTAAAAGCCGTTGGATGACTTCGAATGATTCCAGCAGTGTGTGACGGGTGGCAGGGGCATCGGGATGGTTTTCTTGTTGGAGACAGGATTTTGCGAGCTCTATGTACCAATCACAATATTCGTGCCAAATAAATTGATAAAGATAAGAGGCCGCTTGGTCAAAGCGGTAGTCTTCAAACGCTTTTGTCACTTCACGGATGGTGTGGTTGAGCCGGCTGAGTATCCAGCGATCCGGAAATGGCCGCGATGTCGGCGCCACTGATATTTGTGGCCCATGTGCATAGAGTTGAATGAATCGTGCCGCATTCCAGATTTTTGTGGCAAAGTTACGATACCCTTCAATGCGTTCCTCGGCTAGTTTGATGTCTCGTCCTGGTGAGGCCATAGA
>Ga0224510_10001024_pt1 | contig 19291 bp, 22 predicted proteins | sample SF_May12_sed_USG_FD_170161 | JGI IMG/M metagenome (GOLD analysis project Ga0224510, IMG submission 170161) | Sediment microbial communities from San Francisco Bay, California, United States - SF_May12_sed_USGS_4_1 | ecosystem: Environmental > Aquatic > Marine > Sediment | place: USA: California... | reverse complement strand
TGACGTCCTTCACGAGCACCGTGAGATCGGCCAGCTTGCCCGCGAAGGCTTCACCGGCACCCTCACCCATCTCTTCGGAGACCTTGAGGATGTCGCCCGCCTTGGTGCCGAGCAGCTGCTGGTCGAGCGCCTGGCCGAACTCGCCCGAGCCCACGAAGTAGAGGTAATCGGTGCGCGTGAGCCCGTCGATGTCCTCGTCGCCCGAGACAGCCTTCACATCGATCGTTGCGAAGTCTCCGTCGATCACCGGGCGGTCGGCAGGTTCGAGCTCGGAGAAACGCTCGCGCAGGCGATCGATCCACTCGTCGATGTCGGCGTCCGCCACCTCGGCCGCGGGTTTCGTGACCTTCAGGCCCAGGTAGTCCTCGGCGGAGAGCGTCAGACGGGGACGCACCTCGACGGTCGCCGTGAACACAAGAGGCGCATCGTCGGTGAACCCCTCGAGGTCGATCTCAGGGTCGGCGATCGGCGCGAGATCCTTGTCGGAGACGGCTTGGCGGTAATACCGGGGCACCGCGTGTTCGAGGAACTCGTCACGCACGGTCTCGCGGCCGATCTGGGCATCGATGATCTGTTTGGGAACCTTCCCCTTGCGGAACCCGGGGATCTTGACTTGGTTCGCGATGCTCTTGTAGGTGGCGTCGAGCTCCTTCGAGTACTCGTCGGGCGCGATCTCGACGGTGAGCTTGACGATGTGCTTCTCGGTGTTCTCGACGGTCGTCTGCATAGGTCCAATCAGGCTACCCGAGATCACTTCGTGAAAGCCTCGGCCGAAGGTCCAAGGCTCTCGCGCAGCCTTGACCGGTACCCTCGGCCCATGTATCAGCACGAGCTCGCCTTCGCGAACGGGCTCGCCGACCGATCCGCCGACATCGGCTACGGGCTGTTCCACGGTGACGGACTCGAGATCCGTCGCAAGGCCGACCGCACCGTGGTCACCCAGGCCGACATCTCGATCGAGGCCATGGTGCGCGAGCAGGTGGCGGCGGCGTTCCCCGACGACCACGTGCTCGGGGAAGAGGAGGGTGGCGACGACCGCTCGACCGGACGCGTCTGGATCGTCGACCCCATCGACGCCACCGCGAACTACGCACGGGGCATCCCGATCTGGGCGACGCTGATCGCGTTGCAGGTCGACGGCGACCTGGTGCTCGGCCTCGTGAGCGCTCCGGCGATCGGGGAGCGCTACGAGGCCGTCCGAGGCGGCGGCGCTCGCATGAACGGCCGGGTCATCCGGGTGAGCGAGATCGACCGGCTCGCCGACGCCCAGTTGTTCTGGGGCGGCATGGGCACATGGCTCGACCGGTTCCGCGACGGCGTGCTCGACCTGATGGAGTCGGCGTCCCGAACCCGGGGCTTCGGCGACTTCTGGGGACACGCGCTCGTCGCGCGCGGTGCCGGCGAGGCGATGATGGAACCGGAGCTGAACATCTGGGACTACGCCGCGTTCCAGGTCGTGGTCGAGGAAGCCGGCGGCCGCGTCACCCAGGTCGACGGATCGCCGACCCGACACGGCGGCAGCGCCGTGTCCTCCAACGGCGTGTTGCACGACGAGATCCTGGAGCGGCTCTCGGGCTGAGGTGCGTCAACCGAGCAACCGCTCGATCTTGGCGGCCCACTCGGCGACGTACCTTGGTGCCGCGGCGCGGTACTCCGGGTCGTGGTCCTGCACCACGTGGTTGGCAAGCATCAGGCATCGGTCGGCGGCGAACGTCCGCACCGCTCCCGGGAATGGCTCGGGCCATGGAGCAACCTGCTCGTACCCCCGGCGAAGCGCCGCCTCGAGAGGCTCGAAGACGTCACGGCCCGCCAGCCCGAACACCGTGATGCCCAGATCCTGCGCCGGCCATCCGATCATGCAATCGTCGAAGTCCAGGATCGCGATCGAGCCATCAGATCGAACGAACGCGTTCTCCTCGTGGAGATCGGCGTGGACCAGGCGGGCCGGCTCGGCCTCGCCGAGTCGATCGATCGCCTCGAGCGTCGCGGTCTTGGCTCGCTCGAAGGGCGTCCGCCCGGCAGCCTCGAGCGCAGCGGCATGCTCCTCACCGAACAACACCTCCGGCTCGCCGAACGGATACGGCGAGTTCCAGACCCTGAGGCCGGGCTGGACCGGAAACCGGAGGGCGTGCTCGTGCAGCCTCGCGGCGGTGGCGCCGAGGGCCTCGACGGTGGCTTCGGTCAGCGCATCGATCAAGGGGATGCCGTCGATCCAACCGAACACGACGGAGGCGCGAGGTTCCGGTACCTCCTCGTGCTCGACGAGGACCACGAGGGAGCCCTCGCGTGTCGCGAGGGGCGTGGGCACCGCCAGTTCGGTCTCGGCTGCGAGCGCAGCGAGCCAGGCTATCTCGCCACGCACCTCGTCGAGCGTTCGCCGGTCGGGAAGGCTCACCCGCAGCACGTACCGCGAACCGGTCGCATCGTCGACACGGAAGACGCAGTTCCAATCGTTCGTGATCAACTCGATCGTCGGCGAACTCAGCTCGTAGGACTCGAGCGCTCGCTCGACGAGGGGTCGAAGACGCGCCGCGCGCTGTTCGCTCGACAGCTCGTCTGTCATATCTCGAACGTGTCTCCGCGGTCGCCGAGCGCCGCCATCACGGCGTTGGCCGCGGCGACGTCCTGGACCCCGACGCCGGTGAGATCGCAGACCGTGAGTTGGGCTTCGTCGATCCGGCCTGAAGCCTCGCCGGCGCAGATCGTGCCGAGCTCGGCCGCGCGTTCTCGCTGGTCCGGGGCGTGCTGTAGTTCGCCGAGCGCCGCGCACTGGTCGCGCGAATCGACCGCGAGCAGGTCGGCCCGTCGCAGGATCTCCGGATCGAGCTCCTGCTTGCCGGGCCCGTCGGACCCGACGGCCGTCACGTGCGCCCCGGGTGCGAGCCAGGCGGCCTCGACGAGCGGCTCGCGGGCGGCCGTGCAGGTGATCACGACCTCGGCGCCCTCGACGGCTGCTCGGACGCTCGGCAGATACTTGACTGCGCAACGATCTCCACGACGGCCCTGCACCGCCTCGACCGCGCGAGCGGCATGGTCGCGGTTCCTTCCCCAGATCCGCACCTCACTGAAGTCCGGCCGCACCTCGGCGAGCGCGTCGACCTGGTGCCGAGCCTGGGCGCCGGTGCCGATCACCGCGACGCGTTCCACGCGCCTGGGTGCGAGGTGTCGAGCGGCCACCCCCCCGGCGGCACCGGTGCGCAGGTCCGTGAGGTACCCGCCGTCGAGCAGGAACGCCGCCGGCGATCCGTCGCGCGCATCGAAGACCATGACGAGCCCGTCGATCGCCGGCGGCTCCCGGTCGTAGAAACCTGACGCGGTCTTCACCGCGTAATACGGCGCGCCGTGGAGATGCCCGGCCTTGATGTGCACCTCCCCCCGAGCCTCCGGAACGTCGAGATGGATCACCCCCGGAAGTTCGGCCCGACCCGACGAGTAGGCCACGAACGCCTGCTCGCATGCCTCGATGCATGCGCGCATGTCGATCGCCGCGCGAACGTCGTGTGCACGGAAGATGCGGACCGGACCCACGGCGGGGAGCCTACCCCGCGGCGCGATCGCGCCGACTGCTACGGTCGCATGTAGACCCCGACGGGAGGCATGCCATGACGATCGAGCGGTTCCTCATGGAGCGATACCAGTCGCTGTATTGGCACGAGGTGGACTACGACCTCTCGGAATCGGGCGTGTCACCGATGACGATCCGCGACCTGCTCGGACCCGCCGCCGATGCCGAGTCGTTCCTCGCCACGGCGCTCGGCTACCCGTTGTCCGAAGGCTCCGAGGAGGTCCGAGCCAACATCGCCGAGTGGTATCCGGGGGCGACCGCGAGTCAGGTGACGATGGTGAACGGCGGTTCGGAGGCGAACTTCCTCGCGCTCTGGGCCCTGCTGGAACCCGGCGACCGGCTCGCCTTCATGGTGCCGAACTACATGCAGGGCTGGGGTCTCGGCTCGGCGTTCGGACGTGCGAGCGATCGCGTACGGCTTCGTCTGGGCGACGGAGGTTGGCAGCTCGACATCGACCAGCTGCACGATGCGGTCACGAAGCGAACGAAAGCCGTGATGGTCTGCAACCCGAACAACCCGACCGGCCACGTGCTGACCGAGGCCGAGATGGATGAGGTGGTCGAGGCCGCCGACCGGGTCGGCGCCTGGATCGTGGCCGACGAGATCTACCGTGGCGCCGAGCTCGATTCTGACGTGGCCTCGCCCACGTTCTTCGGTCGCTACGAGCGAGTCATCGTCACCAGCGGGCTTTCGAAGGCGTTCGCGATGCCTGGGCTCCGGGTCGGGTGGGCGGTGGCGCCGGCCACGATGATCGCACGCATCTGGGAGCGTCATGACTACACGACCCTCACACCTTCGGCAGTCAGCGACCGCCTCGCCGCGCTCGCGATGCTGCCCGAGGTGCGAGAGGCGATCCTGGCCCGCACGCGTGCGATCGTCCGCGCGAACTACCCGGTACTGGAGTCCTGGCTCGAGACGCACCGTGACATCTTCATGTGGGATCGCCCCGACGCGGGTGCGATCGCCTACGCCAAGTACGACCTTCCGATCAAGAGCACCGAGCTCGCAGAGCGTGTCCGCACCGAGCGAAGCGTGCTCCTCGTGCCCGGCGACATGTTCGGGCTCAAGAAGGGACTGCGGTTCGGGTTCGGCTACGACATCGAGCACACGATGAAGGGGCTTTCTCTGGTCGACGAGATACTCGCCGACGTCATCGCGAGCGTCTGAGCGCGGGCCCGTCGGTCGCCGACGATAGGCTTTCGGCCATGGTCTCGCGATGCGAGTGGGCACCCCTCGATCAACCCCGCTCTCTCGCCTACCACGATGAAGAATGGGGAGTGCCCGCGCACGACGACGTGCACCTGTTCGAGATGCTCACGCTCGAAGGCGCACAGGCAGGCTTGAGCTGGTCGACGATCCTCAACAAGCGCGAGGGTTACCGGCGCGCGTTCGCCGAGTTCGACCCCGCGACGGTCGCCCGGTTCCGCCCCGCCAAGGTCGATCGGCTGCTGACCGACCCGCGCATCGTCCGGAATCGGCTGAAGGTGGAATCCACCGTGCAGAACGCGCGCGCGGTGCTCGAGGTGCAGTCCCAGCTGGGGTCGCTCGGCACGTACCTCTGGTCGTTCGTCGAAGGCGAGCCAATCGTGAATAGCTGGAAGCAGCTCGGCGACATCCCAGCCGAGACCGAGCGATCCCGAGCGATGTCGAAGGACCTGCAGCGGCGGGGCTTCCGCTTCGTCGGCCCGACCGTCTGCTACGCGTTCATGCAGGCGTGCGGCCTGGTCAACGACCACGTGGTGGGGTGCTTCCGGTATCGCGAGGTATGAGCTTCGACCAGGCGGTCAATCCTCGGCGTACAGGTCGGGGGCGTCGGCTCGGCTCGCCATGTATTCCTTGAGTTCTTCGTCGATCGCCGGGTCGAGGCCGGGGTCCTCGTAGTTCTCGAGCAACTGCTTCCAGGCTCGGTTCGCTGCGACCTCCGTCGACTCCGCACCCATCGTCTCCCAGGTCGCGAAGTCGGGGGTCTGGAACAGCGGCGACATGTAGAGCCACTCCTTGAAGTGCTCCCGGGTATGCGGCGAGGCCAGGAAGAGCCCCCCGGGCCCGGCTTCCTTCAGCGCGTCGAAGGCGAGTTCCTCCTCGCTGAAGCCGATGCCGCGCGCCTGCACCTGGAACTGACGCAGCAACTCCACGTCGAGCGCGAACTTCTCGAACGACGCGGTGAGCCCGCCCTCGAGCCAACCGGCGGCGTGCAGCACCACGTCGGTAGCGGCGAGGTTCGTGGCCCACAACATCATCTGGGTCTCGGCGGCGGCCTGGGCGTCGACGGCCGGACTCGAGGCAAGTCCTCCGCCGCCGCGGAACGGCAGGCCGTATCGCCGCGCGAGCTGTGCGCCGGCGAGCACACCCCACACCGACTCGGGCGTGCCGAACGCGGGCGAGCCCGTGCGCATGTCGGTCACGGTGAAGAACGACCCGTAGAGGCACGGCACGCCCGAGCGCACGAGTTGGGCGAGGGCGACGCCGCTGAGGGCCTCGGCGACCTGTTGCGTGAGCCCGCCGCTGACGCTGACCGCGCTCGTCGCGCCGGCGAGCAGGAACGGCGTGACCACGATCGGTTGCTTCGCCTCCGCCCAGGCCATCAAGGCGTCGGTCATACGGTAATCCCAGATCAACGGTGAGTTGGGGTTCACGATGCCCATCAGCGCCGGTTCCGCCTCGATCGCTTCGCGACCGCCGTGCACGATCTCGGCCATGCGGATGCCGTCGCGCGCGCGGGGCCCGCTCGTTCCGTACGTGGTGTAGGGCTTGTCGGAGTAGCGGATCGCCGAGTACTCCATGTCCATGTGGCGGACCTCCATCTGGAGGTCGGTCGCCTCGGGTCCGCCGACCTGCACGCAGTTCAACACGTCGGCCGCGTGCGTGAGCTGAACCAGCGTGTCGTGATCGTGGATGCGCCCGCTTCGGCGTCCCTCGTCGAGGTCGCTCGCGAACGGCGGGCCGCCCACGTTCATCCACACCGGCACTCCGTCGGGGCCGCCGACCGTGAGCGAGCGCTCGGGGTTGCGACCGCGCAACCGGAAGGACGACGGTGCTTTCGCGACCTGTTCCGCGACGAACCCGCGATCGAAGAAGACGCGCTCTTCGTCGAGCTTCAGTCCCGCCTCGGCGAGCAGCTTGCGGGCCCCGTCGTGTTTCACGTCGAGGCCGATCTCCTCCAGGATGCGCATCGCATGCTCGTGCACGATCGCGATCTGCTCCTCGGTGAGCACCGCGGGAGCGTTCTCAGGCTCGAACATCGTCGGTCTCCTCCATCAGGGGCACGAGCAGCTCCTCGAGCGGCTCGATGCCGAGGTCATGGATCTCGATCGGCAGACCCATGAACTCCGCGATGCCCCGAGCCTTCGCCTCCCGCTCGTCGTCGGGATGCTGCCGCACGAAGAGCACGCGCGAGAGGTTGCCGAAGTACGTCTCCTTGAGCCAGGGGAATCGGTCGAGTCCGAGCCCCTTGATGACGGCCCGCTCCCAGTTGGCCACGAGCCAGTCGGTCAGGAAGTAGATGCCGATGTCGGTCTCGAACCGTCGGTGCAACTCGCCCGCGTACCACTGGAAGCAGTGCACCCCCGCGGGGCGCACCGCCGGATACCGGGAGAGCACCTCGTCGAGACGACCACCGGTGCCGCAGTCGCCGTAGACCACGATCACGCGTTCGTACCGGGGCACGAGCGCTTGGAGCTTTTCCTCGACCGCCGGCGCGATCTCCAGCGGAGTCATGTGCAGCTCGCTGGAGATGCCGTGCACGTCGGCATCCCACCCATGCCGGTCGACGAGCGTCTTCGTGTCGATCGCGACGGCGCCGCATGCGATGAAGGCCACCTTGGCGGCGGGGCGTGTCATGGGGCGGGGTCTCCCGCGACCGCGCCGGGCCGCACGAGCTCGAGCGGCGGGAACCCGACGTTGGCGATGAAACGCTCGTTGAAGTCCTCCACGCCCGACAGCTCCAGGTACTCGACGAACCCCGGTAGCTCGAACGCCACTTCTCGCTCTCGGAACGACAACAGCGCCATCTTCGCGCCTTCGCTCGCCGTGTTGCCGACAGCTCGGATGCGATCGACCGCGACCGGCGGCACCAGGCCCAGCACGCGAGCGCCGAGCGGATCGATGTAGGTGCCGAACGAGCCGGCCAGCAGCACCTCGTCGAGGCCGGCTACGGTCAAGCCGCGTTCGCGCATGGCGGCCTCGATGCCGGTGGCGATGGCCCCCTTGGCCTGCTGCAGCTCGCGGATGTCACGCTGGGTGATCATGACGTCGTCGGTCAACGCGAACCGGCGCACACCCTCGTCGTCGACCTGCAGGCGAGACGCGAGCGGATGCTCCTGCGCGAGAGCCTCGTCGGGCGAGAGCAACATGCCGCCGCCGTCGAGCAGGCCCGTCAGCCGGAGCTGGGCGACGATGTCGATCAGGCCGCTGCCGCACAGACCGAGCGGCTCGACGTCGCCACCGATCACCTGCAGCCGTACCGCGCCCTCCTCGCCCGCCTCGACGTCGAGGACGACCCCTTCGATCGCCCCTTCGGTGGCGCGCATGCCGTGCAGGATCTGCCCACCTTCGAAGGCCGGGCCCGCCGGGGCGGCCGTGGTGACGACGCGGTCCTCGTTGCCGATCACGATCTCGCCGTTCGTCCCGACGTCGACCAACAGCCTGGTGACGGGCTCTCGCGCGACGCCCGTGGCGAGCATGTCGGCCACGATGTCGGCGCCGACGTAGGCCCCGATCGAGGGAAACAGCACGAGGCGTCCCTCCGGATGGATCTCGACGTCGACGTCGGCGGCACGGAGGTCCTGCGGCTCAAGGAAGGTCGCGATGAACGGCGAGTGCCCGATCGACTCGGGGTCGACGCCGAGCAGCAGGTGCAGCATCGTCGCGTTGCCGGCCGCCACGACCTCGAGCACGTCGTCTCGGCCGATGCCGGCGGTGGCGCACACGCTACCGAGCAGACCGTCGATCGTGGCGACGATCGCGGCACGGAGCTGCTCGAGCCCCTCCGGACCGTGCATCTGCGTGTGGCTCACGCGGGTCAGGACGTCGGCGCCGAACGGGGCCTGCCGGTTGATCGTCGACTCCACGGCCGCGGCGCCTCCGGAGCGAAGGTCCATCAACGTCGCCACCACGGTGGTCGTGCCGACGTCGATCGAGACGCCGAACGCCCGCTCGGTCGTGTCTCCGTTCTCGACGTCGATCAACCGATCGCCGACGACGGTCGCAGTGATGACGGACACCTCGTCGTCGCCGATCACAGCGCTGAGGCGCGGGAGCACCGACGGAGCCACGGTTACCTCGAGACCCTCGATCACCAGCGCGTCGATGACTCGGCGCAGGCGGCTCCGGGCATCGACGATCGTCGGGGTGGTCAGCGTGAGCAGGTACTTCACGGCGTTCGGCTCGAGCAGCACGAAGCGCCCGACGCCCATCGTCGCGGCCTTCGGCACCATCAGTGCCCTGGGCACGTCGACGACCATGTCCCCGTCGATCTCGCACTGACATGAAAGCCGCCACCCCTCGTCGAGACCCCCCGACACGTGGCGGTAGTCGGCAAGCGTGCGCTCGGCGTGGCCCTCGAGCACCTGCACCTTGCATTTGCCGCACGTGCCCCGGCCGCCGCAGGTCGACTCGATCGGGATGCCGGCCCAGTGCGCCGCGTTGAACAGGGTCGTGCCCGGCGGCACGTGCGCCGTGGTGCCACTCGGTTCGTACCGGACCTCGAGCTTGCGGCCGGCCATCGTGCTAGCCCGCCGGGGAGCGGACGCCGGTTTTCGCCCGGTGCTCGCGGATCCAGGCCGCGCCGAACCCGTCGCGTCCCAGCAGCAGATCGCTCGCGAGCAACGCGGTGCGAACCGGAGCGTGCAAGGGATTCGTGATCGCGGCGTTCATCCCGGCCATCGCCGCCATCGTGAGGAACGCCGCGTCGATGCCCTGGCGATCGGGCATGCCGAACGAGATGTTCGAAGCACCGCAGCTCACGTTGACGCCGAGCTCGCCGCGGATCAGCCGAACGGTCTCGAACATGGCGGTTGCGGCGTCGCCGGCCGCGCCGATCGGCATCGTGAGCGGGTCGATCACGACGTCTTCGCGGGCGATGCCATGGTCGGCGGCGGCCTCGACGATCTTCCGCGCAGCGGCGAGACGCCGCTGAGGATCCATCGAGATGCCCTCCTCGTCATTGGCCATGCCGATCACGGCGGCCCCGAACCTCTTCACCAGGGGCAGCAGTCGCTCGAGCGAATGGATCTCCGCGGTCACCGAGTTGATCAGCACCTTGCCCTGGGCGAGCGGCACCGCCGCCTCGAGCGCCTCCGGCGTCGACGAGTCGATGCACAACGGCACGTCGACGACCTCATGCACAGCGCTCACGACCCGGGAAAGCATCGCCGGCTCGTCGAACCCCGGGATGCCGGCGTTGAGATCGAGCACCGCGGCTCCTGCCTCGACCTGCGCCAGGGCGTCGGCCTGCACCGAGGACATGTCGCCGGCTTTCAGCTGCTCGGTGAGCCGAACCCGGCCCGTCGGATTGATCCGCTCGCCGATGATCGCGAACGGACGCTCGTCGCCGATGTGCACCTCGCCGCCAGGCCCACTCAGCGTCGTGAGCGCGACGCGACTCGACGTGCTCACTGCGAGGCTCCCACGAGCTTTCTCGCGATCTCGACCGCCTCGGGTGCGTTGTTCGCGTACCCGTCGGCACCGATCTTCTCGGCCCACTCCGGGGTGACCGGCGCACCGCCCACCATGACGATCACAGTGTCCCGCAGGCCCGCGGCTTCGAGCTTCTTGATCACCGTCTCCTGATAGGGAACGGTCGTGGTGAGCAGCGCGGAGAGCCCGATGATCGCAGGCTGCATCTGCCTGATGGCCTGGATGATCGTATCGGCGCCGACGTCCTTGCCGAGGTCGTGCACGTCGAAGCCGCTCGTGCGCAGCATCGCCCCCACCATGTTCTTGCCGAGGTCGTGAAGGTCGCCCTTCACCGTCGCGAGCAACACGAGCGCGTTGGTCGGGGCGTCGGGGTCCTTCCGGGCCAGGAGCACCGGCTCGACGATCGCGTTGCAGGCCTTGAAGACTTCGGCGCTGGCTACGACCTCCGGAAGGAACACCTCGCCCCGCTTCCACATCTCACCGAGGTCGAACATGGCGACGGCCATGCCCTCTTCGAGGATCCACGTGGGGTCGGCGTCGCGATCGACCAGTCGCTGCACCGCTGCGATGCCGAGGTCCATGTCGGCCACGATCAGGGCCCGCTTCAATGCCTCGAGGTCCTCGTGCATCGCTCGTCGGTTCCTTTCCGAGATAGCGCCGGAGGTCGCGACCGCGGCCGGCGCCGCTTGACCTGAAGTCAGGCGTCGCGCCACGGTGGGCCTCACCCGATGATGGCAGCGAGGAAGGCCGACTGGGAGGGTCGCGACGGAGGCTAGTATGACCTGGGGTCAGTCACTAGCAGGCTTGCTCCGTAGCGTGTGACCACCGCATCCGGAGGACCGACCGATGATCGCCCAGCCGAAGGCACCCAGGAACGCCAAGACGCAGGTCAAGCGCGACCGCATCGTCGACGCGGCGATGCGCCAGTTCGCCGAGCAGGGGTACCAGGGCGCCAAGGTCGAGGACATCGCCGCCGAGCTCGGCATCGCGAAAGGGTCGATCTTCCAGCATTTCGGATCGAAGGCCGGGTTGTTCCTCCAGGCGTACAAGCGAGCCGTGCTCTTGCTTCCCTCGTGGCAGGACGCCCCCGACGACGTGCGCAGCGAGGGATTCTTCGCGACCGTTCGCTTCTGGCTCGACCGCACCGAGCACCTGATCAAGGAAGACTGGATCCCCAACAGGGTGGTGCTGATCGGGAACTACGGCACCGACCTCGTGCTGAAACGCGAGATCAACCGATGGCTCGTGAGCGAGGACCCCTACGGGACCCTCGAGTTCGTGGAATGGGGCCAGCAACGCGGGGAGGTGCGCACCGACGTCGACCTGGAGATCATCGTGTCGATGGTCGACTGGCTGTCCAACTCACTGCAGGACGCCCTCGTCACCGAGGAGCTCGACCCGGGGCTGTTCCACCGGCTCGCGAACCAGCCCGAGCGTCAGCGCATGCGCGTCGAGCACTTCGAGACCCTGCTCGAGAGTGCGCTCGCCGCGCCGGTTGCGGACTCACCGGCGCCGTAGCGCCTCCGTGGCCCGATGGCAAGTGATGCGCTGCAGGTGTGGGGGAACGGCCGCAGGGCTACGCTAGCCGGAATGATCTCGCGCGCCTCAGCCAGCTCGGCCCCCGGCGTTCGGGGGTCGGCGGCGGGGATGATGGTGACCGTACCCGTTCAGCGCGATCTCGGCATCCTCGATCGTCACCACTCGCCGCCGGTAGTTGCGTAACGCGAACCGATCGCACGCTGTCTCCCCCACCCGGCGGCCACCCTGCTTGTTCGAACCATAGACGTGCATCCACTCGTGACAGTAGAGGAAGCGCAGCACCTCACGCGGCGAACGGAAGGTCACCCCCTCGGTGAGCCAGATGAACTTCAGACCCTTGCCCGGCCGCCGCTTCGCCGCGTACGGAACGACCTCACCGAACGGATGGAACGGCTCGGGCACCTGCAACGTGATCGTGCGTTCGTCGAAGTCGGTCCACGCTGATAGGTGCGGACGTTCGCGGTAGCGCAGCGGCTTCACGTGCACGGTGTATCCGTCGGCGCGGGGCAGACCCCGCAAGGCTCGCTCGACCGCGGCGGCCGGCACGGGCTCGAACGACGACGTGATCCGCACCCCTCTAGCATGACGCGACGATGAGCGATGCGGCCCGCAACGAGCGTTCGCACCGCGACGGCATCCGCGCCGTTGCTGCCCTCGCGGTCGCGGTCGTCGGATTCGGCGTGTCGTTCGGCGTGTTGGCCCGAGCCGCCGGTATGGGGTCGGCGGCTCCGATCGTGATGTCGATGACGACCTTCGCAGGATCGGCCCAGTTCGCCGCCGCGTCGATCCTCAGCGTCGGTGGCACGGTCGCCTCGGCGGTCACGGCCGCGGTACTCCTCAACGCTCGGTATGGCCCGATCGGCGTGAGCGTGGCCCCGTCGCTCACGGGCAGCGGGTCGTCTCGATTCCTGCATGCGCAACTCACCGTCGATGAGACGTGGGCGGTTGCGGCCGAGGGAGAGGGGCGGTTCAACCCCAAGGTGTTGCTCGGCGCAGGCGTGACGCTCTACCTTGCCTGGGTCGGCGGCACGGTGCTGGGCGTGGCGTTCGGTGACGTGATCGGCGATCCGTCGCGGTGGGGTCTCGATGCCGCTTTCCCCGCGCTGTTCCTCTCCCTGCTCATCCCTCAGCTTCGAGACCGCCGAGCGATCGGGGCGGCCGCGCTGGGCGCCGGCATCGCGCTCGCGCTCACGCCGTTCACACCGGCCGGAGTGCCGATCGTCGCCGCGAGCGCTGGTTGCCTGCTCGGCCTGCGCGCGGAGGCCGGGACCGGCGACGAGGAGGAGCCAAGGGCGTGAGCCAGACGTGGGCGGTCGTGTCGCTCGTGGGCGTGATCACGATCGCGATCAAGGGATTCGGCCCGATGCTGCTCGGCGGGAAGCCGCTCCCGCCTCGCATCACCGCCGTGGTCACGCTGCTCGCGCCGGCCCTGCTCGCCGCGCTCGTGGCCGTCAACACGCTCGGCGGTGATCGTGAGCTCGTGATCGATGCACGCCTGCCCGGGGTCCTCGCGGCCGGCGTGGCGATCTGGCTCAGGGCACCGGTGCTCATCGTGGTGATCGGCGCCGCGCTGGTCACCGCCGGCGTGCGGGCCGCCGCCGGGTAGGCTCGCGCGATGATGACCAGATACCGCGATCTCGGCCTGACGGTGGGCCAGATGGTTCCCGGCCCGTCGAACGCCATCACCGACGTCGACGGTGTCTTGGTGGGTATGACCACCCTGGTCGACGGCGACGGCCCGCTCGTCGTCGGCCAGGGACCGGTGCGCACCGGCGTCACGGTGATCGTGCCGCATCCGGACATCGGCGCCGAGCCGGTCTTCGCCGGGTGCCACCGCCTCAACGGCAACGGTGAGCTCACGGGGCTCGAGTGGATCCGCGAGTCGGGCCAGCTCACGACCCCCGTCGCCATCACGAATACGCACAGCGTCGGCGTGGTGCGCGACGCGCTGGTGGCCGCCGAGCTGCGCGGGCGTGACGACGCCACCGCCTACTGGAGCCTGCCGGTCGTGGGCGAGACCTACGACGGCGCTCTCAACGACATCAACGGGTTCCACGTGCGACCGGAGCATGTGTTCGCGGCGCTCGATGGCGCGAGCTCGGGCCCGGTCGAAGAGGGCGGGGTCGGCGGCGGCACCGGCATGATCTGTCACGACTTCAAGGGCGGCACCGGCACCGCGTCGCGCCTCGTCGGGGGATGGACGGTCGGTGCGCTCGTGCAGGCCAACTACGGAAGCCGCGAGCGGCTCACCGTCGACGGCGTGCCGGTGGGTAGGGAGATCACGACGGCAGACGTGCCGTCCGCCTGGGACGAGGAGAAGGGCCTGTTGCGGCCCGAGCCCGGAGCCGGCTCGATCATCGTCGTGCTGGCGACGGACGCACCGATGCTGCCCCACCAGCTCGAGCGTCTCGCGCAGCGCGCGGGCCTCGGCATCGCGCGGGTGGGCGGGTCAGGGGCGCATTCGAGCGGCGACATCTTCCTCGCGTTCTCGACCGGCAACCGCGGCGCACTCGGCAGCTACAAGATCGAGGCCGCGACCACCCCGCTCGCCGTCACGATGATCCCCGACGGCGCGATCAGCGACCTGTTCTGGGGTGCGATCGAGGCGACCGAGGAAGCGATCCTGAACGCCCTGGTCGCTGCGGACACCATGACCGGGCGCGACGGCATCACGGCTCATCGTCTCGATCACCGGCAGCTGGTCGAGATCATGGGGCGCTACAACCGCGGGCCGTCAACCTGAACAGCCCGCCGCTCAGCAGGCCCGGCCGAGGTCGCGCACCCGCCGGCCCCTGATGCGCACGAGGGTCGACCGGCCGTTGTTCCCTTCGTCAGACTCATCGATGCGGTCGGCAGGGTCGGCCTCGGTGCGCAGGCAATAGCGCCCGTCGGGCAATCCACGAACGTCGAGTTCCTGGCCCGGCAGGTTCGAGCCGTAGTAGTCCGCCCATCCGATCGAGAGCCCCGTGATCGAGTCCTGCGTGCAGCTGCCGTAGTACTGAGGAAACGGCGAGCCCGGCAGCGTGGGATCGAAGCGCAGGCTGTCGCGCACGCAGAACGAGACCTTTTCCGAAGACGCCACCACGCGACCGGACTTGGGCTTCACGAGCCGATAGCGCGCGAACTCCTCGAAGTGCCAGTGATCGTGCTCGACGTGGAACAGCGAGCACCCGGCGAACCGTTTCGTGAGCACGGTGTCGACCCCGCGCGTGAACACCCCATCGCCATCGGAATCCCCGAAGATGCGTTGGAACGCCTGCCGGTCGTTCAGGGGATCGCCGTCGCCGTCGCAGTCGTTCGCGGCCGAACGCGTCGGCGAGTCGGGCTTCAACTCCACCACGCCGGCTCCCGAATTGCCGATGATCGAGGCGAACCGTAGAAGCTTCACTCCCTTGCTCTTCTGGATGCGGATCTCCGTCATCGGGCGGAGCACCACGTCAGGAAGCAGCGCCGCACGCCCTGTGCCCGTCGCCGAGGCCGCTCGCGGCACCGCCGAGGCGATCACGCCGAGACCGGCCAGAGCGAGCGACGCGGACACGAGGAGCGCGGTCACGGCGCCGCGGGGGGATCGCTGCTTCATCGTCGGGGCGGCGGGATTCGAACCCGCGACCTCTTGCTCCCAAAGCAAGTGCGCTGCCAGGCTGCGCTACGCCCCGTGCGCACGATTGTAGGGGCAGGCGCGGTCGCGCAGCGAGCATCCGAACAGGCGCCGAAAGTCCGAGGCCGGGTGCCGAAGGACCGATTGTGCCGGTTCGCCGGTCGCGGCTACGGTGGCCTCGTGGAACTTCTTCCCCAGAATCGATCGACGCTCGTGTACGTCGCGCTCGTCGTGCTGCTGATCGGTGGGCTCGCGATGGGTATCGCCCTGTTCGTGCTGCAGGCGCGTGGCCCGGTCGCCGACGCCGAGTTCACCGTTGCCGCGCCGCAGGCCGTCGATTGTCCGAGCGGGTCGGGCGTGCCGGTCTGCTATCGATTCGACGTGACGAATACCGGGGCCGGTGTCGGCGCGGTCCGCTGCGGAGTGGTCTCGGCCGATGCCGGCAACGCCGTGTTCACCGCGAGCGGGTCCAGCCTGTACGAGAGCGACGGCCCGGTGGCCGTGGGTGACACGTACTCCTTGTACGTGGAAGTGGAAGCCACCGACGGTAAGAACGTGGTGGAACGCCCGTCCGTGGGGTGCCAGCCCCTCTGACCTTCAGAACGTGAAGGCGCCCTCGCCCATCACGTGTACGCGTCCGCTCACTCGGATCGCCCACGAGTCGCCGTCGGGGGCGACATCGAGGTGCAGGGCACTCGGGCGACCGACGATCTCACCCTGCGACACGATCGCTCGTCCGGGCATGCCTGCGAGCCGATGCCGCGAGAGGTAGGCGCCCAGCGGCCCAGCGGCCGACCCCGTGGCGGGATCCTCGCCGATCGACTGGAAGCGGTCGAACATGCGAGCCATGAGATCTCCGTCGCTGCGCACGGTGAACAGGTAGAGCGACTCCGCATCGGCGTCGCGACACGCCGCGTGGCACGCTCGTGCATCGCGTTCGGCACGTCGCAGGGTCGCCTCGTCGCGAACGGGCACCATCAGGTGCGCGATGCCCGTCGACGCCGAGACGATCGGCAGGTCCGCGACCAGGTCGTCGAGCTCGAGGCCGGCGCCGGCAGCGACCCCGGCCCGGCCCTCGACCGGGTCAGAGAAGACGGGTGGAAGCTGGTGCATCGTCGCGCGGCCCGCGTCGAGATCGACCTCGACCGGCACATCGCCCGCTCCGCAGGTCTGCACGAGCGATCGTGGGGCCCGGCCTTCCGCTGCCAAGAGGAACGCCGTGCCGATCGTCGGATGCCCGGCGAAGGCAAGCTCGCCGTCGGGAGTGAAGATGCGGACGTCGTAGCCGTCGCCGCGCACCGCCGTCACGAACGTCGTCTCCGAGAACGCGATCTCTCGTGCGAGCGTCAACATCGTGTCGGCGTCGAGCCCGTCGGGGACGTCGGGCACCACGCAGAGTTGGTTGCCGGCGAACGGCGTCTCGGCGAACACGTCGAGCAGACGGAACGGCACGCGCATCGAGATGCAGTATCGCAGCGAGCGTGTTGCTAGGCTTCCCTAGGTTCGGTTTGCTCCGCGGGTGTAGCTCAATGGCAGAGTTCCAGCCTTCCAAGCTGGCTATGCGGGTTCGATTCCCGTCACCCGCTCCACGCTCACGACGTCGGACCTGGCCCGCCGCGACGCCTCGTGTCACGAAGCGGGTTCCCAGAGTTGGACCGGGTTTCCCTCCGGATCGTGCAGTTGCGCGAACCTGCCGTTGGGGTACTCCTCGCCGTCGACCGTGACGTCGACGCCCGCAGCTCGCAGCTCCGTCACCATCGCGTCGAGGTCGCGCACCCGGAAGTTGATCCCCCACCCTGCTGGCCCGAGATGAGGAGCCTCGGCGGCCTCGCCCCCGAACGGCGCGAAGACCGTCGGCCCGGGCTGTTGGTGCCAGACGGCCTCGTCGTAGGAGCGTGGGGCCGGCACTACGCCGAGCGTCTCCGCGTACCACCTCGCGAGCGAGTCTGGGTCTTCGGCCGTGAAGAAGAATCCACCGATCCCGTCGACTCGTTCCATGTGCACACGCCTCCCGCCCGAGTGTACGCGGAGCGACGGCGGCGGTTGGCCCCGTCGGCCGGAGCCTCAAGCCGAGAGGGGCGGCCCCGGTGGGCCGCCCCTCGATCGTGCGATGCGTCGGCGCTCAGGCCGGCGCCGGGGGCATCGACGGGGGCGCGGTGCCGCCCTGAGCCCCGGCCCCGCCCCGGTACGTCGCGTCGCCGAAAGCGAGGATCAGGAAGAAGATCGGCGCGAGCAGGATCAAGCCGATCGCGAACCCCGTTCCCTTGCCGAAACTCTTGGCGAGGTCGAGCGCGACGATGATCCAGATGATGAAGTTCACTATCGGGATCAACAACAGGATCAGCCACCACCCCGGCCTGCCCACGATCTTCAGCAGGATGTAGATGTTGTAGATCGGGATCAGCGACTTCCACCCCGCCTCGCCGGCCTTGGTGAACACGACCCACCAAGCGACGATGTACGCGACGACGAAGACCACGTAGAAGAGCCAGAAGATCGTCGAGCCTCCGCCACCGTCGGTGGTTTGCGCGAGTAAGCCCATCTTGTCCCCTCCTTCCGATGCGAACGCGATGCGCGCCCGCGAGGACCGGCCCACGATAGGGGGCGCCCAGGCCCGTATGTGGGATTTGTCGAGGGAGACGGCCGGTCCCGATGCCCGCGCTAGGCTGTCGAGACGCGCCGGTAGCTCAGGGGACAGAGCGGCGGACTTCTAATCCGCGGGTCGCAGGTTCGAATCCTGCCCGGCGCGCACAGTCCCCCGCGTCTACTCGACGTCTTCGCCGCGTGGCCTGCTGATCAGCACTCCCCCGACGATGACCGCCGCCGGTGCAGCGACCGCGAGCCACACCCATGTCGGGACGCCTTTGGAATCAGCTCGCGTGGCCACGGCCGCCTCGCTCACCGGCACCAGGTTCATGAAGGAATCGTTGTTGAATCCCCAGAGCAGCCAGCCCGTCTCGACGGCGGGCGAGTCGACGTAGCCCATGAACCGGTCGGTTCGGTAGGCCTCAAGATCGGGATGGTAGTTCAACACGATCAGCGGCAGCTGCTCGGCCAGGAGCCGGCGGCGCTCGGCCTCGACCCCGCCGCGCGCGACTCGGTCAGCGACCTTGCCAGCGAGGAGGCCGCTTCTCCATGAACGCCCGGGGCCCCTCCTGGGCGTCCTCGGAGGTCAATGTCCGCTCGTAGCTCGTGACCCTGCCCGATCGCAGGAGCTCGAGCCCGTCGTGCGCCGACATCGACTCGGTCAGTCGCATCACGTCCACGATCGCCTCGACGGCGAGCGGGGCGGCCTCCACGATCGAAGCGGCGAGCTCTCGGGCGACCGGCATCACCTGCTCGGCCGGAACCACACGGTTCACCAGCCCGTGGTGCAGCGCCTCAGCCGCGGTCAGCCGGCGACCACACAGCAGCACCTCGGTGGCGAGCGGGCGTGGCAGCAGGGCGGGCAGTCGCACCGACCCGACGTCGGGGATGATGCCTTTCGAGGCCTCGGGGAGCACGAACTGTGCGTGCTCGGCAGCGACGACGAGGTCGGCCGCGAGCATCATCTCGAAGCCGCCGCCGGCAGCCATTCCGTTGACCGCGAGGATCACGGGCTTGCGCAGATCGGGCAGCTCGGCGAACCCTCCGAACCCGCCGGAACCGTAGTCGGATTCGTATGCCTCTCCGCCGGCGGCCGCGCCGAGGTCCCATCCCGCACTGAAGAACCGCTCACCGGCGCCGGTCAAGATCGCGACCCGAAGCTCGGCATCGTCGCGGAACCCTTCGAAGATGCGCGACATCTCGCGACTGGTTGCCGCGTCGATCGCGTTGGCCTTGCCTCGCTCGAGCGTGACGACCAGCACCGCTCCTTCACGCTCGACGGTCAGTGACTCATCCATCACAGCACTCCCCCACCTCGGCGATCCCGGCGCGCCGTCATCCCCCGAGGGGCCGCACCACCGCCCGG
>Ga0224510_10001023_pt1 | contig 19293 bp, 15 predicted proteins | sample SF_May12_sed_USG_FD_170161 | JGI IMG/M metagenome (GOLD analysis project Ga0224510, IMG submission 170161) | Sediment microbial communities from San Francisco Bay, California, United States - SF_May12_sed_USGS_4_1 | ecosystem: Environmental > Aquatic > Marine > Sediment | place: USA: California... | reverse complement strand
TGTTCAAGGTTTCGGCCTACTGCAACGCGATGTTTTTTTTGGGAATTATGAAGATCTGGGAGCTCGTTATGAAAAACGTCCCAGCGCTTGGGTGGAACCGCAGGGTGACTGGGGGAAGGGCAAGGTCGTACTCGTCCAACTGCCGACTCCGCTCGAAACCAATGACAACATCGTCGCATTTTGGACGCCGAAAGCGCCTGTGACTCCCGAGACACCCTTGAATCTTGCCTATGATGTCAGTTTTGGTAAGGACGACATTCCGGGAAATTTAATGGGCACCGTGGTTCAAACATTTATCGGTGATGGAAATCGTATTGGAGGAGGAAAGGTTCCGGACTCGTACCGCATCATCGTTGATTTTAACGGGGGGCCATTGAGCAAACTGGCTTCCGACGCCCGCATCAGCAGTCAGGTGACCGCCTTAGATGATGGTGAAATTCTTGAGCATTTTGTGGAATACTATGAACAGATTAAAGGGTGGCGATTGTCCATTCTCGCAAAACCTGCCGAAAAAAAGCCGCTTCATTTGCGAGCATTTCTCAATACCGACACAACCACATTGACCGAAACCTGGACATACCGCCTACCGGTCAATAACAACATTTTGGAAAAAGAACAAAAATAAAAATAATGGACCGATCTCTTGCCGAACAAGCACTCACGCGGGTGTGCGACTATTTATCAGCCATGGGTGTTGAATTAACCCGGGAGGTGTCCCTCCACGCTCTCAAATTGATTGAGGCAGGGTTGGCATCCGAGCCAGAAGATCCGCTTCATTTTATCATGACGCGCCTGGATGAATGCTTTCCTCTTCAGAATCCTGACCTCCCATCCGCCTATCCACAGATCATACGGGGCAGCATGGGATATGATGCCCATGATTAGTGATACCGAATGCCCTAAGGTCAAACAACCAATTTCCGCAAAGACCCAGGTACCCTGGAGGAGGGCGGCATGGATCCGGCGCGCCTTGCTGACTACACTCGTTCTCAACCAAACGCTGATCGCCACTTCCTACATGACTGCCGTCCTTCCGTATCACGGAGGCAATTTAGTTGAGTTGGGCATTATTGCCTTATTTTTTGTGTTGTTTGCCTGGATTTCGTTTGGATTTTGGATCGGCGTCTTCGGGTTTGTCATCCGTTGTCTCGGTGGCGATCGCTTTTCGCTCCTGGGCCGTCAGACCGCTGCCAAGTTGAATGCACAACCCCTATCACGGACGGCCGTGGTCATGCCGATTTACCACGAACCCATTCATCGGACATTCGGCGGCATTGGAGCCGTGTATCGCTCACTGGTGCAGACCGGTCAGATTGAGCATTTTGATTTCTATATTCTTTCAGACAGCCGCCATCCGGATGTGTGGTTGGCTGAACAGGCCGCTTGGTACCGGCTCTGTCAGGACCTGGGAGCGGGGGGGCGTCTGTTCTACCGGCGCCGGACCCTCAACCAGCATTACAAAAGCGGGAATATCAGCGACTTTCTTCGCCGCTGGGGCCGCAGTTATGACTACATGATCGTCCTTGATGCCGACAGTCTCATGGATGGCTCTACCCTGGTGAAGATGGTGCAGCTCATGCAAGCCAATCCTCAAACAGGCATTCTTCAAACCAGTCCCACACTCATCAATGCCCATTCGATGTTTGCACGGGTCCAACAGTTTGCCAACCAGATTTACGGCCCATTGTTCACAGCGGGCCTGGCGTCTCTTCAATTGGGGGAGGGGGTCTACTGGGGCCACAATGCGATTATCCGCACCCGGGCCTTTATGCAGCACTGCGGACTGAAGGGGCTTGGAGGGCGCGGGCTGTTTCAAGGCCCCATTCTCAGTCACGATTTTGTAGAGGCGTCCTTTATGGGTCGGGGCGGATATGAAGTCTGGTTAGAACCGGATCTGCCTCACAGCTATGAAGAATCACCTCCCACCCTGGTTGATGATTTGCAACGAGATAAACGCTGGGCGAAGGGCAATTTGCAGCATCTTTGGGTCATGCTCTTTGAACCTCGATTGCGCCCGGCTCATCGAATGGCCTTTTTGAACGGGATTATGTCATACCTGGCCTCACCATTATGGTTGATCTTTTTGATATTGACCACCATCGAAGCCGCACGTCTTGTGCTGTTTCCCATCAATTATTTTCCGGAGCCCCACAGCCTTTTTCCGCTTTGGCCGGAATGGAATCCGGAGTGGGCGATCGGTCTGGCCAGCAGCACGCTTTTTCTGCTTTTCCTTCCAAAATTTCTGGCCATCATCGATGTGATGCGAAGCCATCGGGTCAAACATCACGGAGGCTTCATTCGTCTGCTATTCAGTGTCATTTTAGAAATTATCGTTTCAACCTTATTGGCGCCCATTCGAATGCTGGCCCATAGCCGGTATGTGTTGGAATCCCTGCTCAACGTGACCTTGCGTTGGGCCGGGCAGAATCGTACGGATGAAACCCGCTGGTCAGATGCCATACTCAACCAGGCACCGGGAACCCTTCTTGGGGCAGGCTGGGGCGCGTTTGCATTTTGGCTCGATCCCATGTTTTTTTATTGGTCACTTCCGGTCGCAGGATCATTGGTGTTTGCAGCACCAACCTCGGTATTTCTCAGCCGGGTAGGCCCGGGAAAACGTCTGAGGCGATGGGGTGTCTTTCAGGTTCCGGAAGAGCGGTTCGGCTCTCCCTTGTTGGATGATCTACAGGCAGGCTCAATTCCCTTGCTGGATGTCCCCGGTAGAAAATTCTCTCCCACTGTGCAGGCAATTTTGGATCCCGTTCTGAACCGGGTCCATCAAGTCATGGCGCATGCCCATAGGGGGGGAAAGAAACAGGAAATGATTCTGGCGCTACGCGAACGATGTTTTCACCATGGACCGGAAACTCTCACACAAAAAGAACTGTCCTATTTAGTACGCGACCGTGCCAGCCTTCAGTGGCTTCATGCGCAAGCTTGGCGCTCTTCAACAAAATCATATTGGGGCAGAGCGCTTCAACAACGTTTTCAGCACAGACATGATTTAACCGCATCATAATACCTTTCCCATTCCTGAAATTTTTTCGACAAATTTCAACGACAACAGAAAAATTCCTCGCTCAACCGGCTAGCTAAAAAATCATACACTTTCGGCCTTTTTCTGAAACTATTCACGGCACAGACTTTCTATGAAAATAGAAATATCCTTAGGACAATAGCAGGGATAACAGTCTCTGGGACCTTTACCAAGAAAGACTCCTGTGCGATTCCAAGGGGACAGTCTTTCATCACACTAGTCAACACGCATTGCACTAAGTCCAGGAGTCTGGGACGGTCGAACACAACAAGAACGAACATTACAAAAACACAGGGCATGATTAACAAGCGATTCCCAAAGTTGAAATCTGGCTTCCCGATAAGATCCCTCTTTCATGGATTGAGAAGGTTCTCTTGGCAAACTTTGGCGAACCGGCGACGGCTCATAAAATCCGAAATTCCCGAGTTCACCAGAATTTATGGTTCTAAATCCAAATCGAGTCTAGCCATGTGATCTCTCAAATTCCCTCTTCAAGCCATTACCTCCATCTCACTCCATTACTTTTGATCAGGACCAAAATTTTGCCATTTTCTTGTAGATCCTGTCGGATGGTTCAAGACATCATAAATTTTTCACATATTTCCTCCAGTTGAGGATTTTCACGTTCCTCTCCTGAAAAACACCATAAATCTTTTCGCGCTTCGACCGATCTTGGTACAAGCAATTAAGTCTGGTAAGCCGGTTTTTCGTATGCACAACTTCACTTTCAAGCATGGTAATGGCCACACAACGATAAGCACCGGTCCTTCGGCGCTGACCCGGTAGGGAGGCCCTGGAATCATTCAAGGCTCCAGGGCCACTCTCACCGCATAATCTCCCTGAATTTTTCTCCATACAATTTCAATCTTCCCACTCTTCCACTCTATTCTTGACAAGGCCCTGCCTAGAATTCCCAATTCCCGGTCGAATCTGACTGGATTACCCTACTCTTATTCAGTAAGATGCCCCATTCCCTAACAACCGGGCACACGTCATGGTCATTTTGATGAATTTTCATCAGAGATGAACCATTTCATTTTTTGATTCGACGAACAGGAAACACCACATCATTGCTTACTTATGAAATGAAAGGTGCCGTTATGCAATTCTCCGCAATTCAACCATCTCAAGTCCTGATGACATGCCTCACGGCTGCTCTGGTGCTCTGGAGCACCGGCGCACAGGCTAGTAAACCTCTCAATAACCGGACTATCCAATTGGAAAAGCCCGCGTACTTTGCCACTTTGAGTGGAGACCAGGTACAGATCCAACCAGGAAGCTATGAGATAGCTCCCTTACCTGACGGTCTGAAAGTCATACCCACCGGTGGACAACCACCTGTTCAGTTGGCCATCACCTTGGATACGCATGAGCAGGACTTGACTGAACCCGTGGCCGTTTCAGTGCCAGGGATACCGGAGGGAGAATTTTCAGACCGCCATGTGTTGGCACTGTTTCTACCTGGTGGTCTTGTCTTTGAAGCCGAAGGCACCTATAGCGGCATCCGCTCCCGTGCCGTTGATCCTCAATCCCTGATCACTGATCCGATGAACATCTACTTGGAGAAACCGGTGCATTTTCTGAATCCGGACGGGAGCGATCTTCTCACTCAACCCGGCACCTATACCGTAGAGGCCGCCGAGCCGTGGATTCGCCTCATCCCGGGTGAACGACGGGATGCCATTCTACTAGAAGCCCGGCAAGGCAAGCATGAAGGGGACTTGGACATTCCAATCGCCCTCTCACTCCCCGGCAACGCCGAGGAAGAAGCAGACCTGCATTACGTCGTTCTGCTCCTTTCGAACGGACAAAGTCTGCAAGCGACCGGAACCTATAGCGGCATTCATCAACGGGGACTCTTTGGCAATATTGCCAAGGGTGCCAGGAGTACGGTGAACCGCGCCAAAAGCACCGTGAATCGTGTGGGACAGGGCGCGAGACGCACGGCCCAACAGGTCGGACAAGGCGTTCAAAAGACCGGACAGGCTGCGGGCCAACTGGCGCAAAAAGCTGCCCTGGAAGCCAAGAAAAAAGCAGAATGGGTGGCTCGGCAAGCGGCGCAAGGTGCTCTGCTTGCGGCCAAAGCCGCCTGTAAAGCCGGACTCACGGCTACCCGCATTGCGGCTGAGGTCCAAGCCAGAATCTTGGGGCCGATCATGGCCGTCCTCGAAAAAGCGCTCCAACTTGATAAAGCACAGAACGCTCTCAGACAGGCCATCAACACCATCAAACAACAACAGGGACCAGCCATCCAACAAGCGATTAACGCCGGTTTGACCCTTGCCGACCCACAAAATGCCAGAGCCGTCAACCAACTCATGGATCCAAACCTTATGTGCGAAAACCCCGGGAGCACGGTTCAAAACACCTTTCAAAAAATGGTGGGGGCTCCGTTACGGGCAGCCTTGAACGAATCACAAAGCGCGAGTAGTTCCGGAATTCGTTCCCGAGGTTCCGTCGCTTCGGCCAATATCGGCATCGGCGGCAATGTGGCCAAAGTTGGAGGTGGCGAATTGGGCGCGAGCTATGCATTTGATTTTATAAACACACCCCATTGGTATTTAGACCTAGCCGCTATGGTGAAAACCAACGTGGGTGGCGGCGGTGGCGTTTCCATTGGTATTTTCCCACGAGTCAATCCTGTTGACGTCGGCGGCTGGTTCCTGGGAGTCGGAGTCGGCTTTCCCTTCCCTCATCCTAAGCTGGCTAAAGTCATGGATGCCGGGCTGGATGTGTTCTTCGATTTTCCACTTCGATTCGAAGCCCCCTTCAAACCCAAATGGGATTTGACCTCCGCCAAATTCTTTTTGGATCATTTTCAGGGATTTGCGGTTAGCGTCGGAGCGGGAAAAAGCGCTTCCCCCGTTGATATTGCCCTGAAAGCCGGAGTGGGCATTCGACTGACGAAGCCTTAAATCACTCTTCCCGGCCAAACCAAGAGGCCACGATCCCCAAAAACATGTCCACCAAACCCGTGGGAGCCGAATACCTCCCCACGGGTTTTTTGTCTTACTGATTGAACCGCCGAATGAGGGGAGCCATTGCGGAAAGTTTTGATTCGGAGTACCGTCCTTCATCAACCAGCCATGAGGGGATCACCGCTCACAAGGGAGCTTCCACATGCAAGCAGAGTTCTTCGGACTCTTTCTCGGTCCCATCGGACGGTACCGCCACGGATGCGATCCTCCTGGCCGTTTGACTCCATTTTCTTCCCTCCCCTCGGCATTAGATAGCGATCATACTTCCCCGTTGAGCCTTTCGGACTTCCTGGCCGTTTTCTGTATTTCACATATTTCGCAACAGATTCTGGGCGTTGAACCTTTGGTACCGCTCTTCCGACAAACCACAAAACAATCAAGATCTCTTGAGCCTTCAAGGTCGAGGATCGGGAAAGAGAGGAAACGATGAAGAACCAATCTTGTTTTTCATTTCGGCCGCCAAATACGGGAAATCCGAATCTTGCCACCCCCTGTGATCAGTATCGCCACGGGTGCGATCCCCCGGATGGCCAGGGACAATCGAGAGCGAGTGGTCCAAACGGGAACTCAGGCCAGGATTCTTGTCGAGTTGTTCACCTACTCCACTTTTCGTTCCTTCTCTCATCAACTGCTCTCTCGTTCAGAACATTCCCCGGATTCATAAACCGCAACCGTCCTTCCATTTTCGAGAAGTTCTTTCCTATTGCAGACCCATCCCCACATGCTCTCATTGCCATGCACAACCGGGTCGCCAACGGTCAAGATTATTCCACCCAGATGCACATTTCACCAACCGGAAACACATAACCCGCCTAGGAGAAGACAATGATTCATCAACCCGCCAAATCTAAACGGGTACAAACAATGGCCCTCGCGCTGGCCTTGTGGCTCTTCAGTGCCGTTGTCGCCCCACCGGTTTGGGCGTGCTGTGACAATGTCTTCAGCTGCGCTGCCGCCGTGGTCACCGCGGGCGCCACCTGTTTGATCGATGAGGCGGCAAACGCGCTGCGTGGATTGATTCAGCAGGTGGAAAACGTGCGCGAGATCAAACGCAGGGGATTTACCGCTGAATTGGAAAAATCTCTGGCCGAGGCAGAATCAGAATCTGAAAAATACAGACGAATAGCCCAAGAGGCGGAATTAGCAATTAAGGGCTATTTGGAAGAGGCGAACCGAATCACAGGCGATGACACGCTTTGGATCACCAACTCTCTCAAATACGCTGCAGTGCAACCGCTACCGAACCCAATCGGCGGCCTCCCGGCAGCGGTTCCAAAAAACAACGTTAGCGCATTCAAGCAGCTACCGGCTCCTGGGACTGCCTTAGACCCCAAACCAAGCATAGGCATAGGCACACTCACGCAGCGCCCTTCCCCAGGATCGACTATCGGAACTGACGCCGTGACGGTCGACAAAGCGCCTGCCTTGAATAAAATAGCGCTCCAGCAATTGCTTGCTGATCCGTCCTTGGAAACATTAAAACGCCAGATAGAAGTGGAGCGGCAACGACTCCAGGCAGCCCGCAAGCGCCTCATAGAGGCAAAGACCAGGGCAGCAGAGGCAATGGCAAACTCGACACAAGCCGCGTCCACCGTATTTCACAACTCATTTTTAGGCCGGGTCGATCAGCTCCTTGCGGCGTTACAAGCCGTGCTGCGTAATCCGCTCAATGCCGGCCAACTCATTACCGGTGCCCTGGGTATCCTTGATGGCGCAATCTCCGCATTCGATCGGGATGTCGTTCCGGCGGTTGAGCGGGATGCACAGGTAAAACAGACTGAAGTCGCCAACGTCAAGCGCGAAGCCGACCAGGCGCAGCGCCATGCTGAAACGGCGAAACGCATCCTGGTGAAAATGCGGGAAGGGGTACAGCTCAAGACTGTGGTGGAGCGACGCGCTCTGGTCAGCGCGGCGAGGGCGGCCGCTCCCGTGAGTGCGGCCAAGATCAGCGCCAACGTCTCCCTGAAATCGTCCAATCGATTGCTCGCCATGTCTAAAACTCTGCGCACGGACATGGTGACCGTTCGTCCCGAGTTGCAGCGCCTCGCTTCGCACATGCAGCGCCCTGACCTCGCACCAATCCAAACGCGGCTGACAACGAGCTTCGATCAGTACTTCAAAGGCAAGTCGCCCGCCGAAGTGGAAACAACCCGTCATCAACTAATCCTCGAAGCGCGCCAACGCTATAGCGCCGACCGGAATCTACTGACCTCAATTGAACAGTTGATCAACGATGAAGCCCGGACACGGAGCATACGTGTCGGCACAGGCATCGACAACAGTCAATGCCATGCCGGGTTCGTCGAGCGTTTGGCAAATGCGTCCGATCGCGTCTGCGTCACACCTGAATCGCACAAGCGTGCCCTCCAGGAAAACGCGACCGCCGCGTCCCGGCGCAACCCGAATGGCGGCCCGTACGGTCCGAACACCTGCCTCACTGGCTTTGTCTGGCGCGAAGCTTTTGCAGGCGATGCCGTCTGCGTCACGCCAGAGGTCCGCCAGCTCGTGCGGCAGGAAAATGCGCTCAGTGTCACCCGGTCCCTGGAAACACCCGGCCCCACCCTCATCCGGCCCCGTGGGATCGAAGAGAAAACGCCTGATGAAGAAAAGAAGCCGTGACAATTGAAGACAGACCACGCGCACAGGACGACAAACCAAAGAAAAGAAAGGAAGACACAATGTCATACAGGCCTGGGTTGATTGCTGTTCTTCTCGGGATCACTCTTGGATGGAGTCCGCTACCGACCCAAGCCGAAACCACGATCTCCTCGGTCACCCTCGACCGCGCCATTCACTTCACCGCGCCGGATGGAAACGACGTCGTGGCGGAAGCCGGGACCTACACAGTTCAGGCAGCGGGCGACTCCCACCTGCGCTTGCTTCCTCAAACAGACCAACCGGCCATTGAGATCCAAGCCCAAACCACGACACATGCAGAAACTCTTTCCGCTCTCACCGCCCTGCTGATCGCTGAGGAAGGGCAGGAGGACGACATACATCTGGTTCTGATTTTGCCGGTTGGCCAAGCTTTCGATGCGACCGGCACATTCAGCGGAACACGGTCACGCGCCGCAGGTTTCCGCCAACTGTCTCGCACCCAGGTGCAGAGCGCGATAACGCAGCGACAGCCCTTCACCCAGGCCGCCGCCCCGCCGCCGATCCTGAAGGTACCACCGGCTTCGGCCCCCGTCACGGCGCCACCCTCGCCCAAAATGCCAACACCCCCGATTGTTGGCGGATCAAAGCCAATTCCTCATGTCACGCTCATTCAGGGAATAAGCAAGCCGGAAGGACCTCTGACATGGTCTTATCTCCGGATGCATGAACCTGACACGATATTGGCGATGATCAAGGCCGTTCAAGCGGGAATACGACATCCTAAGACACTGACCGGCCTGGCGAGCCTCAGAAACTTGGATACACTTTTGAAGACCAAGTATCCTGATGGCTTCACCGCCAAGAACCTTCCGAAAGTTTCCGCACCCATCGAAGGCCAGGTCTCGACCAGAGGTGTCGTTCCGTCCATCCGCGATCATGTGCAAACGCAGGTCCAGTCATCTGCGATACCCCCAATCTCCTCTTCAACCCCTGGTGCAGGCCTCACATTACCCAAGAAACAAGGCAATGGATGGAATGAGTTGTTCACAATGGGCGGCGGCGGTGTCCTGGACGCACCCAAGGCCACCCAACCAAAACCCCAAGAGGCTAGCCTGCTCGATTCACGTCGCGCGGCACGCATTTTCCGGCGCGTCGATTACACACCCGAGCAGTTGAATCTCGGAAGTCTGTACAAGGACCAGACCACTCGGGCCATTCTGCACGTCACGGCACCGGTAGACGGCAAAGTCACGGCTTCCATTCCCACCCCGTCAACGCCATTTAAAATTGTCAAAGTCCGTGCCCTTTCCGGCTGGCTGATCTATCAGCCCGTTACCATTCTCAATAAACTGACACAGGTGGCCCGGGAGCAGGAGACCGCCCAAGCCACAGCCGCTCCATTTAGTGTGCCCGCCACGTCCGGCCAGACGGTGGAAATTACCGTGGAGTTTGCTCCGCGATTCGAGCTTTTCGGGAACCGGGGGACCTTCGTGGGAAATCACGCCGCAACGCTCGTGGTCGACAGCGACTTGTGGAGCGCCGAGGTCCCTATTGCGGGACGGTTCCTGGGCGTGAATATCGGTGTCTTGGCGATTCCCGACACGACAGACGTCGTCGCGTATTGTCCGAATGCATTTCCGGCTGGTTTGACCTTTTTGAATGCGACCGGTCGTCCACAACAAGTGACCTTGACGTCATTTTCCACCCCAAATGACGTGTACCTGAACGCTGTGTGCACAGGCGGTTCTTTCGAGTGCTATAAGTGGGAGGATAGGCCCTTCACCTTCACTTTGGGGCCGGGTGAACGCAAGCATATGGATATCCCACTGAGATGCGGGTATTCTTATGAAGAAGGTCCCGTTACAGTTACCTATTCGTACGAAGGGACCAAGCGACAATCGACATTCGAACTGAGGCCCTATCCCAGCATGATGAAATGGACGGGTTCGCATGCCGTTTCCTTCCCTGATCCAGATTCTTACCCTTGGGATTCCTGTCATTTCAATTGGTCAGTCTTCATGACCCCTGATGGAGCCTTTGCGACCACTGTAGATTTTGGACGGTTCCAAAAAGAATATATAAAAGAGCAAAGGAACGCAGACCTGGATCACTGGGCCGGGATTCAGGTGAAGTTCCGTGACTTGAATCTAGGTCAGATCTGGTCCAGCTACAGAGGGTTCGCGAATATCGATACTACGGAATCCCGTTACACGACGGGGGGCAAGGAGATCCCCTATGTGACCTTCAAACCAAATTATGGATACCCGAACTGGCAAGGGGTGCTTCCACAGATTCAAGCCTTCTACACCGATCTAACCCGCCAAGGGCCTAGTGTTAAATTGGCCTGCGGCGAGTCCGGCATTGACGGCAACCCGGACAATCCCTTTTGAAAAATATGAAGAGAACACGATAGGCCATTTTCCGTTAACAGGCAGAGAGGAGAGCTGAAGTAAAACAAATTTTTCTTTGGAAGAGTAAAGGGATATTGCGGTTTCTTTTGATTCGGAGTACCGTTCTTCAGCCATCATCCATGGAGGGATTACCATTCAAAGGGGATTTTCCGTATGCCAGCCGTGTTCTCGACCCTCTTTGTTCGCCCCTTCTCCTCCTTTGGCGGGTACCGCCACGGAGGTGATCCTCCTGAACTGTTAACCCGATTCTCTTTCCTCCCCCGGAAACTCGATAGCAGGAATTTTTCTTTTTCTTTCCCTCCAAATTTCTTACCCTTTTCCCCTACTTCACAACGACTTCGCAGCCTTGAACCTTTTACACATCCATTTCGACTCACAATTGTAAAGCTCATATCTCCTGAACCTGCAAACAAGAGAGTCTGGAAAGAGAGGGAAAGATGAAGTGCCAATCCTATCGTTCCTGTCGGCTACCCCAGACGGGAAACTCGAAGCCGAGCACTCCCCGGGGCCGATACCGTCACGGGTGCGATCCCCCGGATGGCAATCGACAATGGAACGCTAGTGGTCATTCTTTCGCCTACACCCCAGAATCTCGGCGATCTCATTACCGAAGCCTCTATTGGTTTTCTCTCTCATATCTCTCCTGCTCAGAACATTTGTTAGATTTTTATAGATCACCAATAATTTCTAGGGACGGGATTTTGTCCCATCGATCCCAAGGGTGTGCTGACCCCATGAAGGCGGGAACAAGATCAACACCCCATCGATTAAACCGTCAGCTTGCACCTGGAGGAAAATGATGAAAATCTCAACAATTCTGAGTTTCGTATACCATATGACTCCCATGCCATTACAGAGCGGATGGACTTCCATGCGGAAACGACCGGGTTTCCGTTTTCCGGTCACCGCGTTGCTCGGCGTCATCTTCTTCGCCGCTCCCACAGCCATTGGCTGGTCGGAACAGTATGGATTTTCCGCAGAATATGCCGAGTGTAAGATTCTGGCAATTTCGGGAACCTTCCTTCCGGCGGAAGCCCGCTACAAAACCACTGGAACCTGTACAGTTTTTGTTGAGGAGGGCCCAGGACATGGGTCGAGCTCAAGCACCTTTGATGCAGTGAGGCCGCTGTTCAGCGTCGAGTTGACGGGTGAGGGCGGATATACCTATTCCACGAAAGCCACCTGGGAAAAAATCCATGTAAAACCGCCGAACACCGAAGGCCCTATCCTCGGCAATGGCTTTGTCCTCGGCAGAGAATCAACCATGGTCTGCGATCAGGATCCATGGCGGAAGCCATCCGGGCATCGGTGCCAATCGGTCGGCCATAAATGGGGACCAGGTCTGCCACCATTGACGATGACTGGTCCCCGGGAAGGCATGAAGACCATCACGTACTTTCTTCTAAAATACCGACCAAACATTCCCGCGACCTCGGCTCTCAGCACCTCAGACCTCCGCATACCTCTGAACAGGGAATACCAAGCTGTGCGCGCCTCCCGTACACCGAGCGAACCAGAGTTCCCGCGCTTAAAGAAGGAGGATGCGATGACTGGTCCGAAGATGGGCAATATCTTGCGGCAGCCTACAGTGGTAGCTCCAGGAGCCGGTAGCCGGGTTATCCAAGGACAATTTGCCATCCAGGCCAAGCGGCCAAAAGTGGATGACGGGGTCTCCGCTGAAGTGGAATTCGTCTGGCTGGATACACCTGCGACCAACAAACCCAACCCCTATGTCAATCGTTACCCGGTCGGGATGGATCAACTGGTGAAGGGGCTGGCCGTCCCTGAAGGTGTCACACGAGGACAAACCGGACGATGGCAAGTACGCGTGCGTGTTGCTCAACTAACCCAGGGACCATGGAGCGATCCCGTGGCGTTCCAACTGGCGCTGACAGCTCCGCCAAAAATCCAGCAACAACCTGGCGCATTCCAACAACCATCGCAATCGCCCCCTTCACAGAAACCAACGGCAGGTGCACTCGGAGGATCAGGAGGATTCCGGCGATAGTCAAGAGGTCGCTGAAGTGGCATAAATAGCGTTTTCCCCAGGTTTAAAAATGGACATAGGAGGATTGGGGATGTTGATGAATCGTGTAGTCAGAGGATGGATGTTCATGCAGACGCTCTGGTTCGTGTTCTGTTTCCCACAAACCGTATTGGCGGCAGAGAACCCTAAGCGCCAGGCTACGGTCTACTGTATGGTGTCCGAGGAGAAAGCCTATCCGTTTTCCGCTGGCAAGGACCGCTGCTTCAAGGAGATCAACGGCCAAAAATCGGCTTACAAGAGTGCGACGGTTTGCGCGATGGACACGACGGACGGCCCGCGATTGCGCTTCATGTATTCGGTCGCCGACAAAGCAACATGCATCGAAGGCAGTCCTGTCACGAAAGCGGATGACTATAGCTGGGGCCTCGAAATGCTGGGGAAGGAAGAAAAGGAATTTTTCTTAAAGCATATCGACACGAAATAGCCCGGACCGACAGGGGAGCCTGCTCCAGTTTCTGCTTCCAAGGCCCTCGCCTCCTCCCAGACATTCTCAGAGCAAGGAGATTCACGTGGCCGCAGTGAAATTATCGTGTGCATAGTTGACAACAAGAACGGCCCAATAGGTTCTAAGCACGTTCAGTTGGAAATAGTGAGGATACCATAAAGAAAAGGAGTGACATGATGGCAACGTCTCAACTCGTAGTTCGTAGCCTTGGAATCGCGATATTGCTTTTGCCTGCAGTCCCGCAGATTGCCCTGAGTGGTGAATTTGGCCCCGAACCAACTCAATGCTACAGCTATTCAAATGATCCCATTAACGGTACGTTCACGAATACCACGGCCAAGTATTCTAGGCGTGGATATTGCCTGAGCCAGGACACCAAAGATACGGTAATCCAATATCCAACAACCACCCAAGGATCATTCTCCAATGGGTCTGCCAAGGAAGTCTTTGAGATTCCACAGGGTGCGTTTAATCAGCCATCGCATTTCTACGGAAAGTGGGTGACCACATTTTCTTGCCCAAGCGATCCGTGGCTCACAGGAGTCACGTGCACGGTCACGAATGTGAATGACTCCTTTTCAGAACACGATCCCGGATACATCCTTAAGAATATTGATCGCGGGAGGCGAAGAGGGTTGCCTTTGTCGGTGCCTGTAATACCGGCAGAGCGCAACGCTCTCATCGCCCAGAGAAACTTACAGTTGGCTGAGCAGGACAATGCGGAGAAAAAATCGAATCGTCGAGCGGCGCAACGCCTCCAAGGGGCGACTCAACCGCCGACGCCGCACCGTACGGTTCTGTCGCCGATTATCCACGCACCAACTGCCGGGCAACGGTTTCTCAACCAGACCACCGTGCCGATCAGGCTCGGACCGCCCCCGCAATGGGCCGATACCAATATCGGTATCGATGGGGGTCCTATCAAGACAGCAGAAAGTGTGACCGGCTACATGGTGCGGATTGAACGAAAGGACCCCATGGGAAACTGGGTGGCGCAGACCACCCTCCCCGTTGGAGCCATTCAAGCAGAGTCAGCAGCAGGCTACACAGGGTTCGGGGCCGGAGCGCCTCCCGGAGGCATCACCACACCGGGGGCCTGGCGAATGAGTGCCCAAGTCTCAAGTCCAAGACCATCCGGGTGGAGCGAGTGGGTCGAGTTTGTGGTCATGCCGCCGGCAACGAACAAAGCACTTCAACCACCGAAGCGATCGTTTGGCAAGTGATGACAGAAAAGAGACAGGCGTGAAGTGGAAGAGAACGAATGCTGATTTCCAAATGCTTGGAGAGCATGCAACGCTGAGCGCTGGGCTGACTAAGTGAGGTGTTTATCGGCGCCTCTTCCGTATTGGCCGCCTCCGCGCAACAACGAGGGGGACGCTATTAAGGTCAAGCAGGCCTGCGAGTTTGCGCTGATGGCCGACCAGTACCACTTCCGCCCGTGTGACATCAAGCATCAGGGTTGGTCAAAAGACTAAAATATGTACCAATGCCCAGGAAGGAAGTCACGATAGGGAGCGAACACCACAGGGAACAGAGGACGGACGACTCATCCCTGGCCATGGCAGAAACGCCCCTGGGTATTCATTCGGCTTCGGAGCGAAGCATTTACAAACAAGACTCTGTAAAGCAGGACACACACAAAGGAGAAAACCATGATTCGAAAGATTGGAGTACTGTTGCTTTTCTTGTTGTCCCTCACAGGGGTCTCCATCACGCCGGAATCACTGTCGGCCTCACAGGAATACGGCGGAACGGCGACGGCCATTCACTTAGAAAAAGCGGTCCACTTCACGTCCGCAGATGAGACCGATGTGGTGGTTCCGGCTGGCCGCTATCAGATCGAGCCGACGGTGGAGGGGCGGCTAAGCCTAATGCCTGAGGGCGGGGAGACTCCCCTGGTACTAGACGCTAAGGCAACCGACTCCGGGCTCGACCTGTCGGCGCCCATCGCGCTATCGGTGCCCTCTGGAGAGAATGTGCATCACCTCATGCTGCTACTTCCCGACGGCACGACGTTGGATACCGCCGGCTCCTACAGCGGAACGCGCACCCGAGGGCCTTCAGCCTTCTTGTCATCGGCGTCCCTGAGAACTGCGCTCGATGCCAGGCTGCTCAAACCGGTGTCGCCGGTTGTCAGGTACAAATTAAAGGAATCTGTCTCAGTCGAACTCCTAAAAGCGGTCGCGCTGACCGTGCAACCAGGCCAGTCTTCCTCCGGATTCCAGGATTGCGCGATCATCACAAGCTCCGGCTACGTCAGCTCGGTGATTGCCCAACAGACCATTCACGACCCTCCGGGGGTCGGCCGCATCGGACCCGTCACCACCAACCCACGGACTCCTTACTTACGCACATTGCCAGCGGCGAAGAATCCATACCGATGCGCGATCGGGAGTGCGACGGTGACATCGGTGGGTAGCCCGGGGCGTGCCATTCGAGCAGGCGATGTGGTTCAGCTTCGAGTCACGAGTTTTGTGAGCACGGGGGGCTATCCCTATCTGAGCGGGTACTGGGTGGAGGATCTGTTCCAACTTCAGGCCTCAAGCTCATCCATGACCTTTCCTCAGGTCGTGGTGGGAGCCGCATTTGTCAACACCAACCCCAGCAATCAGCAGTCGAACATGCAGAGTGCAGTGCAACGCATGCCGAACGGCGCCTCTCTAGGATTCGAGGCATTCCTCGGAGGGACTTCCGGGGGACGGATCGGCTGCCTCTACAAGCCGGCATCTGGTGGCTATGGAGGCGGCAACGTCACCTGTCCACCAGGTCGTCATTGGCCGATAAAACCCTAAATTAGGCTGAGTGCGGCGATGGTGAGGGCTAATCGCCTGGAGGGAAAATTTCAAGGAACCATGTTTTTTGTCCCTAAAACTAGAGATTGGTAGTGCTGGGTCTCGCCATGCTATGGAAGAAAGACAAGGCGTTCTTCTTAGAACACGTCGACGTAGAATAACCGACGCCGATTCGCCACACGTCGAAGTGCGAAGAAGATTCTGGCGAGAAGCCCATCGAAGAACGACCAGCGAAGAGGGCACAATCGGGAACACCCGTTTCAATTGCAGACCAAAAGGATAGGTCTTGTGATTGGATCAAGCTCCTATTGCAGAATATTGTGATTCGAGGTACCGTTCTCCAGCCATTATTGATGAAGGGATTATCCTGACAACGGGGCGTACCAAATGCCAGCCGAGTCCCTCGCTCTCCACTTACGTCCCTTCTGTCCCCTCGGGCGCTATCGCCACGGATGCGATCCTCCTGACCAGCTAACCCGATTTTCTTTTCTCCCCTGCACATTCGCTTGCGAACACTTCCCTCTTGATCGGCCTTCAAGCTTCTTTACCCTCTCCCTTCTTTCGCAACAATTGAACGTCCTTGAATCTTTTCTCAATCCGTTTCGACCAACCATTGGTCAGCTCAAATCTCTTGAACCTGTGAGCAAGAAATTCGCAAAAAAAAGAGGAACAGATGACTCCCACGTTGGGGGAACGTGTGGAAAAACGAACGCGAATGGTTCAAATCGACATATATTGCGAAAGTATAAATCTGAAGATTCTCTAGTCTCCATCATTGCCAATATTCGTCTCACTGAGGAGGTGCCATCGTGCGAATCAATCCAGCTCTTGTCATCACCATGCTCATGGTGTTGAGTTCCCCCGGTTGGGCACAGGAAGGCCTATCTTCCACCACTGCGCAAACCGAAACATCTCCGGCTCAAACCGAAGCCGCGACGCCTCAAGAGGGAGCTACGGGAGAAGACCAGATACACACTCGAGGTCTGGAAGTCTTCGGCTGCCCGCTGTCACTTGACGCCGGGGCCATGACAAGTTGTTTTCGCCGGGTCCTGGATCGGGAAGGCGACAGAATACGCGATCAAATGCAGCGGGAGTTTGACCGCAATCCCTATCTGGCAAAATTGGAACACGAACGCAAAATCCTTCAGGCGGCCACTCAGCTTCCTCTCCAGCCCCTCATGAACTGTCTCAAGAATGCTCCCAACCAGGCACAGACTGATCTTGGGGCACAGGTACAGCGATGGCTGGCCAATCCCGGGGTCTATTCCAAAGACGCCGTTGAACAAATTCTCGCACAGACCCGAAGTGACTTGTCGGCTATTTTTCGCGAGGAGGTCCAGGCTCGCCAAATATCCCGCGCCCCTCTCTCTCCTGCACAGTCCTGGGACCGATCGGTCGAGATGCTCGATCGGTTGAGCCAACGCAATTCTGCCGTTCGTTGTCTGATGCAGCCCCTGTTGCCTCATCTCTCTCAAATGAAACAGGTCATGGTGCAAAATCAGGCGGCATTGGCATCACAATTTCGTCAGATATTCGATCCCTCAACGGTGAATGTGGCTCACCAGATGCAGGCCCAATCGGTGGGACGAGTACTTCTCACTGTCGCCGGAGGGCAACCACGACCTCAGGCGGCAGCAGGATCCACCGGCACGCCAGGCCCCTCCTTCCGCCCCACCGCTCCTCCGATCGCACAGGTACAGCCGGGCTTGATCAAACCACGGGGCATCACGGAAAACGCGGAGGCAGATATCCCGGCGGCGGAAGACGAAGTCACCTCTCGCGGAACAATCCCCTTGATTGGAGGATACAAACTGACAACCCCTAAACCTCCCCCGCCTCCGCCGCTTGCAGAAGTTGTCCCTGACAAGGGAACACTAGCGAAAATGGTGAAGGGAATGGCGGCGGAGCGCCTGCTCGATGCAAGCTTCCTTCAAACTCTCTCGACCAAAGTGAATCGAGTCGTACAAGTCACGACCGACGTACAGGCATCCCGACAGGCCGTAGAGGATTTGCGTCAATTTATCGCCCAAGCGCAGGTTCTTCCGCCCGATATGCGATTTGATTTCGGATGGGAAGTCCTTCGATACGCCGGGCACCAAAGTCTGGATCAAAAAATTGACCCCGGCCTTGTGAATGGTATCGTGCTGAAAGACTTCTTCGGAGTCGGGGTGATGGCACAATGCGGATTGTTCCCATTTGTGGGAGGGGTCACCTGCGCACCGACTGTATTGTTTGCTCAATTGGTCGCAAGCCAAATCATATTGGACTTAGGAGCTTCCTTGGCGGCAGATGAGCACAAAGACCTCGACCGGGTCATGACTGAAGCCAAAGAGCCAATCCGATCAGGCAGAAAGCCGGAGGATCTTCAGATCGGCCCGGGCCCCATGATATACATGATGAGAGAGCTTCCAAACAAAGAAGAAGTCATCGCCTTTGCGGACGGCTTACTCCAGAACATGTATGGGCCGCTCTTCGCCTATCACCAACAAGTGCTCGTCCTGGCGGAGGCTGTGGTGCGCAGATAGCAGGGTTTGAAGAAGTTCTCGTGTTTGGCCTTTTATCACCGCCACCATTGCCCGAAACAACGGGTGGTGGAAGGAGGATGGCATGCTCGGTAAGGATTCACATTTTCCGGTCGTACCCGGCCTCATGAGTACCCTGCTTACAAGCGTTCCGGTGGGCAACCAGAAAATGAAGTGCAATCGCGCGGGGTGATTTTTCCTCGGGTCACCGTTCCGCCCCCGTCAGCCTCGCCTAAGCTCGCTATTCACATGATCGGTGACGGAAGCGGAAAAACGCTCCCACCGGCGAATGCCTGTTCTCCCGCTTGCTTGGCGAAAGAATTACCTCGAAAATTTGGATATTGCGGTTTCTTTTGATTCGGAGTACCGTTCTTCAGCCATCATCCATGGAGGGATTACCATTCAAAGGGGATTTTCCGTATGCCAGCCGTGTTCTCGACCCTCTTTGTTCGCCCCTTCTCCT
>Ga0224510_10001022_pt1 | contig 19301 bp, 19 predicted proteins | sample SF_May12_sed_USG_FD_170161 | JGI IMG/M metagenome (GOLD analysis project Ga0224510, IMG submission 170161) | Sediment microbial communities from San Francisco Bay, California, United States - SF_May12_sed_USGS_4_1 | ecosystem: Environmental > Aquatic > Marine > Sediment | place: USA: California... | reverse complement strand
CATAACTTTTCGTTGCCAAAAGCCGCCGCATAAAACGATAAATTAAAAACTCTCATAGAAACATCTAATTTTGAAGTTCAAAAACTTTTAAATTAACCAAGAGCATTCGCAGACAATTTCGGCTAACGTTTGCGGGTACAATTGAAGTTTTTCAAGGCGAAGGCCTGTTTGGCGAGCACAAAACAAACGTCAAGTTTGGTGCGAGTCCAAACAGATCAGCCTGAGCCTTGAAAAATTTGGTTGAGCAATCAGGAATCGACATTTGAGTGATTTTTTTACAAAACGATGAATCGTTTTTTGCCAGGAAACTTAAATTGCGAAACCCGAGCCGCGAACGCGGCGAAGCTTGTACCCGCTGTTGTGCGATGGGAAGAGCGCCTCTTCGTTTTTTCCTTTAAATACCGCCCCCATTACACAATCGGAGGCACGGAAGCCGGAGATTGTAACGATTATATTATGTAATGTTTAATTTTTAAATAATTAATTTTATATACGTAATATTAAACACCATCATAATTGGTTATAAATCTAACTATGCGTCTTTGTTATGACAAAAAAAATTACAAAACATTATAAAACTGAATATGAAAATGATCCTGTAAGGTTATTATTAAAAAATAATGACTCTGTTTTCCATTATTGTAAATTAAACGTAGGCTTGGAAAATATTCTCTATGATGGAATATTTAAACTATTCCCTTTGGGTGAAACAAATGACCCTTGGGAGTACAAAGAAAAGAATTTTGGATTTATTGGAAGTTATACCCCTGATAACAACGATGCTGAAGAGTCAAAAAAAATGAATTCTAAAAAAAAGGATTTAAATGACTTTATGCGAATACATGCTAGATTCTCATCTTTTTGTTGCAATCCAATTTCTATACCTAATCAACCGATAAATGATCATTTATATTCATTTACCAAATCTAGGATGTGGTCTCAATATGGTGAAAATCACAGAGGTTTATGCTTATCATTTTCGCGTAGAAAATTGGAAAATTATATTATTTCAAAATACAGTGAAAAAAGATATATCATTGGAAATATTAATTATAAAATAAAAAATGACTATAAAAAATTTATTATTGATTTAGATAAAAATGAAGATATGCTTGATTATCTACATAAAAATAAAGATCATCTTTTACTTCGTAAAAATTCCGACTATATTAGTGAAGATGAATATAGAATTATAGTATTCTCTTCAAAACCAGTTGAACTCCCAACTTCTGAAATAATTAATGCAATCATAATTGGAGATAGATTTCCTAAAATTTATATTGACCTAATTAAAAATATTGCTGAAAATAAATATTCGATTCCATGTAGGAAATTAATTTGGAGTAATGGTATGCCTTACCTAACAAATTCATAAACAATTAATTTCCAGCCAGTTTAACTTTTTGATAATTATTTTGAAGCATAGTACATTTTGAGAAGTTTTTATCAGAAGTGAATTTTATTCGTTAATAACACTTATTGTTTTATGAAATAATTCAATAACACTTGTTTCTTTATTTTCCGGTAATCCTATCAAATTTTCAATTAACTTGATATGTTCTGGAGTTAGTTTGTTAATTATATTATTTTCATCAATTAAAAACATTTGTCCTCGGCCATATAATAACCAATCAATGGATAAATTGTATTTTCCAGAAAGTTTCGCGATAACATCGAAAGATGGATTTTGTGAACCTGATTCAATATGTGAAATATAAGTGCGAACTAAACCAGCATTTTCAGCCATTGCTTGTTGCGATAAACCGAGTTGTTTTCTACAGGCCAATAACCTTTTGCCTAATCCCGGTAAGTCTAATCCCATGTTGATACATTATTTAACATGTACACATTAAATAAAGCAATTATTACAAATAAAGTTAAATAATATGCCATATTTTTGTTGACAGAGGATTATGTGGCATATATAATAACCAATCATTGAATAATATATAAAAAGGAGATACAGTATGGCGTACACACCCGAATTATCTAAAAGAAACTCAGGCATTCTACGGCGATTTGCTTGGGGAATGGGAAAGCCGATGACTAAGGCAACGGTAGAATTAATGGAATTTTTACCACATATTGTTGATAAGAAAAAAGTTTGTGAAAGTTGCAAGGATAAGTCATTTTGTAAGGAATGTGTTTTTTATGGTAAGAAAAAACCAATAACGGAACTCCTTAAAAGAGTGTTATCTGAAAATACAAATAATTAGCTCAATTCTTTAATCTGATTTACAATTTCAGTTTTAGCCATGCCCCGCACGATGCGGGGCATTACTGGGTACGCCAAGAAGCGTTTGATTTCCCAGTGGGTGAAAGACCCACAGAGCCAGTGCTCATACTGGCTTAAGCAGTTCTGGGGTATAAGGCGGTAACAAATTATATCGAGTCTGGAATAAGCGAAGAATGTGAGCCGTAATGAAAGTGAACCCTATTGAGCCTCGTTATAGAAATGATAGCGGCCAACCTCTCCTGTATGGCGAAGCCAATATCTTTACTGAAATAGTGAGCTGGAAAAGGATGTCGAAAATTAGTAAAGAGCTATCCGGGGTACTCGGGGACGGCGCGTATTTGAGGGAAACAGATGAACTTGGGAGACCCTGAGAGATGGGGTTGGCGACCCCGGCCACAGCGTGGTGTTTCTCAGGGATTCGGAGATGCCCATAGTAGTGATGATCTGTGAGACAACATAACTCACGAGGAGCGAAGGGGCATTACTGTAGCAAATACTTTTGAAGAAAGGAGCATCGTTTGATTGATGAAAAACGTCTAAAACAAGCTAACAGCGAGCGTGCCGCCGAGCCCGCCGACAAGGTGCGAGACTTTCAGAGAAAGCTATACCAAAAAGCCAAGCAAGAACCGAAGTTTCGGTTTTATAGTTTGTATGACAAGATCTGTCGTTTAGATTTTCTGAGCGAAGCGTATAAACGAGTGAAAGCCAGCAAGGGTTCACCGGGAGCCGATGGTATTAGTTTCAAAGATATAGAGGAGGCCGGAGTTTCTAATTTTCTTCTGGTATTACAGAAGGAACTTTTAGAGCAAAGCTACCGACCCAATCTTGTCAAGAGAGTACTGATACCAAAAGCCAATGGAAAGATGCGCCCCCTGGGTATTCCGACAATCCGTGATCGGGTTGTTCAGATGTCGTGTAAAATTGTAATTGAACCGATTTTCGAGGCCGATTTTGAAGACAGTTCATTTGGGTTTCGCCCAAAACGATCGGCAAAAGACGCCCTGCAAAGAATCAAGGAACATTTGAAATCAGGACATCACGAGGTGTATGACGCCGATCTGAGCCAGTACTTTGATACAATCCCCCATGATAAGCTGATGAAACTAATCGGCTTACGCATTATTGATAAGGGGGTTTTGCATCTAATAAAGATGTGGTTGAAGGCTTCTATAATAGAAGATGGCAAAATCAGCGGAGGTAAAAAGAGCAAGAAGGGAACGCCCCAGGGTGGAGTGGTATCACCTCTTCTTGCCAACATCTATCTCAACCTTGTGGCTAAAATCGTCAGGAAAGATCCTGATTTCCATGGAATTCAAATGGTTTCTTACGCAGACGACTTTGTGCTGATGGGCAAGAAAATTGGCGAAAGCGCCTTAAACAAACTGGCCTTGCTTTTGAGCAGGATGGAGCTTCAAGTTAATGAATCCAAAACCAGACTTGTTAATGCCCACGATTCGGCGTTTGAATTTCTCGGGTTCGTGATCCGATATCACCGCAGCCTTTTTAAGGGCGACGAGTACTATTGGCACATCACTCCGAGCGAAAAATCTCTGAAGAGTTTACGTAGTAAAATAAGAGAAACCTTGCTGCGTAATCGGCAAAGAAATGCCCGAATTGCAGTCAGTCAACTTAACCCACAGTTACGGGGTTGGTTAAATTATTTTACGATACCCGGAATTTCTTACATGAAATTACCGCGCCGGAAAATAAGAATCTACCTTCGTGACAGACTGTATCGTCATCAAAAACGGAAAAGTCAGAGATACCGTTACGCGTATTGCCGTAGGACATTTTACCGGTGGATAACTGAACATAATTTAGTAGACCCGGAAAAGTACGGTGTCAAAGACCTTGTGAAAGCTTGAGACGAAAACTACAGGAAAGCCGTATGCGGGAAAACCGCACGTACGGTTTGACGAGGGGCCTCGGTGAAACTCTTAACGAGGGGAGCCGGGGTCTACTCTACGGCGGGATTGGCATTAGTTCAATAGGTGGAAAATCTTTAAACGATCTTGGCGCTCTTTCTTTCCGCACAACGTTTGCGTATAACTGACGTTTTTAGATGGTCTGAATCAGCAAGGCGAGCACATACAAAGCTCCAAGCTTTGTGCGAGTCCTTGCGGTTAAATGAAGACCATCTAAAAATGTGGTCGAACAATCACGAGATCACAATAGCAGATAAATTATCTTTACTGTAAATCCATATTTTAGAAAATAGAATTGTGAGACCGGAGCCGCCAAAGGCGGCGAACCTGTTATGCGCTGTTGTGCGATGGAAAGAGCGCCTCTTTGGGGTTTCTACTATTAATCCCGCCCATTCCCACGACCGAAGGCATGGACGCCGAAGGTCGTTAAATAAATTTAATATTTGTAGTTATGAGAAAGTTTTGATTATTTATTCAATTAAATACATTATATCATAAAGTGATTCTACATCACTTAGAATATGAGACCAATATTCTTTGTAATCTTTATCTTTCATCCTTGGATTAATACAGATGGTTTTAACACCTGACAGGTGAGCCCAGTTATCATTTACTGAGTTTCCAATGAAAACCACATCATCTGGAGATAGATTATTTTCTTGAATTACTTTACTTATGTATTTTGCTTTCCCCTTAAAATCATATTTTGTCCCAATTATTTCTACTAAATATTTAATCTCATTAAAAACAAATTTATTTGCCTTTACTTCTATAAAATGTGCATGCAACGCTCCTAAGGCTTTTTCTATTATCGTTTTGATCGAACCGGATACTATATATAATTTAATATTCGATGCTAATAAGTCGTTAATTACTTTTTCTATGCCAGGCATTAACTCAATTTCATCACCGATCTTTTCAATTAAGTCATGATGTAGGTTTTTTGCTCTAAACTTGTTTGCCGTAATATCACACCACTCTTGATGAGAAATATTACCTTTATCAAACTCTTCATGCAAATTTCTGCAATCTTCGGGGGTGTAGCCCAGCTCAACCCATATTTTTTCCCATGAAGAGTGAGTGGTTCTCTCTTTGGTAAGCGTTCCATCAAAATCAAAAATTACTGCTTTGGTTTGCCTATTCAGTTTTTGCATTATTATTTGCCTCTTTTGGACTTTGTACACAATTTTTCGTTTCGCTTACCTCAGTATTTGATTTTACTTTATTGATTTCTATGTTGTGTCGGTACATGTAGTAGCCTAAAATAATTACACTAAACAATGGCAATGCGTAAAAACTATACATACCAATATTCACCTTTAACAGAGGTGCCTCCTTACCTATTACATCATTAAGATCAGGTTCGCCTTTAGTTGTTTTCAAATGTTTTGAAATAGCTTGGCCATACTTAACAGCACCAATTAACATGTTATGATAATAAACACGATCAATTAAGAATACAGCCACCCAAATACTGATCGGTACTATAAACAAATAATAAACGGGCAACCCACTAAAAACAGGACCATGAAATACACCATTTTCAGTCATTCGAGCCAAAACCAATATTCCGCCAGTCATTGTAATCATTATTGTTAATACCTGGGTTCGAAATTTGATTATCAACTCATTAAAATGCATTTGAACATCTATTGCTTTTTCCCATATCGTAATCAAATGTTCCTGATTCGGCACTTTGTCTTGTTCATAAGAAATTTGTATTTCTTTTTTTTTCTTGTCGCTCATATTAACCTCTTTAGTTCAAGACTAATTCTAAAAAAATATTAATAAATATCAAACTTCGTCTAAAAGTTGGAACATACTGACTAATTTGATTTATATAATCAAAATATCTTTATTTAAATAAATCTGTTACATCATGTAACTTTACTTTTTTGCCACCTGTTAATGATTCTGAGATGAATTGTTTTGACTTTTTTATAACCACTGAATCACCATTAAAACCTATGTATACATTTTTACCTGAAAATTCTGTCTCCTCATTGTTTTCTAATTTTATATTAATTTTTGCTGCTAAAACTTTCAATACTTCTTTTGGTAACTTTGCAGTTGAATCCCATTTTGAATTTATTTTTACCGAATATTGAAAGTCATAGCCATAATTTACATATGATATGTAAAATTTCCCAGAATTATTTGACTTTAATCTCTCCTGTGCACTTTTATAACAGGTATGATCATGATCACTAATTCGATTAATAATTGTATCCGGATTGTCAGTTAAATCAGATTGTTTTCCATTGGTTAAGCTAAGTTTTAAACCTGTAATATTGTGATAATTTGAATCAATTTTTGCCTTGTCTTCTACGTTCAAATTAATATTAAATTCTAGTTCATCTCCTTTGCTTATATTTGCATCAATAATAGGGTTAGAAATAATATGATTTTTTTGATATTCTTCTTTAGAAGAACCAGTCGTATCCCATGGCCAACAAGTTTTTGTATAACCAGATTCAGGTGTATACAAAAGTAATGTACCTGGACCATAAGCTGCAGATGGAATAGAAAAAACATGTTCAATTTTAAATTTATCTTTAACTAAATCCTTCCAATCACACCCTGTTACACCAGAACATATAGAAATAATTATTAACAGACTATAAAATTTATTTTTATTCATTTTCGACTCCTTTTAGATGCAGTTTAAATTTTATCAGATATAAAGTCAATTTGTTTACATAAAAATTTGGTTAACAATTCAAAATTGTAACTGCCCCGAATAGTTATTGCCCCGACCCGCAGGACGCGGGTCGGTACAAGGGCGGGATTGAATTATCTTCAATAGAATATAAATCTTTAAACGATCTTGGCGCTCTTTCTTTCCGCACAACGTTTGCGCATAACTGACGTTTTTAGATGGTCTGAATCAGCAAGGCGAGCACAAACCAAACTCCAGTTTGGTGCGAGTCCTTGCGGTTAAATGAAGACCATCTAAAAATGTGGTCGAACAATCACGAACTTACAATAGTAGATAAAATGTCTTTACTGTAATCAGGTGATAGAAAGTAGAATTGTGAGACCGGAGCCGCTGAAAGCGGCGAACCTGTTATGCGCTGTTGTACGAAGTGCTGAACGTCGAATATTGCTGACGACAAGGATGTCGGAAGCAAAAAATATAAATAAAATTCGGTTAAATTAAATAATAAATTTTCTTCACACTAAAATTAAAAACTTTTGGTAAAATTAATTACTTGACGTAGACAAACATTATTATATATATCAAAAAAGGAAGTATAATATGTTTTTTAAGAATAATTTTAATAAAATTATAGGTATAATGTTGGGATTGTTTATTATAATATCTGGATTTTGTTTGGCTAAAATTGGTTATTTAGATAATAAATCAGATGCGATAAATTTCTATGGATTTTCAATAGGAAGTTTTTCTGTTTTAATGGCGATGCTTCAGTTTAGATCTAACAATATATGGAGCAAAAAGGACAGAGCACTTGCAGTTACGAAAGAAGTGCAAAAAGAAATTGAGAGTGATTTTAAACTTATCGATGAACATTTCCATTATTATCAAAAGAAGTTAACAGATTCAAATATTGCCATAAAACTTTCGGATATTCATGACAAAATTTGCATGAAAGATGATAAAGGAAATTTAATAGCATCGGATACTACTAGCAGTTTAAAGTATAAACTTGATCCGACTGTAGGCGCTAAAATAAGGGGGTCAATACTAAATATACTTAATATGTTTGAATATATGGCTGTTGGTATTAATCAAGGGATCTTCGATAAAAGTGTAATAACAAACTTATATGAAGGTATTTTTTTAAAATTTCATAGAGTATTTAAAGAATATATTGATCATTACAAAAACGACATGAATCCAGCAAGAAAAAATGAAATATGGGTAAATTATTTACAATTAGCCAATGAATGTGAAATATCATTAAACCGGAAGAATAATGCTAGGGGTTAAATCCTAGCATTATTCTGTAACTTTAGTGATTTCAAATCTCATCCGGCCATTCATTTATTACTTTCATACTTATTTCCTTCATTTTTTTCTTTGTTTCTAATAAACTGCGTCATATTAAATACTTCTGTATTGCTGTCAACAGAAAAGGGTTACATCTACTAGGTGATAATGTAAATAATATCGGAATAATTGCCAATAAATATTAAATATTATACTTAAAAGCTTTGATAGTGACATGTATATAACGTGATATTCATTTGATTTAAAATATAGCTAATAGAAAACCTCGGAAAACAGCTCTATATTAAAATCAACAATAGCTTGTGACATTTGTTTTTGGCGACAAGGATGTCGCCTCTTAATTCAATTATCTGTTCAGCATTTTGTACAACTATACTTGGGTGTATTGCGTTTAAACGGCGGAAATCGTTTTATCACTTTGGTCGAAGGAAATTTGGGGCTTTTTTTCAGGAAAGCCTAAAAAAATGAAGTTAGGGTGTAAAAAAAGGGCGGGAAAAGTAATATTATGGTAGATAGTGCGTATGGAAGAAACCGCGAAAAAAGAAACTGCAGAACCTCCTATTATTACGGAGTTAGTGCGAATGTATGGGGGCAAGGCACCAAAATTTATCAGCAACGAAGCAATTGACTTCTTTCTGCGCAACCGCAAGTCCGTTTCAAAAGCCGACCTGGATCAACTCATTATTTACTACCGCTCTATCTCGACCCACCGTAATTCTCTCCATACCTGGGCCATGAAACTGGCCTATGAAAAGGACCAGGTCAAACCTTCCGGGTATGGCCTCATGAAAGAAAACCTGCACCTTCAGAACTACTCCGTCAAGACCATCAAGAGCTACCTCTCGGCTTTGAGAAACCTGAATCTCTGGCTGATTCGACACCACCAAACGTCCCTCAACCAGATGACCGAGACCATGGCCCGGGCCTACTTCCTCTACCTCCGCGACCAGAAACGTTCCCTCTCGCTGGTGAAGATTCACCGCTTTGCCATCAAATACTACTTCTCGAACATATTGCGGCGCCAGATCAACCTGGACTTCATCGAACATATGCGGTCTCCTGACCACCTCCCCACCGTCCTGACCCGGGCCGAGATCGAGACAATTCTCTCGGTCATCGACAACCACAAACACCGCCTGATCATCGGCCTCCTCTACTCCGGCGGCCTCCGGGTTTCCGAGGTCGTCTGCCTGCGCCCCCGGGATTTCAACCTCGACGACCTCACCCTGCGTATTCGAAACGGCAAGGGTCAAAAGGACCGCCTCACCATCTTCTCTGCCCGTCTTCTCGGCGACCTCCGCGAGCTCTTCAGGACCCGGGCCCCCGACGACTACGCCTTTACCTCGTCACTGGACCCCGCCGGGAAAAAGAACCTCTCGATTCGAACCGTCCAGAAGATCTTCGAGAACGCCCTCATCAAAAGCCGTATCGGTAAAAAGGCCACCTGCCATGACCTCCGCCACAGCTTTGCCACCCACCTCCTCGAAAACGGCACCGACCTGAGGTACATTCAAAAACTCCTCGGCCACAAGAATGTCACCACCACCACCATCTACACCCGCGTCACCTCGGTGCAAATCCAGGGCATCAGAAGTCCCCTGTAACGCATAACCCCCACCAGGACCCTCAAACATCAGGGGGTAAGATTGTCAAAAAAGTTTCAAGAAAACCAAAAGCCCCGCATTTCGCTGTGCGAAATGCTGCTAAAGCGGCCGAAGCGGCCTGCTTTTGATTTTCTTTTTGCCCTCTCGAGTTAAATACGCAACTTTTTAGGCAACCCCTGGGGGTTGGCAATCAGCCCGCGCGATCTTCAAATCGCGCGCTTAACGAGAAAATGGCGAAGCCATATCTGCCCCCCTGCCCCAAAAAATTGATTTTTATTAATGATTTATCTTTAACCGCGGACCGTCTGAAAGGTCAAAAAAAAGACAACCCTGGTCAGGCGCTGACTCCTGAGGGGTTGTCTTTAGGGTTTTCTTCGTCTCGTCTTTAAAAGTAACGACAGGGAAGCCGGTTACTTAAACAAGTTCAGAATCTGCTGAGGTCTTGCATTTGCCTGAGCCAGCATCGCCGTACCACTCTGCATAAGAATCTGGTTGGTCGTCAATGCGACCATCTCTTCGGCCATATCGGCGTCCCTGATTCTTGACTCGCTTGCCTGCACATTCTCATATGCAGTCATCAATCCCTTCGCTGTATACTCCAACCTGTTATAGTAGGCCCCGAGGTCGGCCCTCTGTTTCATCAGTATCTTCAAACCGTTATCGACCAGCCCGATAACGTCGTTTGCGCGACCTACCGTCGATATCGATACCGGTTTGCTGTCGACGCCCCGAAGACTCAACGCCTTCGCGCTCATCGTACCGACATAAACCCTTTCTCTCTGGTGCATGTTTGGCCCCATATGGAACCACATCGACCCGGTCTTACTGCTTCGGGCGAAATCGCCCTGGAATACCCTGAAGCGGTTAAACTCGGCCTGTGAGGCCATCCTGTCGACTTCATTCACCAGCTGCGAGACCTCCACCTGCATCAACTGACGGTCTTCATTTGTGTAAATCCCGTTAGCCGACTCGATCGAGAGGACCCTTACCCTTTGCAGGATATTGGCCATCTGATCCAGGTAGCCGTCTGTCGTCTGGACAAAACTCATCCCATCTTCTGTGTTTCTTTCGGCTTGTCTCAAACCTTGGACCTGGGTTCGCATCTTTTCGGAAACCGCAAGCCCTGTAGCATCGTCCCCCGCCGTGACAATTCTCATCCCGGAGGAAAGTCGTGCCAGGTTCTTGTCCAGTTCCCAGCCTTGAAACTTTAGAACCTTGTGCGCGTCTATCGCACTCATATTGTGCTTTATGATCATAGACACTCCTTGTCTTTGATTTGAACGTCCCTGTTCAACTTGAGCCGAACAAACCCCGGTTTGCCCCTTAACCGACCTTCGTCGTTAAACGGCATCACGGGCCTTGTCCTGCTGCTCAATTGCTCTGAGGTATCAGACGTCCAGGCAGCCATGGGTAGGGGCCGGGCCCTTACCCACGCTTCCTGGAGGCCCGATCGGAGCCTCCAGGAAAGCACATAGGATGGTATTCTATCTGTTTTCGTCTCGAATCATTTCGCCTTGCCGCCGCCTAACCGTTACGCGACATCAACTACTCAAGACAAAATCATTTGAAACGAAAACCTGTTTTTCAATGAGGACACAAAAAGCCCGGCGTCCCCAGAGGAACCGGGCTTTACAAAATTTACTGTAAAAGTCTCATCACGGACTGAGGCTTCTGGTTGGCAATCGCAAGCATCGCCACACCGCTCTGGCTCAATATCTGATTCTTTGTCAAATCGGACATCTCTTCGGCCATGTCTACGTCCCTGATTCGCGACTCGGATGCCTGGATGTTTTCATAAGCGTTCATCAGGCCCTTTGCCGCAAACTCAAGACGCGAATAGTAGGCGCCCAGGTCGGCTCTCTGTTTGGCAATTCTTGTCAACGCGCTGTCGATTCGACCGATGGTCTCGTTGGCAAGGCCCGCAGTCGAAATGCTGATGATAGAACCGTCAACGTTTTTCAACTTCAGGGATTTTGCGGTCATGGTACCAATAAATACCCTCTCGCGCTGGTGCATGTTTGGTCCCATGTGCAGCCACATAGAAGCGACCCTTGAATCCCGGGCGAAATCGCCCTGGAGGAGGGACATTGTATTAAATTGGGCCTGTGACGCGATCCGGTCAACCTCGTTTACCATCTGGGAAACCTCGACCTGGATCAACTGTCTGTCGTTATCCGTATAGATACCGTTGGAACTCTGCACCGCCAATACGCGTACTCTCTGGAGAATATCGGAAGTGGTGGACAAAAACCCCTCAGTGGTTTGAACAAGGCTCATACCATCTTCGGTGTTTCTTTCGGCTTGACGAAGACCCTTGATCTGGGTGCGCATTTTTTCGGAAACCGCCAGACCTGAGGCATCGTCCGCAGAACGGTTGATTCTCATGCCGGTGGAAAGTTTCTCGATATTTTTCTGAGTGTCCCAATCCTGAAATTTCAGAACTCGCTGCGAATTGATCGCAGACATATTGTGATTGATAATCATCGTGATTCCTCCTTGAACCATTTGTGGTATCCTCCAAAAGAATCGCCCCAGGGGTGAACCTGTCTCGTCCTTTGAAAAGATACTCGATTTGAGGAAAACAGGCGCCGCCGGCAAAACACATCCTGTGTTTCATCGTCAGCCGCGGCGGAGACTCTCCGCCGAATTTTTCCCTCTGAACTACTCTTCGACTAACGGACAAGGTAAACGTAACGAAGCCTGGATGAGGCTAGATGAAGATAGGTTAACCTGGAAGAAGTTACAGAAAGCTACGGTGATGTTTTGCGATGGTTGTAAAAATAGAGGTATTTAGTCAATTTTCGTCAAAATATGATTTTTTTTTAGCACTTTTTGTTGAGAAATCAAAAAAAAGACAAATATTCGATGTAGAGGCGAGGCCCGTATGTAGGGGCGGGGCATGCCCCGCCCCTACATACGGGATTTCCGATGATTTATCGAACCTGGATCGGGCTTCTTGTCGATCAACAACACCACCCGGCATTTCTGGAGGTTTTCAAGGGTCACCGGGTGTTGCATCAGCCGACCCGCATCTTTATTGGAAAGCACCACATCGGTCTTGTAGAGCCCCTTGGTCGCCAGCGCCACGGTGTAAAAGGCCGCCTCGCCTGCCCGCACCTTGACCTCGGCGTCATTCATATCATAGGCATAACCGACGATTCCCCGTTGTGTCCCTATCCGGTGGACGATATATTCGGGACCATAGATCAGTTTCCCGGTCTGCGAAAAAATCCTTGGGGCGATCGCCTCGTTGACCTCCATGCCCCGAAGGTCGATAATAACCCCCGAATATTGCAACGGCACCAGACCCGATTCAAACTCATTGCCCACCCTGGTCTTGTGATACGCCTCGCCGACGTACTCAGGCTCCTTGAGAGAGTCATAGGTCATCGTTGCCCACGGAAGCGGCAGATGTACCAGTAACCCCTCTTTTCCGCGAAGCGGCAGGGCCGTCGATGCCTCGATCATACTGCTTCGAAAGATCATCCGGACAATATTGATCGACTGAAGGTAAATCGGGTACTCCCGCTGAAAGTTCTCGTTCTCGTCGAGAATATCCATGATCTTGTGGGCATTATCGACATAGATATTTTCTATTCCCGCGCTGATCTTCCTTAAAATGATTTCCTTGACCTGGTTTCGCATGTAAAACCGTTCGTTAATTGACGAGGCCTCGTTGATATTGATATACGACTGAACCCTGTACTGGTACGAACCCCAGTCGATAAAGGAATGGGTTCTTTCTTCGTCCAGGTTGCCGTCTTCCATGGCCCCGGCAAACAGCCCGGAAACCGCCAGCAATCCAAAAACGATCGAGGCCATAAAACAGCCCTGTATTTTTCGAGATACGTTTTTACCGCACATGTATATGCTTTTCTATCGGAAATATTTTATAAAAATCCAACCGATTTTTCTTTGCCGCAGCCTTGCCCCGGCAAAAATTTCAAATCTGCCGACGCCGGAAATCACCCAGAAACCAGGCAGAAAGCACCCGGGCCTGATTTTATTACCTGAAAACGGGGCAGCTCAAAAGGCGGCGCTACCGGTTTCGCTGCCGGAGAATCGACAGACTGTACAGGACAATGTACTGGGCAAGGGCCTTCTTGTCGGCCACATCGGTGTACTTGTTCTGGGCCAGGTCTATGGCGATATTGCGCAATTCCTTGTGCAGAAATTCCGGGGTAAAATCGGGAGACTTCAACAACATGCGGTAGAGGGCGGTTGACCGGTCCACGACCTCCTGCTCGATCTTTTCCTTGAGAACCTGGCGAACTTCGCCCACCTTGTTATTCCATTTCTCGAACAGACTATCGAGGGTTTCCTGGGTGCGCCCCCCCTGAACGTATTTTTTTTCAAGATCCGGAAGGTGTTTTCTGATCTTTGCCTGCACGGTTTTTTTAACTTCCGTCACATCTGCCTGGGTATCCGGCGAACCCGAACCGCCCCCTCCCTCTGCCGGGCTGTCCGGTTTTTCCTGCTTCTTTCTTTTAAAAAGCTGGAAGAAATACAGAAAAAACCGGGTCAGGAAAAACCGGTAAACAAACGGCAGCGAAAGAAAGGCCTCGTGGTAAAGCTCGGCCCTTTTTATCTCCAAAATGGCAAAAAAGGGGTACAAAAGAGGCTTGTCTTTCCCCATAAAGTAAAAACCCTTTTTTGACCCGATCTCTTTATTGTTTCCATAAATCCTGAAAATATTATAAAGCCACGGAACCATGACCGCGTACTTGAAAAGCCTGTACTTTTGATCGATCATTTTCTGAACTTCTTTTTCCAGGTTGTCGTCGCGTTTCATCTCGGGGAGTTCGACGTAATTTTCCAGCGCCTTGATCCAGCGCACCAGCAGCGCCCGGCTGATATCTTCCTTCGCATGCAATCGTTCGCGCTCCATCAGGGAAACCAGGTAGCCCCGGTAAATGTACATCTCCCTGGACTCGTTATCGACAAGCTTTATAATTTCGGGCGCTTCCTCTTCGGGCAGTTCGGCCGCCTCGTCTACCCGGGTATACATCTCTAAAAACTTATCCACCAGCTGGGCAAACTCGACCTTGTCGTATGATCCGGCAAATTTTCCGTGCCTGTTTTCTTCTTCCCGCAGGTGATACAATTCCTGGAGGTAATAGGCCTTGGGGCTTTCTTCAAAAATGCTCAAAATTTTCTTCAGGTCGTCCCGGGCAAGTTCCTCTTTTTTCTCGCCCTTTTCTTTATCTTCCTGCTCCAGCTTAAACTGCTTCAGGATCATGCTTGCCATAATTATGGGTACGTTCTCTACAACCTTGGCCTCTTTTCTCAATTTCGAAAGTATGCCTTCGGTAAGGTGAATGAAAAATATCGGGGATTCCTTGTCTTCCAGGTTGAGAACCTTGAGGACCCGGTCCAGCCCCAGGTCCTTTTCTGGCAGGATAACCTCCATCGACTTCAGGATGGAATCAAGAACGCGAACACGGCTTGTGGCGCTGAAAAATTTTCCAATTTTTCGAATGCATACCGACGGCAGCTGGACCATCAGCCTGGGGGTAATCAGAATATGCACGGCCAGCTCGGGAAAACTGATTTTTATCATTTTCTCTTTCCCGATATTTTCTTCAATGAACTTTGAATTGATGCTGCTGTACAACACCTCCGTCACTTTTCCCGACTGCAGGGGAAGAGTCAACTTGTGCTCGTCGGGAAAGTCCAGCTCTGGCGTATTGGCCATTTGTTTATATACCTGGGTCACCTCTTCAAATTGAGGCTCGGTCATGGTAAACGAAACCACTTCGTTATCTTCCGACTTGATCAGGCAAAGGTGTTGTCTTGCCAGCGTATAACAAAAATTTTGTATGATTTTTTTTGTCGTCTGGCTTGACCGCAGCGCCGAATAGTTATGACGCTCGGCCCATTTAATGATGTCGATCAGGAAGTCGTCGATGTCGATGGTGGGGTTATTCGCAATGCTAACCGTTTGACAAACCTGGGAAAATATGATCCTGTCTTCCTGGTTTAAAATACCGATTTGATTTAAAAGATTGCCAATCTCTATTTCGGAAAAAAAAATATAATAGGGAAGATTTTTAATACAATGCTCCTTGAAGTTATTAGAGACGTTAAAAAACCCTCATCCCCTGAAATTACGATACTGTCAATTGCTTTTCTGCCATCGCGATGGCAGCCGGGTCGTTGGCCCACAGGCTCTCAATAACGAGACTTATCGCCTATGTCGTAATGTACCGGCAGGAACAGTTTTCGTATGGTGAAAACCAGGATCAAAACGGCAACCAGGCAGGTATATACAAAACCAAACCCCGGCGACAGAAAACCCGAAAGGTGAAGCAATACAAGAATGGCAAGGGCAATACCATAGGCATACCCCTCGTAAAGGCGAAAGCAAAACGCCTCTTTTGCGCCGATACCGCTAAAGCCGGCCAGGACAAATCCAAGACCGATCACGCCAATCTTGCCCTGCCACCCGTGGCTTTCAAACAAGGCCCGGTAATCGAGGTTGCCGGTCAGCGCCAGGAAGAAAAGAATCAGGACGCCGAAAACCGCAAAGGCCCTGATGATGTTTAAAACCTTTTTACTGTACAAATGTAAAAAACTCACCGAGACACTTACCGAACCTACAAATGCCCAGAACACCATGACGGGATTGCTCCCGGAAAAAACCGGCGGTACAACCAGGGCGTTTACATGGAGATAAAAAAAACCGGTCGCGTACAAAATGCACATCGTCGCAACCACGATGCCCGTTCTATATAAAAATACGGTAAACCTGTCATATGCCGTCAGGGCCTGCTTGAGTTCTTTTTCTCCCATGAAATCTCCTTTTGAAACCGTGCTATAATATAACCATCGTCTGCCATTACAACCTAAAAAAATTCCGGCCGGATTTTATGTAAAATCAATCAGGGCGGGTTACAATCCCGATTGACAACGCCCGGCAGTCGCCAGTTGTTGTTTTCCTATGAGCGGCAAAGCGGGGCACAAAGATAGCGGCAAAGATCAAAATAAACCGGCGGGGGAAAAGGTCTGGGAACAACCCGCGGCGGAAACTTCCCCCATCGACACCTCCCATATCGAGACCCTGTCTTTTGACCGGGACAATCCCGAATGGGAGCAACATCTTGAAGAGCTCATCGAGAAAAAGGATCTCGATAAAATCAAGCTGTTTCTCAACGAACTCTACAGCGCCGACATAGCCTACTTTATCCATCGCCTCGACGAAGAAGACGGGATCCTCCTGTTTCACATGCTCAGCCCGGAAAGCCAGGGAGAGGTCCTCCTGGAAATGGAAGACTCCGTCAGGGACGCCATACTAAAAACCCTTACCCCGGAAAACCTTGTCGCGATTATAAAAGAGCAGGAGTCGGATATCGCCACCGATATTCTATCCCACATCGATTCGGGAAACATCAGCCACGTTCTCTCTCACCTTCCCCTGATTGAACGCAAGCGAATTACCGAACTTTTAAGCTACCCGCCAAATACCGCCGGGGCGCTGATGGCCAAGGAATTTGTCGAGGTACTGGAAACCGACACCGTTAAAAAGGCCATCCAGACCATCCGGGAGATCTCGCATTATACCGACGACGTCTACATGGCCTATGTGGTCGACAAAGAAGGAAAATATAAAGGACATATTCATCTTAGAAAATTAATTCTGGCCGGACCCGGAACAAAACTCTCGCGCATCATGGAAACGGAGCTCCTGCCGATTCCCCATGACATGGACCAGGAAGAGATCGCCAACTTCTTTACCCGCTATGATTTTATCAGCGCCCCCGTGGTTGACTCCCGCGGCGTTCTCGTCGGGCGCATCACGGTCGACGACATTCTCGACGTTATACAACAGGAGGCCAGCGAGGACATCCTTCGTATGGGTGGTATTTCGGGAGACGAAACCCTGGGTACGCCCATTAGCCTGGCATCGACCAAGCGTATTCTCTGGCTCTCGGTCAACCTGGTCACGGCCTTTATCACCTCTTACGTCGTCAGTCTTTTCTCGATAACCATTGAAAAGGTTGTGATCCTGGCCGCCCTCATGCCGGTCGTCGCCGGGATGGGGGGCAATGCGGCAACCCAGACCATGGCCCTGATCATCCGCAACATCGCCCTGGGCGAACTTACCCTGGCAAACGCCTGGCGGGCGATTCGCCGCGAATTTGCCATCGGCATACTTAACGGCCTCAGTCTCGGTGTCCTTACAGGGGGGTTGATTTACCTCTTTACCAACAGCAAGCCCGTACTGGGGCTTGTCATGGGCGCGGCGGTTTTTACCAACATGATCGTGGCCGCAAGTTTTGGCGCCATCATACCTATTCTTCTGAAAAAGTTCAAGATCGACCCGGCGATCGCCTCGGCAATCTTCGTGACCACATTTACCGATGTTCTGGGTTTTATAACCTTCCTGGGGCTGGCCACCATCTTCCTGGCGTTTCTGACTTGAGACCGGCCTGGCGATAACCGCAAGCCGGCCTGGGGCCTTTCGAAAATTTGTCGGCGATTACAGTTCGAGAATCAGGTTGGGAACTTCTTTGAGGGAGCCGTCCTGCAACAGGGGAAAAAGATGGGTCATGTCACCAGAGGTTACCACGACTTCGCCCCAGATCTCGGCGCACTTTGCCAGTTGCTTCAGGGCCTCTTTTTTACGATTTAAACTGACCAGGGTCTTGGCATAAATAAACAACGAATCGGGGTCGCCTTCGCCCCAGTTTTTTAAATGCAGGGTGATATTTTTCAAGGCAAGCTTGAACTTGTTCTTTTTCAGATAAATCTCGGCGATTAAATCATAAAAAGGGAAGTTCTTGTTTTTTTGCGCGCAGTAGTTGAACAAAACAAGCGCCCTGGTAAGATTATCGAGTTGATGGTAATTTAAGCCAAGCTCCAGGTATAAAAAATACAGGCCCGAGTCGGGCGACTTGCTCTTGCGCCTGTTCTTCTTCAGACTCTTGAAGATGATCCCGTTAGATTCGGTTAGCCTGTTGGTTTCTTTCAGGAACTGGGCGTAGACCAGGGCGTACTGGGTATTTTCCGGGTACAGGCAGACGCAACGAAGGAACAAACGTGATGCCTTGACATGCTCGCCGAGACGCCGGTAGACCTGGGCCGCCAGGAACGTGATTTGACCGCTCAAGGGGTACATGTCCAGAAGACTCTCAATATATTCTTTGGCCGTAACGATATTGCCGACCTGAAACAAACACTGTACTTTAAGACTGGCGATCTTTGATCTAAGATGCAAATGTTGTGTCTTTTTTTCAATCTCGCCCAGAAGGTTAAAGGCCCGGGTATATTCCTGCCTGTGAAAAAGTTTTTGAGCTTCCCGAATATTTATAAAAACAGACTTTCTTTTTTGATCCACACATTCCCACTATCACACATTTTGGTTATCCATATATAACGATTCATATGTTGTCAACGAAATTTACGGATGTCCGAACAAAGTTCGGACATCAATTTAGAGCTTAGGCATGAACTACTTTGCGCCAATAAAATTAACCACAAAGTTCAATGCTTTACTCGAAAAGGCTAGTTTTTCTTCGAAAAACTACGCTAAAATGGCCTTTGGTCCGCCTACGGCGTACGTC
>Ga0224510_10001020_pt1 | contig 19338 bp, 21 predicted proteins | sample SF_May12_sed_USG_FD_170161 | JGI IMG/M metagenome (GOLD analysis project Ga0224510, IMG submission 170161) | Sediment microbial communities from San Francisco Bay, California, United States - SF_May12_sed_USGS_4_1 | ecosystem: Environmental > Aquatic > Marine > Sediment | place: USA: California... | reverse complement strand
GGAGTTGGGTTACCACAGCCTCTTTAAACTCACGTGAATATTGCCGGCGCATTTCCACAGGATGCTCTCATCTCTCGCCCCCAAATGGTGACAGATCAGACACGACATCTATCCTGACACAGGGGGGCTGAGTCTGGGCGCCAGAAGGACTCGACCGTTCGGTCACGCGACCGCCCGATCGTCGATCCTCGGGCAACGGTGCGCGAAAGAATTTCGGCGCCGCGCTGAAATTCTTGGAGAGGGAACACCGGACAGATCACGTGCTACAAAAACCAGACAAGTTAACTTGCTATCTACAGAACTGCCATTCCCCCCTACGTTTACTCAGAAGTCAGTAACTTAGACAACATAAACAGCCCTGTAACCCGCATGAATGTTGGATGTGCTGTCGTTCAAATTGCTGACTTCTGAGTAAGTGGGTGGCGGCGTTTACGTGGAAGGGGCTGACTGGGACTCTTCTGACGGGTTTTTGGACCACCCCTGTAGTCGCAACTGATCCCACACTTTTTCGCGATCAAATGTATGGATTGCCACGGAGGCGTGATCACCCTTCTTGGGAACGTATCCCATCCGCATGGGAACTGTTCGCTTCCCCTCACGAATGGTAAGGAAAATACAGAGTTCACCGAATCGACCCGTGGCCGGCTTCGATTCTCCCGGCTCGGCGTCTGCCGTCACCGCCGGCTTGGGTGATTCCGTGAAGACCAGCTCCACGACCTCCACCCCGCCCTGCCGAAATCGGACGTTCCATCGTTCAATATCGTGAGGACCATCGAAGAGCACGTCCGCCTGTGCCTGCCGCACATGCGCGGGGAGTGCCTGGCCATCGAGGCTCTCCACGGCGATAAACGCTTTTGGAACCTTGAACAGCATGCGCGCGAGGGTGATGTATTGGCTGTTCAAGTGATCGTTTTCCGTCAGCCCGACCACTGTCTCGACGCTGTCGAATCGCGCACGCATCATGATGCGTTCGTCCAGGGCATCGCCAAACGTAACCGGAAGCCCGGCTTCTTCCGCCATGTGGCAGTGTTTGGGGTCGGAGTCGATGAATACGACGGGCGTGCCGCCCTTCTTCAGCTCTGCGGCCACGGCCAAGCTCAGTTCGCGAACTCCTAGAATCGCCACCGTTTCGCGCTTGGGAAGTCGAAGTTGAAGAAATTGTGCGAGCGGTCTGGCGAAGAGACCTGCATGCAAAACGGTCACTCCGATTGTCATGAAGACCATCGCTCGAAGCGCGTCCCCTCCCTCCAGCTGTCCTTGCCGCATCGCCTCGGCGGTCAGCGACGCGATCGCCGCGGCGACAATGCCCCGAGGCGCCACCCACGCCAGAAATAATCGTTCTTTTGGAGCGAGGCCGGCTCCGATCGTCGACATGAACACGCTCACGGGACGAACCACAAAGATCAGTGCCGCCACCACCCACCACGCCGCCGGCCACAACTGCACGATATCGTTCCAGCGAATGTCGGCCGCTAGCAGGATGAACAACAACCCGACCAGCATGGCGGTGATTTGGTCTTTGAAGTCCCGCAGATCACGATCGACGTGCGTGCCGAGGTTGCCGACGAGAATCCCGGCGACCGTGACGGCGAGGATGCCGCTCTGAGGAATCACCTGATCAGAAAGTTGAAACAGGACGTACGTCAGGGCAAGGGTGAAGATATTGGTGTACCCGTGAGGCACAAGGCCCGGCCAACGCAGCAGCAAGCCCACGAAGTACCCACCGAGCGTGCCGGCGAAGATACCGAATCCCAACCGCAACCCCAACTGATACAGTTCGCTCGCCAGGGTTTCGGCAGCGGGGGACAGCACAACGTTCAAGACGAGAATTGCCAGCACGGCCCCGATCGGGTCGATCAACACGCCCTCGGCCTCGATAATGGTCCGCATATGAGGGCGAAGGCGCATGTCGCGGACCAGTGGAGCGACGACCGTTGGCCCGGTGACCACGACGAGGCTCCCGAACAGAATCGAATTCGCGATCGACCATTCGAGAATCATGTGGGCCACGAGGCTGGCCCCGGCTAATGTCAGCACGGCACCCCAGGTCACCAGCCGTCGGATCGGCGTCTCTTGCCGACGCAGCCGCGACCATTGGAGATTCAGCCCCCCCTCAAACAGGATGACCGCGATCGCAAAATCGACCAGGTCGAGCAGTCCCTGCCCCATGGATTCGGGATGCACCCATCCAAGGACTTCGGGGCCCAACGAGACGCCGAGGGCGAGAAGGAGGATGATGCTCGGGATATGGAGGTGGCGTGCCAGTGACTGCGCAAGCACACCAGCCGCTAGAGCAATGGAAAGGGTCAGGCCAGCGTGCACGTGGTCGATATCTGACTCATGATGATGGGGTGAAAGGAAGAACCCGTTGTGACCAACGAACCGGCCATCGGGGGACTGGATACCCGCCCGTTATCCCTGGTGGCGTGGCGATATGTCCACCCACGAGTGCGCGATGATGCGCCGCATCTTCTACACGATACACAACTTGGAGCCGTGGAACAAATCTTTTCGTCTTCATGCTGCCGAACCTGCTCACCTGTATGGAGGTCGGTGGGGAGGTAGCTGTCGTGACCAACGGTTGTCTCGCCTTCAGCCATGGGCGCAATGAGGATGTCACTTGGACTGGGCCATGCGAGATCACATTTGGTTCTGTGCATCGCCCCTGCACCCTCATGCGGTGTGTCTCGACAGGTCAAGGTCTGACCGTGCTGGAGTGCAGACAGCGTGCTCGGCGTCAAGACGGGTCTAGCAGATTTCCGACGCCTCCTCCGTCAACAGTCGAGTGGTGAGGGTGAGGGCCGCGACCACACGGTTGTTGAGCACTTGTGAACAGACTGCAGCCGGCCACCCCCGCATACTGATGAATGTACGCGCGGCGTCTGGGGAGTGCTGCTTGGCGCAGGGTTGTTCACTCTGTTCGGGATTGCCTCGGCGTGAATGGCAGCCTCCTCTTAACAAGAATGGGTGGAGGGCGACATGTATAAAACAGTCATGTATGGACTCATGCTCACAGCTCAGTTCACGATGTCGGTCGTAGGGTGTCAAGGTTTGCCATCGGGCACGCAGAGCGGGGCTGTCAACGAGCTATTCGTCAGGGCAGATTTTTCGCCCGCTGAAGTCACCGTCAACCCGGGTGATGAGGTCCGATGGACGAACACACAACTCATCCCGATCAGCATCGTGTTTCCCCGATCAGTTCACCGCACCCTCTCCTGCCGCCATAACTTCGGCGGGTTTTATACCGGTGGACTCGAGACGACGCTCGGTCCCAACGAATCAGCCAGCCTCTGCTTTCACCGTTCGGCCTCGCAGTATGTCATCCGAATGCACGCTGCTTGGCAAGATGGACCAGTCCACGTTGCCGGTGCTCTGAGAGTCCGTGAGGCATCGGGCACCGTTCCGCACAAGACCCGCTGGACACCATCACCAGCCTACCAGGCTCAACCCTGAGAAAGGGTCTGCTTGCTGGTAGGGAAGCAAGTTGGCCACCTGGACAAGTGCCATTCGGGTGAAGATGTCGCCTGGTCCCCATTCCAGTGGGCAGCTGTCAACTGTCCATTTGAAATCTTCGAGATTGGAGGAAGTATGGCCTGCATTGGAGCTCCAAAGAATGTCGGGCAGGCGACGTCAGGTGCTTACACGGGTTCTGGCTGGAACAATCATGTGGGTGAAGCCTCCGATCTTTTATTCATTGGAACATCTCTGATAGAATGGCCACCGATACAACGGAGTCTGGATGTCAGCCCCTGATCGTTCCACATCAGGGGCATCGAAAAAAGGAGTGTCCTAGATATGGCAGACGTGTCATGTGTGACATGCGGTCAAACGGGTGAGGCGATCACCACCCCTCTGTTTCTTGGCAAGCTTGAGTCAGAAGTGAAGAGTAAGGTCTGCACAGACTGCTGGAAGAAGTGGGAAGGCATGCGGGTGATGGTCATCAATGAATATCAAGTGAATCTCGGTGATGAGAGCGGACGCGAGCTGGTTCGCAAGCAAATGAAAGCGTTTTTGAAGCTAGGCGAACAGGTCGATTCCTCGAAGGTTGCCGAGAATTTCAAGCCACCGAACAGCTAAGTGGATCGCACCTTCCCTGGTTGAGTCGGCAAGCAATACCTACGGTTTCCCCTTTCTTGTCGCGGAGTTCGTTGACTTCATGATTTCGAAAGTGCTACCTTGTGGCGTTTCTTCTAATTGAGAGTCAGAGGACTGATGATTACTCAGATGCAAGTGAAGGGTCTCATGTTCGACCCCTACAACAATGTGTATATCGTTATCCTCCGAGACGACGATCAGGCCGAAATGCTTCCGATCTGGGTTGGGAAGTCCGAGGCGAGCTCGATCAGCTTGGCTCTCGAGAATGTCGCCCCTCCTCGCCCTATGACGCATGATTTTATGAAATCATATCTCGATGCCTTTCAGGCCAAAGTCATCAGTGTCGTCATTACCGACCTCAATGAGAATACGTATTTCTCAAAAATACATCTGACCTATGCAGATTCCGAATATACCGTTGATTCTCGTCCAAGTGATGCGATTGCCCTGGCGCTGCGGTCCCAGGCTCCGATTTTCGCCAGTGAGTCCGTGATTCGTAAACAGACCTCGGAAGAACTCGATCAGTGGCTGGAAAATCTAAAACCCGAGGATTTTGGGAAATTGGATTCCTAATGGAAACGCGCTCGTCACAAGCGACGGAACCCTTGATCCAGCTCGTCGTCAATCGAGTTGTCGAAGATTCGAACACCGATACACGAATTATCGTGCTCGCTCGTACAGATGACGCAGCCGAACATTTCATGGTGTGGGTCGGAGCCTCCGAAGGGGAAGCCATCAAACGCGCGTTGGACGCCGCCATCACCCCACGGCCCATGAGTCACGACCTGGTCAAAAGTTTCGGCGATCACCTCGGGATCAAGACGGAACGAGTGGTGTTGACTGATGTCAAGAGCAGCACGTACTATGCCTCGGTTTTTCTCGAAAATAAGGGCGTTGCCCGAACCATCGACGCCAGGCCGAGTGACGCTATCGCATTGGCGCTCCGATGTCAGGCGCCCATTTATGTGACGCAGGATGTGTGGCGACGGCGTAGCGGGCAAAATCTGGACGCCTGGTTGTCCAAGCTGGAAACAAAGGAAGTATAATCTCAATCACACACGCGAACGCGTGACCGACGTGGAGACGAAGCCGATGATGACGACCTACTTTGAAAAGTCGACGCAGGTGAAAGAGTCTTGGCATCTGGTGGATGCCGATGGGAAAACATTAGGCCGACTGGCTGCCCGGGTGGCGAACGTGCTCAGGGGTAAGCATCGGCCGACGTTCACCCCCCATGTCGATTTGGGCGATCACATCGTCATCGTGAATGCCGAGAAGATTCGGCTCACGGGAACAAAGATGGAAACCAAGCTGTATCGGCGTCACACCGGCTATCCCGGCGGTCTGAAGACGGCCACTGCGGCCCATCTATTTCGGAAAGACCCGAGTCAACTCCTGACCAAGGCTATCGAGGGAATGCTTCCCAAAACCCCGCTCGGGAATGGGATGGCACGAAAACTCCGTGTCTACGTAGGACCGAATCATCCACATCACGCTCAACGTCCAGAGCCTATTTCACTTTAAGGAAGAATTCTAGCTTTCAACAGAAGGAGACGAGTCGCATGGCAGCGGTGACACAGTACGCAACAGGTCGGAGAAAGTGTGCGATCGCCAGAGCCTGGGTAACAGGAACGGCGGGTGAGATCACGGTGAATGAGAAGCCCTTAGAACAGGCCTTTCCGCGCTTGACCCTTCGGCAAATCATCCAGCTGCCGCTTGAAATGGCTGGCCTCATGGGCCAATACACGATCAGCGCAACCGTGCATGGCGGTGGGCCGACGGGACAAGCGGGTGCGCTTCGCCATGCGATCGCGCGCGCGCTCGTGGCAATGACGCCTGCGACACGGACCCCTTTGAAGAAAGAGGGATTGCTCACCCGTGATTCACGGGTCAAGGAACGCAAGAAGTACGGACAGAAGGGAGCCCGCAAGCGCTTCCAATACTCCAAACGCTAAGTCCAGGAGTCAACGAACTACAAAAGGGAAGGCTCCAGGCCTTCCCTTTTTTGTGTCTTTAAGAGGGATGAAGATTTCCCTCGGATGGGTTGTTGATCGATGAGCAAGCAGTTTCGTATCGCCATTGCAGGAGCCAGTGGATATGCCGGGGCAGAGCTTGTTCGGCTTGCCATTGCGCACCCCTCGTTTACGATTGCGGCGGTGACATCAGAGAAATCAGCGGGCCAGCCGATCTCATCCGTCTTTCCAAGCTTAAAGGGAATGATTGAGCATCGTTTCGAGGCTCTGGCGCCGGACGCATTAGCAGAGCGGGCTGATGCTGTGTTTCTGGCGCTCCCTCATACGAAATCGCAGGATCCCGTCGCGATCTGTGTCAAGGCCGGCAAACCGGTCGTTGACCTGAGTGCGGACTATCGGCTGAAGAACGTCGGCACCTATGAGAAGTGGTATCAAACGTCGCACGTACATTCGCACCTGCTCCAGAAGGCAGTCTACGGTCTACCAGAACTCCACAGGAAAGCGATCGCCACGTCGAAACTGGTGGCGTCACCAGGATGTTATCCCACGGCCGCCATCCTCCAGTTGGCGCCTCTCTTCGCCAAAAGGCTTGTGCAGCCTGAAACGATCGTGATCGACGCCAAATCCGGTGTGTCCGGTGCCGGACGCAGTCCGGCGCTGGCCTATCATTTTCCGGAAGCGCATGAATCCTTGGAGCCCTATAAAATTGGTCAACACCGCCATACGCCGGAAATCGAACAAGAACTGTCCGGGCTGCTGGGAAGTCGTGAGACCGTGACCGTGACATTCACGCCCCACCTTGTCCCGATGAATCGAGGGATCCTGAGTACAGCCTACTGCAAGCTTGTCCGCACGATGCCCCTGTCGGATCTTCGAGATCTGTACAGAGAGTTTTATAAGGGCGAGCGGTTTGTTCGGCTCCATGAGGATGCGGTTCCTAATCCACGGTACATCAAAGGGACCAACTATTGTGATCTCGGTGTCTACACGGATCCGCGAGCCGGGTGGGTTGTGACGGTGGCTGCCGTCGACAATCTAGTCAAGGGCGCGGCAGGCCAAGCCATTCAAGCGATGAATCTCATGCTGGGAATTCCAGAGGACACTGGACTGACGGCGCCGGCTAGTTATCCCTAACCACCCGCAAATCGGTGATCGCCTCACTTAGCCGCAACCCGAACCGAGCTATCATGATGAAACATAAACCTGTGGGTGTCACTGCACCGCTGGGCTTCCAAGCTGCGGGTATTCATTGTGGAATCAAAAAGTCTAACCAGCTTGATCTTGCCCTGTGCGTATCCGAGGTTAGCGGACCGATTGCCGGAGTGTTTACGAAGAATCGTGTCGCTGCCGCACCGGTGCTTCTGGATCGACAGCATCTTCACGCCCATCGGGGACGGGCAATTATCGTCAATAGTGGAAACGCCAATGCCTGTACAGGCAAGCAAGGCTTGATCGCCGCTCGCTCGATGGCAACGGCCATCGCGCACCGATTGTTTGTTCCAGTACAACAGGTCTTTGTGGGATCCACCGGTGTGATCGGCCGGGCGTTGCCAATCGATCGTATCACCAAGGCTGTTCCGACCTTGATGTTGCGCCTTAGTGTTCAGGGAGGCCACCAAGCGGCCCAAGCAATTTTAACCACAGACCTACGCCCGAAAACGGTTGTGGTACAGGCCAAGATCGATGGTCGTCTCGTCACCATCGGCGGGATGGCGAAAGGGTCTGGCATGATCCATCCGAACATGGCCACGATGCTCGGGTATTTGACAACCGATGCAGCGATCGCCCCATCGGCTCTTCAGCGCGCGCTGAAGTCGGCGACCGACCAATCCTTCAACTGTATTACCGTCGACGGTGATACCAGCACGAACGATACGGTGCTCTGCCTGGCCAATGGTCTTGCGAGGAATCGAACGATTCAACCAGGCACGCAGTCCTATCGCGCCTTCGAACGTCTCTTAACGGAGGCTGCCCAGGCCTTAGCCCTCATGATCTGCCGTGATGGTGAGGGGGTAACGAAGGTGGTGAAGATACTGGTAGAAGGGGCCACAACAACGTCAGCAGCAAAACGAGTCGCCGAGACCATTGCAACATCGAATCTGTTCAAGACGGCGCTGTTTGGGGAGGATGCTAATTGGGGCAGAGTCATGGCGGCTATCGGGCGTTCTGGCGTTGCGATCAATCCTGACACGGTCATGGTGCGCTTCGACGGTATCATGATGGTAAAGCGAGGTGTGGGAACCGGCCTCGATGCAGAAAAGAAAATTGCCAAGGTCTTCAAGCGGAAAGAGTTTACCGTCGCGATCCATCTCGCACAGGGCTTGGCGGATGCGCACATGTGGACCACGGACCTGTCCTATGACTATGTCCGCATTAATGCTAGCTATCGGTCCTAGCTGGCAGAGGGTTGTCGCTTGAAACCTCGACGGGACTGTGGTAGCGTCGCCGGTCTGTATTTGATAGGGGCCGACTCGTGTATGTACGAGACTCGGCACGAACTAATAAAATCACAATCAGCGTGACAGACGCTGCGTGGCTTGAGGATAAGGGAAGCGATTCCCTCACCCGATTACTGGGTGCTCTGCAAGCATGAAGGGAGGTGAAGGCATGGGGGTAGTGGAGATCAAGGAACTGCTGGAAGCCGGGGTTCACTTTGGACATCAGACGAACCGCTGGAATCCAAAAATGAAGAAGTTTTTGTTCGGTGAGCGAAGCGGCATTTACATCATCGATCTGCAACAAACCGTCGCACGGATGGAACGCACCTATGCCTTCGTCCGAGACCTGGTCGCAGCGGGAGAATCTGTTTTATTTGTCGGCACAAAGCGGCAGGCTGCGGAGATACTCGAAGAAGAAGCCAAGCGGGCCAACATGTATTTCGTCAACCAGCGATGGCTGGGCGGGATGTTGACCAACTTCCAAACTATTCGACGCAGCATCGATAAGATGAAAAAGATGGAGACGACACTTCTCAACCCTAGCGAACATGGCCTCAAGAAGAAAGAAATCCTTCTCATGCAGAAGGATATCGCCAAGCTCCAAAAGTATCTGTCGGGCATCAAAAACATGCGCAGCCTTCCGGGAGCCGTATTCGTACTTGATACGCGAATCGAAAAAATTGCCGTGCAGGAGGCCACACGACTTGATATCCCGGTCATCGCTATCTTGGATAGCAACTGCGACCCTGATCACATTACCTACCCAATCCCTGGGAACGATGACGCAATTCGTTCGATCAAACTGATCACATCCAAGATTGCCGATGCCTGTATTGAGGGTGCGCATATCAAATCCCAGCGAGAGGAAGCCGCGTTTCAAACAGCTCCTCCAAGCGTGGACAAGAAACCAGCTATGCGGGCTGAGAGTATCCCAGTTTCGTAATTCTTGTTCAGATCAATCCGTCAAGCGCTCATCTTGAATGCAACTGTGAAGGAACATTGAACCATGGCAGGATCCAGTCAGCTCGTGAAAGAACTTCGTGAAAAAACAGGAGCAGGGATTCTCGACTGTCAGAAAGCTCTCACCGAAAATGGGGATAATGTCGAGAAAGCCATCGATTATTTGCGCCAAAAGGGACTCGCCGCGGCTGCCAAAAAGGCTGGGCGTGAGACCAATCAAGGCTTAATTCATTCGTACATCCACATGGGCGGCAAGATCGGTGTCTTGATCGAAGTCAATTGTGAAACCGATTTTGTGGCCCGCAACGAAGAGTTCAAAGCCTTCGTCAACGATTTGGCGCTTCAAGTCGCCGCCGCGAAGCCATCATTCGTGAAACGCGAGGATGTTCCGTCCGATGTCGCCGAGAAAGAGAAATTGATTTACGAAGGTCAGGCCAAGGAAATGGGGAAACCCCCTGCCGCATGGCCAAAGATCGTCGAAGGGAAGCTCGAGAAGTTTTATCAGGAAAATTGCCTCCTTGAACAATCATTCATCAAAGATCCAACCGTCACCATTAAAGACCTCGTTGCCCAAAAGGTCGCCAAGATCGGCGAGAACATGAATATCCGTCGCTTTACCCGCTATCAGCTAGGCGAAGTATGAGCACTGCGAAATACCGACGTCTCCTTCTGAAGGTGAGTGGGGAGATGTTGGCCGGAGAGCAGGGCTACGGCATTCAACCATCGATCCTTGAAAATCTTGCCGAAGAAATCGCCTCAGTGATCGCACTTGATGTACAAGTCGCGATCGTCATCGGAGGCGGGAACATTTTTCGAGGGATTGCAGCGAGTGCGTCCGGGATGGAACGGGCCTCGGCTGACTATATGGGGATGCTTGCGACCGTGCTCAACGCGCTCGCCCTTCAGAATGCGCTGGAACGTGTCGGCGTGATCACCCGCGTGCAATCTGCCATCGAGATGCGCCAGCTTGCCGAGGGGTACATCCGTCGAAGAGCGCTTCGACATCTTGAAAAGAATCGTGTGGTCATTTTTGCTGGTGGTACAGGAAATCCGTATTTCTCAACGGATACCGCCGCCGTCCTTCGGGCGATGGAGATCAGCGCCCAGGTGATCATGAAGGGCACAAAAGTCGATGGAATCTATGAGGCCGATCCTGTGACGAATCCATCGGCAAAAAAATACGACGCCATCTCCTTTCTGTCTATTCTCAATCATAACCTCAAGGTCATGGATTCCACAGCAATCAGCCTATGCATGGATAATAAATTGCCTCTCGTTGTTTTTAACCTGAAAGTTAGCGGAAATTTTAAACGTGTGGCTTTGGGCGAGCCGCTCGGGACGTTAGTGACGACCGGCGATCGCTGACTTTATCACGAGGTGTACGCATGTCCAACGCAGCGCCGATTCGGCAGTCATTCACCACTCAGATGGATCAAGCTCTCGAACATCTGCGGAAAGACTTATCCGGTCTCCGAACCGGACGAGCTTCCGTCGCGCTTCTCGACGGCATTCGAGTCGACTACTACGGCACCATGACACCGCTGAAACAGGTGGCCAATGTCGCCACTCCAGAAGCGCGAATGATCTCCATTCAGCCTTGGGAGCCAAAGCTCATCAAGGAAATTGAGAAGGCCATCTCCAACTCAGGCTTGGGCGTGACACCATCGAATGACGGCAAACTGATTCGGGTTCCACTTCCACCCCTGACCGAGGAACGCCGTAAAGACTTGACAAAGATTTGTAAGAAACATGGTGAAGACACCAAGGTGAAGATCCGAGGCTTCCGACGTGACGCAAATGAAGAGTTAAAGACGCTCCAAAAAGATGGGAAGCTGACCGAAGACGAGCTGCGTAAGGCAGAGCAAGAGACTCAGAAGCTCATCGAGCAATACGGCCAGAAAATTGACGAGATCATCAAGAAAAAGGAACAGGAAATCATGGAAGTGTGAGTCCGGCTTCCTGATTCTCTCTTCATCGCGTGGTGAATCCGTCCACCTTCCTCCCAGCTGTGGCTACCATTGATCTGGCGGCCCTCGCCCACAATCTTCTCCAAATACGCCGTCTCCTCTCGCCTGGCTGTGACATCATGGGAGTGGTCAAGGCCAATGCGTATGGTCACGGGGCAGTTGAGATCGCACAAGCATTGAATCGTCATGGCATGCTTCGGCTTGCAGTGTTTTCGATCGAAGAAGGAGTTGCCCTCCGTCAAGCCGGCATCACGGTCGCCATCGTTATTCTTGGACCGATCTTTCGAGAGCAACTTGACGACCTCATCGCGCATCGGCTTACGCCAGTGGTAAGTGACCCGTCTACTCTTACCGCGCTGGGTCAGTGTGCTGCCCAGGGTTCGGCCCCCTACCCGATTCATCTGAAGATTGAGACTGGCATGGGACGGTTAGGTCTCACTCAGAACGAGCTAGAGGCTATCCTTGCGAAGCACACCTTCCCCTCGTCCCTACGCTTAGAAGGCCTCATGTCTCACCTAGCCGATTCCGATGGGCTGGATCCCGATTCAACCAACCAGCAGATCACCCGCTTTGATCGAGCGATAGCAGCTCTACGTGAAGAAGGATTCAACGTTCCGATGATCCATCTTTCCAATAGCGCCGGCATCGTTCGTTTTCCATCAGCCCACTACTCGCTCGTTCGTCCGGGAATCATGCTGTATGGCTACCACACGATGCCTCATACCGTTCAGGCTCCTGACCTGAGACCGGTTCTCTCTCTCACGACCCGTATTGCGCAGCTCCGACTCATCCAGCCGGGAGAAACCGTCAGCTACAATCGTACCTTCATGGCTAAACGACCAACCCGGATCGCGGTTCTCCCGATCGGCTATTCCGATGGGGTCAGTCGACACCTATCGAACCGAGGCCACGTGCTCATACGAGGACGACGTGCCCCTATCGTAGGAATCGTCTGCATGGATATGGTGATGGTGGACGTGACGGAAATCCAGGACGTTACCGTCGGTGATGAGGCTGTGCTGATTGGGGAACAGGGACACGAACGAATCACAGCCCGGGATATCGCAGAATGGACCGGGACTATTTCCTACGAGGTGCTGTGTGCGATCAGCTCACAGATTCCTCGGCGCTATCGCCCCTCGTAACACCCGTCGGCAGCTGTGGCTTCTCGTTCCCAGGAATGGATCCAAGGCCGGATGTACGCTTGCCAATCGACTTGGTTAGAAACTCGCTCGGATGGAAAATCCACCAGCGTGCAATGTCGAATCGTAGCGCCCGTTCACAGTAGCACGAAGTCCGGTATTGCCTGATATTGTTCGAGGCTCGTAGAGAAACGCCTGATAAAAAATATCCACCCCCACGAGTTTTGTCTTGATCGGCCCTATTCCAAGACTTCCGCATGGGATAAATCCAAGAAATGACGCATTTCCTTGGCAGATCAACCCGATACCGGTCGAAATCACGTGCAAATCAGCCGAGGGAACGCCAGGATTGAAATTAAGATCTGGCACCTGTGCTTGCTGGTTTGTATAGCCGCCTCGTATCGCGATCTCCCATCCTGCTAGGCGATCGATCTTTAACCATCGATATTCGGTTCCAACGAGAATGGCATAGGTGCTCTTCCAATTTTGAGGCTGAGGGATGACCGTCACGCTAGCCAGACGGATATCCAAATTCCTGACCGATTTCCAGCCCACGTAGTCCACGTTGAGCTCGAGTTTCCATTCACGTTCTGAATCCCGAATGGGCCACAAGGCGATTCCGCCGGTGATGATCTGAGGCAAGACGAAGGTTGTAGTCGCATCTTGGATCTTGATGCCGTTGGCTGAAAAGGCTCCGTCTAAGTGAAGAGTCGCCTGGCTTCTGTACACGACCGCGAGATTCGCGGTGGGTTGCCCCTCTTTATTCCGAATCGCGGTGTACAAGGCGCCAACGTTAAATCCTGGGGCAGTATCGCTCCCATGAAACTCAAGTTTGCTTCCTGCCGGTGCCAGACCGCCTGGAGAAAGGGATTGTAGTTCTGCATGTCCTTCTCCGAAAAAGCTGGCAAAGGTATAGATGTCGGCGCCAGCGCCGATTGAGAAGTCAGGGAAAAGCTGGTACGCCAGGGTCGGTTTGATGTCAAAGAGAGGTAGCGCCGTAAACGTCGTGATCCCTCTGAATGGGCTGTTTTCAGGCCACCGCATCACCGAACCGAAAGGCGTAGTGATGCCGATCCCCACCGTCAGCTTCTCCAGTGAGGAGACGCCGATATCCTGGAGGTTCGCGGTAATATAGCCATGGCCCGGACCGGGCCACGCAAAGGGGCCATCGTGATCCCCGGTTACCGAAATCCCGCTGAGGCTTCTAAAGTCGGTTGTCCCTCCAACCAACGTTCCTCCTGCCATTGTCTGTACCCCACGAAGTTGGGTCATTCCTGCTGGGTTGTAATGAAGGGCCGAAGGGTTGTCTGCCTGTGCGGCGAAGGCATTTCCCATCCCGGATGCTGCCGCGCCCTGGCCATAGACTCGAGGGACCTGAGCAAATACAGGGGAAGCGGTGCAGGCTCCAACAATAACCAGCACGACGAGCGTCACGGCTCGGTATGACGTTACAGGATTCCGTGCAATCCAGGATTGAGGTGTACTGCAGAATCGCCGGCTGGCTTTATGAATCATGGCTTCCCTCTCACGCACCGTGAAACCAGTGATCCATAGCCTGCTGAAGCTCGACGGTGTCGAATGGCTTGAGCAAATAGGCTTGCGCGCCCATCCCGATCGCCTTGACGGCTAACTCCTGGGACCCAGACGCAGTCACCATGATGATGGGGATTTTCTGATTCGTCAGACGGACCTGCCGTAACACTTCCAGACCGTCGATCTGGCCGATCCCAATGTCGAGAATCACTCCATCGAATGCACCTGATTGCAAGGTTTCAAGGGCTTGCCGTCCGTCACACGCCGAGTATGTCTGGTAGCCTTCTGCTCTCAATCGATCATGAAGCAGCTGCTGAATGTCGGTATCATCATCCACGACCAGGATGTGTCGGCCGACAGCGTGTATTTCAAGCGAGGGTCGTGTCTTGACTGAATGGATAGGAAGCGTAAACGTGAATTCTGCGCCACTTTCCTGGAGGTTGCGAGCTGCCACCTTCCCTCCCTGCAATTCGACCAAGGTTTTCACAATTGAAAGCCCCAATCCCAAACCTTTTGGTCCGGTACGCTGGCCCTGTTGAATGCGGAAGAAGGGATCAAAAATGTTCTCAAGATGCTCTGGAGGAATGCCGGGTCCTGTGTCTCGAACCAGAACAGTCGCTGTCCGGTCGTCCGACAGGTCGCAAGCAACTGTAACCTGTCCTCCGGGCGGGGTAAATTTCATGGCATTCTGTACCAGATTGACGACGGTCTGAAACAGGCGATCACGATCCGCCCAGACGACGATGGTGGTGTCCGAACACGTGAACTCCAGTGTTTGCTGTTTGACATGCGCCAACGGTTTGAGTTGCTCGATTACGTCAGCCAGGCACGGTTCAAGCTCCACATCGGCTGGATGCACCTCCAAGCGCCCAGTCTCGATACGGGTACGATCGAGGAGATCCTCGATCATCCGAACCAGTCGATCCGAATTTTCCGACATACGCACGAGATACCGCTGCTGCTTCTCGTTCAGCGGTCCAGTCAGTCCATCAAGCAGATTCTGGATAAACCCTTTGATGGACGTGAGCGGTGTTCTGAGCTCATGTGATACATGTGAGAGGAACTGTGCCCGCAGGCGATCCGCTCGTTCAAGAGCTTCCGTGCGCTCCCTGACTTTGAGTTCCAACCCCTGGTTCCACTCCTCGATCTGTTGGTAGGCCGACGCATTATCTAAGGCAATAGAAACTTGACTCGCGACCGTCTTCATCAGATCTAAGTCGTCTTCGGTTACGCTTTGGTTGTGCGAGCGATCGACGGTCAGCATACCCCACACCCGGCCCTTGGTTTTGATGGGGACCACGACCAAGCCTTTCGTGCGACTTAATTCCGCCAGTCGTTGATTGAGCGGATGGAGTCTGTGCCGAATCGTTTCAATATCTTTGACCAACAGCGGACTTCCCTGCAGCACCACCACTCCCTCAGGACTCTCACGATCGGTGATGGGAATCCGACACGACTGGGCGAATGCTTCAACCTCCGCAGGCGCTCCGATCAGACGTAGGTGCTCGATGGTGTGCTCGAAGGGGTCAAACATGGAAACCATGGCGCTGTTGTAGTTGAGCTCGTGCGTGAGGGCTTCCAACACCTGGTGTAGGAGGGCGTCACGTTCAAAGGTCGAGCTGAAGGAGAGGCCTGCTCGGTGCAGTGCCGTGAGTTGAGCCACTTTGCGTCGGAGTTCGACACGCATCTGTTCTTGTTCGAGATAGGCCTCGCGCAATTCCTCGTGACGGGATTCGACGAAGGCAATCTGTTCCTGAATCAAGGCCTCGCGTCGTTCACTGTCTCGGAGAAGTCGCCGATTGACCATAATACCGACAGCGAGGATTGGGCACAGCCCGACCAACGCGACTTCACCGAGACTGACGGTCGGATTGAACACCCCGACGCCTGCCATGAGGGCGAGCCCCAGCACACCTCCCCACAAGAACCATGTGAAATGCTGCTGCGCCTGGATTGGAGGATCAACGCGTCTGGTTGTCGTTGAGGGGACGGCCTGCGCACTGTCGGTCTCAATGAGGACTGTGCCACTCGGTAGAGTCGGTCGTACTTGTTCGAGAGGGGATGCTGCTCGCCAGAATCGGCTGCGATACCCGCCTTCTTTCTGCCATCGAATCGTCCATTGGCACCAGTCGTCATCATTACCAATACATGAAGTCTCTATTGTTTCTGCGCGAGAAAGACCGTGAATCCGATCGGCCATCGCGACCATAATTCCCTGGGCAGACTGGCAGACCAGACAGGCACACCGCCTCCGATAGGGACCGAATTGGCGGAGTGTTCGTTCAGTAAACCGCATCGCCACTGTAGCGGTTTCGTTCGTAACTTCTACGACACGAAACTCGACAGAGCCCGAGGTAAATTTGTTCCCAAAGTAGGGAAACATCGTGTAAATCTGAGACAGTGAAAAGGGCCGCGTCAAAGCCAACATAATCGGAGACACTTTTTCCGCTCCTGCCTTAAACACAAAGCGCGGATCTCCGGAGATGCGCTCACAGAACTCGTACAGGTAGCAGGTAAATTCGTAGGAGTAGCTGTTCCACGGATTCTTTAAAAACTCAGGTGTCACATGGTAGACCGCATCCCTAATTTGATCGTTGAGGAGACGGCACAACTCTTCCACCGATTCTTTCCCGGCGGATGCTCCACGTTCGGATGCGATCAGTTTCTCCAAAAAGACTGTCACGGCTCTGATGCTGACACCGCTCAGATCTCTGATGGTGTGCCCGTGTTCATCCAAACCGAATGGACGAAACACCATCGCGCCTTGTTCAAGGATGGTCCGGTCCTTCGGCAAGAGTTCGATGTGCGGCAGGGACTTCGCTTCGACGATATCAAGCGCGCTGCTTGTCACGGCATGATTCCCTGAATCAACCTATTCATTGGGCGGAACTACGTGCGATGCGAGACGCTGTCGATCGTGATGACGGCTGCGGGACTGCGTGGTGCCACAGAGAGAGCTCCTGCACAGTCCACTTACAGGAATACCAAGCACGGTGAGCGAGTATATAGACGATACAGATGCTTTTCAATACGAAGCATTATCCCCTTGCGTCAGAGGGGGGCCTCCGTCCCAAAGATGGGACACGCATTGGTGGGAGGGCATGCAACGCTCCATCAAGGTCTGCATGAGAAGTGATTCGCGGGAGGCCTGAGGAGCCGTTCGTGGCAGGCTCTGGGTCTATCGCAATGGGGTCCGCTACCTACTGTTTAACGGAGCGCTTCAAGGTCTTTTCGATGCTGGCAACCTTGCTCTGAAGCCGGCCGGAACGGCCTTTTCGGTAGTCGACTTTGATCGTGCAGGAAATGCGGTTGCAGTCCTTTTTCATCCGCTCGTAGCATTTCTGGACCACAGAAAATACCTGCTCCCACTCCCCTTCCAAGACTGTCCCCATGGGATTCAATCGATAGGACACTCCGCTCTTATCGATAATATCGAGTGAACGCGCCACATACTTTCCGACACTCTCTCCTTTTCCCAAGGGCGACATGCTGAATTCCAGTAGAACCATCGGTGCTCCTATTGTGTCTTAGTATGAGATTGTATGCCTGGCGCGGGCTGGGATCGCCTGTCCACCCAGACTTTGGGATACTGTACCCGGCCGAGAAGTCGAAAGCCGTCTAAGGCCTCACGAAGGAGTGCGCGGCGCTTTTCGGCATCCGGCTCATTCGCTTTGGCCTGTTCGCGCAACTGTCCGAGCCAGTCCACAAACTCGACGAATTCCTCGTTCAGGATGTGTTCCAGATCCTCCTTCATGAATCCGGAAAGGGCCGGTGCCATCCCACTTGTACTGATGGCAATGCGAACATGCCCTACGGCCACCACTGCCGGCATCGTCACGCTGCTTGCATCTGGGTAGTCCACCGACCAGAGTAACACCCCCTTCTCCCGTGATTTGGCCAAGAGCATCTGAGCAAAGTCGCGATCGCTTCGAATAGTGTTGAGAATGAGAATGGTGTGTTCGAGGTCTGCATCACGGAAATGCCGACCGCGGTGGATGATCTTGCCTGATGCTGCGAGATGGCGCAGAGGTTCATTCAACGTCGGACTGATGATCGTGACTCGCGCCCCGGATTCGAGTAGGCGTTGGGATTTTTCTGCTGCCTCCTCATCACCACCGATCACTAAAATAGGCCAGCCTTTAACGTCTAAGACAAGTGGAAATCCAGGATTGGCAGCCATAGAAGATACTCCTGTTTAAACTAGACGGTCAGTATCCGAGAATGAGCCGCAGCATGCAAGAGGGATTTGAGGCAGACGCGCATCTCCCCGTTTTGATCAGTGCGTGGGTATGCGGATATAATGCGGCACGCGTGTCAGGGACGAAGCGAATGGGTATTGATCAAGACGGAACGATGTCGGATGAGACCTCAGGATTGAATAATGTGTAACTCAGACAATAGGTGGCTCCGATGGAGAAACCTTACGTCTCGGCAGGATCCGCGTCCAACTCCATATTCCAATAGAGATAATCGCGCCAGCTTTCCGGTGTATTACGAATGCCGATAGTGATGGTAATGACGGGGCTCCAGCGAGGCTTCACAGGCCGCTTTTTCAGTTTCATGCCGGCCTCTTCAGGAGTCCTCCCACTTTTACGATTATTGCAGCGCCAACAGGCGGTTACAATATTTTCCCAGGTCTTCTTCCCACCTTTCGCAATGGGCACGACATGATCGAAGGTCAGCTCTTCGGTCCGAAACTTGCGGTTACAGTATTGGCAACAATATCCGTCTCGCGTAAAAATGTTGATGCGAGAAAATTTGACGGCGCGATGACTGTCCTTCAACTTGACCAGTTTCAGCAGCCGCATCACCGCGGGCAGCTTGATAGACAGCGAAATCCCGTGGATTTCCCGGTCGTACACTTCCAGGACTTCAACTTTTCCTTGCCAGAGGAGCGCGATCGCTTTTTGCCAATGTACGACCCGCAGGGGTTCATAGGTTGCGTTAAGCAGGAGGGTCATTTCCATGCAAGCACCTCATCCCCAATCGGGCTTCCACAGCGGTCAAGGAATGTGTTCATGGGCAAGGCTCCGCACTGATAGTTCTATGCCATAAGGGTGCGCTGAAATCAAGCAACGGCCGCTCTCATGCTGCGCGGCGCTGAGAGCTTATGCTGAAGTCCGTTGAATTTTGAATGAATGGCTCCCTCCGTGGAATACTCCACGGGAACGAACACGAAAGGAGCCATCGATGAGAAGAGACACGAGGCAACGAAAGCACGCCATGGCGG
>Ga0224510_10001018_pt1 | contig 19351 bp, 19 predicted proteins | sample SF_May12_sed_USG_FD_170161 | JGI IMG/M metagenome (GOLD analysis project Ga0224510, IMG submission 170161) | Sediment microbial communities from San Francisco Bay, California, United States - SF_May12_sed_USGS_4_1 | ecosystem: Environmental > Aquatic > Marine > Sediment | place: USA: California... | reverse complement strand
AAACATCAGGAAGATAAGCGACACGATCGAACGCATGATCGGGGCCGTGCCGGTCGCCAGCGAGCCGTCCGCGTCGCGCCAGGCGGAATCCGCCGGCAATGAGGTGACAACCATAACGACGACGCCAAGCAACAGCGCGATCAGCGCCGCGTTCAGGCCTTTACGCTCCAGTGGCTCAAGCGGATGCATGGTCGGCAAATCTTCCAGGTCACCGTCGAGCTCGATTTTTTTCAGCCGCGGCTCAACGACTTTGTCGGTCAGGTACCAGCCAAGCCCGATGATCAGCGCGGATGAGGCCGTGGTGAAAAAATAGTTGTTGAGCGGGTTCAGCGTGATGGCCGGATCCAGAATGCGTGCGCCGGCCTGCGACAGGCCCTGCAATAAGGGATCAAGTGAGGACGGCAGGAAGTTCGCCGAAAAACCACCTGACACGCCGGCGAAGGCGGCAGCAATACCCGCCAGCGGATGCCGGCCGGCGGCGTAAAAAATAATGCCGCCGAGCGGGATCACGAGCACATAGCCGGCATCGACCGCAGAGTGGCTCATAATGCCGACCAGGATCACCATTGGCGTGATCAGCCACTTCGCAGTAACGCCGAGCAAGGCACGCAGGCCGGTATTGATAAAACCGGTATGCTCGGCAACACCGATGCCAAGCATGGCAACCAGCACAACGCCGACCGGATGAAAATGCGTGAAGTTGGTTACCAGTACCGATAGCCACTCCGTCATCCTCGAGCCTTCGAGAAGGTTGTTGATGACAAGCGGCTTACTGGTTCGCGGATCGACCAGGTCAAAGCTCAGGTACGACAAAAGCCAGGACAGTATCCAGACGATAACGACCAGGCCGACGAACAGCATCGTGGGGTCCGGAAGCTTGTTGCCGACACGCTCGACCGCAGCCAGCATGCGCGTAGACAGGTTCTCTTTTGTTTTTACATCCGACATCACTTTTCCCCGTAAAGAAAAGGGGTCAGAGCCCTTTTATTCCCATATGCGGAAACTGCCATATATGGTCGTAAAAGGGCTCTGACCCCTCTTGGGTTTCTACCAGCCGCAGCTGCGACCCGCGTTCTGTTCCTTGAGGTAAACCATCAGGGGCGCGAAATACTCGATGATGGCACTCGCATCCATCTCGCGAGTGCCGGTCAGTTTCTCGAGCGTATCCTGCCAGGGCACGCTCGCGCCGGTTTCGAGCATCGCAGTCAGCTTCGCACCGGCCTCCTTGCTGCCGTAGATGGAACATTCATTGAGCGGGCCCTCGAAGCCCGCCGTCTCGCATAGCGCGCGCTGGAACTGGAACTGCAGGATACGCGCCAGGAAATATCGCGTGTAAGAGACGTTGCCCGGCACGTGGTACTTGGAGCCCGGATCGAAGTCTGCCTCGCTCCTCTCGATCGGCGGCGCGATACCTTGGTACTTCAGGCGCAGGTCCCACCAGGCCTGGTTGTAATTCTCCGGTTTGATGTCGCCCGAGAAAACGCCCCAGCGCCATTCGTCGATCAGTTTGCCAAATGGCAGGAAGGCAATCTTGTCGAGCGCCTGTTGCATCTGGCGATTGATGATTGCCTGCTGCGACTGCTGGGCAGAGGCAACCAGGCCGACCTCGGCCAGGTACTCGGGCGTCATTGACAGTGTTACGGCATCACCAATCGCTTCATGGAAACCACCGTTTGCACCATCGCGGAACAACATTGGCTGCTTGTTATATGCACGCTGGTAATAGTTGTGGCCGAGTTCGTGATAGATAACCCGCAACTCGTCGTAGGTTTGCTTGATACACATCTTGATACGCAGATCGTCTTCGCCGTCCAGGTTCCAGGCGCTGGCGTGACACACCACGTCGCGATCCGCAGGCTTGGAAAACTGTGAGCGCTCCCAGAAGGTGTCCGGCAACCGCTGCATACCCAGCGATACATAAAAGTCCTCAGCCGAGCGCACCATTTCCTGTGGCGAGTAATTCTTGGCCTTAAGCGTGGCATCGACGTCCAGATCCGATACCCCTGGGTACGGTTCCATGAGGTCATAGATGAAACCCCATTCCTGCGCCCACATGTTGCCCAGAAGGTGCGCCGGAATCGGGCCGTCCGGCGGCACTTTATCAGTGCCGTAGTGCTCGCCCAGCTTGGCGCGTACATGACAATGCAACTCGTCATACAGTGGCTTGACCTGCTCCCATAAGCGCGCGGTCTCGCCTTCGAATTGCTCGGCGCTCATGTCGTACTTCTTGCGCCAGAGTTCGCCGAGGTCGGCGCTGCCAAATTCCCTCGCGCCTTCGTTGGAGAGCTCGACAAAACGCTCATATTTGGCGCGCATCGGTTTGGCAATTTCACGCCAGCCGGCCCAGTACTCGAGCAACTCGTCGTAGTCCCTGCTCTGCTGCATCAGGCCCTCAAGTTCGGAGCCGCCGAAACACTCGTTGTCATTGCGACAGTACTTGCCGGCACCATACATGCCCTGTAACTCGGTAAGAATGCCCGACAGTTCCTTGCGCTTGGCATCGTCGTCCGGGGCGACCATCAGCGCGCCGTCCTTAAGCAATTCCAGGGCGCGCCGTGTGGCCGGGTCAACGTCCTGGCCGTCATAGCGCATTGCTTCGCGGACCTTCGCCGTATGCCATGCCGCGTAACGTTCGTTTGCCAGCGCATCGACCACACCGGAGTCCTCGTTAATGTAGGTCGCACGTAGCCAGCCGGCCGCGTTCAGTTCACGCCACCAGTCCTTGTACTCGGTATTGACCCGATCGATAAACTGTTGTGCGGTTTCGTCTGCGACAGCATTCGGACCTGCTGTCCCGCCAGGCTCGCCGGACGGCGAGCAGGCGCCAAGTAAGCTTGCCGCTATGACCAGAAGAATTAATCTCTGCATGTCAGTGACACCCCCAATAAAGTTCATGCCGCCCTGCCGGCGCGGCCGCACCGGCTGCGACCGTACACCATATCAAGTGCAACTTTCTACCTGACCAGTTAACTCTCGCCGGGTTCAGCCTGGTCGGCGGTTTTTTTGCCGAACAGGCGCGACATGAGAATGCCCGCTTCATACAGCAGGTATACCGGGATGGCGAGCAGGGTCTGGCTGATGACGTCGGGAGGGGTCAGCAACATGCCGACCACAAAGGCCATCAGGAAGACGTAGGGGCGGGCTTTAACCAGCGTCTCCGTCGTAGTCAGCCCGGCCCAGACCAGCAGCAAGGTTGCAATCGGAACTTCGAAGGCAACCCCAAACGCTAGCACAATGGAGATGATGAAATCGAGGTACGACGCAATGTCAGGCGTCCACGGCGCGCCGTCTATCTCGATGGACCCGAAGAATCCGAATACCAGCGGAAACACGATGAAGTACGCAAACGCGATACCCGCATAGAACAACACGATGCTGCTCGCCAGCAATGGAAATGCAAAATGTTTTTCTTTTTTGTACAAACCAGGCGCAACAAATGCCCAGACCTGGTAGAGCACCACCGGCATGGCCAGAAACAGCGCGACAATAAAGGTCAACTTGAATGGCACCAGCAGCGGTGCCGCCATGCCGGTAATAATCATCTCCACGCCGGGCGAGGCTGCAAACAGCGGTGCCGATACTGCCTCGTAAATATCTTGGTTAAAGGGTATCAGCGCAGCAAACAGGACGATAACCGCGGCGGAAATTTTCACCAGGCGACTGCGCAGCTCAACAAGGTGCGACAGCAGCGTGCCCTCGGCCAGCACCTCCTCAGATTCCGCAGTCACGCTCATCCCTGGTCTTTTTCATGCTGCGGAGAATAGCCGTCGTCGTCGCGCGGAATATGATCGGTGACCACGTCATCGTCGTAGGCCGGATCAGCGGGATCGGGAGTCGAGGTGCTGGCGGCATTATTGCTGATGGCCGGTGCAACAGGGCTTTTCACCGCTGCAATCTGCGGTTTGTTAATGCTGTGCAGCTCCGCCGCACGCAACTCCTCGTCGAGCTGGCGCTTCATGACGCGCGTCATGCGTCGCGCCTGGCCTACCCAGCCGCCGACTTTTTGCGCTATTTCGGGCAGCCGTTTCGGACCGAGCACGATAAGGCCGATCACCAACAGCAGCAGTAATTCAGCGGAACTGACTCCGGACATAAGGACAGCGGCTCAGGAGTCCTTGCGAGACTCATTTACCGGAGTGTTGTCGAAATTTGCGTCTTCCTTTGCGGCCTTGTCGGAGCTCTTTTCGATTTTCTCCTTGGCATCTTCGGCATCACTCATGGCGCCCTTGAAACCCTTGATGGCCTTGCCGAGGTCAGCACCGAAATTGCCAAATTTCTTGGTGCCGAAAATTGCCAGCACGATCACCAGCACGATCAGCAGTTGCGGCCAGCTTATGCCTGATAACATTGCAAAACTCCTCTTACAAGAATACAGCGATCATAACCCGCCACCGCGGACAATTCCGGGCCGGCGTCACAGCACATTGCGCCTAGCTTTCGAGCCAGAAAGTTACCGGGCCATCATTCGTCAGGCGGACCTGCATATTGGCACCGAAACGCCCGGTTGCAACTCTTTCCACGCGTTGCCTGCAGTTCGCGACCAGCCGTTCAAAATAAGCGGCTCCCTTGGCTGGGTCGGCCGCCCGCGTGAAGCTCGCACGGGTGCCTTTCCTGGTATCCGCGGCCAGCGTAAATTGCGGCACGAGTAACAGGTCGAGCCCGGCATCGAGCAAGCTGCGATTCATCCGATCGGCAGTATCCGGGAAGACGCGGTACGTGAGTATACGCTCGGCCAGCCGCACGACGTCGGCGTCGGCGTCGTCGCGATGCACCGCAACCAGCACCAGCAGGCCTGGGCCAATGCTGCCGACGACCACGTCATCGACAGTAACAGATGCCTCGCTGACTCTTTGTAGCAAGCCTATCATTTGCGAACGCTTTCACTATTTTCGGGCGCGGGAGGGCCTTTATTAATGCATCAACGAGATACGAAAGCCATAGCGGATTGAGAGGCTTGAGACACTTGACTGGCCGACCGGCGCGTGGGGAAGTACTGTGCGAGACCGCCATGGATGGCCCAGTCAATACCCACAATTCGGTTCCGGGCCACGGAAGGTCTGGGCCCCGGTCTTCGGATCGGGGTCCTTTTGATGAAAAAAAAGACCAATTGTCCCACCCAGTGCTAAAATAGAACAAAGTGGGGTAAGTTATTAAATCGAAGTCAAAAATAAACGACTGGTGGGGCTCTCCCTGAGTCGCTGCTGCTGCCAAACGCCCATTGGCAAGCCACCCCGCAGCCCATAGACTAGCGGCCATGAAAAGACGCCATTTTGTGGGAGGTCTGGCCGCGGCCGCGAGCGTCGCGGCCTGTAGCGATCCGGCAAAGGACTGCAGCGGGCCTGATCGCCGCGCCGCGGAGCAATTCGAATGGTCATGCGTGACGTCGTGGCCGCCGAAACTGCCGGGTATGGGTATGGGCGTGGAGAACCTGGCCAGCCGAATCAATGCCGCTTCCGGCGGGCGACTGCGGATCAAAGTTTATGGTGGCGGTGAGCTCGTGCCGGCCTTCGAGGTTTTCGACGCGGTTAGTCGCGGCACGGTCGAAATGGGGCACGATGCGTCCTATTACCACAAGGGCAAACTCGACGCGGCACAGTTTTTCACCACCATTCCCTTCGGCATGAATTATCTCGAGCTCAATGGCTGGTTGTATTACGGCGGCGGGATCGACCTTTGGCGCGAGCTGTATGCGCCGTTCAACCTGGTGCCGATACCCTGCGGCAATACCGGCGTGCAGATGGGCGGCTGGTTCAACCGCGAAATCAATTCAGCCGCCGACCTGGTCGGACTCAAGATGCGTATTCCCGGTCTCGCCGGTGAGGTGTTGCGCCGTGCCGGCGGCACACCGGTGACCTTGCCGGGCGCCGAAATTTTCACCTCGCTGCAAACCGGCGCAATCGACGCCACCGAATGGGTCGGCGCATACAATGACGTGTCTTTCGGCCTGCACAAGGCGGCAAAATATTATTATTACCCCGGCTGGCACGAGCCGGGTCCGGGCCTGGAGACGATGATCAACAAGACCGCATGGGATTCATTACCAGCCGATCTGCAGGCGATCGTGGAGACGACCTGCCAGGCGATCACCACCGACATGGTGGCGGAGTATACCCACGGCAATACCTACGCACTGCAGCAGCTGCTCGACGATCCCGAAGTCGAAGTAAGGTCGTTTCCACGCGAAGTGATGGACTTGCTGAAATCGATTACCGCGGACATCGTCGCCGAGTGGGTCGAGAAAGACCCGGCGGCGAAAAAGATAGCCGATTCCTACTACGCGTTTCTCGACAAGTCCGCGTATACGCAGCGCGTTACCGAACAGGCGTACCTGGACACCCGAACCTAGTTCCCGTAGATCCGGCCCGGTAACCAGGTCGCAAGCGCCGGAAACATCGCGATCACCAGCAAGGCAAGTAACTGAATTGCGATAAATGGCATGACGCCGCGATATATTTGCGCCGTTGTCACTGCCGCCGGCGCCACGCCGCGCAGATAGAACAGGGCGAAGCCGAACGGCGGCGTCAGGAAAGACGTCTGCAGATTGATGGCGATCATAATGCCGAGCCAGACCGGATCGAGGCCCATCGCCAGCAGCACGGGACCGACGATCGGCACCACGACGAAGGTAATCTCAATGAAATCGAGCACGAAGCCGAGCAGGAACATTACCAGCATGACTACGAGCACGGCCGCAAAAACCCCGCCAGGCAGGGACTCGAGAAGATTGCGGACAACCTCGTCGCCGCCATAACCACGAAACACCAGCGAGAAAATCGAAGCGCCGATCAGGATCATGAAAACCATGCTGCTGATGCGCAGCGTGCTTTGCATGACCTCGCGCAAACGCGCATAACTCAGTTGCCGGCGAACGAGGGCCAGTAAAATCGCGCCCATGGCACCGACGCCGGCAGCCTCGGTGGGAGTCGCCTTGCCGCCCATGATTGAGCCAAGTACTGCGAATATCAGGAACAGCGGCGGGGCGATCGCGGCCAATACCTGCCACAGGCTGACCTGCTCATCAGCACCGCGCACATGCGCCGGCATAGCAAGCGGCCTGAACAAAGCAATCGCCATGATGTAGATGACATACAGCAGTACCAGCAACAGGCCCGGGACAAGTGCGCCCGCGAACAAATCACCCACAGATACGGTCCTGGGCGCAAAAATTCCCTGCTCCAGCTGCGCATGCTGGTAGGCCGTGGACATGACGTCGCCCAGCATGACCAGGATAATTGACGGCGGAATAATCTGCCCGAGCGTACCGGATGCACAGATCGTACCGCTCGCTATCTCGGCCGAGTAGCCGCGCCGCAGCATGGTCGGCAGCGACAGCAGGCCCATGGTGACAACGGTAGCGCCTACGATTCCGGTGCTTGCCGCCAGCAGCATGCCGACAATCGTCACCGAGATGCCGAGTCCGCCGCGCATGCCGCCAAACAGGGCGCTCAATGTGTCGAGCAATTGCTCCGCGATGCGCGCCCGCTCAAGCGTAACGCCCATAAAGACAAACAGCGGTACCGCGACCAGCGTTTCGTTGCCCATGATGCCGAAAATACGATTCGGCAACCCGGACAGCAGCGCCTCTGGAAAATTGCCCGTCAGGACGCCCAGCGCCGCGAAGATCAGCGCCGTGCCACCGAGCGTAAAGGCAACCGGAAAACCGGCCAGCAACACCAGCACTACAGCAACAAACAACCAAAGTGCTATCCACTCCATTACTCGCCGCGCCTCAACACCGCGATCGAACGCAGCAGCATCGACACGCCCTGTGCCGCGACCATCAACGGCATGACAAGCAGCACCAGTTTCACAATCGGCAACACCGGATAAGGCAGCCCGCCGGATTCACGCGATGCCTCATGCATTGCCCATGACGCCAGCGCAAAACCGTAGGATTTCCAGGCGAGAAAAATGCACACCGGCAACAGCAGCAACAATACACCGAGCACATCAACCCAGGCCTGCTGGCGTGCAGTCATGCTGCGGTAAAAGACATCGACCCGCACATGGCCTTCGTGCAGCAGCGTGTAAGCGGCACCGACCATGAACACGGTCGCATGCATCCAGATCAGTGACTCCTGTAACCAGATAGCCGATACGTCGAACAGGTAGCGCAGCACGACGATAACGAAGGTCATAATGACCATGAACAAGGTCAGCCACGCGACGCATCTGCCAGACAGATCGCTGCAGCGTTCAACCAGGTTACGCCGTTGGCTGTGCAAAACGTTTCAGTGCCGCCAGAAAGCGGGCGTAATGAGTACCAGCAGCGTGAATATTTCCAAACGGCCGAGCAGCATCGCGACAATGGATATCCATTTGCCCGGGTCCGACACGCTTGTGAACGCGGACGCAACGTCGCCGAGGCCCGGCCCAAGGTTGTTCAGCGTCGCCGCAATCGCGGAAAAGGCCGTGACCTGGTCCAGGCCGGTGGCCATCATCGCCAGCATCATGGCACTGAAGACAACGACGTAGACCGAAAAAAAGCCCCACACGGCGTCGACAACGCGGTATTGCACCGCCTTGCTGCCGAGTTTGACCGGAATTTCCGCGCTGGGATGAATCAGCCGGCTGATCTCACGAACACCTTGTTTATATATGAGTAACCAGCGCACGACTTTGATGCCGCCTGCGGTCGAGCCGGCGCAACCGCCAACGAAGCTCGCGAATAACAGCAATACCGGCAGCGCGGTCGGCCAGCTCGCGTAGTTCGCGGTGGTGAATCCGGTGGTGGTTGCGATAGACACGGACTGGAATAAACCGGCGACGATGGCTTCACCAGGCGTATCAAATGTTGCATTGCGCAACAGGCCCAAAATGACCAGTGCCGCGACGCCAAGCAAAATGACGGTGTAGCCGCGAAGTTCCGGGTCACGCGAGTAATGTCGCATGGTTACGTAGCGCCAGGCATAAAAGTGCAGTGAAAAATTGATGCCGGCTGCGAACATGAAAAAGATCGCGACCAGATCAATGGCAGCGCTGTTGAAATAACCCATGCTGAGGTCATGAGTCGAGAAGCCGCCGATGGCGACAGTGGAAAACGCATGACACAAGGCATCAAACCAGTCCATGCCCGCCGCGAAATAGCTGAGCGCACAGGCGATGGTGAACGCGAGGTACACGTACCACAGCGCCTTCGCTGTCTCCGTAATGCGCGGCGTCAGCTTGGTATCCTTGACCGGGCCGGGAGCCTCGGCGCGATACAGCTGCATTCCGCCAACGCCGAGCATTGGCAGCACGGCGACGGCCAGCACGATGATACCCATGCCGCCGAGCCACTGCAGTTGCTGGCGGTAGTAGAGGATCCCGCGCGGCAACTGGTCGAGGCCGCTCAACACGGTCGCACCTGTTGTAGTGAGGCCGGAGATCGACTCAAAAATCGCGTCGGTCAAAGACAAGGTGAGCGCATCGTCGAAATACAGCGGCGCCGCGCCAAAGGTGCCGAGAACGGTCCAAAACGCCGCGACGATAAGAAAGCCGTCGCGCAAGCGCAAATCCTTGCGCGAACGGTGCACCGGAAGCCACAGCAGCAAGCCCGCAACGAACGTCAGGGCGAAGCCCTCAATGAATGGCAGCCACGAGGTCTCTGCGAACACCAGGCTGACGATTACCGGCGGCAGCATGGTCAGACTGAACATCATCAGAAGCAGCCCCAGGATCCGCTGTACCACCGCCCAATTCATCAGTGTCCGTCCGTGTCAGACAAAAGACACGCCAACCTGGAAAAGGGTTTCCAGCTGGTCGATCTTGCGTCGGTCTGTCAGAAATAGAATGACGTGATCATCCGCTTCAATAACAGTATCGTGATGCGCCATGATTACGCGTTCGCCACGCACCAGCGCGACGATCGCGCAGCCCCGCGGCAATTCGATCTCCTCAATTGACCGGCCAACGACCTTCGAGGTGCCCTTGTCACCGTGCGCAATTGCTTCGATTGCCTCGGCGGCGCCACGCCGCAACGAATGCACCTTGACCACGTCGCCGCGGCGCACATGCGCAAGCAGCGAACCGATCGTGATCTGCTGTGGCGAGATCGCGATATCGATACTGCCGGCCTCGACCAGGTCAACATAGGAGGCGCGATTAATCAAAGCCATCACCTTGTGTGCGCCGAGTCGCTTCGCGAGCATTGAGCTCAGGATGTTCGCCTCTTCCGAATTAGTCAGGCCGCAAAATACGTCAACGTTGTCGATATTTTCTTCCAGCAGCAATTCTTCATTCGCTGCATCGCCGACCAGCACGATTGCCTTGTTGAGCTGCTCCGAAATCTGCCGCGCGCGGCGCGGATCACGCTCAATGATTTTGACCTGGTTGGTATGCTCGAGTGCAAGCGCCAGCCGCACACCGATGTTGCCGCCGCCGGCAATAACCACGCGCCGCACCGGCTCCTCAAGCCGCCGCATTTCGCTCATGAAAACGCGAATGTCCTTGCGATCGGCAATAAAGAAAATCTCGTCGCCTTCCTGGATAACCGTATCGCCCTCGGGCAGCATTGCCTTGCCATCCCGATAGATAGCCGCAATGCGCGCCTCGGTATTCTTGATATGGTCCTTCAGCGTGGCAATGCGCTGGCCGACCAGCAAACCATCGCTATCGGTGCGCGCGCCGACGAGACGGGCCCGGCCATTGGCAAAGTCAAGAACCTGGGTCGCGCCCGGATAGAGAATAAGCTGCTCGACGTGCTCGCACACCAGCTGCTCGGGGCTGATGCGAACGTCGACCGGGATCGCATCCTGGGTAAACAAATCCCGGGCGATCATATATTCGGTCGCCCGAATACGTGCAATTTTGGTCGGCGTATGAAACATCGTGTAGGCGACCTGGCAGGCGATCATGTTGGTTTCGTCGCTGTCGGTCAGTGCGATAACGATGTCCGCATCGTCGGCGCCGGCGCGCGTGAGCGTATCCGGGTAGGCTGCATGGCCAACCACGGTGCGGATATCCAGCCGGTCCTGCAACTCGCGCAGCACCTCAGGTCGGGTATCAACGACGGTAACTTCGTTGGACTCTTCGCGGGACAGGTGCATCGCGGCAGAGGAGCCAACCTGGCCGGCGCCGAGAATCAGAATTTTCATCGTGATGAGTTTACATCAGATCGAGATTTGCATAGCTCAGAACAAGCCATTTTGTGCCGGCGTCTTCAAAATTGACCTGCACACGTGCATGCGCTCCCTGGCCCTCGCAATTCAGAATTACACCGTCGCCGAACTTCCTGTGGTGTACCCGCTGTCCGAGCCGGATACCGATCTCGGCGCCCTGCCGAACGCCTGAACGCCCCGGGCCTGGCGAGCGTAATGGCCGCGATATCTGCACCCTGGGTCGAATTTCCTCGATGTACTGGTCCGGGATTTCCGCGACGAATCTCGATGGCTGCGAAAAACTTTCCATGCCGTGCAGGCGCCGCTGCTCGGCGTAGCTTATATACAGGGTTCGCATCGCGCGCGTGATACCGACATAACAAAGACGTCGCTCTTCCTCCAAACCCTTGGGATCCGATATCGAGCGCTGGTGCGGAAACAGGCCGTCCTCCATGCCGGACAGGAATACCAGCGGGAACTCGAGCCCCTTGGCCGAATGCATGGTCATTAACTGTACGCAGTCGTCCCAGGCGTCCGCCTGGCCTTCACCTGCCTCGAGTGCGGCATGCGAAAGGAACTCGTCAAGTGTTGACATTTCGGCAGCCGGGTCCGGCTCGAAACTACCGCCGGCGCTGATGAGTTCAAGCAGGTTTTCGATACGCGTCTCGCTTTTTTCGCCCTTATCTTTCTTGAAAAATTCAACCAGGCCACTGGCATGAATGACGTGATCGATGGTGGCTGCAAGATCGAGCCCGTTAGTATCACGAGCAAGGGCCTCGATCAGCAGCAAAAACGCATGTACCGAATTAGCCGTGCGGCCACCGCACTCGTCACTGGCCAATGCCCCGGCAGCGCGCCACAGGGAGCAGGCATTGGCGCGCGCGTAACTGCGAATCATCTGCGCGCTGCGCGCGCCGATGCCGCGTGTTGGCTTGTTAAGTACGCGCTCAAACGAACTGTCATCGTTGCGATTCGAAATCAGTCGCAGGTAAGCCAGCGCGTCCTTGATCTCTGTGCGTTCGAAAAACCGCAGGCCGCCGTACACACGGTACGGAATGCCGGCGTTGATCAGGCCTTCTTCCAGTACCCGGGACTGCGCGTTCGATCGATACAGCACTGCAGCATCGGCACGCAAATTGCCCTGCTCTATCCAGTCACGCAAGCGGCCGATGATGAAGTCGGACTCATCACGTTCGTTGTATGCGGCATAAACGCGGATCGGTTCGCCGTCAGCACCGTCGGTCCATAGTTTCTTGCCAAGCCGGGAGCTGTTGTTCTCTATGACAGAGTTGGCGGCGTGCAGTATGGTCGCCGTTGAGCGGTAGTTCTGCTCCAGCTTGACAACCGAGGTGCCAGGAAAGTCTTTCTGGAAGCGATGAATGTGCTCAACCCGCGCACCGCGCCAGCGGTAAATGGACTGGTCGTCATCCCCAACCACGAATGGAATACCGGTCTTGCCGGCAAGCAGCCGAAGCCATGCGTACTGAATCGCGTTGGTGTCCTGAAACTCGTCGACCAACAGGTGCGAGAAGCGCCGCTGGTAGTAGGCCAAAAGCTCCTCGTTGTCGCGCCATAATTCGTGCGCCCGCAGCAGCAGCTCGGCAAAATCGACCAGGCCGCCGCGTTCGCAAACTTCTTCGTAGCCCTGGTAAAGCGCAATCATCTGGCGCCGGTTCGGGTCGCCCTCGTCGTTCAGATGCCGCGGCCGCAAGCCCTCGTCCTTCTGCCCATTGATAAAGTACTGAATGTCTCGAGGTTCCCAGCGGCTGTCGTCTATCTCGAGGTTCTTCAGCAGTCGTTTGATCAGGCGCAGCTGGTCGTCGGAATCAATAATCTGAAAATTCTGCGGCAGGTTCGCTTCGCGCCAGTGCCGGCGGAGCAGGCGATGCGCAAGTCCGTGAAAGGTACCGATCCAGAGTTGGTTTACCGGAATATTCAGCAGTGCCTCGATGCGGCTGCGCATCTCGGCGGCGGCCTTGTTGGTGAAGGTAACCGCGAGCAATCCCTGCGGGCTCACGCCTTCAACATCGATCAGCCAGGCGGCCCGGTGAACAAGCACCCGGGTCTTGCCGCTGCCAGCCCCGGCGACGACCAGCGTCGGCGCGGCGGCCGCAGTAACGGCTTGCCGCTGCGCGTCATTCAGCGAATCAAGTATCGGTGTAACGTCCATTTGCCGGCCGGTTTGCCAATCGAGCCGGCAATGGTAGCAAATTGTCGCAGGGGACCGTGTCCGCGACTACTGTTGCCAGGTCACACCGAGCGAGAACCAGGACTTGTCGTAGCCGATGCGGGTGTCAGTCGATACTGATTCTCGCAACTCCGCTTCGGCGATGAGGCTCAGGTGCGGAGTAATGCGAAACTCTGCGAGCAGATTGCCGCGCAGCGTTTCCAGGGTCTTGGTGCCGGCCACCGGGTTGTGAAATGCAAACGCGTTCGGATAATCGTAGTTCCGATAGTAGCCGCCGAGCTCGAAGCGAAAGCGTGGGTTCGGTGCCCAGTTGAAATCGAAGCCATACTGGTCGCGGCGGTAGTCGTTGTAGCCAAGATACCGGTCCTGGCGATCGGTCAGCTCGACGTTGAAGCCGAACCACATGTTGCTTGTAATGCGCTGCCTTGCAGTAAGTCCAACCGCGAGATAATCGTAGCGCAGGTCCGGGTTGGTAACCGGCTGGTTGCCGTCCAGGTCAAAGGCAGGCCGATCGCCATAACGGCGACTGTACTTGTCCACCGTGAAGCGCAACAAGGAGGTGCTGGTAAACTCGTACTGCGCATGCGCCGCGAACAGAAAGTACTCGTGATCGTACTCCGGCACGATTCCGGGATCGTCATAGTTCCAGAGCTGCCCCTTGATGCGCAGGCCAAGCGCGAAGCGATCATAGGCCTGGACCCAGGCAAATTCCGGTCCGTAGCGGGTGTAGTTCATACGCTCTTCGATGGTTTCGGCGTTGACTTCGCGAGCCGTGCCGTCGTCGGGATCAAAGTAGGTTTCATCGTGTTGCGCGAAAGTAAATGCACTGAACACGCGGCGTTCGCGGTTCTCATCGGCGCGCCGGTAACTGCTGCCAAAGCTGAATTCATGACTGTACTCGTCGGCGTTTTCCAGCTCCTTGTCCTGGTACAGTCGGCCAGCGACGCGGTAGGCGCCATAAAACGACTCGTACTTCAGGCTATTAATCGAGTACCTGAGCTGCAGGTCGATCGGTACAAACGCACCGGAAACCACTTCCGGGGATACCAGCGGCAGGGCGGGGTCCGCGAAGTCGATATAGTCCTGGCTTGGTGCGCGAAACACGTTGTCATCGGTGCCAAAACCGATGAACGCGGTCAGGTCAAAATTCGTGAACTCTGGTTTTGTTGCGCGCTTCTCGACTCGCGCCAGCAACACGTCGTCCTCGCGCTTTTCGCTTTGCAACCGCGAGATGGCGATGATCGCGAGCTTGCGGATGTCGGCGCGCTGCTCCTGGTCGCGCGCCTGGCGAAACCAGTTCAGCGCTTCGTCGATATTGCCGGCCGCATAGGCATTCAGGCCGAGATTGTATTGCGAAATAACACGCAGACCGGGATCCTGCGCCGCCTTGAGCAGTGACGTGCGCGCCCGGATATACTGGCCCGCCCGATAATGCGCGACGCCAGTGTTGTAGTGCAGCAAGGGTGTATCCATGCCGGCCTCGTAGGCCTGCCGATAGCGCAGCAGCGCTGCCCAATACAGGTCGTCACGAAACAGCCGATTGCCGTCGGCAAAGATTTCACTCGACGTGAGCGCTTTGCTCTGCAGCGGCGCGAACAGCAGGCACGCTGCCAGCATCGCAACGCCGATGCCAAGCCTGCGTCGCCCGATGTAATTCATTACGCGAATAGCCCATGCTCCAGGGTGCACGTTATGTCAGATCTAAGAGTACCGATTTTCCGCACCGCAAAACTATGACGTGGTGCATAAAAAACCCCCTGAATGCGCCGCAAACAGGGGGTTTTTGCGGTTTTTGTACGGTTTATTCTATCTCGAGGTCGTCGTCGTCCATGTCGTTGTCGCCCATGTCGTCGTCTTCGTCATCCTCGTCATAGTGATCGTCGTCGACGTCTTCGCCTTCTTCGAAGTCATCTTCCTCGTCAAAGTCCTCATCTTCTTCAGTGAAATCCTCGTCTTCGGCGAAGTCATCCTCATGCTCTTCGAATTCGTCCTCGGACTCGGGTTCGTCGGATTCCTCGTCTTCGGACTCCTCATCCTCGAACTCTTCATTGTCACGATCCTCGTCGCGAGCGTCGTCACGGTCGTCATCTTCCTGCTCGCCATCCTCGGCATCGTCACTTTCCGCTGCGTCGTCGCTGTCGGGGCCGCGCATTTCCGCGATGACATCATCCACGTCGCCGATGTCATCAATGACTTCCATGGTTACGTCGAGATCGTCGAACTCATCGGCAGTGGCCGTCGCCGGCAACAGGGCCGCGCCAACCAGGGCCAGGCTTGCGAAAAATACTCTAATCCTTTTCATGGTCTTACTCCGTTCAGGAAATGTTTAGCCTAAGGCGGAACAGCCGATCACGATTCTCATGTTCGAGTCTCGCCAGCAATTCGCCGCCGACGGGCGTCAGTGCAACTAATCTGAGAGGCAACAAGTTCCGACCGGCGGTGAGGCTCGTTTCCCAGCTCACCTCACTCTGCCCGGGGAACCCGGCGAGTTCGACGCCAGCCGGCAGTGTTACCGTCAGCGTCACGGCGTCCAGCGCCGTCGCGGAAGCAAAAACCAGGTTGACGGTTCGCGGTTCCTCGAGCGTCATCGTGATGCCGGGAATCGACGCGCTCACCGTGTCACCTGCCGACTGCATTCCAGGGGTGTGCAGTAGCGTGCTGCTCAGCAACCAGAGTGCGAGCCCGGCCGCAATCGCGCCGCCGAATCCGCTCAGCAGCCAGCGATTACGTTCGCGGCGGGCGCCCTTCACGGTGGCGCGAGCCAGCGCCTGATCGTAAAAACCTGCGGCCGCCTGTGGCATAGGGTAGTCCTTTAACAGTGCCTGAATCCGGGCATCGTCCTGATCGCCGTGTGCCGTATTGTGATTGTCGTCATGCATGCTTGTGTCCTGCCTGATCCTTTACACGCCGGGGCTCAGCAAAGGGTTCCATCTTTTTCCAGAATTTCCCGCAACTGCGCCCGTGCACGGTGCAGGCGGGACTTCACGGTTCCCAGTGGAGTTCCGGTAAGTTCTTGTATTTCTTCCAATTTATAACCCTCTGTGTCGTGCAGCAGGACAACCACGCGGTGATCCGTACTGAGCATTGCCAGGGCCCGGTCGAGGCGCCGGATGGTCTCGCGGCGCTGGCCATCCATCACCGGGTCGGAGGAGCCGGCGATAGCGGCCAGCCCATCGCCCGGAAGCTCGCCCTCCGCGACCAGCTGCAGGCGGCGCCTGGCGAATCGGCGCCGTTCGTCGATGAACAGGTTGTACATTACGCGGCCGAGCCACGGTCCCGGCTGATCAATGGACACGAGCTGATCAAGCAATCCATAGGCTTTCAGCAGCAGCTCCTGGAACAGGTCTTCGGCCTCGGCCTTGCTGCCGGCCAGACGCCAGGCGAGTCGATACAGGCGATCGAAGTGCGGTCGCACCAAACGCTCGAAGGCCAGGTTTCTGTCCGCGGCACTCATGATGCGACCGAGTGTAGCGCGAGGTCGCAGGGCTACAAGGATACGGTTGGCAGTTTTTTGGCCGGTCAGATAGTGATCTGGATCAGGAAATAATGGTCGATCAACAGTGCGGCGAACAGGAACCCCAGGTAGGAAATCGAAAATCTGAATGATTTCATGGGCAGTTCGAGATCCTGCGGCTCGCGCCACATCTGGATCGAGTAATACAGATAGCCGGCATCGAGTACGAGGGCGGTGGCGAGATAAATCAAACCGCTCATTCCGGTCAGGTAGGGCAGGATCGTAATCAGCACCAGCAGGATCGTATAGAAAAGTATATTCAGTCGGGTATACGCCTCGCCGTGCGTTACCGGCAACATCGGGATGCCGACCTTGGCGTACTCTTCCTTGCGCGCTATCGCGAGCGCCCAAAAATGTGGCGGCGTCCAGACAAAGATGATCAGGAACAACAGCAGGGCGCTGGTGTGCACTTCGCCATTTACCGCCGTCCAGCCCAGTACCGGCGGTGCAGCACCGGCAGCACCGCCGATGACAATATTCTGCGGCGTCGCCCGCTTCAGGAAGACCGTGTATACCACCGCATAGCCAATCAGCGAGGCAAAGGTCAGCACTGCAGTCAGTGGATTGACGATGAACCACAGCATGATCATCGAAATGACACCAAGCAGCGACGCAAAACTCAGCGCAGCGCGCTCCGATACCCGCCCCTGCGGCAAGGGCCTGCCACGGGTACGCAACATGTGTATGTCGATGCGCGCATCCAGCACATGATTGAATACTGCGGCCGATGAGGCGGCCAGCCCAATGCCGAGCGTGCCAAACAACAGTGCCGTGGCGCCGGGCCAGCCGGGCACCGCGAGGAACATGCCGACAACTGCCGTGAACACGATCAGCATGACCACCCGCGGTTTGGTCAGCTCGTAGTAGTCACGCCAGTCAAGATAAGTTTCAACGTTTGCGCTCATGCAGGTTCCACTAGCCTATGTGCGACAAGCGCAGCAGGTGTTCGATGTCAGAGACCATTTCTGATGGATCAATATCCGGCCGAAAATACATGACAAGATTTCCGAGCGGGTCGAGCAGAAAATAGCCACCCGCCGCGAGTTCGTTGGGCTTCTTGTTATTCAGCAGGGTTACAAGGCGTACCTCCTGCGCAGCGACCAGCCCTTGATGCTCGGCAGCGAGGAACACTGTATCGGGCGGCGTATCGCCGTGCAAGAAGCCCCGCACCAACCGGTCCTGGTCCTTGCCGAGCATTAGCCGACTCTGGCGAAGTGTGTACAGGGCGTCGCGACAAGCCGCCGAACATTCGGATTCATGCACGTACAACAGCATCCAGCGCCCCTCGCCCTGCAGCAGCAGACCGGACTCGGACAATGCCTCGCGCAGGTTGACGATTGGCTGCAGCAATGCACCGTGATTGCTGCCACGCCTGGCAAGTTCAAAATGTCCGCCGAAGTACAGCCAAACGGCAAGCAGCAAAGGGCCGAAAAAGACCAGCGCGATCAGCGTGAGCTGCAGGCGTGCTGACCTCGGGCGTGAATCAGGCATGCGTGCTCCGCAGTTCCGCCCGGCGCCGCCGCCAGTGCCAGATGAGCAACGCTGCCAGTACCGCGGCCATGGCGAACCATTGCAGGGCGTAGGCAAAATGCCGGCCCGGCCCCATTTCCTCCGGTACCCAGTGGCGCACGAATCCGCGTTCATCATCAGGCTCCAGCAACAGTACAAACGCCTGCACGTCCTGGCCAAGCTCGGCAGCAAGCTCGGCGATGGTTGGATACACCGCGAGTTTCGGCCAGGCCGAGCCCGGACTTACGGCGGCACCCATTTTGTAACCGGCCCGTGGCAGCGAACCGGCGCGGCCATGCACGGTCACCAATTCGGCATCGATTGCTGGCAGTACCGGCGCGAGACCATTGGCCGCTCGCTCGATCCAGCCGCGATTCACGAGCAACAGCTGATTGTCGGCGTCCAGAATGAGCGGCGTCACTACGTAGTAGCCGTAGCGGCTGTTGAGAATGATATTGTCGAGCAGGAACTGGCGCTGGCCATCGAAACGGCCCTGTACGCGCAGCTTCTGGTATGGCCGCACTTCCATCCCGGCGACCCAGGTCGTCAGGCCCGAGTCGTCGGCGTACAGCTCCTGTGCCGCGCGCTTTTCCAGGCCGCGACTGACCTGCCAGCCGCCAAGACCTGCAAACTGTATGACCAGCGCGAAGCCGGCCAAAAACGGCAGCCACGTGGGCATCGACTTCAAGCTGCTCTGCTTCACGTTATACTTCCTGCCCGCCTGTCAGGGATTCGCAGTGAAAATAGTTGTCATTGTATTGCTGCTCGCCATCGTCGCCAGCCTTGCTACCGGCCTGTACCACCTGTCGCGCAAAGACCACGATTCCACGAAGGTGCTCGGCGCACTCAAGGTACGCGTCGCCCTGTCGCTGCTGCTGATCGTGTTCCTCGTTGCCTCGTACTACCTTGGCTGGATCAACGGTTGAAGAGGGCTGCGGGGCGTTTTTCGACCGAAGTAAAGCGCAGCGCGGCGAGCCATGAGGGAGAGAAATGCCCCACAGCCCTCTGCACCAACTACATCCAGTAAACGAAGACGTACAGGCCTACCCAGACCACATCAAC
>Ga0224510_10001017_pt1 | contig 19356 bp, 20 predicted proteins | sample SF_May12_sed_USG_FD_170161 | JGI IMG/M metagenome (GOLD analysis project Ga0224510, IMG submission 170161) | Sediment microbial communities from San Francisco Bay, California, United States - SF_May12_sed_USGS_4_1 | ecosystem: Environmental > Aquatic > Marine > Sediment | place: USA: California... | reverse complement strand
CCTCGATGTCGCGGCCGCGTGTAAGCCGCACCGTCGCCGGAATGCGTGCTCGGTCGAGGACAGCTTTGAAGGACTCGATCGCCGGACGCGAGGATCCTTCGTATTTGCCTGTCGGGTTGTAGGGGATGAGGTTGACCTTGAACGACCGCGCGTCCAGAAGAGAGGCAAGCGCGCGCGCATCCGCAGGCGAGTCGTTCACGCCGGCGAGCATGACGTACTCGACGAACACCTTCCTTCGTCGCAGCGCGACGTATCGCCGACACTCGGCGAGGACTTCTGCGAGCGGATAGCGGTCGTTCACCGGCATCAGCTCGGATCGCAGCCGTGTGTTGGCAGCGTGGATCGAGAGCGCGAGCCGGATCGGCACGTCGACGTCGTCGACGAAGCGGCTGAGCCCGGGCATCCAGCCGACGGTCGAGATCGTCGTCCGCCGGTGCGTGATTCCGAGATCGGGGAGACGCCGCGCGGAGGCGAGCACTTCGTCGAAGTTCAGGAACGGCTCGCCCATTCCCATATAGACCGCGTGGTTGATGTGCCCGAGGCGGCGGAAGTGGAGCGCCTGGTCGAGGATCTCGAATGCCGTGAGGTTCCGTCCGAACCGCATTGAGCCGGTCGCGCAGAACGTGCAGGTGAGCGGGCAGCCGGACTGCGCCGAAAGGCACACGGATCGGCGCCCGTCGCGATAGCGCATGAGCACCGCCTCGACCGGATGGCCCTCGTGGGTGCGGAAGAGCACCTTGACGGTTCCGTCCTTGGACTCGCGCTCGGTGACGACTTCGAGGGCGGAGAACGGCACCGCCTCGGCGAGGCTCGCGCGGAGCGCCTTCGGCAGAGTCGTCATCTCCTCGTACGACTGCGCGCCCCGCGCAGACCACTCCCACACCTGGCGCGCGCGGTACGCGGGCTCGCCTCGTTCCGTGAGCGTCCGCTCGAGCAGCGCGAGATCCATGGCCGGACGGTAGCGTGCGCGGCGTGATCGACCTCCGCTCGGACACCGTCACGAAGCCGACGCCCGGCATGCGCAAGGCCATCGCCGAGGCAGAGGTCGGCGACGAGCAGAAGCGCGAGGACCCGACCGTGACGGCGCTGCAAGAGCGTGTCGCGGCGCTGCTCGGCCAGGAGGCGGCGCTCTTCGTACCCACGGCGACCATGGCGAACCAGATTGCGCTGAAGCTCCACGGTCGCCCGGGCGACGTGCTCGTCGCCGAGGAGCACTCGCACGTTCTCGTTTTCGAATACGGAGGCGCTGCCGCACATGCCGGGCTCATGACCCTCGGGCTCGCCGGGACGGCCGGGCGGATCTCGTCAGCGCAGCTGCGAGCCGCGGCCGAGCCGAGCACGAAGGCAGCCGACCAGCGCGTGACGGTCCTTTCCCTCGAGAGCACGCACAACAACGCGGGCGGCCGGGTCTGGCCTATACGCGAGCTCGAGGACGTGATCGAGACTGCCCGTGAGCTCGGGCTCGCGACGCATCTCGACGGCGCGCGCGTCCTCAACGCGGCAACGGCACTCGGGGTCGAGCCCGCCCAGATCGCATCCCGTTTCGACACGGTCTCGCTCTGTCTCTCCAAAGGGCTCGGGTGCCCGCTCGGGGCTCTGGTCGCGGGCTCACACGAGCTGATCGAGCGTGCGTGGCGCGAGAAGCACCTTTTCGGCGGTGCCATGCGCCAGGCAGGGATCGTCGCCGCAGCCGGCGTGTATGCCCTCGACCACCACGTCGACCGGCTCGCTGACGATCACGCGCGGGCCAGGGGGCTCGCCGAGGCGCTCGCCGCTCGAGGTGTGCCCATCGACCTCGATCGGGTCGAGACGAACTTCGTGCAGATCGACCTCGGTCGCATCGGCCTGGAGCGTGACGTCGCGCTCGCCAGCCTGCGAGATGCCGGAGTCGGTCTGTCGGCGACGATCCACCCGACGGTCATCCGCGCGGTCACACATCTCGAGATCACGGATACCGATATCGATCGGGCGACCGAGCTCATATCGTCGACGCTGCTCTTGGGTGCTGCGGCCTAGCGGTCGCCGGCGAGGAAGAACGCGATCACGACAACGCCGTAGCCGGCGAGCAGGAGCGCTCCGCGCGCGCGGCTCGACCGCCCGCCGAAGAGGACGAGCGTGGTGAAGATCACGGAGCCCGCAAGCGTGGCAATCTCGACTGGACGGAAGCTGAGAGACAGAGGATCGATGAGCCACGAGAGCAGGGCAACTGCGGGGATGAGGAAGACCGCGACCTGCGCGGCGGAGGACAGCGCGATCTCGCCGGCAAGAGCGATCTTGCCTCGGAGTGCGACGATCACCGCTCCACCGTGCTCCGCGGCATTGCCGACGATGGCGACGATGACCGCGGCGACGAAGAAGTCGCTCAGGCCGACCTTCTCCGAGAAGACCTGGAGTGACCCGACAAGAATCTCGGCGACGAGTGCCGTAGTGGCTGTCGCGATGCCGAGCGCGATGAGAGCGTCCCGTAGCGACCACCCGCTGATCTCCTCGTCCGACGCGACGTGCATCGCGTGGTGTCGCCGTAGTGAGTGCCACGTGACGGCGATGTAGACGAGAAGAAGTGCAACCGAGATCGCGGCCGAAACGACGGCGAGCGAGTGAGTGTTCGGGTCTCCGTCCCAGCCGGGAATGGAGGGGATGAGAAACAGAGCGGTTGCGAACGCGATCAGCCCGAACGAGAAAAAGCCCGAAAGGCGGTCGAGTGTCCCGCGCCCCCCGGCGACCAGGGCGGCGCCGAGGACGAGCAACAGATTCGACACGACGCTACCCGTGAGCGAGCCGCGGACGACCTCGGTCAGGCCCTCGTTGACCGCGATCAACGCGATGATGAGCTCGGGCGCATTTCCGAACGTCGCGTTGAGGAAGCCTCCGATCCCCGGTCCCGTGTGTTCGGCGGCGTGCTCGGTCGCCTCGCCGATGAGCCACGCCAGCGGGATCAGCGCTAGCGCTGAGAGAACGAACTCGGTCGTCTCGGGGAGGTCGGCGAGGTAGTGGAGCCCGATCGTGATCGGCGCGATGGCCAGCGACGCGAACAGGATCTTCCTCACCACAGCCGCGGAACCGTACCCCGCACCGTCGGCCCGGCGACGTCGCCGCGACCCTCTCGCTGTCGCCACTGCCTGAAAACCGCCTGTTTGTCAAGTCTTGCGGTGAACGCACGTTGAGGAACACAATCGGGTCATGCACAACGCTGCGCCGGCGACGGAACTGCCTCTCCGGGTTCAGGACGAGGTGGCATGCCGTCACTGCGACGTCCACTGCGAGAAGGTCGTCTACCCCGGCTCGTGCATCCGGATGGCCTGTCCGTTCGTGTACGCGTACGAGGCGTGGGGTCACACCTATATGGGTTGCCTGCAGAAGGTGTTCGACGTCGAGATCGACCTCGAGCTCCTCAGATCGGCGGAGTCGACCCGCAGCGGCTTCGGCGCGGTTCGAGCGCGGCGGCCCCCTCTTCCGATGTGCGACGTCGAGGTCGTCGAGACCTACACGAGCCGAGAGGACGAGATCGGCTGCCGCAACCCGGAGTTCCACGAGCTCCCTCGCGAGCGGGCGAACTTCCGCGTGTTCGCTGTCGTCGCTGACTGAGGCTGTTCAGTCGCGCGAAAATCCCTGAAGGCGGCCGCTTCGGGGCCGCGGCGTCTGGGTTCGCGTCAAGCTCAGGTGGTTCGTTGCCAGTGGCGGCGGCCGCGGCGGCGAAGCGTCCGCATCCGTTCGAGGTCCTCGGTGTCACGCCCCTTGTCCTCCCACGTCTCCACGATCGCGGGAAGCGATTGGACCGCGGGGTGGCCCAGGAACGTCGCCAAGCCTTCGCCGATGTGACCCTTGCCGACCAACTCGTGGCGGTCGCGGTTCGAGCCGAGCGCCGTCTTGGAGTCGTTCACATGCAGGACGCGCAGCCGATCGAACCCGATGCGTGCGTCGAGATCGTCGAGCGCTTCAGCGAGCGTAGCGCGATCGGAGACGTCGACGCCCGACGCCCACCAGTGGCACGAGTCGAGGCAGATGCCGAGCCGCGGGTGCCCTTCCGTCGCATCGCAGAGAGCAGCCAGCTCGGCGATCGAGCGGCCGATGGTGCCGCCCGCGCCCGCGGCGTTCTCCATGCACAGCCAGAGCTCGTCCGTCGTCAGCTCGAGGAGCTCGCGCAGCGCGGGCGCCACCACATCGACTGCCTCGTCGAACCCGTAGCCCAGATGTGAGCCCACGTGAAAGACGACCGCGTCGGCACCGAGGTCGTTGGCGGTCTCCATCGTCGCGCGGAGAGCCGTGAGGGAGTTGCTCCGAACGGCGTCGTCGCGACTCGCGAGATTGACGAGGTAGAGCGCATGGCAGGAGACGGCCTTGACGCCGGCCGCTCGCCGCCGCTCGCGAAAGCGTTCGAGCTCCTCGGGCGAATGCGCGGTCGGTCTCCACATCCGCGGGCTCTGGGTGAACACCTGAACGGCGTCGCCGCCGATCTCCTCGACCCGGTCGATCGCCTTCGAGATGCCGCCGGCCGCGGAGACGTGGGCGCCGAAGAGCACGCGACTACGCTACTTGGCGCATGAGCGTCCGCGTCCGCATGGCTCCATCGCCCACCGGCCTGCTTCACATCGGGGGCGTGCGCACGTTCTTGTTCAACTGGCTGTTCGCTCGGGGGCGCAGCGGCGAGTGCCTCTTGCGCATCGAGAACACGGATACGGGCCGCGAGGTCGCCGAGGCAGTCGAGCAGATCGAGCGCTCGCTGCACTGGCTCGGGATCGACTGGGACGGTGAGACGACCTTCCAGCTCGACCGCCTGGAGCGCGCGCAGGAGGAGGCACGCCGGCTCGTGGCCGAGGGATCGGCGTACGAGGACGAGGGCGCGATCCGCATCCGCATGCCCGACGAGGGCGTTACGAGCTGGGACGACGCGATCAAGGGGCGCATCGAGTTCCCGAGCGCGGAGCTCGAGGATCTGGTGCTCGTGCGCTCGGATGGGCGCCCCACGTACAACTTTGCCTCTCCGCTGGAGGACTGGCTCGACGGGATCACGCACGTCATCCGCGGCGACGATCACGTCTCGAACACGCCGAAGCAGCTGCACGTGCTCCGCGCGCTCGGCGCCGAGCCGCCGGTCTATGCACATGTGCCGAGTGTCTTCGGCGAAGACGGCAGGAAGCTCTCGAAGCGCCACGGGGCGATCTCGGTCGACGAGTTCCGCTCGGCGGGTTACGTGCCGGAGGCGCTGATGAACTTCCTCGCGCTGCTCGGCTGGGCACCCGACGGCGAGACGACGATCATGGCGCGGGATGAGCTCGTCGAGCGGTTCACGCTCGAGCGGGTCGGTTCGAGCCCCGCCACCTTCGACTACGCCAAGCTTGATTGGATGAACGGCGTGTATCTGCGAGCTCTGGCCCCGGACGAGTACGCCGAACGGCTGCGCGAGTACGTGCTCGGACAGGGATTTGACTGGCCCGAGGATCGCGTTTCGGCGGCCGCGCCGCTCGTCCAGGAGAAGATCGCGCGACTCGGCGAATTTCCGGCCTTCGCCGGGTTCCTGTTCCAAGACGTCGAGCCCGATCCGGCGCTCCTCGACGCGGGTGTTCTCGGTGCGGCCGAAGAGGCCCTGGGCGAGACTGTGCCGTGGGCGGTAGAGGCGATCGAGGCGACTCTCAAACAACTGTGCGACGAGCTCGGCGAGAAGCCGCGCGCCGTGTACCTCCCGATCCGCGTGGCCGTGACCGGCTCGCGAGTCTCTCCGGGGCTCTACGAGAGCCTCGAGCTCCTCGGCAAGGAGACGTCTCTCGAACGCATCGCGGCTGCCCGGGCGGCTGCGTGAGCGCGTTTCCCGAGCTCGTGGGGGTCGAGCTCGGACCGACGTCTTGGATCGAGGTGACGCAGGAGCGGATCGACGCGTTCGCCGCGGCGACCGACGACCATCAGTGGATCCACACGGACCCGGAGCGAGCCGCAGCCGGGCCCTACGGCACGACGATCGCCCACGGCTTCCTCACGCTCTCTCTGTGCGTGCCCATGCTGTACGAGACGCTTCCGTCGTCCGGCGAGATGGTCGTGAACTACGGCGTCAACAAGGTGCGCTTCCCGGCGCCCGTGCCCGCGGGAAGCCGAGTGCGCGGCCGGTTCCGGGTTATCGGCGTCGACGAGGCTGCGACGGGCACCAGGGTGACGATCGAGGCGATCGTCGAATGCGAGGGTGCCGAGAAACCCGTCTGCGTGGCCGAGCTCGTCGTCCTTGCAGTCTCCTAACAACTCCTGCAAAACAGAACATCTCTGGTACCCTGCGCCGCCGGTGGGACGAGGTCGTACACGATCGATTCGCTTCGGGCTGGCGCTGGCGCTGGTCGCAGCGCTGGCGGGCGTCGTTGTGGCGACGGCGGCGGCGCTGGCGTACGACGACGCCGTGCCGTGCGTCGACACGGAACCTCTCTTCGTGTGTCCTCAAGGAACGATCGAAGCCTCGTACTCGATTCAGTTCATAGGTCGTGGCGGGTGCGGTCCCGACCCGCCGAACGAGGGTCTTCCGTACCAGTTCCGCGTCATCAACGGGGGGCTTCCGCCGGGCTTGTCGCTGTCTCAAAGCGGACAGGTCAGCGGTACCCCGTCCCAGGCGGGCATGTACAGATTCTGGGTGGAGCTCTCCGACCAGGATCCGCCATCGCAGAGTTGGTGCCTGCCCAAGAAGGCGGAGCGCGAGTTCTCGATCACGATCAACCCACGTGTCCTCGTCACCACCGAGAGTGCCGGGCCTGGAACAATCGGGTCGCCGTACACGCTCAACCTTACGGCGGTCATGAAGTCCGGTGCGACCTCCACCGCACCGCCCTCGAGCTCGCTCACATGGACGTTGGTCCAGGGTCAGCTACCTGCGGGCTTGACGCTGAACGCGAGCACGGGGGTGGTCTCAGGTACTCCGACGGCTGAGGGCGCGGCTTCATTCGTGGTGCGAGCCGCGCTCGTCGATGGACGAGCCGACACGAAGGGGCTCACGATCACGGTGAGGTCGGCACTTGCGATCTCCCCGCAGAATCCGTTCGTATCGACTCCGGCGGGCGCCTTGACCCGATGGGAGGTTGGGGTGCCGTTCACGTCGAAGCTCGGGGCGTCGGGTGGCAGCGGCACGTACACCTGGTCGCTCGCCGACGGGGCGCTGCCCCTCGGTATGGCTCTCACAGCAGACGGGACGGTCCTCGGAAAGCCGACCGCCTCCGGATTGTCCAGGGCCACGATCCGCCTGGCGGACACTGAGGGCCGCACGGCCGACTACCAGGCCGTCATCGGGGTTGCACCGCGGCTCGCGATCAGAACAGCAAAGCTCCGTCCCGGAAGGGTCGGTCGCGCCTATCGAGCGAAGCTCAGCACCAGTGGCGGGGTGCTTCCGACGAAGTGGAAGGCCACGAAAGGGCGACTCCCGCGCGGAATCCGCCTCGATCGAAAGCTCGGAGTGCTTGCCGGCACCCTTAAGAAGCCCGGTCGCTATCGCGTGACCTTCGAGGCGACGGACGCCTTCAAGGTGAAGTCCAAGAAGACGCTCTTCATATTCGTCCGCGCCAAGTAGAACTGCCGGCGCGCGCGTTACCCGTCCACGATCTCCACGACCCCGATGCCGCGGTCGGCGTGCGGCGAAATGTTCAGGATTGCACTCTCCAGTCGCCGGTAACGTCCCTCTCGATTTCATCCCGAGCTCGAGAGGAGGCTCACTCATTGCTCGCCCAACTGGCCAGCCGATCGCGTCATCATCTCGCTCTGCTCGCGGCTCTCTGCCTGTTCGTGGTCGGCTGAACGGTGGATCGTGCCCCCGGGCGGGGCAGACGTGAAGCTCAGGCGCTCTCTGGCTGTCGGCGGCAGCACGCCTCCCGAACGGGCTGAGAGCAACTCGGGTACCTATCGGCTGAACGTGCGGCAGCATCAATAGCCGCTTTTGTTGCCAGAGCGCATTGCCTCGCCTGATCCGTCGCACCACGCGACGCGGCTCCGCCGAGCATGGATAACTTCCGCTGCTCTCGGACGTACTAGGGGACAGACGTGCGCCGCCTTCCCGACAACGAGTTGATCGCCCTCGCCCGAAAGGGATCCACGGAGGCTGCGGGCGTGCTCTTCGACCGCTACTGGACACTCGCGTGGCGCGCGGGATTTGCCGTAAGCCAGGATCGCTCAGTCGCTGACGAGGCTGCCCAGGAAGCGATGGAGAAGGCTTTTGTTGCGCTCGATCGGTTCGATGAGACGCGCCCGTTCGGACCCTGGCTGAAGCGAATCGCGATCAATCGCGCAATTGATCACCTTCGACGAAATCGGCGGACCGACGCGCATTACGAGGCAGAGACGACGTTTCACGCCTGGGCGGTTGGAGAGTCCGCCGCGGACGACATCCGCCGGTGGGCCGTCGCGGACGCCGTCGCTGCGCTCGGGGCGGGGAAGAGGGTCGTCGTCGTGCTCCACTACTGGCTCGACCTACCGCTCGAGGAGATCGCAGGCGTGCTCGGGCTGCCGGTGGGAACGGTGGCATCGCGGCTCGCACGCGCCAAACGGGAGCTCGAGGCCGCTCTGGAGGAAGAGCGTGTCATCTGAGCTCGAGAGGCTCCTGCGGGAGGGGCGCGAGGTTCTACCCGAGCCGGACGCGGCCGCGACTCGACGTGCGCGGGCGCGGGCGCTCACCGCACTCCGCGGGCGCCCGACGCGGCGGGTGCGCGTCGCAGCGATGGTCACGTCGGCGCTCGTGATTGCAGCGGGCATCGGCGTCGGGATCGGCTCGTTCATCGCTCCGAGCAGCGAGGCGGCCAAGGGGCCGGTTGGGCTCGGATTCCTCCCGGAGCCCGGCTGGTACACGTTCCAGGCTGGAGGCGAGGCGAGCCCGGTGTTTCAGACGATCGCGGTCGCCTCGAACCTCCCGCTCGAGCCGGAAGACGTCGTCGCGGGTGCGGCCGAGCCGTCCGGTCTCCCGTATGCGACGCTCCTCGGTCTGCCCCCGAATGGGGTTGTCGTGGTTGCGAGCTTCACGCGCCGCAGCGAGCCGTCCCCGGAGCTCGATCGTCTGTTTCGCGCGCGGCAGCTTCCGCTTCGCCTGCGCGACGGCACGGCGTACGACAAGTACACGGCGCAGGTTCGCGCGGACGAGCCACTCGGGCAGATCCATCTCCGTGCCGCAGTCAACGGACACGACGTCGATGTCACCGCCTACTTCGGGACGCCGCGCCCCTCCCGGGGCCTCCTTGCGTCCGCGCAGCGCCAACTCGACAGACTCGTCGTCTCCTCCGAGCCGAAGCCCGCGCCGGCGGCGGCAAGGGTCGTCGGGAAGGCTCAGAGCGTCGTCGACAGGACGTACCTCTGTACGACGGGGCTCGTCGGCGGGCTCTACGAGGTCGAGGCGAGAGCGCACGCGGGCGTTCGACCGGGTGGGTCCGCATGGAAGCAGCTCCCCTTCGCAGTCGTCGCCTCGGGAAACTCGGGTGGAAGGGCAAACGATCCCGAACTCCTGGCGAACTCGCTCTCGTGGATCACCGCGGCAAAGCCTTCCAGCACTACGACAATGGACTCTGAGTGGAGGTCATCGCTCGTGCGCAGCTCCGGCACGCTTGCGCTCAATGGAACTGCGTGCAAGAAGAGCAATGTCCGCGTCCCTCTGTCTGCCGCGGGGCTCCGGGGTGGCGCAGCCACACCCAATGGAAAGAAGGTCTCCTGCGAAAGCCCTCGCCGCGTACTCGTACGCGTCCGCGCGACGCTCGAACCGCCAGCGACGTTGACCGCGACGCGGGGTTTCCTGCGAACGCAGGCAACCGTCCGCGCGGCTCGGCTTGCAGTGCGAACGCCGAGCGGGAAGCAGCTGGTCTACGCGAACGTTGCCGACTCCGGGAAGGCGCGCCTCTTCACCGCGCGGAGCTGTGAGGAAGGCTGATGAACGGCGCAGCGACGGTCGTCGGCATGACGCTGCTCGGTGTGGCGGCGTCGCTTCTCGCGTCGCCGATCGGCGCTCAGCCTGCTGGTACCCGGACCGTCGATCGAACGCTGGTCTGCTCGACGTCTCAGAGCGGCGGAGTGCGCGAGGTCGAGGCGCGCGCGCACGCGGGGATAAGGGAGGGACGCTCACGCTGGAAACAGCTGCCGTACGCCGTGGCGTCCAGCGGGACCGCTGGGAACACCCTAGACCCGCTGGCCGGCTCGCTCGTCTGGATCACCACCGGGCGTCAATCCGTCAAGACGACGGTGGAGTCGGGGTTCCGGACCGCAGATGTACAGAAATGGGGCACGCTCGCAGTGAGCCGAACGATGTGCCGGTCCGTGAAGACTCGTATCTCGCTGTCGTCAGCGGGGCTCGAGGGCGCCGCGGCGTCTCCGTTCGGCGACAAGCTGGACTGCCCGGCTTCGCGGCGCGTCCTCGTCCACGTGCGGGCGACCGCCTCTTCGCCGACGCGGCTCCAGGCTCACGGTCCGAACCTCCGCACCGGCGTTCCGATGAAGTCGGCTCGCTTCGTCGTGCGGACGGAGTCGGGAAAGCCGCTCATCTATGCGGAGGTGTTCGAGTCGGGGAAGGCGCGCCTCCTCACCGCGAAGGGATGTGCCTTTGACTGACCCACGAGTCGGTGGCCACGTCGAGCTCGCTGAGACGCTGCTGGCGAACGTCGAGACGGTCGTCCTCGGCAAGACGGAGGAGATCAAGCTCGTGCTCTCCGCGCTTCTCTGTGGCGGGCACGTGCTGCTCGAGGACGTGCCGGGGACGGCCAAGACGATCCTCGCCCGGGCGATCGCGGGCAGCGTCGAGGGGGCGACGAACGCGCGCGTACAGTGCACTCCCGACCTGCAGCCGACCGATGTCACGGGCCTCTCGGTGTTCAACCAGCGCGAGCGGGACTTCGAGTTCCGCCCGGGACCGGTCTTCGCGAACGTCGTGCTCGTCGACGAGATCAATCGCGCCATGCCCAAGACGCAGTCGGCGCTCCTGGAGTCGATGGCCGAGCAGCAGGTGACGATCGACGGCGTCACGCGCGCGCTGCCCGATCCCTTCCTCGTGCTCGCGACAGAGAATCCGATCGAGCAGGAGGGCACGTTCCCCCTTCCCGAGGCCCAGCTCGATCGCTTCTTCCTGCGAACGGCGCTCGGCTATCCCGACGAGGACGACGAGGTGCGGATCGTCGAGCAGCAACTGCGAACGCATCCGCTTAGCCGGCTCCACCCGGTGTTGAGCGTCGAGGATGTCCGCACGCTCCGGGACGCGGTGCACGACGTCTACATCGACCCGCTTGTTCGCCGCTGGGTGATCCGCCTCGTCCGGGCGACTCGCGAAGCCGACGGGGTGGCGATCGGGGCGTCCGTTCGGGGAAGTCTCGCGCTCGAGCGCGCCGCTCGCGCCTGGGCGCTCCTCGATGGGCGGGAGTACGTGACGCCGGTCGACGTCGAGCAGCTCCTGCTTCCCGTGGTCATGCACCGGATCGTCTTCACGCCGAGCTTCGTCGCCGAGGCGAGGGAGATCGGCTGGACGGAGGCGGCAGCCCGGTTTCGCGCCGAGTGCCTGGAGCGCGCGCCTCGCCCTGGCGAGCAGCTGGAAGCGGAAGTCGCCGCGGCGAGTTGACTGCGACCTTCCCGCTCATCCCGCGCCGACGCGTGCTCGGGCTCCCGTTCGGCGACCTGCACAGCCTGCGTCGCGGACTGGGCTCGGACGTCGCGAGCTCACGCCCGTACGAGCCTGGAGACGACGTTGGCCGAATCGACTGGAGCGCGTCTGCACGTCTCTCCCTGGCGCGTGGCACGGAGGAGTTCGTCGTCCGCGAGCATTACGCGGATGAAGCACCGCGCGTCGTCGTCCTCGCCGACCGACGACCGTCGATGTCCGTCTTCCCGGAGGGCTGGCCCTGGCTCTGCAAGCCACAAGCCCTGCGCGAGGCGACGAGGCTGATCGGCGACAGCGCGGTCGCGGCACGTGGCCTGCTCGGATACCTGGATGAGGCCGACGGCGAGCCGCGCTGGCGACCTCCGCGGAGCCAGCACGAGCTCGACCTGCTCGACGGAAGGGACGCGTTCCTGGCGCAGGAGGACACGCTGGAGCGGTGTCTTCTCCGCCTCGTCGAGGAGCGCCGCGACCTCCCCGCGGGCAGCTTCGTCTTCGTCTTGTCCGACTTCCTGGCGGCGCCTCCTCGAGCAACGTGGCTGCGGGCGCTCGAGCGGCGCTGGGAGATCGTCCCGGTCGTCATCCAGGATGCTGTCTGGGAGCAGAGCTTCCCGGACGTGAGCGGGGCCGTCGTGCCGTTTGCCGACCCGCAGTCGGGGCGCGTCACCCTCGCGCGCGTCTCGCGGGCTGAGGCAGGCGAGCGCCGTGAGGGAAATGCCATTCGTCGGCTCGAGCTGCAGCGCACTCTGCGCGCGCTGGACATGGATCCCGTGGAGGTCTCGTCCCACGAGCACAAGGACGTCGTGCTCGCGTTCCTCACGTGGGCCGACCAGCGCCTGTTCACGAGAGGGCGCGCATGAAGGCGCTGCTGCCGGTCGCTGCGGCCCTCCTCTTCACGGCTGGCTGCGGAGGGGGCGGCCAGGAAGCAGCTCTCCCGCTCGGCCGCGATATCGCTGCGAAGGCGACGTTGGAGCCGACGGTGCACCTGTTCGCGGAGCCGGTCGTCGCGCGCGTCGAGGTCGTCGTCGATCGCGACCGGCTCGACCCGAACCGCATTGGGGTGGAGACGAAGTTCCTACCGTACGACGTCGAGCGTGCGAGCGAGAGCCGCGAGGATCGCGGTCGCTTCGCGGTCCTCCGATACGAGTACCGCCTACGGTGCCTTCGGATCGCGTGCATTCCCGCCGTTCTCGAGGGCGCTGCAGGTGACGACGAGTCCGGCCGCGGGGAACGGCGGGCGTTCAGGCTTCCGTCGGCACGGGTGCTCTACGGCGCCCCGGGGAGCGACGCGCGGGTCGTCCAAAGGGCAACCTGGCCCGAGCTCGTCTCCGTCTCTCGCATCAAGGAGAGCGACGTTCCCGACGTCGGGTACGTGTTCAAGACGACCGTCGTACCGCTGCCCGAGCCGGACTACCGTCTCTCCCCGACGGTTCTCGGCGCAGCGCTCCTCGCGGGCGCTTTCGTGCTGCTGGCGCTGCCCACGGCACTCGTCGCTGGATGGTTTCGCCGGCGTCGACCCGCCGAGGTGCCGGAGGAGGAGGTCCGGGAGCTGACCCCGCTCGAGTGGGCACTCGAGCTCGTCGAGTGGGCGAGCGAACGCGAGAACGGAACGGAGCGGCGCCAGGCTCTCGAAGTGCTCGCAGTCGGGCTCGCCGAGATCGAGCAGACGGCGCTCGCCGAGTCCGCGCGTGCCCTTGCCTGGCAGGCAGCGCCGCCTTCGCCGGAAGGCGTGACCGAGCTCGTCGCGGAGGTGAGGAGAGACCGTGTTTCCCCGTAGGACGCCGGGTGCGGTGCCGACGAGCGAGCCGCGCCGACTCCGCCGGGCTGGGCACCGCACGACCGTCCTGCGCGCGGCGCTCGCTCTCGCGCTCGTCGCTGCACTGGCGTGGGCCGTCCTCGTCGCGCGCGGGGAGGACGTTCGGCAGGCCCCGCTCGTCCCGTCGGGGAAGACGGGGATCGTCGTGCTCGACCTCTCGGCGAGCACGAGCGAGACCGCCTTCGCGCAGACGATCCAGAAGCTCGCAGCCTCGGACGAGCGGGTCGGACTGGTCGCCTTCTCCGATGCGGCCTACGAGCTCCTCCCGATCGGCACGCCGGGTCGCGAGCTGCTGCCGCTCCTGCGCTACTTCAGCACGGAGAAAACCAACGTGCCGCCCGCTCAGAACCCCTGGGACGAGTTTCGCGCAGGTACCCGGGTCTCGGAAGGGCTCCGCGTCGCCCGTGACGTCCTCGACCGCGAGAGTGTGCACAACGGGTCGCTGCTCCTCGTCAGCGACTTCGAGATCCTCCCCGACGAGGTCCGGAGGGTCGCCGAGCAGGTCGCCCTCGTCCGCGGCGACGGGATCGACGTGCGGCTCGTGCCGCTCGATCCGACACCCGAGCGGCGAGCGAGGATCGACGCGATCCTCGGGGGCGCGGCCGTGCTGCGCGAGTCGTCCGCAGACGCACCCGTCCGAGCCCCCGAGGCGAGGAGCCTGGCAGCGGCCGCCCCGTGGGCGTTTCTTGCAGTCGCCGGCGCGCTCGTCGTCCTGGTCGCCGTGAACGAGGGCCTCCTGGCACGGCTGGAGGTCGGGCGCTGATGTCTCGTAGGCGGCTCGTGCAGGTTGCAGCGATCCTCGCTGTGCCGGTCGCGATCGTCCTCGCGGTGCTCGCCGTGGACGTGCTGCGCCTCCCCGGCAAGGTCGAGAGAGGCGACGTGCTATTCGAAGCGGCGCCCCGGCGTCAGAAGACCCCGTGGAGTGGCATCGACTCCCTCCCCGGGTGGCCTGCGACGAGGCTTCTGGACACCGGAGATGACCTTGCCTACCGGCGCGCGATGGCACGCTTCGTCCGGGTCGAGCCCGGAAAGGTCGAGATATACGGTCCGCGGCTCGAGAACCTGCACGGGAAGGTGCAGCTCGAGTTGACCGAGGGAAGCGCCTCGGATTCGAACCCCGAGCGGCGCGCCCAGTTCCTTAATTTGCTCGCCGCGATGGCGCTCGGGCACTACAGCTCAGATCCGGACGAGTCGGCGAACACCCTCCGGAAGGCGATCTTCACGCTACGAAGCGCCGTCCAGATCGATCCCGGGAACGAAGACGCCAAGCTCAACCTCGAGCTCGCCCTCAGAAGCGCGAAGGCGGCCTACCTTCCGGGAACTGATCCGACTGAAGGGTCGGACGAAGGCACTCTCTCCGGCCAGGGACGGTCGGGCAGCGGTTACTGACGAATGGATGTCAGGCTCATTACGCCGCTCGGCGCGCTGTTTGCCATTACCGCCGCCGTGCCGGTGCTGATTTATGTCGGGCGTCAGCGTCGGCTGCGACGGATCAGACAGGCGCTGCGGCTCGGCGAGCCGACGCGCAGGTCGCAGCTCTCGCTGGTGCTCGCAATCGTGGCAATCCCCGCTCTCCTCGGCCTTGCAGCTACGCAACCGGTACTCGAGACGACGCGTACCGTTAACGAGCGAACTGACGTGCAGGCATTCGCCGTTCTCGACGTCTCGCGCTCGATGCTTGCGTCGGCAGGACCGGGAGCACCGACCCGCGTCGAGCGGGCGCAGGCTCTCGCAGTCCGGCTTCGAGCTGAGACGCCAGAGGTTCCGTTCGGCATCGCATCCTTGACGGATCGAACTCTGCCGCACCTCCTTCCGACCACTGACGCGCGTGTGTTCGCGGCGACGATCGACCGTGCGGTGGGCATCGAGAAACCACCGCCCAGCTCGTCTTATGTGACCTTCGCGACGAATCTGAACGCGCTGCGGGCGATTCCGGAGAAGAGCTACTTCCCTCCGGCCGTGAAGAAGCGGGTGGTCGTGGTTCTCACGGACGGCGAGAGCAGGCCACCCGAGAGCGAACTCGCCCGTGCCTTCAAGCGCAGGCCACAGATCAAGACAGTGTTCGTGCACGTTTGGGATGCAGACGAACGGATCTACGAGACCGGCGTCGTCGAGGGCGGATACCGGCCGAGCCCCAGAAGTCGTGCCGTGCTCGTCCGCGCAGCGGCGCTCGCCGGCGGCCAAGTGATCCAAGAGGGCGATGCGGCAGCCGTCGCGCGGGCCGTTCGCGAAGCCGTGGGGGAGGGGCAGACGGTCGCACGTGAGGAGGACTCCGGGCGAATTGCGCTCATGCCGTACGTGACGCTGGCGGCCCTCGCGCCGCTCGTCCTCGTGCTGCTGCGCAGGAACGTCTGGTGGCAATGGAGACGGGAGCGTCGGCAGCAGCCGGCGGGCGCCCCGGTGGCCGCCGAGGTCTCCCCGGCGCGAGGCGTGGCACAGCCTGGTTAGCGCCCTAGACTGCTCGACTCTTCGCGCGGGGTGCTCCAGGAGGCGGGGTGCTCCGGGAGGCCGAAAGCGGCTGTCGAGATGGCTTCTCGGGACTGGGCCTCTCTGCCCGGAACGCTGGGAGCGGGAGTTCTGGGCGTGAAGTTCGAAGGTCCGCCGACGATCCGGCGTGCGGGTGCGAAGGGTGCCACCGGGGTACAACCGTCCGTGTTTCCGCGTGTTTCGGTGACACGCCCGTCACGAACGCCGCAACGTGGAGAACCCCTGCATGGAAGCCGAAACCCCGCACGCATGCGGGGTTTGCGGTTCTTCCAGGATGTACCGGCCGAAGGTGAGGTGGCGGAGCCTCCTCGGGGCTTGCAGAGCCGCGGCAGAATGACTACTTCACAACCAGGATCCCCCACATGCCCGCGGCCTCGTGCCCGCGCACCGTGCAGACATAGCGGTAGCGCCCTTTCTTGAGCGTCACCGTGACCTTCGAGACCGCTCCCTTTCGCACGACCTTCCCCTTGGCGATGATCTTGCTCTTCGCGGTCGCACCGTTTCGGATGGCGATGTTGTGCGGGCTCGCGGAGACGTTCTTCATGACGATCGTGACCCTGCCGGCCGATGCGGAGAGCGTCTTTTTCGAGAACGCGAGCTTGTTCCGTGGGCCGCCGGAGATCCTGAGCACGGTTGCCTTCGGGGTGGCGCCTGCTGTCGTGAGGTTCCCGGTGAACTTGATCGAGAACGTGCCCGCGCCACGGTCGTAGACTCCCGTGATCTTCAGCGTTCCGCTTGCCTTGGCAAGCGAGCCCGTTCCGCCGGTCACCTTGGCTCTCCCGATGATGCTGAAGACGTTCCCGCTCTCATCACCGCACCCGGTGGAGCCAGGCACGACCGCGAAGCTCAGCGCCGTCGAGCCGGAAGAGGCTGTCATCGCACCGGTTCCGGTGAACGGCACGCAGGGCTGTCGCGAGGCGTCACCCTTGCCTTTGCCCGTGACGGTGCTCGCCCCGATGATGGTCGCGGTTCCCGTTCCGGTGGCGGAGATGTCCGCGACGTTGTTCGTCACCTTCACGGTGGCCTTTCCGGCGTACTTCGCCGTGAAGGGAACGACGGCTGCCGGGCTGGTCGTATCTGCGAGGGCGATCCCGGTCCCGAGTGCGGTCATGGCGAGAACTGCCGACGTCGCAGCGACCAGGGCGATCCGAGTCCTTGTCATCGTGACTCCTTTGAGGGTAGGTGACATTGGACCTCGCACGCCACGTCTGCTCGCTACGTCCCGAGGCGACCGGGCGTGCCCGTGCGGGCGTATCTAGCGGACCAGTCTTGCATCCACCCTTGGCGGAGTCATCGGTGCAGTGGCCCAACGGAGCAGCGGAAAGTCCGAAGCAATTCGGGCGGATTCCCCGATGCGCCACGCAGGCTTTCCGCATCGCGTGACGACCCTGTTCGCCCGTCGCTCTCGGCTCGCGCTTTCGATCCGCAGGTAGCTCGCAAGCTCGGGATCGTCGCCGCGCACCTCCTCGATGAAGCGCTCAGCATGCTCGCGTTGGAGGAACGTCCCGAGTGCGTCTCCGAGCGGGTTGGTATGGGCTGGAGCAATAATCGATGATCGCGTCGGCGATCAGGAAGGGGCGATGACGAACCCGGAGCGTACCGTCGAGCCAGCTTCTCGGGACAGGGCCCGCCTGTGCCCGGCGTGCTGGGGGCGGGAAGTTCGCTAGTTCCACCTAGCGGGGGTCAGCGTGGGCACTGATGCAGCCAGACATCCCCGCTGAAACTGTAGAAGCGGTAGACCCGACCGTTGAAGTGCTCATGCGTCCCCCTAAGGAGACCGGATGATCTACTCAGGGGGACCGGGGCCGGGTCGACCTCAGAACGATGCGCAGGGAGTTGCCATCCGCGGTCGAAGATGCGACGACGTGAACGCATGGACCTATCTCGCGCTGGCTGTTGGCGTTCTGGTTCTCTTGAACGTTCTGTTGGTGGTTCTGGTGGCGATCATGAACCGCTTCAGACAGAACTCCGACGAGCCAGGCAACCACTAACGAGCTCTCGGCGAGCGCCAGAGCACGAGGACGCCAATCGTGATCAGCGCCATCCCGAGGACGTCGTGGAGGTGGATGCCGTGGCTTCCGCGCGGGAGGTCCAGGATGACAATGTCCCAGCGGTTCGGATTGAAGCCGACGACGACCGCGCCAACGAAGATTGCAGCGACTGCCATCACTCTGCTCCACACACGCGCAGGCTAGATGCACGGTCGAGATCAGGCTGTTGGCCGATCCGGGGCGAGATCGGGGCGAACGTGACCCATATGACCCGCTGTCACCTCGGGCAGTATTGGGACGACGCCTGTCGGCGGTCAAAGAGACGTGCTTGGAGGCGCTTCGTATCTCCTGGTCGCCCGCGATCGCGAGCGTCATCGCGACGACCGGCGCCGCGTCCCAACCCGCCGACCTCGCGAGCTACCTGCGCGTGCGCTGAGTGAGTCGCGGCCCGGCCGGCCACCCAATCCTCGCCCCCAGGGGAGGGGGAAGAACGAGGACGCCAATACCGACCCGGCCGCGCTCGCTGTCTTCGGCGCCTCTTCGATGCCTCCTGTGTGGACAGCCCCGATCGCAGAAGCGGTGCCCACCCACGAACGAGAGAACGGCCGCTGGGGGCGGCCGCTCTGAGGGGAAGAACTGGGGGTTTGGGTACCTAGGTCTTCGGCGTCCGCGGGCAGCTCGCCCTCCCTCGTGCGAGGGAACTCCGGGGATTCACGTGTCCAGGTGAGGCGTCAGCGAGCGCATCGATCGGCATGAACCTCACGGGCGGTTGACGGTCAATCTGAATGAGACATTCAAACTGCCGATCTCGGGAGCTATCATTGGAAGTACGTTCAGAACTTCGCCGACTCGAAGACCGCTGTGGTCGTGGAGATCTGGGGCGCATCCAATCGGTGATAATCACCACCCCGATCGAGGAGGTTTCGTGACGAAGGTCGTTAACTGCAGAGACGTCGGTTTCGACTGCGACGGCGTCGTTCGCGCCGAGTCGGAAGAGGAGACGCTCCAGCTGGTCGCGGAGCACGCGAAGTCGGCCCACGGGCTCGAGACGGTCTCACCCGAGGTCGTCGACAAAGTCATGTCCGTGATGCGGGACGAGCCCGCGATCGCGTAACGGAACTCTGCTTCAGCCGACGGGCCGAAGCCGAAGCGCATCGCCGAGCGGCGCGGGCCGTCTGCCGAGGTTCGCTGCGGTCGCTGCGGCGACGTGTTCGCGCTCTCGGCTCGTCGCGAGCTCGACTACCGCAAGTCGGGGCGGGTGCCGTTGTGTCACTTCTGCCGGCGGCCGGAGCGCCGAGCTCCTGAGCCCGAGCACTACACGTACTGGCTCAGCCGCTTCACCTACGCCGAGCTGCTCGAGCTCGCCGCTCCCTGGCGCCGCGCCTAGCTGCGGCCGTCGGCCTCGAGCTCGCGCTCGTCGATCCGCAGGTGGCGTAAACAGAAAGAGTGCCTTACGGCCCGGAGGCGGTGTCGCTTGCCGCGAAGTC